>Ga0210409_10001021_pt1 | contig 39351 bp, 30 predicted proteins | sample IncBWH17MmetaG_FD_161649 | JGI IMG/M metagenome (GOLD analysis project Ga0210409, IMG submission 161649) | Forest soil microbial communities from Barre Woods Harvard Forest LTER site, Petersham, Massachusetts, United States - Inc-BW-H-17-M | ecosystem: Environmental > Terrestrial > Soil >... | reverse complement strand
AGCGGTTCGTTTTCAGGCGCCATTTCTTCTTCCTCAACAGCGCCAGGATCAAGCAGTGGAGGCGGCGGAGGAGGAGGCGGGTCGGGCGGTGGCGGAGGGGGCGGAGGCGGGGGCGGCTGGTAGTTGATATTTTTGCGTGATTCAGAAAATCGCGCGACTGGACCGCCTGGCATACTACTCTAGGGTTAAGTTTTCTAGGCTCTGTGCCCTAGGAGTTTGAAATGAGCACTGCTGAAGAGTGGAAGCAACACAAACTGAAAACCTTAGAGCATTTGAGGGCAGCGACATTCGAATTCGCAGATTACACGCCCCCAAGCCCTGAATGGGACCACGATCACTGTGAAGGCTGCTGGGCAAAATTCGCTCTGTTTGATGCGCCAGAAATTCTCCACAGCGGGTATTTCACTATCGTAGATCTTGGCGGCGAATCTGAAGAAGAACCCGAGTTAATCCGACAGGCTCGAGAATCAGGACTAAAGGCCTTGCCAAAACCAGACACTAGAGAATGGGTTTGCCAGGAATGCTTCCAGACATACCGGGTTCCATTATCCTGGAAGCCCAAATCGGAAATTCAGACTTAGTACCGCGGGTAGCTCCCTTCCTTGCCCGCGCCTCGGCTTCGCGGTACTCTCTTCTCATCATGGATGAACAAGAATTTAAGAGAAGGTGTGATGCGGCTTTTGAGTCTCTACAACGCCGCTTGCAGGAAGTTGGCGATGAGCATGGATTCGAGGTCGAGGGCGGAAGCGGCAAACTCGAAGTCCTGTTTGAAGACGCGGATGAGACTCGGTTCGTGATAAGTCCGAATACACCGGTGCGACAGATTTGGATTTCCGCGCTGACCACCAGTTTCAAATTGTCGTGGTCGGACGCGGCGGGAACTTTCGTCCTGGATAAAACGGGTGAGACGCTGATGCAGCTTATGGGCCGCATTCTCACCGAACAGCTCGGCAGCCCAGTAACTGTCTAAAATTTTATGACTCCCTCCCGTCGAAGCGTTTTGCGATTCTCCGGATGGCGCGCGAACAGGCCACTTAAGGCTGGCGCCAAATGTGCGCCTCGCCTGCTTGCGCGGATTGCTTTGCTGGCGCTCACACTTCTCACCGTCAAAGCGACGGCGCAGGACAACGCCTTTCCACCCGCGGCCAGCGTGCTCCAACCGCAGGCCTATGTATCGTTGCAGCCCGTACCGCGCGGCCGCTCCTTTCAGATTGCCGTGGTCGCGAAAATTTCTCCCGGCTTCCACATCAACGCGCACCAACCGTCGGAGGATTATCTGATCCCCACAAAAGTCCTGGCGGATCTCTCTCCCGGAGTGTTCCTCGTGGAAACGACCTATCCGCGCGGAGTGATGCGCGCGTTCCGATTTTCGAAAACGCCCCTGCGCGTTTACGAAGGCTCGTTTACGGTGCTCATGAAATTGCGCGCGAACGGGTCCGCGCCGCTCGGCCCGCAAAAAATCGGCCTTACGGTTGGCTACCAGGCCTGCAATCAGGACGCGTGCCTGCCGCCGACGAAGGTACCGGTGACGGCAGACCTGGAAATCGCCGCGGTGGACACGGCTTCCCATCCCGTCCACACGGATATTTTCTCTGCGCCTTCCAAGTAGGACAGGCTTCAGCCTGTCGCACTTTTATTGACATGGACACAAGAACCGGACAGGCGGAAGCGCCCGTGTGGCTGCTTCTAGACTCTTGCAGGGCATAACTTCACAGGCTGCGGAGAAACTCAAAGCGCTGTCATTCTAAGCGAAGCGAAGAATCTCTCCTTGTTTCTCTTCTTATACTTAAATCGAAGAGAGATTCTTCGCTTCGCTCAGAATGACAAAACAAGACATTTTTTCCGCAGCCTGCTCAGCCGCCGGCCTGTTCATGGTGGAGTTGCCGCAAAGATTCACAAGCCTGTCGCACTTTAATTGACACGTATACCAAAACCAGACAGGCTGAAGCCTGTCCTACTCAACAAAACTTTTTGCGAACGGAATCAGCGCGCAGCGAAGGATTCGACGGCGCGGCGCAGACGGCTTACTACACGCTCCTGCCCAAGCACCACCATCGTATCAAACAGCGGAGGCGCCACCGCCTGCCCCACAATCGCGACGCGCGTGGCGTTGATCAGCAGACCGGCCTTTACGCCTTCGGCGGCGGCTAATTCGCGCAGGGCGTGGTCGCAAGCGTCGTGATTCCAATCGCGCAGCGCCGCAAGCGCGTCCGCAAGTTTGGCGAGCATCGCGCCCAGACGCTCGTCCTTCCAGAATTTTTCCCGGGCCTGCGGATCATACTCGAACGAATCGCTGAAAAACGCGCGGGACCACGTCGAAAAATCCGGCAGCAAACGCGTCCGCGGACGCAACAGGTCCACGGTCTTGGAAAACCACTCGCGCTTTTCGCCCGCCCATTCCGGCTGCCACAGCTTGGAGCGCTCCAACTCGCCTTGCACAAAGGGAAGAAGCTCCTCGATCGGCAGCCTCTGCAGATATTGCGTGTTGAACCATTCCAGCTTGGGGCGGTCGAAAACAGCGTTGGTGCGGCTCACGCCCTCGAGCGAAAATCGCGCAATGATTTCAGCAGTCCGCATGAATTCTTCATTTCCGGCCGACCATCCGAGCAGCGCCAGAAAATTCCGAAACGCCTCGGGCAGAAAACCTTCCTCGCGATACGATCCCACGCTCGTCGCCCCATGGCGCTTGGATAACCGCGTGCGGTCCGGCCCCAGAATCAGCGGGACGTGAGCAAAAATGGGCGGCGTGGCGCCGAGCGCGCGATACAGCAGCGCCTGCTTCGGCGTGTTGGAGATGTGATCGGAACCGCGAATCACGTGGGTGATGCGCATGTCGATGTCGTCAACCACAGCGCTCAGTTGATACGTCGGCCCGCCTCGCGCCTGACCTTCCTTGGGCGAGCGCAATAGAACGAAATCCTCGATCTCCTCATTCGACACTTCGCGCGGACCAAACACGGCGTCCTCGAATCGGGTGACCGCGCCGAGCGGGACGCGGAAACGAATCGCCGCATTTTCCCCGCTGAGCCCCGGCTTGCCTTGGCGGCACGCGCAGCGAGTGACGCGGCGCGGGCCCTGCTCTTTTTTGGCGTCCTCGGTTTCCTCGACCGCGTCGCCGCCCGTGTATTTTTCCGGCGGGCAATCGCAATAGTAGGCCGCGCCCGAAGCGGCCAGCCGGAGCGCCGCTTCCCGATGCAAATCCAGGCGCTGCGATTGAAAGTAGGGGCCTTCGTCCCAATCGACGCCGAGCCATCGCAGGCCGTCCAGGATTCCCTCCACCAGTTCCGGGCGATTTCGTTCGACGTCCGTGTCTTCAATGCGCAGCACCATCGTGCCGCCACGGCCGCGCGCGAACACCCAGTTGAACAGCGCCGTGCGCGCCCCTCCCACGTGCAAATAGCCCGTCGGCGAGGGCGCGAACCGCACGCGAATATCGCCAGCCGCCCTTCCCGGCGAGTTCGAAGTCGTAGACATGCTCCTAAAAGATCTCTCCTATGAGTGAAAAACACTTCATCTTAGCCGAACAGCCTCGGGAAGGCGAGCCACCGCAGCGGCCGATCTCACGGCTCCAGAAAAAGATAAAGGTCAATTCCCAGTTAAGAAATGGTGTGTCCGATCGCTCACGTGCCTTGTTCCTGTCTGGTACCCCCGTACCCTTGACCGCTTGGAAATGCGTCCCTTATAGTCGCGAAAGTGGGAATTTTCTGGGGAGGGTGTGGTGTATCTGTCGCCGGTAGGCGCATTCTCGGTGGATGATAGGCGGCGTGGATTGCTGGGGCGGAATTTAATCTCTTCACCTTTCGTTGCCGACAATTTCATTCTCATTGACAGGAATTTGCGATTTGCGCCTCTGGCGGCGCGTTTGATTTGATGACTCCAGAAAGCATTATTGCGATCACTCTGCTGGCCACCTCGGCATTGACTTCGGGTTTCTTCGCCTACATGCACAGCTTGCGGCGCCAGGCATACTTAATGCTTTGGAGCGCCGGATGGTGCCTGCTCGCTCTGCATTACCTCAGCCCCGCCCTGGAGCCCTGGATTGTGGTCGCTCCCTGGCAAGCCGCGGTCAATGATTGGCTGCTGGCTGCGGCGGCGCTGCTGTTTTTCAGCACGGCCCAGGTGTACACCAATTCCGAGCCGTCGGCCCGCCCGCAAATCGCCGCCGGCGGAGTTTTCGCATTGTGGTCGGCCGCCTATTATCTGCATGAGGTCGGAATCTCGCCGCAACTTGGCGTGGCCGTCGTGCTTGCTTTCATCGCCTGGATCTTCTACCAGGAGAGCCGGCGTCACGAAACCTTTGCGGACTTGCTGCTGGCAGCGTCGTTCCTCAGTTGGAGCGCGATCCTGACCGGGGAATTGCTGCTCCGTTCCCACATCGTTAATTCGCTGCGCGCGCTGGAACTCCTGCCCCAGCTGTTTGCGGCGGCTTTGATGGTGATGGGGCTATACGAAGAGGAAAAGCGCCGCGTTGAACAGAACATGCTGGCGCTTTCCAATGTAAACCTGGCCACTTCCAGTTTTGTCGGCCCGGAAATTCAACAAATGCTTTCGCAAGCTTTGGAGCGCGTACTGAGCGTTGTGCGCATGCCCGCCGGCGTGCTTTTCCTGCATCACGGACATCCGAAGGGACCCACCTCCATCGTCGCCGTCGGGTTGACGGAAAATTTCTGCGCCGTCGCCCAGGAAGAAGGCTTGGACGATCATCTCGTGGAAATGGTATCGCGCCTGGGCGGGCTGGTCGTATTCCGCGATCTCGGGCGGGACGCCTCCTGGGCCGCTTTGGAAGGCGAGGAAGCGTTCCGGCGTTTCCGGCAGCTGGCGATCAGCCAGAATCTGCGCACGGTCGTGGGAATTAGTTTGCAAGCCAAGGACCAGGCGTTTGGCGTATTGTTCCTGGGCACCTCCGAAAGCCGTCGGTTGACCTCGGCCGAGCTTCGCCTCCTGCTGGCGCTCGGCCATCAGATCGGAATGGCCGTCGAAAACAGCTATCTCGTCCAGCAGTCCGCGCGCCGCACGCAAGAGCTGCATATGCTCAACGAAATCGGCCGCGCGCTGAGCTCCACTCTGGATCCGGACACGCTCTTCGAGACCATACTGGCCGAGATCAAACGCCTGTTTGACGTAAACCACTTCTGCGTCGCGCTCCACGACACCAGCCGCAATGAAATTACTCTTGAAGTCGAAGTGCACGACGGTGAAGTTCTGCCCAAAAGGTCCCGGCCATTTGGCGGAAACCTGGTGATTGAATACCTGATGCGCACGCGCCAGCCGATTCTGATCCGTGAAAATTACCGCGAGGAAATGCGCAAGCTCGGCCTCGAAGCGGAGAATTCGCACGAAGGAAGTTTTTGCGGCGTCCCTCTGCTGCTGTATGAGCGGCCCATCGGGGCCATGGTCCTGCAGAGTCCCCAGGAACGCGCCCTCGACAGCGGGCATCTGGAAATGATGCGCGTGCTGGCCAGTGAAACGGTCATCGCCCTGGAAAATGCGCGATTGTTTCGTGAAGAGCGGGCCAAATCGCGCCGCCTGGCCCTGTTCAATAACATTTCCCGCAATATCATTACGACACTCAATCCGGATGAAATGCTCGCCAAGATCGCGGAAGAATTGGAACAAGTCCTCGACTACTCTCACATGGGTATCGGCCTGCTCGACTATTCGGCCAAGGAAATCGTGATCAACGCCGAAGCGGGGCCTCGCAAAGGCGCCCTGGGACGCCGTCTGGGCCTGGATGGCAATATCGTCGGGCGTGTCGCGCGCACGGGGCAGGTGGAGAGCGTGTCCTACGGCGCGCAGCACCCTGGGATTGAGCCGGTGCTCGACGGTTCTCAATCCGCGATCGCGCTGCCGATCGTTTACGCCGACCAGTTGCATGGGATTCTGTATATGGAGACTGACAAGGCCTACAACTTCACCCAGGAAGAGGTCGTGTTCCTGGGCACGCTGGCCGACCTGATTTCCGGCGCACTCCACAGCGCGCTTTCGTTCCAGAAAGCGCAGGAACAGGCCATCACCGACGGCATGACCGGATTGAAAACACATCGCTTCTTCATGGAGGCGCTCTCGGCGGAATGGAAGCGCTCGACGCGTGCGGGACGCTCCTTCTCTCTGGTGCTGATGGATCTGGACCGCTTCAAGTTCGTCAACGATTTCTATGGACATTTGGACGGCGACCTCGTCCTGCAGCGCGTGGCAAACATTCTCGAGATGAATTGCCGGCGATCCGACGTAGTGGCGCGCTATGGCGGCGACGAGTTCGTGGTCCTAATGCCCGAAACGGACTCAACGCAAAGCCACCTGCTGGCCGCAAAACTGCGCTCGTGGATTTGCTCCGACCCCGTTTTGCGCGAAAAAAACGTAACCTCCAGTTTTGGCGTGGCCACGTTTCCGCTGAACGGATCAACTCCCGAGGAGCTGATTCAGGTCGCCGACGCTTCGATGTATCTTTCCAAGCATCAGGGCGGCAACGCCGTTTCCACCGCGGATCAATTCAACCCGGACGATTCCAAGCAATGGAAACGCGACGTCCTCGACGCCTACCTCGGTGTCACGCTCAAGCGCCTCTTCGCCACCGGCCCGGACTCGTTTGAGGAAATCTACAGCCGGATCGAACAGTTCGCCAGGTCGCTCGCCGAAACCGAACCCGGCTCGAATCGTCCAGGCAATCAAGAAATGTCAAGATCCTCCGGTGAAATGCCCTACGAGCCGCTGCCTCCCATCGTGATGGACACGCTCACGTCGCTGGCGCTCGCCGTCGATGCCAAGGATCAATTTACCCAGGGCCACTCTCACAAGGTTTCCAGCTATGCCGTCTTGATCGCCGAGGCCATCGGCCTGCAAGGTCCTGAAATCGAAGAAGTGCGGCTGGGCGGCATGCTGCATGATGTTGGAAAAGTCGGAATCGTGGAATCAATATTGAATAAAAACGGCCCGCTCAATCCCGATGAGTGGGAAATGATGAAGCGTCACGTGGACTATGGAGCCAAGCTGCTCGAACCCCTGCGGGGAACCGAGCGAGTTCGCGAAATGGTCGCCCACCATCACGAATTCTTCGACGGCTCAGGCTATCCACAGGGACTCGCCGGCGGCCAGATTCCCGTGGGCGCGCGAATCATCGCGATCGCCGACGCCTATGACACCATCACCTCTGAGCGGACCTACAAGAAAGCGCGCACACCCGAAGAAGCGTTCCAGGAACTCGACCGCTGCGGCAATGCGCAATTTGATCCCGAGATGGTGCGCAAGTTTATCTCCCGCCTGCGTGAATTGCCCAATCCCCTGATCCAGAACCCCGTCCCTGCTCAAGAGCCGGAAGTCTTCCATTAGCCGGTATTTCTCACAGCAGTTTGGCAGCCCCGCGAAGTAAAATCACAAAACCCTGTCTGACTCCGCCCGTCCGATCCAGGAGACCGAATAGTCAACGGGAGATGCTCCCCGGGAACGCCAATCTCCCGATTGGCGTTCTGCAAAGTGCCAATCAGGAGATTGGCGTCCACAGGGTTCAAAGCAAGGAGCCACAGCAGGCTTGTTTCGCCGCCTTTGATTGCGTAGAATCGCGGTTCTTCTAGCGGGGACCAACTAGTCTTAAGGAGAAAGAATGGCCAGGCGCATTGCGGCGAAGATTACCGGTGTGAGCGGGTACGTCCCGCCCCGGGTAATGTCCAATGCCGACTTGGAAAAGCTGGTGGAAACCGACGACGCCTGGATTCGGGAACGCACCGGCATCCGCGAACGCCACGTCGCCGACAAGGGCGTCGGAGCGTCCGATCTGGCCACTGCCGCGGCCCGCCAGCTCCTGAAATGCAAAGACATCCCTGCCTCGGAAATCGACCTGATCGTGGTCGCCAGCGTCACGCCGGACATGATGTTTCCCGCGACCGCCTGCCTGGTGCAAAACAATCTGGGCGCCACGCGCGCCTGGGGATTCGATCTTTCGGCGGCCTGTTCCGGATTTCTCTACGGACTTACGGTCGGCGCCCAATTTATTGGAGCCGGCACTCAAAAAAAAGCGCTGGTCATTGGCAGCGACGTGATGACTTCCATACTGGATTATAAGGATCGCGCCACCTGCGTGCTATTTGGAGATGGCGCGGGCGCTGTACTGCTGGAGCCCGCCGATCGCGAGGACGAAGGCATCCTCGACTTCGTGCATGATGTTGATGGCTCCGGTGGAAAATTTCTATATATGCCCGGCGGCGGATCGCTGCATCCCTCTTCACATGAAACCGTGGACAAGAAAATGCATTACGTCCATCAGGAGGGCGCTCAAGTCTTCAAATACGCGGTGCGCCGCATGGCGGATCTGGCCTGCGAAATGCTCGAACGAAATGGATTCACTAGCAAAGATCTGGCGCTGGTGGTGCCGCATCAGGCCAACTTGCGGATCATCCGCGCCATGCAGGAGCGGCTCGGTTTGGACGACGAGAGAATTATGGTGAACATCGACCGCTACGGAAATACCACCGCAGGAACGATACCCCTGGGACTGCGCGATGCCGTCGACGAGGGTCGCCTCAAAAAAGGGGATCTCGTTTTGCTTGTCGCCGTCGGCGCGGGATATACATCCGGTGGGGTTCTGCTTCGGTGGGCCTACTGAGCGCCGCCTGTGTTGGCAGCCTCACCGCCATGATCAAGTTGCGGTCTCCACACCAGGAATAAAATCAATGCCACCAAGTAGAAGGGCCAAGAAACGAGCCGGACTGCCCCGAGAAATCGCAATACGAGCCCGTAGAACCCAACTGTCAAAGCGAGGACCAGACTAACCATTGTTGATGACCGCCATTGTTTCAACGCATCAGAATCGTTTGGCTCCACGCGAAGTTTTCTCAATGCTGGGTTCAGCTTTATCCGTCGAAAAGCATACCCAATATTCACATCGAGAACTGCGACGACCGCGATCGCAATGGGAACTGTCGGCGAATTAATCATCTCATTTCTGGCCAAAAGTTCGGCTTCAAGGACAAACAGCAAGACAGCAGTCACGAAGACTGCGTGGACCATTCGCATTTGCCTGAGTGCAGCTGCGCCTGGCTCCATGCTCCACCTCCGTGCGCAATTCCGCATGGGATTGTGCCAGCCTCCGCGAAAACGGACAAGCTGAGGGTACTTTGTGCTGGCGCGTGCCTTCTAGGATTTAAGGGTTAAGAGAGCGAATTACATCCCGCGAACTTGGGCGGCGTAAACTATATTCCGCTCCAGGTGCTGCTCTATCAGGACTGCTGCGTACCGTGCGCAGGTGGCCATTTCGCAATCCGCCCACTCTCCCATCGCGGGGATGATTTTGCCAAGCGTCTTGACGGCGGAGTAATACGCACAAATGGCCTTGAAACACTCATTCTGGCCATATAGGTCTGGAGACAAGTCTTTTAGTATTATAATGTTACGGAAGTCCTGGGCGCTAATCCCTTTTTGGCCGATCCCGGCAGCCACACGAATCCGCTCGGAGATTGCGTGCGCCGCAATTCCGGAAATGGTCGTTCGCCAGTAAGAGAGCCCCAGCAGCGCGAAAGCAACCAACGAAACCGAGATTATAGTAGCCGCAACCATGCGGGATTATCCTCAGGATGACAGTTTCATTTATCCACCCGCGAGGAGCAATGGATGCCTGGTACTAACCTTTTATGCCTTCAGTACCAGTGGAGAGGGCAAAATGGCGGGTCAATTGGGTAAAAATTACCCAAATTGGGCCTCTGGCCTAGTACCCAGAAGTAAATATATCTAGTCATGTACCTAATTGAAACAAGCGCAAATCTGGGGGCAGATGGCATTCGGAGTCTCCGCTTGCCGGCCAAATTGGGCCTCCGGAATGGCGGGTTTGCATCTTACTGACCGAATGTTCTCGCAGGATTTATAGACTGTGAAGTATCAAACCTTCAAATTCTCTTCTTCTAGCTAAAATCAGCGGGGAGGGATACGGTAAATCTGCTTTGAATTCGATTCCTCGCAATCGTATTCACGAATTTCGATTCTCCATTGCGGCTCACCCCACTCGGGGAAAAATCGCTGCTTCCAGGTGTAACCTTCGTCTCGCATTCTGAGACGTGACGAGATGGAACCGCAAGACTGATCCAGTTGTTTCGCCGCATTGTCGACGGGTTCGTTGCCTCCGGGGTCGCGCCCGCCTCGAACCAGGAGCATCTTTCCATTCGTCGGATGCCCTGCCGCAAGCCAACCCGCAGGGGAATAGACCTGGGGATTCCTGACCGATTCGGGGAGTAAACCCTCGAATCTCCATGGTCCATTCTGGCTGGGTACGCGGAGCGAATAAGTGAGATAAAAGAGAAACGAAGGATGGTCGGCGATCACCGTTGCGCCGCCGCGAATCTTCGTGGCGGCGTCCTCCGCAACCTCCCGCCAGGGTTCGATGAATCGGGGCGCCGAATAATAACGCCGCGAATAGATTCCGTACCATCCGATCCAGCCAATGGTCAAAAGTGCCGCGGCCAACGCGAAGGTTGCCCAGCGCGGCTTCGCCGTCTCGATTGCAATGCCAGCCGGCAACAAAACCCAGGGAGAAAGCATGAGCAGATATTTCGTTTGGAGGATTCCCAGCAAAGCCATGGCAACCACGAGGGATGCGCTGTAGAACAAAAATCGCCGCGCGGGGCGAGGAAGCCACAACGCGGCCAAGCCCGCGCAAAAAAGGATGGCAAGCCCCGCGGGCACGCTCAGCCACCAATACCAGGGGGCCACCGATTCGCTGACGAAAAGCGAAAACACATTAAACGCCAGGCTCGCCAGAATCGTCACGGCGCGCTCGTGCAAATCCAACCCGTGAGAAAGCTCCGCGCGGAACGCTGGAATAAGTGGAACAAAAGAGACGCAAACCAGCGCCGCAATTCCCAGCAGTGCTTTGAAAGCGGCGGCAGGTTCTTTGGATCGCGCGCGAAATATCTGATCGATGGCCAGGCATGCGAGAATGGCCCAGCCAAAATAATTGGTCCAGACCAAGCTGGCGCAGAAGAGAAACAGCGCCGCCCCGCGTCCAAACGTCTGGCGTTCCAGGTACTTGAAATAGGAGAGCGTCAGGCCCGCGACCAAGAAGAACGAAAACGAATACCAGGCCGCCAGACGTGCGAAGTGAAAGCCGTAGGGCCAAAGGACTCCCAGCCAGATGATGGCAACGCCGCCGTAGGATCCCGTTAAATGACGGCCGGCGCGTGCCAGCAGAAAAAGTCCCGCGAGAAAAAAAAGGATGGATGGAATCCGAAGAAAGTCGAAGTTCCCTCCGGTCCAGCTCAGCCAGAAATGGAGAAGGATGTCGTAGAGTGGCGGGTGCTCGTGCTTGCCGGCGCCGGCAAAGAACTGAACGAGCGTCGTTCGCAGCGGATTCGCCGCGACGCCGAGGATGATGGACTCGTCATCAATGAACGTTACGGAGTTGTTAGTGGTAACCAAACCGATCCCCAACAGAAGCAGGGGGACCACTTGTTGGACGAGTTCGCTTGGTTTGCGTTGGCGGGGTGGCATGATTAGTTCGGGCTCGGGCGCAGCGGGAAGCCTGCCCAGGCGTTGAAGAGGCCCAATGTTTCACGCACCACGTCCAGACCGTCCCGCGTGTGGCGCCACCAATGTGAGCCGTCGTAGAGGTCATCGTTGGGGTAGCGCACAATCATGCGCGGTTCGGATCCCACCAGTTTGCGCCAGATGGTGCGGACGCGGCGCGTATGGGGTTTTGAAGTCACGATAATCGCCGAGTGGAGATCCATGTTGTGAAGTTCCTCCGCAATCTGGCGAACCTCTTCCTCCGTGTTCGCATCCGCGCGCTCCAAAATACGAATGGAGTCCGGAGGAACTCCCTTCGCGATCAAAACCTTTTCGTTATAAAAATCCTCGCCCAGATAGGCAATCTTCATGGCTTTCAAATCATCCGCGGGAGAAGTCGGTGGAGAAATCCAGACTTGGTCCGCGTAACCCGCCTGAAAGACTCGAGCGGCTTCGACGGCGCGTTCCGGAAGGCGTCCGCTCAGGACCACGATCACGTCCGCATGAACGAGCGGATCCTCTACGATGAGCCAATTCCCGACGGTCAAAAACAGCGCCGCCGCGACGCCCGCGATCACGCCGATAATCCCGCCGGGAATCAGCCAGCGGCGCATTCTCATGATGGATTCAATCAAAATTCCGCCTCATCCCGCGCCGCGCACCAGGGAACGAATCGCTCATTCCTCAACTACCACCGCGGGTCCCTTCCTCGGGTTCGTGCAGGGCCTGGTAGAAAACAAATTATAGTGCCGCTTGGGGCAGTCCTCGCAGCGAAAAGGCCGCGGCAAAAGAAACGGCAGAATGAGCAATCCGAAAAGTCCGCGCCAGTGCGAACAGCGCAAGTCAAAGCTTTTGCAGGAGGGACAGCAACACAGAAAAAAAAATCGGTCATGGGAAATGGCCATAGGGTGGTCTTGGCATCCTAACCCGCTGTCCATCCGCGGTCAATCGGCGACGCTGATTCCCTTCATTTTCGGAGTGGCCGTGCGGAACACCTACAAATACGCGATGGATGCGGCGGGCAAGATTGTGCGCCGAATACCTACGAAACTGATGTGAAATTCTGCGTGGCCGCTCGTTTTGACTGTGTGAGAGAATACGCAGACATGAAGTAACGCAATCATCCGGAAAGAGGCGACATGGAAAGGCTATCCAAATGCGCGCGGTAGTCACGGGAGGAGCGGGATTCCTTGGTTCGCACCTGTGCGACTGTCTAATCGATCGCGGCTGGGAAGTTCTGGCGATCGACAATCTGGTTACCGGCACAGCCACCAACGTGCGCCATCTCGAGGGGCAACCTCGATTCCGTATCATCCAGCATGATGTCACCAAGTTTATTGATGTTCCGGGCCCGGTCGATTACGTCCTTCATTTCGCTTCGCCGGCAAGCCCGGTCGACTATCTGAAGCTCCCCATCCAAACTCTGAAAGTGGGTTCGCTCGGAACGCACAATACGCTTGGACTCGCTCTGGCGAAAAACGCCAAGTATTTCCTCGCGTCCACGTCCGAGTGTTACGGCGACCCTCACGTCAGCCCGCAACCGGAAACGTATTGGGGCAATGTAAACACGGTCGGCCCGCGCGGCGTTTACGATGAAGCCAAGCGTTTTGCGGAAGCCATGGTAATGGCCTACCACCGGGCGAAAGGGCTGGACACGCACATCATCCGCATTTTCAACACCTATGGGCCGCGCATGCGCCTCAACGATGGCCGGGCGCTGCCAAATTTCGTTCATCAAGCGCTGAACGGGCAGCCCATCACCGTTTACGGTAGCGGTAAACAGACGCGCAGTTTCTGCTATGTGTCCGATCTAATCGATGGAATCTACCGGCTGATGATGTCCGACGAACATGAACCAACCAACATCGGAAATCCTCATGAAATTACCATCCTGGAATTCGCCGAGCGGATTCGCACTTTGCTCGGTGTGACCACTCCCATTGTCTTCGAACCCTTGCCTCAAGATGACCCCAAGCAGCGCTGCCCGGACATTTCCAAGGCGCGCCGCCTGTTAGGCTGGGAACCAAAAGTTGATTTGGAAGAAGGACTCCGGCGGACGCTGGAGTCGTTCAAAAAGCAGTTTGCGGAAGCCCAACCCAAGTAATCTGTGCTTTCCACAATTTGCGCGCTCGAGTCGCGCTGGCTTTACCCTGTGGGTTTTGTTGCAGCAAGAGCGGCGTTGCTCCAATCAACCGCCACAGCCTGAAGCCAGCGCCACGTACTAATCAGCCGTTACGGCGACGACGTCAGGCCGCCCGAAGCTCATATATTCGAATCCCAGATCTCTCATCTCCGCCGGGCGCAACATGTTCCGGCCGTCGATCACCAGCGGGCGGGCCATTTCCTTGCGAACGCGCTTCCAATCCAGGCGCCGGAATTGCTCCCATTCGGTAAGCACCAGCAACGCATCGGCTCCTCGGGCCACGTCGTAGGGGTCGGCAGAGTACCTCAAATTCGGAAACACGCCGCGCGCCCGCTCCATGGCCTCCGGATCGGTCGCGCGCACATCCACGCCTTCCGCCAGGAGGCGCCGGATCACTTCGATGGCGGGCGCCAGCCGAATGTCATCCGTGTTCGGCTTGAAGGCGATTCCCAGGACGCCGATCTGTTTTCCCTTCATCACCCACAGGGCCTTCTTCACTTTCTCCAGCAGGCGGTCCACCTGCTGCTTGTTCACCCGCTCGGCTTCCTTCAATAATCCGAAATCCACGCCGGCGCGATCGGCCAGCTTGATGAACGCTTGTATATCTTTCGGCAAACAAAATCCCCCGAATCCCAGCCCCGCTTTCAGGAACTGCCCGCCGATGCGCGGATCGAGGCCCACGGCGCGCGTCACTTCCTCGACATTCCCGCCCAGCCGCTCGCATAAATCCGCCAGCACGTTGGCGTACGAAATTTTCAGCCCCAAAAACGAGTTGGACGCGTGCTTGATGAGCTCCGCGCTGGCAATCGTGGTCACCACAAAGTCCGGCGTGGCCGCCGGCGGGCAATGCGGCTGGTGCACCGGGCAGCGGTAGCGCCCTTCAAGAATCGGCCTGTACAGCTCGCGCAACTGTTGCTCGCTTTCCTTCTCCTCGACGCCGATCACGATCCGGTCCGGATGGAAGAAATCCTCCACCGCCGTTCCTTCGCGCAAAAATTCCGGATTCGAGGCCACGCGAAACTTGGCCCCGGAATTCTTCGCATACACCGCGAGCGCCCGCTTAAGCTGGTCGCCTGTCTGCGCCGGAACGGTGCTCTTTTCGATCACCAGTTTCGGCGTGCTGGACTCCGTGGCGATCATCCGCGCCACATTGTCGATCGCGGAAAGGTCCGCTTCTCCCGTCTCGGTCGGCGGGGTTCCCACGCAAATGAAAACCACATCTGCTTCGCGCACGGCTCCCGCGCCGTCGGCGGTGAACCGCAATCGTCCTTCGCGCACCACGCTCTCCAGCACCTTGTCCAGATGGGGCTCGTAAATCGGAATTTTCCCCGCCTGGAGCGTGGCGATCCTCGCGCTGTCATTGTCCGTCGCCACCACTTCGTGCCCCGCCTCGGCCAGACAACTCCCCGACACGAGTCCCACGTACCCGCAGCCAATCACCGCTAATTTCACGCTTGTTCTCCCTCTCCGAATAGGCTCATTAGTTCCTTTGCCGACGGGCGTAGATATTTTCGCTTAATGCGCGGCCCAACAAAAGATGATTTCTGCCGATGTCTGCGAGATAAGCACTGTGCTAGGTCTTCGCCAGCGAGAAACTGCCAATCACCAGCGCATCAACGCCGGAACAAAAATAGCTCCGCACCGCATCCCGCGGCGAAACTACCAGCGGCTCGCCGAACAAATTGAAGGAGGTATTCACCAGCATAGGCGCGGGAGCAAACTGGCCAAACCGCTCCAGCAGCCGCCAAAGAAGCGGGTTCGCGGCGCGCTCCACCACATGCAAACGGACGCGTCCCCCCGGGAGAAGAAATTCTTCGAGCAGGCGCGCCGCTTCCGGCTTGGCATTGCCCAGCGTAGCCATAAATCGCGCGGAGGGAGAGTAGTCGAAATAATCGGCGGCCCGCTCGGCCAAAACGGAAATGGCAAACGGCCGGAACCCTTCGCGGTGCTTCACAAATTCATTCAGATTTTCCTTGACGTAAGCGGCCCAGGGAGAAGCCAGCAGGCTGCGATTGCCGAGAGCGCGGGGACCGAATTCCGCTGCGCCGTGGAACCATCCCACAATTTTTCCGGCGGCGAGCAACTGGATAGTTTCTTCGAGGCGCTGTTCGTCCGCCACGTGGAAGCGGTAGCGCGCTTTGCAATTGTCGAGGACCTGCTTGATGTCCTGGCTGGAATAGCTGGGGCCCCAGTCAAGTTTTTCGACGGCAGCCTGGCGGGGCTTTTTTTGAATTTGGTGGCGCACGTACCACGCCGCGCCGGGCGCGGTGCCTTCATTCCCCGCCGCTGGCTGAACGAAAACGCGGTCGAAGCCCGTGTTCCGCTCCACGACCGAGACCACCACCGGATTCAGAAACAGTCCGCCCGCCAGGCACAACGACTTTGCGCCAGTCTGCTTGCGGTACCGCTCGGCCAGTTCCGCCGCGATTGTGCCACACGCCTGCTGGACGCTCGCGGCCAGCTGCTTGCGCAATGCCTCTGGAATTGGCGGGCGGGGCGAACCCGTCTCAGCGGCCTTGCCGATGGCAGGGTCTACTCCAACCGCCCGATAGAATTTGGGAGAGAACGCGATGTGCCCGGCAAGACCCGCGTTGAAGTAGCGGGTGGCCAGGCGCGGCAATTTTCCCGGCGCGCGGCGCAGCATCTCCAGAAACAAAGGCTCGAAAACGGGATCGCCTTCGAGGCCCAGCCACTGCGTTTTGTGTTCGTCGGCATGCGGCGTGAAGCCGATCAAGTCCGTAATCTGCGAAAAAATCCATGCCGGCGAATGCGGAAAAGGAATCGATTCGAGAACGCGCAGGCGGTTGCCTTCGCCGAGCGCAATCAAGCCGGAGCGCCCGTCTCCTTGCTCGTCGAGCGTGAGCACCAATGCGCGATCGCAATCGGATGCGTAAAAAGCGCTGGCCGCGTGGCAGAGGTGATGTTCGAGGTGCAGGACTTTCAGGTGCGGCGATTCGCCCAGCGTTTCAAGCAAACGCCCGTTGTTGAGTTCGCGCCCCAGTTCGCCGAGCGCCTTCGTCTGATAGTAGCCGCTGGGAACCGGCGCGAAGGGCGTCAACTTCGCGCGCATCCATGCCTGGCGCACCCAGGTGCGCACCGGCCGGCTGGCCACCGCCACGCATTCCACGCCGCCCCAACCGGTCCCCGCACGCTCCAGGCAAAAGCGAATCGCCTCGCGCGGAATTCCCGCGGCGGTGCGCCTGCGCACCAGTTTGCTCTCCTCCATCGCGGCAAGCATGCCTTCGTCGGAAAGCAGCGCCGCGGCGGAATCATGTGCAAGGCCGGAAAGGCCCAGGATGTTCACAGGAATCCCCTGTTAACTGCGACTTGCGTTTCGCCCCGGAATTGGGCGGTCAGGCAGCACAGGCACTCTTGCCTGTGCGGTTTTCTTGACTATTGCGGGTCAACGACGCGATCCACAACCGACAAACCCGCACAGGCAAGAGTGCCTGTGCTACTAAAAGCTCCTGCGCACCGTCACACTTACGAGCATTGTGCGCCAAACATGCAACGTCGTGGAGTCTACTCGTGGAATGCGCTCGCGTCTATGCGCAGGAAAATATCAGCCGCGATTTTTGGGGAGAATGGAACCGCCGGAGAGCAGCCCGCGCAGAGCGAGCAGCAGGAGACGCGGCTGGCTCAGCGCAATGTTCCAGAGGACGCTCGAGGCTTCGTCGCGCGTGTACTGGCTGAGTGAACGGCGCGTCGAGTCGTTCATGAGATCGACCAGGCGGCTGTAGTCCGCCTGCTTGAATTGATGAATCGTCTTGCGAATGAGCAGGTGGAGATCAAGCTCGCGACGCAGCGCACGCAGTTCGCGGCTCTCTCTGCCATTCACAATGGATTCGCTGACGCCGATGGCGCCGCGAAATCCGGTGACGATTCCACCGACCGTCGAAACTTTCACCTGCCCGGCCGCATCGCCCACCAGAAACACGCGTCCCGCTCCCACGCGCCGTTCGACCGGAGTCCACCCGTCGTACACCGGAATTCGCGCGCCCTGGTAACCAAGCGCCGTGAACCCGCGCTTCTCCATGAAGCGCTCGAGGCACCGGCGGGTTTCCTGGCCGTCCTCGCCGATCAAACCTAAAACTGCGCGCTCGCTCGATTCCGGGATCAGCCAGTAGAAGTACGGCGTATCGTCCGGCACGAACCAGACGCGCACCGAATGCGGTGACATGTCCGCGGGCACCCGCACTATGGCCTGAACGAGAGGAACGGTGGGCTGGCGCGGCCATCCGGCGCTCTGCGCCACGCGCGAGAGCGCGCCATCGGCGCCGACTACCACGTCAGCGTGCAATTCCTCGACGCGGGCGTCCTGGAGGCGCTCGACATTTACGCGCAAGCCAGTTCCATTGCTTTGCAGATCCACGAATCGATTCCCGAAGGAAATTTTTGCGCCATGGCTTTGCGCGTCCCCGGCCAGGTCGCGGATCAGCCGGGATCTTTCAATAATCAGGTCCGGGCGGTCCAGAGGAATCTGGGCGGCGCGGCCGTCGGTGAACAATTCAAATTTGCGGATTTCGTTGACGACGGAAGTCTCGCCGACCTGCCCCAGCAGGGTGCGCATGTGGCTCGTCACGATGAGCGTGCGGGGAGTCGGGTCAAGCTGGTCGGACCGTTCAAGCACTTCCACCGCGCATCCGGCCCGCGCCAGAAGTGAGGCTGTAAAAAAACCCGAAGCGGACCCGCCGATCACGGCAACTTGTGGCCCGGACTTAGTTCCTTGCTGCCTGTTAATTCCTCGCTGCAGTGTGACCTTCCCGCGCTCCAACTTCCTATGGCACGCCGGTAACGCATCGACGTGGAAGCGCTTGCATTCCCAAAGCTATAGACGATGTACGAAGGCTGGCATCCAAGGACGGCTGCCTATCTTCCCCCGCAGCGCGACGAGAATATCCTAAAACCAGATTCCGAGGATACCCCTTCATCTAGTCGAACCGGCGAGAGAGCAGTATAGCCAAACCGGGACGTTAGGCATAGCGGAAGGCTGCACCGGTCAAAAAACTGTTTGGATCCAGGTTGGACTGGCGGGGCGAAGACGCATATCATTTACGATCGAGCCTGCCAGGGCCGCGATCTATTCCTCGGCTTGCGGCGGAAAAGGATGCCAGTGGTTCCTACATTAATTTCCCTGCAGGTAGGCGTTCCGCGGAACGTCACTCGGGATGGCCAGGAGGTTTTGACGGGCATCTTCAAAACACACGTGGAAAAGCGCGTGCGGATGCGCTCGCTGAATCTCGATGGGGACCGTCAGGCCGATCTGTCCGTTCATGGCGGACCGAATAAGGCGGTGTACGTCTATCCCTCCGAGAATTACCCCTACTGGAAGAACGAACTGCCGGGCGTGGATCTTCCGTGGGGAGCGTTCGGAGAAAACCTTACGACGTCGGGCCTCGTTGAAAGCGCCGTGTGTATCGGAGACCGCTTCACCATCGGCACGGCGGAAGTAGTGGTGACGCAACCGCGCCTTCCGTGCTTCAAATTGAACCTGAAATTTGATCGCGACGACATGGTCAAGCGTTTCCTAGCCAGCCGCCGCACCGGGTTTTATCTTCGCGTCCTCCGCGAAGGAGAAGTCGGCGCGGGCGACGAAATTATTCCGGTCCATCAGGACGAGAATCGAGTATCCGTGCTGGACGCTTTGCGCCTGCATCTCCATGAATCGGTCTCGAGGGATTTGCGCGACCGCGCCCTCCAGGTGGAATACCTCTCGCCATCCTGGCGCAAGGAATTCAGCGAGCAGGTTTAAACTTCGCAGCAGAGTTTAAGTGGCGCGGGCTTCAGCCTGCGGGTTTTGGTCCTCGCTAATACGAAACCCCGCAGGCTAAAGCCCCAGCCACATGGTCGGCAGGGAAATATCAAGGGGGGAAAAATGAAGTTGAATGTGGGCCTGATCGGCCTTGGCCGGCTCGGGCACGTATATGCGCATGACCTGGCATCCCGCGTCGCAGGCGTGCGCCTCGCGGCCTTGGCCGATACGAATGCCAAGCTCGCGGAGGAAACCGCGCGTGAACTGGACGTGCCGCGATGGTACCCGGATCCGCTCGCAATGCTGGACGATCCAGGCGTCGACGCGGCCATTATCGTCAGCCCCACCGACACGCACACCGCACTCGCTGTCGCCGCCCTGGGCCGCGGCAAGGCTGTGTTTTGCGAGAAGCCTCCGGCGTTATCGCTCAGCCAGACTCAGAAGATGAAAGACTCGGTCGCGCGATCGCACGGTTTCCTGCAAATGGGCTTCATGCGGCGCTTCGACGCAGGCTATGCCGCCGCCAAGAAAAAAGTTGAAGAGGGTTTGATCGGAACGCCAATCGTGTTCAAGTCTTCCTCGCGCGATCCTTATCGGCCTTCTTTGGAATACGCGAACCCCAAGAGCAGCGGCGGCATGATCGTGGACATGGGCATTCACGATTTCGACCTGGCGCGTTGGTACATGGGCGAGGTCGCGACGGTCACTGCCGTCGGCGGAACGCTCGCATTCCCGGAACTCAATGAAGTCGGCGATATTGACAACGCCATCGTCACGCTCACGTTCGCCAGCGGCCGCATTGGCGTCGTCGACCTCAGCCGCAGCGGCATCTACGGCTACGACATTTTTGGGGAAATCCTGGGCACCACGGGCACACTGCGAATCGGATACCTGCGCGAGACGCCGCTGTTCGTGATGACCAAGAATCAGGTCGCGCACGACACCGTGCCATTCTTCATGGAGCGATTCCGCGACGCCTATCCGGCCCAGCTTCAAAACTTCGCGGACAATCTCCGCAACAATCGCGAACCCCCCATTACGATTGACGATGCCATCGGCTCCCTGCGCATCGCGCTGGCCGCGACTCGCGCGCAAGCCACCGGAAAAACTGTCTCGCTCCAGGATACCACTTTGTAGACTTGACCTTTTTGTGTATTTTGTATGATATTGGGGCGCCGAGCTGGAAATCCCGAGACCGCATCCGTAAGGAACACCACATGACAATTTCACCGCTCGATGAGAACGGCAAGGCAGTCGATTGGTGGTTCATTTACAAAGTTCCAAAGCTCACACAGGACGCGCAGAGTGACAGCGCTGCCGGATATGAGTACGTGTATTTCGATGCGAATGCCACTCAGGTAGAGAAATCGCCCAATCGCCTCGACCAGGGCAAAGGCGCTCTGAATCTGACCCTGAACTCCGTTTTCAAAAAGCCTGCTGCCACGACCGGCTGGATCCTGTACAACGATGAGAAGCCCGCCGACGCGCCAGGAGGCGACGACGCAAATTTGGGCCATACCAAGGGCGTCATCGCATTCGATACCGCGTCCGGAAGCGCGTTTTGGCTGCTCCATTCGTGGCCGAAATACGCCGATCCCGGAGCGCCGGGGATGCCTACTCCAATGTTTGGCCAAACATTCATTTGCATTTCATTGGATATCGCAACGGCGAACAAGCTCGCCGCGCAGATGGCCATTTTTCAGGAACCGCAAACCTATCTCCCTCGCGCGGACGCGCTTAGTAAAAGTGACGCCCTCTTTGCCCTCACGCGACCGTTACCCCCCAGCCCGCCTCCCGGCACGAACGTGCTCGATTGCAAGTCCAGGGGCGGCATGGCGTTCAAAGTCCTGGCCAAAAATCGCCAATGGGGAAAGGATTTCTGGAACGGCTTTGTGGGCCCGTCGCTGGCCGCGGATATGGACGTGGAAACATGGATTCGTGGGCCGATTCCTCCGGTCGCGGACACCGACGGCATCCACAAAACTTTTGACATCAAGTTCATTAATTTAGGGCCTCTCGGAGCGCATTGGGCCTGGCCGGAAACTCAAGACCATGCCAAGTGGGGCATTACCACGGATTCCGACTGGATTTGCGTCGGCGACATCAACCGCATGATCTCTCAGAGAAAGCGTGGCGGCGGAACGATTGCGTTTCAAAATCATGTCCTGTGGCAAGCTCTCTCAAGGACAGATTTGATTTTAGCGCCCCCGGGGCACACTCGAGAGGAAGCGCTCCAGCTGATCAAGAGCACGCAAGTTGACCCTACCGCCCCTCTCAAAGCGAAACGCGCGCCCAAGAAAAAGTGAAGCTGGGCAATTTTGGTTGGGCGTTCCTATGATTTGTGGGTTTGGCGTTCGTAGGGCGCGCGCTCGAGTAAACCAACTGTGCCGAGCAAAGTCACGGCGGCGATAGCGGCCACCGCATAAGCCGGCCCCGCAGCCAGATGGCTGATCGCCAGGGCCAGCAGGCCGAAAAAAGCTCCGAGTGCGTACATCAGCAAAACGGCAGTGCGCTGGCTCGCGAAAAGATTCGAAAGCCGGTGCGCGGTGTGGTCCTTGCCGGGCGTCGTAAAGGGCAGGAAGCCCCGGCGGGAACGCGAAATGGAAATCAGCGTGGTGTCAAAGATTGCCGAGCCCAGAATGAATACGGGGATCAGCCAGGCTGCGTTGTGACCGGCGGCAACCACGGGCCGCAACTTCAGCGCCAGCGTGGCCATCAGGAAGCCGAGGAACATCGCGCCGCCGTCCCCCATAAAAATTTTCGCGGGCTTGAAATTCCAGCGCAGAAATCCGGCGGCGGCTCCCAGGACCGCCGCGGCCATGGTACTGACGAGAATCTGGCCGCTTTCGAGCGCGAAGATGGCGAAGAAAAGCGATGCCATCGCTGCGACCCCCGCGCAAAGTCCGTCCATGTGATCCAGAATGCTGAATGATGCGGTGATTCCGACAACCCAAACCAAAGTCAGCGCCGTGTCCGCCCAAATGCCCGGCGTTCCCGGCCAGATGTTGGAGAAAACTTGAGCGCGGATGCCGGAGACGAGCAGGATGACGGCTGCGGCAGGCATGGCCCCGAACAGCTTGATTTGATGATGGAGCAGGCCGCGGTCGTCCAATATCCCGACAACGGCGACGAGCGTCGCGCCCGCATAAATTCCGATCACCTGCGTCAGAGCCGGACCATCCATAGACACCAGCAGCGCGATCAGCACGCCTAGATAAATCGCCAGGCCTCCCAGCAGCGGCATCGGCTGGACGTGCACCTTGCGCGGCCCCGGATGATCCACCATCCCGACGCGAAGCGCCAGTTGCCGCACCGGAACGGTGAGCCCCATGGAGGCAATCAAACCAACCGCAAATGCAATCAGGCTCGTATTCATGAAAGGACCGGATTTAGCGCCCGGCCGGCATCCTCTTGAAATTGTCTTCTACACTCACACGCCCATCATCTTTGTAATACCAATCGCTACTGCGTTTCAAGCCTTCGCGGAACTTTAGTAATCCGCGCCTACATTGGTCAGTTCCCTATGGCTCGCCGCGGACACAAAGTGGAATGTCCGGCCCGTTCACTTCTGCAGCACGCCAATACCGTAAAGTCTTTCGGGATGGGTCATGTATTCCTTGTGGGCATAGCTCGTCTTGATTGTGTCCCACAATGCTTTCACCTGAGTTTCTTCGTAATTTCCGGCCACGTCATGAAAAACAACGAGGCCGCCGGAGCGGACAAGTGGCGAATACATTTCCCAATCCTGTTTGACCCCCTCAAAAGTATGGTCGCCGTCGATGAACAAAAGATCGAGCGGGCGCCCCGAAAGCAGCCGTTTCGTTTCCGCAAGCGTCGATTCGCTGTGAGAGTTGGCCCTCATCAAGTGTAACTTCTGGCGTTCCTGCGCAAATCGCCGGTAGATGGGAGCGCGAAAAGGCGAATAACCGCCCCCAAATTTGCCGCCCGGCAAATCAATGCTGACGAGAATCGCATCCGGCCGGGCTAGCCGAGCCCAAAGGTATAGGGTCCCACCCCTGTGAGTGCCAATCTCAAGCACCGTTTGCGGATTCAGCCTTCTCACTTCTTCCAGCAGCGGCACAAATTCTTCTGCGACCTGGAACGGATAAAGGAAGCCATCGCAATATTTGGCCGTTTCCGCCAGCATTTCCTCGGGCCGGTCAATCAGCGAGGCGGTCAGGCGATTCAGCTCTGCGATTCCCGTGTATGCCTTCACATATCGAGCTGTGCGAGAGATTGGACCCATCTACGCCGAAGACCTCCGGCTTTCTTCGGGAAACTTACAATTGTCTGCGTCATTCTGGAATTAACTCCTCCAGCGTCTCCGAGAAAATTTTCAGCTGCTTCACTCTATCATAGGAAAAAGCGCACTCCCGAGCGCGGCGCCCCATGGATTGCAATTGTTCCGAGTCGTGCAACACGCTGCGGATGGCTTCCGCCACGCGCTCCGGATCGGCCGGATCGGCCGCCATTCCGCAGCCGGTCCGCCGGATGATCCGCACCACGTCGCTCTCTTCCGGAGCCACTCCCAACACAGGCCGCCCCGCGGCCAGCGTGGGATACAACTTGCTCGGCACGACAACGCCTTCCAGCCCTCTCTTGACCGTAACCACGTGCAAGTCGCCGGAAGAAAGCACCAGAGGCACATCGCCTTCCGGGCGAAACGGCAGAAAGCGAATCGCGCGGCATCCCTGCGCCATGGCCTCGACTTGCGGCCTCATCGCCCCCTCGCCAATAAACACTAGGCCCACGCCGTCCTTCTCTAATATTCGCACGGCCGAAATAAGCGTTTGCCACGCTCCATAGAAACCAATATTCCCGGCATGCACCAGTGCGAAACGGAAATCGCCGCGAATTTCACGCGCCACCGAATTATCCGATGAGGGCAACGTCTCGGGGACGACGATTCCGTCGCGGGAAACTACGACGCGGGCTGGATCGACTCCTTTCGCGACGATGCGATCGCGCATGTCCTCGCCCAGAACAATCACGCGCGCCGCGCGGCGCAGCGCCCAGCGATGCATCGCTTCCCAGCGCGCCGTGAAACTCCCGGGACGCACAATCGACCCCCCCACGGCCATATCCGGATACAGATCGCGAATGTTGTAAACGAATGGGCGCCCGGAAAGGCGGGCAACGAGCGCGCCGGCGATGCCTTCGATGGGCGGGTCGGTCATCGCCAGCACGATGTCCGAAGTGATGGAAAGCGCCCGCGGGATCGCCAGCAAAAGATACGACAAATAATTCGAGACGCGGCGGCGCATCTGAAAGCGCGGATAGGCGGTCGAGCCCACGCGCTCGACGGCCAGATTGCCGCGGACTTCTCGCCGTAAAAAATAGCGCGGATGGCGCTCGGCCGGATCGTAGCTCGGCCGCCCCGCCAGCACTGTTACGCGGTGTTTCACCGATAGCGCGTCCACGACCTGCGCGGCGAACTTGGCCGTAGCGCTCGTATCCGGCGGAAAATATTCGTTTAAAAGAAGAATATGCACAAGCTCATCCGGAGGGGAAAAGAACCCAGCGTCAAAACGAATTCACATTCATGCAAAACCGCAACACGCCCGGTCAGCGTCGCACCTCGGCGGATTCAGGTTTGCGGACCAGCATGTCCCCCAAAACCAGCACATCCATTTTCGTGCGCAGAAAACATTCGATGGCTTCCTTCGGCCGGCAAACGATAGGTTCGTTGTCGTTGAACGAAGTGTTCAGGACCACGGGCACGCCGGTAAGGTTGGCAAACTCGCGAATGAGCCCCCAGTAGCGAGGGTTCGCTTCCCGGGAGACGGTTTGGAGGCGGCCCGTGCCGTCCACATGTGTGGGCGCGGGAATCTCCTCGCGCTTCTCGGGCCGCACGGTATAAGCCTGGGTCATAAATGGACAGGGATAGGACTTCTCGAAATACTCTCCCGTGGATTCCGCGAGAATCGACGGGGCGAATGGCCGGAACATTTCCCGGTGCTTGATCCTGGCGTTCAAAATATCTTTCATGTCCGGGCTGCGCGGATCGGCGACGATGCTGCGATTTCCGAGCGCGCGCGGTCCCCATTCGGCCCGTCCTTGAAACCATCCGACGATCTTTCCGGCGGCAATTTCCTTCGCCGCTTCCTTGGCAACCTCTTTTTCATGAAGCTCTAGAATTTCATGGCCTTCGTTTTGCAAGCGGCTGGCCAGGACCGCGGCGCGCATCTGTTCCTGCGAATAGCCCGGCCCCCAGTAGGCATGGTCCATGAGGAAAGAACGAGGCTGGCCGAGGATCTGGTGTTGAACGAAATAAGCTGCGCCGATCGCCAGTCCCGCATCCCCGGCGGCGGGTTGAACGAAAATTTGTTCGAACGGCGTCTGGTCGAAAATTTTGCCGTTGGCAACGCAATTGAACGCCACCCCGCCGGCCAGGCAAACGGCCTTTTGCCTGGTTCGGGCGTGCAGGGCGCGAAGCATTTCGAACAACACCTCTTCCAGACGCGCTTGCAGCGTGGCCGCGCCGTCGCGATGCGCCTTTTCGACTGGAGCCGCGGGATCGCGCGCCGGTCCCAGCCGCTCGGCCATATAGTTGGAAAACATGGCGCCCAGCTCGGGTGTCTTATTGGCGTCGCGCCAGGTCATCTCCGGACCGGTGCGATGGTGCTTGAAATACTGGAGTCCCAGGCGGAAGCCGACGCCGCCGTTGGTGCGGACAATATGGCGGAACTCATCCAGGTATGCGGGCTCGCCGTATGCGGCCAGGCCCATGACTTTGTATTCGTCGCCGAACTTGCGAAATCCCAGATATTGAGACACGGCCGTGTAATACATGCCCAAAGAATGGGGAAACGCAATCGCTCCGTCGATATGCATGCGATTGCCTTGCCCGCTTCCCCACATGGTGCTGGCGAAATCGCCGAGCCCATCGGCGGACAGCAGCGCGGCCTGGTCAAACGGAGAAACGAAAAACGCGCTCGCCAGGTGCGCCTGGTGATGCTCGATGCGGTGATACTTGGCTCGAATTTTTTCCGGTGCGACCTCGAACGCCTGCGACAGCGCTTGCGGAATTCCCGCGAACCGGCCCATCACTTTTACTCTTTCGGCGGCAAAGCTCGGCATCCTCATGGCATAAAAAAGTTTTGTCGCCAGACGCGCCCAGGGATTGCGCGGGATGGCGATGTGGTCCACTTCGCCGAGGGTAATACCGGCGGAGTCCAGGCAGTAACGGATCGCCGCCGACGGGAATCCCGCCGCGTACTTCACGCGGTTAAAGCGTTCTTCTTCAACGGCGGCGATCAGGCGGCCGTCGGCAATGATCGCCGCCGAGGAATTCCCGTGGTAGGCATTGATTCCCAGGATGTACATCCGGAGCGGTCTTCCTTTCCCTCATGGCCGCGGATTCGAGGCAGTCGCGGAAGCCGCGCCGGCGTGAACGGCATCCGCAGTCGAGGCTGGATGGTTCGCCGCATTCGCCACATGATGGCGGACCCATTCATTGAGCACAAACAGGCTCCAGGGGCGCGACCAGTTGGTTTGGCCGATGACGAAGTTCTGCCAGGCGCCGACTACGGCGCGTGGATTCAAGTACTGCCGCAATGGTGGCGTGAGGTTCGCCAAATCCTGCGATAGACGCACGCCAAGCGGCCCTCTGAGCCAAACATCCCACGGCAAAGTGAATGTTCGCTTGGATTGACCGACCACTTCATCGGGCAGCAGATCGGAAAGCGCTTCGACCAACAAAGATTTCGGAACATCCGGCATGTATTTTGCGCTCTTCGGCAGCCGGCCGACAAATTCCACCAGGCGGTGGTCGAGGAACGGCACGCGGACTTCGAGCGAGTTGGCCATGCTGGCTGAGTCGGTGTCCCGCAGAAGCGTATTCACCATGTACGACTGCAATTCGAAGCAGGAAACCGAAGTAAAGGAATCCAGGCGTGCGGCCTGCCGCGCCGTTTCTCGCATGCGCTCGCGCCAGGGATTTTCACGGCTGCGGGAATACTCGTCGGATTCAAAATAGGGGGCCAGAAGGCGCCGTACCCGGGAGGGAGTGAACAACAGCCGCGTGAAATAATACGCATGCGGGAAGTCCTCGGGGGAACGCCAGGCCGCTGCAGCCTTGCGCACAGCATCTCCGGCGGCAATCCTGACGGCCGCGCCGGCGGTCAGGCTGCGGAACGGCGCTGGAATCCAGCGCCCGAGTCCGGCCACAAAGGCGGCACGCGGAGTGGATACAAATGTGGAATACCCTCCGAAGATCTCGTCGCTGCCAAGCCCCGATAGCGCCACTTTCAAACCACTCTGGCGAGCGGCTCGCGACACAAAATAAGTATTCAACCCGTCCATAGTGGGCAGGTCCAGCGATTTGACTGCATCCTCCACCTGAGCCAACAGCATTTCCGGGGTGAGGAGAACTTCCTGATGGTTCGTCTTGAAGCGTTTGGCGGTTTCACGCGAAACTCTTGATTCGCTGTACCTTTGCTCGGGAAAAATGACCGTAAAAGTGTGCAGATCGCTCTGGAAACGGCTGCCCAGCGCAACCAGGCTGGTGGAGTCCAGTCCGCTGGAAAGGAATACTCCCAAGGGAACGTCTGCGATCAGATGTTCGCGGACGGTTTCTTCCAGCAGCGGGCGCAATAATTTTGCGGCTTCTCGCAAATTTTTCGGCTTCGGCCCTTCCTGCTGGAGCACGGCGTCGGAGTAAACCCAATACGGCCGGGGCGACGGTTTTGCCGGCGGGGCTTCGGCGGAAAAGGACAGGCAATGCCCCGGAGGAATGGAAAACACGCCTTCGACCAGCGTGCATGGCTCAGCCAGCGAACCAAACGTCAGGTAGGCTTCCAGAGAATCCGGCGCCAGCCGCGGCCGGAGCCGGCCGCAGGCCAGCAGCGAACGCACTTCGGAAGAAAACAGGAATGCGCCGTCCGCGACCGCGTAATAGAGAGGCTTGATTCCCATCCGGTCGCGCGCCAGAAAAATGCGCGCGCCGCGCGCCGCTTCTCCCGACGCGCCCGAGGACCGCGCATCCCAGATGGCGATGGCGAACATCCCGCGGAGTTCGCGCAAACAATTTTCGCCCCACTCCTCGTAGGCGTGGACAATGACCTCCGTATCCGAGTGAGTGCGGAACGCATGCCCGCTCTGTTCCAACGCCTTGCGTAACTGCGGGAAGTTATAGATTTCACCGTTGAAAATTACCGCGACATCGCCTGTTTCGTTGAATGCCGGTTGGTGTCCGCCAGGAAGGTCAATAATGCTGAGTCGGCGCATCCCGAGCGTCGCCGATGGAGCTGCCAGGAGACCGTCTTCATCGGGGCCGCGATGTTCCAGCGCCCCCACCATCCGGCGCGTTATTTCTTCGGCCAGTTCGGATTGCTGAATTCCAATGACGCCGCAGATTCCACACATTCCGTGGTACTTTACCGTGAACCTGCTCGCACTTCCACCCCTACCTGAAAAAGAATCAGCGCACCGTTGTAAGGAATTGACCCGCTTCTCGTCCGCGGAAGTTTTCGCGGCTGTCCTGGCCAACAGCGGGAAGACGGGCAGCGCGCAGGGAAGGACCGAGCGCTAAGGGACAACGCCGCTGACTGCTGGACGAGTTCCCTGCCAAACTCCTATCCCCACGGCAGCCGCAGTGCCAGAAATGATAACTACGAGGGGGGTAATCGGACGGGTCCCGGCGACGACTGGACCCTGGTTAGCCTTTCCCAGAATATCGGTAAGGTCCTTAGCGATCTGCGTTTCCTGAGGGGTTGCGGGAACCGGCCCTTCGAACGCTCCGGACCGCGAAATGCGCAGCTTATTTCCCGCGGTCACGCTAACGGCCTGGCCGCTCAAATTGGTGAAACGCACTTCGCCTTCGAACACGATCAACTCCACATAGTCGCTCGTGACCTCAAGCGATAAATCCGTACCCACCAGCCCGGCGACGCCTACAGGCGTGTGGATCTCGAATTTCGCCCCCGGGAGCGTCATTTTCGTGATTTTCCCGCGCAGACGCCCCAGAATCAGGTCGAGCGAAGTCTGTTGCGCCTGGGCGTCGTGCTGCAGGATGCGCAGGGAGGAATCCGAACCCAAGCTCAGTTGCGATCCGTCCTTCAGCGTGACGTGCGCCCGGCCGGTGGGGCCGCTGCGCAGGCCGTCGTTCCAGTACACGCGGTCGGAAACCGCAGCAACCAGATGCTGCGACTCCCGGTCGATCTGTATTTGCGGGAGGAGGCGGGAAATTTGGCCAGCCTCTTGCCCGGCAGTGCCTTGAGCGGGAGAGGCGACTTCTCCCGCAAAGGACAGAGTGGCTGTTTCACCGGCGTGCAGCTTGTAAGGAGCGGCGCTCCCCGCAGCCGTCAGATCGGCAGCGCCTGCCACGGCGGAAACTTGCGCCCGCATACCACCCAGACGAATCTCCGCCGAACTCGGTATCCCTTGAGACGCCGCGAGGTTCACCTGGAAGAACGGCCCGGAGATAGCGAAGGACTCTCCGCCCTCGGCGCGCACCTGGAGACGCCCGTTGCGCAAATTCACGCCTTTGGATTCGACCACCAACTCCGTGTTCGGAGCCGCCAGCACTAAACCGTCCGCAAATCGCAACGCAGCTGTGGAGCCTTCGCCCAGGCGAATGACGTCGCCGGAAAATAGGGTTGCGCCGGCGGGCATAGCCTTGCCATTCAGTTTCGCGTCCTTCCCAATAATATTGGTCGCGGAAGCGGCTGGACCGCTCTCCGGCGTCGCCCCATATGCCGACGTGCCGGGAGCCGCGGCGCAGACAAGGATTCCGGCCACCAAAAGCAGGAAGTAAGAACAGGAACAGCGGAACAGCATGCCAAGGCTGCTTACAGGGCCCTTGCGGTCCTTCGAACGCGTTCGTGAGAACAATTTCATTTTTTTCACCACCAATAAAGTCCAAATTTACATTTGCCAGTTCCATTACCGGACACCGGCACTATATTCAATATTTGGATCAAATCTCTGGCGAGAAAGCGCTGATGTAGTGCATCAGTTAACGTGTGCCGAGGCCTGTATTGAGACTGCCGCTCTTGGGTGTTCGTTCGAATGGGCCCAGATTGTGAGGGACAGCCGGGAGCCGCTGTCCAATCGGCCGAATTGACCAAGAGAGAAGGGGTTGCCGGGAACCGCACACCCGCAGCGCTCCGCAGCGCACGCGATCACGGCCGGCGTATAATTTCTTTCGGAGAATAAATCCATGAAGGGACTCATCGGTTTGCTGGTCGTTGCCGGGATCGGCCTCGGCATTTACATGTACAGTTTGAAGCAAATGGCGCCGGGCTCCGGCATGGTGGCGACGCAAAACATCAGCGTGGTGGGCGTGAAAAACGACCTGGTAGCCATCGCCCAGGCCGAGCGCATGTATTTTGTGCAGAACGGCTCCTACACCGACCTGCCTACGCTCGCTTCCTCCGGCACGATGAACATCACGCGCACCAGCCGCGACGGCTACACATATTCGGCCGTGCCCTCCGGCAATACTTTTACCGTTACCGCAACCTACACCCCGCCGCCCGTGGAAAATCCGGCGCACGTCACTCCGCCGCATTTCCCGACGTTCAGCATCGATCAAACCATGGAAGTCCACCAGGGCGACTGAACCGGCAGGACAAGGTTGACTTGGAACTGGTGGCTGGTGATTGGTGACTGGTGATTGGTGACTGGTGAAAACCAATCTTCACAACACTTTATCAGGGCCGCGAAGATTGTGGTTTTGAAAAATCTCAAATCTCAAATCAAGTTTCCAATGGCCATTGCAGCGGCGCCGCAGCAACTCAATACGCAATATGCTCGGGCATGAATCGCGGCGCCGCCGTCTCGCTTGCCCGGATGCAAAAGGGGCCAACAATTATTCTATGTGGGGTAGCTCGGGAAAATCGACAGCGGGACGCTGGCGCCACGAAGACCCATGTTCCCGGCACCGGGCCCCTATACGGTTACGGCGAGTCTAGGTTTTCTTATTCTTGTCCGCGACCAGCATTCCGCCCGACGCAAAATCCGTGTGCGGAATATCGATGAACACGATGTGCGTCGATTCCGGTTTGGCTCCCGCTTCTTCCGACAGGACTTTCGTGATGCCCTCCACAACTTTACGCTTTTGATCGACCGTGCGCCCCGCCAGCCATGAAATATGCACATCCGGCATTTCGGTATCCTCCTGAAATTTCCGGTCCATGAGTCTAGCGCGAAAAAGCGGCGGGGAAAACCCTGACAACACGAACGTCTTGACCCACATGGCGGGGAGAGGATTTTTCGAGGATGGGCCAGCGAGCAAACCACGCCAAGCTGCGCGCGGATCAAGTTGTCCGCAGATCGCCTATCCAGCGCTCCAGGACCGCCTGATCGTGCTGTTCAATCTTAAGAAACGCGATGCCCATTCCCTCTGCTCGAACCGAGGCCACACGGCCGGAGACCGCGACCTTCGCGCCCGCATGCACGATGGTGATCTGGACCTTTGTTCCCGGGTTCAAGGGAGTTGGAGTGGGCACAAAACATCCACGCATGCTCAAATTACTGGTGCGGGCTGAGATTTGCCGCTCCGAACGCACATCGATGATCACTATCGCAGCCACAAATGGCTTTCGCAACGCGCGAGGGCGCTTGGCGATTTTCAAAGTTGGCTCCCATCAGATCGGTGAAGCCCCCGACTGTATTGCAGGTCTTGTACACGATCAAACAATGGTGCGTCAAGGCGGACCCGGCAGTGGCGGCGCATGGGCGATTTCCCTGTTGTCCGGGCGAAGGCGGAACGCCAGGAATTAATCTGTGCCGTGGGTCGTGTCGCGCCCGGCATGGGGGCCGATGGGAAGGAATTCGCACCCATCCTGAATACCCATAACGCTTTACCTAAAGTTACTCTCCCCTCTAGATTGGTCATTTGGCGCGGAGTTCCTTGGATATGGATGCCATCATCGCGTGCGGAGTCATAACTCTCATTTAATGCTACTCGGCCTCCGTATTGACTTCTGAATGTCCCTGGCATGTTCATTTGGTAAGTAATTACTTCGCAACTCGCCCCACGGACGCCGATTCCGCGCCCCCCGCGGTTTGCTAACCTAATAGGGCTGCGAACAGCAAAGGAGTCCATCATGCCCCATCAATCAAGCCAACTGCCCATTTGCGCCAGACGAACGCGCCTCGACAAGTCCGTTGTGCTTGGCATCGCGCTCCTCGGCGTGCTCGGCCTGGGCGCTGCAAACGCGCGCGGACAAGCGTCTCCGGCCGGTAGTTCCGGCGTATCCCGCACGGCTAAGGCCGTCACCTACCGGCGCGGCGGTGTCGCCAAGGCTTCCCTGCGGGGCACGAACTTGCTGCCCGCGGGCAGCGGCGAAGCCCAGGTCGAGAACAAGGGCAATCGCGTGGAAATCGAAGTGACGTTCATGGGCATGGATGCGGCGACCAAGTTTGGCTTTGAGTACTTGACCTACGTCCTCTGGGCCGTTTCTCCGCAAGGCCGCGCCGTAAATCTCGGCGAAGTTCAGGTCAAGAACGGGGCCGCGCAGGTCAAAGCCATCACGGATATGCAGACGTTCGGAATGGTGGTGACCGCCGAGCCGTATTTCGCCGTTTCGCAGCCGGGAGATGAAGTGGTCCTCGAAAACGCGGGTGACGCGGGCGGCGAAAGCATCGGCGCCAAGTACGAGCTGGTTCCCCACGGCGTGTACTCTTCCTCTAACACAAAAATTGAGAACGTGATCTTCGGGATCGACCGCAAGACTCCGATCGAGCTCTTCGAGGCGCGCAATGCCGTCCGCATCGCCAAAAATGCCGATGCCGGAAAATACGCGGCCTCCACGATCGCCAAAGCCGATCATCAGTTGCAAGAGGCGGAGGATGCCTACGGGCGCAAGAGCGATAAGAAGATCGTAATCTCCATGGCGCGTGACGCCGTGCAGACCGCGGAAGAAGCGCGCGTGATCTCCGTGAAGCAGAAAGCCGATGAGGAGGCCCAGGCTCAGGCCGACGCGGACAAGCGAGCAGCCGAGGAACGCACCGCGAAAGCGCGCGCCGACGCGGAAGATCAAGCCAATCGCCGGCAGCAAGCTGACCAGGCCCGCCTGCAAGCCGAACAGGCCAAGGCGGATGCGGAACACATGAAGGAAGAAGCCATGAAGGCTGCCGCCGATGCGGCCAAGGCCAAGGAAGATGCCGACCGGGCACGCCAGGCCGCGGTTGCCGATCAACAGGCGGCGCTCGCGCAAAAGCAGACGGCGGAAGCCGAAGCGGAAAAAGCGCGTCAAGCCGCTGCCAAAGCCGAGTCTGAAAAAGCCGACATGCGCGCGCAACTCCTGGCGCAGTTGAACTCCATCCTGCAGACCAACGATTCCGCGCGAGGCTTGATCGTAAACATGTCCGACGTGTTGTTTGACACCGGCAGCTTCACTCTGAAACCCGGCGCCAGGGAAAAACTCGCCAAGGTTTCAGGAATTTTGCTGGCGCATCCGGGATTGACCATGCAAATCGAAGGTCACACTGACAGCGTGGGCAGCGACGGATTCAACGTGCGGCTCTCGGAACAGCGCGCTGATTCCGTGAAGGATTTTCTGGGGGAACAGGGCGTTTCGCTCTCTTCCATCTCCGCCCAGGGATTCGGTAAGGCGGAACCTGTGGCCACCAACGACACTCCGGAAGGCCGACAGCGCAATCGCCGCGTCGAAATTGTGGTCAACGGCGATGCCATCGGGACCTCCGCCAGCGCGGCCGCTCGCCCTGCAAATCAAAACGGCGCGCCGGAGAGCTCGACAAATCTTCCTCGTGATGCGGGATCGCAACCGGAAAAATAGCGCGTTTCCGGCGGCCTCCGGGCCTGAAATCGGCAGGTCCGGCAATTCAGGTTTCCAGAGGCCAGCCGCCAGTGCTGTGGTTCCACTGGAAACTCAATCTGCTTAGGTCATTCCTCATCCGGCAAAACAGACAGAATCAGCGGCTCTACCGTTGCCGGGTCATCCCGTAGCTTGATGTACAAAAGCGTCCCGTTCGGACGGGGAACGCTCAGCGTGGATTCTGGGAAGCCGATTGGAACGGATACCTCATGGGTGAATTGCGGGTCGGAGGCCACCGAATCGATCAGGAAGAGACTTGACCCGATCAGCCGGCATTGTTTGTCCGGGCTGCCGGGGCAGCGAACTTCCTTTAAAGTCGGAATCCGCACCAGGGTTGCCAGCGGCTGCCAATCTCCGTTCTCACCGCCAGTTTCGACCGGTCGAAAGCGCAGCGGCCCAAAAGCCGACGGCCCAAAACTTTTGAGCGGATCAAGGACGGCCAGCACCGTTTCCGAGTTTTGCAGGATCAGATCGCCGTCGGCCACGCTCAGCAGGACATGGAACGAGTCGTCCACGCCCGAAACTTCTATCTTTTCGGTGCGCGGAAAACTTTCCGGCACATCCGACTTGAGAAAAAACGAAAGACGCCCGTCCTGCGGAAGCGCATCTTGACCTTTCAATTGAACGGGAGAACGAGTGGCCCCGGGCTGGACGCTTTTGCTGATCAATTCGACTTTGGGACGCGGATTTTCCACGGTCGTTTGCAAATCCAGGACGCGGCCGTCCTTCAAATCGACGTGCGCAATCAGTTTTTCGTTGGTCTGAAGGGCGACGGCCGGCGGCGCCGAACCGGCAGCGGCCAGTTGGAGCTCGTCTTTTTTGTCGGCGCGGGATAATTTGGTTGGTACGAAGCGAATACCCTTCAGTTCAAAACTGTTCACTTCATCCAGCCGCGTGCCCGTCAAAACGCCCTGCTGGTCGCCGGCATTGATTTTGAAACGATCCAGTTGGGCCGCTTCCGCATAGGTCGGCAAATCGAGTTGGTCCGAAGCAGGCACGCCAAACTGTTTCACCATGAGCTTCACGGAACCGGACGTTTCCTCTTTCAGAGGGATCTGAATCTCCAGCTCATCGGTCTTGAGGGCTTTCCAGTCAGCTTTGAGATCCTTGTGCTGGCTGTCCTGGACGGTCACTTCCTCCACACACACGGCGCATTCCGAGTGTAAATGGAGCGTATCCACGCGGCCCACGATCAGGCCTCCTTGATCCGCGGGCCCGGCACTCCATGTCGCCGGATGGGCGTTTCGCAAATGGAAAGCGGGTCCTTCGAAGGAATCGAATCCCCAATTTCCGCGCAGTTTTCCGCTCACGTCCGAATCCAGGTTGGCGCTGACGAGCGTATGGCTGTCGATTACAAATCCTCCTCGAGCAGGGTCGGGTTTCGCGGGCAGGTCGGTTACGTTCCCCCCTTTTCCTGTGATCCGAAGAACAAAATCATGCGCAATCTCAGTTGAAAACACCAAAGGAGCGCCATCTACGGGAAGAACCAGCGGCGCTTTCTCCAGGCACTGCACCTGTTCCGGGTTGACCGCGCGCAGCGGCGGCAGTTGCGCGGCTTCCACCGCAGGCAGGCCCACAACCAGGACCGACTTTGGATTACGAAATGACGGCGGGTTATTGAGCCGAAGGTTCAGCTGCGAACCTTTTGGCACCGCGAGTGCGGGAATGTACTGGTAAGACGCCGTATGCAGGCTTCCCAGGATTCGCGCCAGATCCACGACGGCGCCTACGTAGGGACTGTAAAATCCTCCCCCGGCCATGGAAGTAGCACTGAGGGCACCCATCAAATCCGAAGCCGGACCGGACGTCAGCGCCGCAACCATGGACTGGGTGTGTCCATCGTCCAGGACCAGCTGATCGGTATTTTGCGTCAGGCACGCGGATTGCTGTTCTGCAGGCCGGTCGAAGCATTGCTGGTCCAGCTTGATGCCCAACGTCCGGGCTAGAAGGACAGATCGATCGTGCAGAGCTTTCGGCTCCAGGGCGGAACTGTCTTTTATTTCGTCGAGGTAGCGATCCGCTCGCGTGCGGTCCAGGCCTGCCTGATTCAGGTCCTGCGCCGCTCTCACGAAGACCCCGGGTTTGCTGCGCACGGTTGACCGCAAGCTGCTGAAATCGCCGCCCGTTTCGGGGGCTAAAAACAGGATGGCCTGCTGAGCGTCCTTTGGAACCGTGACGACGATTCCTTCCGCGATCATTTGTTTGTTCCAAGTCTCGGCTCGGGTGAACCAGTCTTCCGGAGGCGGGTTGGTGGTGCCGCGCAGGAATGCAACGACCAGCAAATAACGCACTGCCTGGTCTGCGGGAAGGTCCACATGAATCCACAGCCGGTCCGCGGGCAGCAGGTTGGGAACATCGGCAACCCCGAGCCTCTTGCCGGCGCGAGTTACGTTGATTTCTATTTTTGGCCCGGTCAAATCGAACACATTGTCAGGCCGGGCGAAACCTTTCCCTGCAACTCCCAGCAAGGAAATCGCCAGGGCCAGACCGTAAGACACCAACCTGAAATGATTCCTATGAAGCAACTTTCCGGCCTCCATGTTATTTCCTTTCTCATAAGAATCGGCACGGGCACAAAACCGTCGGGAAGCGTGATTCGCGGAGAAGATGAATGTGCCTCTGTTTGAGATAGACGGGCGGGCAACTGCGATTCTATCCATTAATGACCGCCAATTCACTTTGATTTTATTTTTTTGTTTCGCGAAGCTAATACCGGGAAATCCGCCGGGCACGCCCAGCTATTCGGAGGATGTTTCGCAATAGGCGTACCCTTCGCGGGACGAATTGCGATCCGTGCCCCGCGCAGCGGCTGTGCTAAAATGCTGTGTCGATGCACCCCCACCTAAAAGCACTCATTGAATTGCAAGCCGTTGATTTGCGCCTGATCGGAATTCGCGAGCGCCTGGCCAGGTTCCCCAAGCGCCTAGCGGAAGTGGAAGCGGGCGTTACCTCCGCGAAACACCAGGTCGCTGCGGCCAAGGAGGCGCATACCACCGGTTTGAAGGAACGCAAGACGTACGAGATGGACGTCGAGCAATGGAAAGAGCGCGCCAAGAAATACCGGAACCAGAGCGCCGAGGTCAAGACCAACGAGGCTTATAAAGCCCTGTTGCACGAAATCCAGAACGCCGAAAACGAAGTGGCCAAGGCCGAGGACCGCCTGCTCGAACGCATGGTTTCCGGCGAGGAGTACGACCGGCAAGTGAAGGCCGCCGAAGCGGCGGTGAAGGAAATCGAAGCGGCGGCGGGCAAGGAACGCCAGGCGATTCAAGCCGAGTACAACGCCACGCAAAAGGAATTGGCCGCCGCCGAGGCGGTGCGCGCCGCTGCGATCGCCGCTGTGCCGGAAGATTTGGTGGACCACTACGAGCGCATCGCCAAGCGCCACGGCGGCATTGCCCTGGCGGAAATCCGCGGCGAAGGCTGCGGCCAGTGCGGCGTCCACATTCGCCCCCACGTGATCCAGCAATTGCAGCGTGACAGCAATGACGGTTTCTTCCACTGCGAGACGTGTACGCGCATCCTTTACTACGCGGATCACTCCGCGGCACCCGGCCCTCCGGCCGCTTCCGCAACTGCCGTGACCTCCGCGGCTGATCCGCCAGGTACTCCTGCCAGTGAAAACTGATCGTAAGACGCAGAGATTTGAGATTTGTGGGTCGGACCTTCAGGTCCGACAACCAGCCTGCATCATGGCGGGGCCTTCAGGCCCTGAAGCTTCAGGGGCTAAAGCCCGAATTATTGCAAAGCTCAATGTCGGCGCTAAAGCGCCGACCCACAAAACCCGGCAATCGCCAGCAATGACATTCAAAAGCATGGCTATCAGCATCGCCGTTGAACGATCGAATCGATGATCAAATCCGCCCACAAAGTATCTGGAAAATTGTTCGCCGAACCTGAAACCCCCTCGGTGCGTCTCGAGGGCGCGTACACGGCCAATATTGACGGCGCGGCGCGCGGCAATCCCGGCCCGGCGGCCTATGGCGTGGTAATACGGCGCCCCGATGGCGCGACGCACGAGTCGCTCGGAAAATATATTGGCCGCCACACCAACAACGTCGCCGAATATTACGCGTTGATCGCGGCGCTCGATTACGCGGCGGCCAGCGGAATCCGCCGGCTGCGCGTGCTCAGCGATTCGCAATTGATCGTGAATCAGATCAAGGGCCTGTACAAAGTGAAGCATCCCGACCTGCGCCCATTGCACGAGCGCGCGAAGAAGCAAGCGGCGAGCCTGGAAACCTTCACCATCCAGTATGTGCCGCGCGAGCAAAACCGCGATGCGGACGACCTGGCCAACGCCGCTCTCGACAACACCAGCGGTGTGAAACCTGCCTATGGCTCGGCACCGGCAAAATCCGCGACCCCGGCCAAGGTGCTTTATCTGGACGACTTGCGTGTGGGCCAGAAATTCTCTTCCGGCACTTACCGCATGGATGAGGCACGGATCAAATCGTTTGCCGCGGAGTTTGACCCGCAGCCCTTTCACCTGGACGAGGAAGCGGCCCGGCACAGTGTATTCGGCAAGCTCGCCGCCAGCGGCTGGCATACGGCGGCTGCCACCATGCGCCTTCTGGTAGCGAGTGGCTTGCCATTCGCCGGTGGACTCGCCGGCCTGGGCGGCGAAATCGCTTGGTCCCGGCCGACATTTCCCGACGACACGCTCCACGTGGAAAGTGAAGTTCTCGCGATCGTGCCGTCACGATCCAAACCCGATCGGGGGATTATTACCGTTCGGGCCGTGACCCTGAACCAAAAAGGCGAACAGGTGCAGGTCTTCACCGCAAAAATTCTGGCGTTCAGGCGTAAGGGTGATTCAGCGACAACAAATTGAAAGTGGGCGAAGCGCGGTTGGGCTTCGCATTTTGCGTGGCGCATGCGTTAGCTTGCGGGGGTTGGTCCTTGCAATGTCCAAGAACCCACAAGCTGAAGCATGCGCCACTTAAGAAGCGCGCTTCAATACGTAGGAGCGGTACAGCGTGTCGCGTTGCGCGGGCATATAGCCGGCATCTTGAATAATGCGGCGGAGTTCGCCTTCATTCGTGCGATTGCGTACGCCGGCAGCGAAGACCACATTTTCCTCGATCAGGATGCTGCCCACATCGTCGGCGCCGAATTGCAATCCCACCTGGCAGACCTTGATACCCGGCGTAAGCCAGCTTGACTGGATGTGATCGATGTTGTCG
>Ga0210409_10001020_pt1 | contig 39369 bp, 33 predicted proteins | sample IncBWH17MmetaG_FD_161649 | JGI IMG/M metagenome (GOLD analysis project Ga0210409, IMG submission 161649) | Forest soil microbial communities from Barre Woods Harvard Forest LTER site, Petersham, Massachusetts, United States - Inc-BW-H-17-M | ecosystem: Environmental > Terrestrial > Soil >... | reverse complement strand
AGCATTGCCATCGGCCACGCCAGCGCCCCGGCGGCCGTGGAGATTCTGGGAGCGTGCTGCCTGGTAGCAGCCGCGATTCTCTTCGGCTCCGCCGTCCTCAAGAAGAACGCGACGGAGATGGCGGTGACGAACCGGCGAGTGATCATCAAGACCGGGTTGGCGAGCCGCCGTTCGCTCGAAATCATGCTTCCGAAGGTCGAAAGCATTGGGATTGACGAGACATTCGGCGGCCGGATGCTCGGATACGGGACGATGACGATTCGCGGAACGGGCGGGACGCCGGAGCCGTTCCGGCGAATCGCGCATCCGACCGAGTTTCGGCGCGCGGTACAGCAACAGATCGACGCGCAGAAGTGACACTCGATTAGTGATTCGGTTGTGGCGGCGGGAAGAGCGCCGCGGCTGCGAGAATGCTGACACCGGCGATCGCCAATAATTCGTCGCCCACGAAGGCGCCGATCGCCGCGAACGCACCCAAGGCATCGCCAATCACTGCAATTCCGCAGACCGACAGGATCACCCTCCACGGCGCCGTCCGGCCAAAGCTGGAGGCGAGCACCAGTATCGCAATCGCGATCCAGTGCCACGACACGATGAGCCAAATAGCTTTCAAGGCGCCGAATATTATCGGATCGACTCCTTTCCCAGCCAGCCCAGCGACCATTCCCTGATATCCAAGAGTTCCGTGAAAGGCGGCGCTCACGAGCATGGCCACGGCGCCCAGGATCGCCAGAGCCTGCGCGCTTCGTTTTCGGTTCTTCATGGAGGCGCGGGAAGTGTAATCAGTGCGCGGCGGTGAGGCAAGGGCTCGCCCTGAGCGGACGATTTCGGCCAGCTGTCCCAAGGTAGTGACTCATTTTGAATTTAGACCTTAGGACAGGAGGATGAAAATGAGCTATTTCTGGCCGTATGGACTAACTAAGTCCCCGCGAAGAGCGACTTTCAAGTTAGTCGTCGTTATCATTGGCGCGTTGGGGTTGGGTTTGGGAATCTTCGGCGGGGCCGCTGGACAACCGATTAGGCCAAATGCCTTGAGAAATGTCGCGGTATTGCTTGCGGCACCGACTAAGTGTATCCCGACGGTGCCGTGTATTTCGGCATTTTCTAGATTGTACGCGCCACCACCATATTCGAACGTGACATCTGTGTACGTATTGTTTTTGGCGTTAACTCCGTCAAGGAGAACTGTGCCTCCATTAGTCCCATTGTCCGATATAACGATACCGCTCAAGGGTGGAACTATAGGAACCGCATTTGGGAACGCAGCTTGGGCGAAAAGCAGCGGTTGTAGGTTAGTCGAAGCTTGGTTTCCGAATGCCATCGCACAAAGTACTCCGGCGACAAACGACGCCAATGCAAGCGTAGATTTTCGCATAACGCCTCCTTCACGGGGCTATCGGGGGGATTGTACGAAGTGGGTATATCACTACGGTACTGCACCCAGCAAGCAATCAGATTCTAAGCCGCAGATTCTGCTTGTTGGGAGTCCAGAAGGGCAACGACTTCCTCAATAGACCAGACGTGGTCTGCGATTCCAGCTTCCATTGCGGGAGTGACGCGCAACGTTTGGTGGACTCGGCAGAAGTTGTAGTGCATGAAATGGAGCGCGACTGCCCACCGATGATTGTCCAGCTTTTTGCTGAACGCATTCGTTAGGCGCGTGAATCGGCGCATATTCATTCGCATGGTCAAGTTTTGGCGCTCCGCGAAACTGGTAGAGATGTGCTTCGGATTCGGACGGCCAATGATCTTCTGTTGGTGGCATCCTATGCACTCTGCCGGACTGTAGCGCGTCTCGCCTTGGGTTCGATCATTGCCATAGAGCTTGACCAGCATCGCGTAGTCAATCTCGGTCCCGAAGGCGAACTCAACCGCCTGTAAATAGACTTTGTGACCGTCGCTGGTCAATTGGACGCGATTGGCGAGACGCGAGGCCAAGTCGTACATGAAGTGCTGCGCGTGCCATGCGTTCCGATCTCCAATGCGCCACGTCGGAACGAGCTTGGTATCCGCGTCAATCGCAACCCATGTCCACACGTCTCCAAAGCCATGCTTGCCACGCAGTTCATCGGGCACGTTCTTTTCCTTGGCGTAGCAGAATGACCAGATTTCATCGCACTGGATGCGCTTACAGGGAAGATTGACCAGCACGCGCCGTTGGTAGTCCTCGCAGGCTTGGCCGATCTCAGGCATGAGCTTGAGGACGGTGTTAAATGCCACGCTACACATGCGAGCCGTGGCACGGAGAGAATTGCCCTCTACGAGAGCCGATACGATCTGGACTTGCTTGGCTTTATTGAGCTTGTTCATAGTGAACACATCTTATGCTAATACGCTTTAGCATGTCAAGGGAATAATGCAGGAAGGGCCATTGACAACCCCTGCCCAATGACGTACATTATCACTGTACGAAACGTACGTCAATGACGTACACAATTAAGGGGAAGTCTAAGGAAGATCAAAGGAGAAGGACAATGAACAGCGCATCTAGTCTAATGCAACCCGCGAAGGTGCCTGTCTCTCGAACGGAGTTCCGGGACAATCAACGTGAATTCTTGAAGAAAGCAAAAGGGAGCACTGTGCTGGTAATTACCGGGAACTCGGAAGATGAAAAGCTCGTAATGGACAAGGAGTATTTCGACGAGATCATGCGACGGTTGAAGGCGTCGGTCGAAACACTTGAAATTGCAATGGACAAAAAGTTGTTGGCTAACATCATGTCCGCCGCAAGTTCACTTAGCGAGGAAGTGCGTAACGGAAAGCTTCTTTCTATGGATGAGGTCTTTTCGGAGGAGTAAGGTGTACGAGGTCAAGATCAGACCACAGGCAGCGCCAGAAATTAAGGCGTTGCCCAAAAACGTTCGCAACCACATGCGCGAGCATCTCACGAAAATAGTAGCAGTGAATCCTGCCGATTGTTCGGTGGAACTGACCGGGCCATTGGCAGGATTCCGCAGCTACCATCTACTTGAATATCGAATTGTCTATAGGATATTCGAGGAACTCGGCCTTGTTGTGGTTGTAGGCGTCGGCAAGAAAAATGCGGATCACTGTGCGGAGATTTACAAGAATCTAGAAGCGATGGCGATGGCTGGTAAGCTCGCAGATAACGTGCTTACCAATCTTCGAATGCTTACTCCGTCTTGATCTTAGGAGAACGCCAACGAGCTTTTGCTGCTCGCTTCGCACGCTTCCTGCGCTGCGCCGGGGACATTGTCTCTAGACTTCGCTTGCCGCCGATTCTCCCGCCTTTCCTGCCCATCTCGGCCATAACCTTGGAAAATAGTTCTCTATCCGCGAAAGGCGCATCTGAGGTTGATAGGGCGACAACTGCGGCCGCGATCTCGTTTGAGTCTTTTAGCTTCTTGCTAATCCGCTTTGGCATGACGCCATATTGCCATGACTCGCCCAAACCTGTCCACATGGCCTGAAATCAAAATGAGTCACTACCTGTCCCAAGGTACCATTGACTTTCGCTTTTGGTTCGCCTAGACTTTTGCAGGCTTGAACCAGGCCTGCAGGAGGTGCGAATGGCGCTGACAAAGCGGCAGAAAGAAGTCCTGAATTATCTGGTGGGGTTCATCAACAAGAACGGATACTCGCCGAGCTTCGAAGAAATCGCGCACGCGCTGAAGCTGACGTCGCTGGCGACGGTGCACAAGCATCTTTCGACGCTCGAGAAGAAGGGCTTCATTCGCCGGGGCTACAACCAGAGCCGGTCCATCGAGGTGACGCAGCTGCCGAAGCAGGTGCGCGAGGAAATTCTCGACCGGCACGTGATCGAGCTTCCGCTGGCCGGAAGAATTGCCGCGGGGAGGCCGCTCGAGGCGGTCGAGGACCGCGAAACCATTTCGCTCGCCGATTTTGCGCGCGGGCAGAACACGTTCGTGCTGCAGGTGAAGGGCGAGTCCATGCGCGACGATCATATTCTCGACGGGGACTTCATCGTGGTCGAGCAGACGCAGGTGGCGAATCCGGGTGAGATTGTGGTCGCGCTGGTCGGCGAGGATGAAGCGACCGTGAAGCGGTTCTATCGCGAAGCGGGCGGGAAAATTCGTCTGCAGCCGGCGAATTCGTCCATGGCGCCGATTATGGTGGCGGCGGCCGATGTGAAGATTCAGGGCCGCGTGGTGGGAGTACTAAGGAAGTATTAGACGCCATCACGTCGCTCCGCTCAGAATGACAGCGCGTTTCCTTTCGCTTCCAAATCTGTTCCTTATATAGAAGAGCCGCACGGCGTCTTCGTTGTCGATCCGCGGCTAGCGCCACAGCCAGATCATCAGGAATACCAGGGCGTACTCGACTCCGTCGCTCATATTGTGTCCGACGATGGAGGCCAGGAGGCTGCCCGATTTTTCGCGCCAGTAGGCGTAGAGGATGCCGAGCGCAAAGGCGTAACCCTGTTGGCCCAGCGCATACCAAAAAGGCCGCGTCCAGAAGCTCGTTAGGTGAGCGAGTCCAAACAGAAGCGCGAGAATTACTCCCGCGACGTGCATGTCATACTTGCCCAGGCGAATGCGTCCGGAAGTTCGCTGCATCAGGAACGTTTGCAGGAGACCGCGGAAGGGAATTTCTTCTGCGAAGCCGACGAAGATCAGTTCGAAGCCCATCCATCCGGCGATGCTTGCAGGGGTGAGCGCGTAGTCTTCCGGAGGCTTGTGCGCCAGAATCTGCGGGAAATAGTCCACCGCGGTCATCAACACTCCGAAAAAAGTTCCCCAGGCGATTGCGGATACGACGTATGACTTATTCTTGGGCCATTGCAAGCCGTATTCGGAGATTTGCCGCATGCTCAGCCAGAAGCTCAGGAACAACGCGATTGCCAGCATGACCGTGTGGTCCACGTAGTGAACCGACCAGGGCATCGCCATGCTGCGATCCATGCCGAGCCGATGCAGAAAAAGGCTCGCCACGGCCCCGGCCGGCAATATGACCAGCAGCCCCAGGCCGATGGTCGCGAGAATCGGCCAGACGCGGACGCGCAGTTGCGAAATGGAAAAGACCGAAGTCGGGCTGCCGATGAGGTAGTCGTCCACCGTGTCCAGGATCAGGGGACGTTATACCCGCACCGGAGCAACTTGCAAGTGAAGGCAGCGTTCGGAGCCGAAGAGAGATTCTTCGGATAATCTCCCAGGCTCGACTAACCGTCGACCCGGGAGCCCTTCCTGTCCCAGGCTCGACTAACCGTCGACCTGGGAGCCCTTCCTGTAACCGGAGATTCCGGCGTTGCCGGAACGAAATGCAAAATCGTCCGGCCGCTCCGCTCCGAATGACAGCTCGTTAAGGTCGGCTGAAAGCGCTAGTTTATTTTCGGGGAGGGAGCGGGCGGAGGCGAGGGGCGCAGAGACCGATTGTAGTCATCGAAGAAGTCGAGGCCGTCGGCGTTGATGCGCGCTCGCACCGCGACCTGATCGCCGAATTCCAGCACATCGTCTTTTTTCGGATCGTAGATGGGCCAGGTGGTGGCACTGCTGCCGGCGCTATTGGGGTCGCCGGTGCGCGCGAAATTCACCCAGTAAGTTGAGATCAATTCGCCAAGCTGTTTGTCCGCGTCCTCGTATGAAATGCGAAACGGAAAATTTTCGAAGACGTAAGCAATCTCGGCGGCGTGAAAAGCGCCGAGGCGCGAGCCGCGTCCCGGCGGCACGCGAGAGAAATAGTAGCGATAGGCGCGGCGGTGGCCGGTGGTAACGGACATGCGCGCCCAGATGCGCATGTCCCAGCCGAAGCCAGCGTCGCGAAACGACGCGTAATACGCGGCAGTCGCTTCGTCGTTGGTAGACCCCGGGGGATAGGCCTTCAGAAATTGGGCGCTGAGCGGGCCGAAGCGCTTCTGCGCGTCGGCGATGAATTCCGCGGGAGTCACGAAACCATTCGGCGGAGGAAATCTCGCACCCTCATTGGCATTGTTGCCGACGATCAGGGGAACGTCGTTCTGTTTGCCCTCGGCGAAAATGGAGTAGACGGATTGCGGAAGAATCCAGCCGTCAACGACGGTGTTGACGTCGTCGTCCGTCGTCGCTTTGAGCAGATCGTCGGCGTTTTTCGCGCGGAGAGTTTGCAGGATATCGTGCGTGGCGCCGAGTCTGGCAGCAAACTGTCGTCCCTGCTTTTCGGCGTCCGCGAGCGACTCCATCGGGCCAAACGAGCCTCCGCTTTCGCCAATCGCGCGCGTGAACAGCCCGCGCGCCTGCGGGCTAGCCATAAGAATGTTCACGGCCGTGGAGCCGGCGGACTGCCCGAAGGTAGTTACGCGGTCGGGGTCGCCGCCGAAAGCGGCGATATTGCGCTGCACCCACTCGAGCGCGGCGATCTGATCCATCAGCGCATAATTTCCCGCGGCATGATGCGGCGATTCCGCGGCGAGTTCGGGCAGCGCGAGAAGACCGAAGATGCCCAGGCGATAGTTAATGGTCACCACGACCGCGCCCTTGCGCCCCAGGTTCTCTCCGTCGTATCCGATTGCGGCTCCCGTGCCGTTGGTGAAACCGCCGCCGTGGATCCAGACCATCACGGGCAGGCGATCGCCCGCGGATTTTGCGGGCGTCCAGATGTTAAGATTCAGGCAATCCTCACTCATCGGCGGAGGCGACGAGCTATACAAGCCGTTCGGTGGATAGGGAGGCTGCACGCAGGCGTTGCCCACCTGCGTTGCTTGACGAATTCCTTGCCACGGCGCGGCTGGCTGCGGAGGTTTCCAGCGCAGCTCGCCGACAGGCGGCGCTGCGAACGGAATCCCGCGATAGACGCGCACGTCCGGGCTGCGGCCGGCGGTCCCGGCGAGCATGCCCTGTTCGACGCGCACCGGGTCAGTGACCGCGGACGGCGTTTGCGCCGCGATGGCAGCGCCCATGAGGCCGAGGATCGGAAGCAGATGGAGCGATCGCATTGGAGTAGGGCGATTATGTCAGAAATGCCGAACGATTTCCGCCCAGCCCGTTGATTCGTAGCAGTAGTGGCATTGGGCCGCATTTTGGTCTAGACTTGCAGCCCCACGCCCCAATCCTCGCAGTCGTTGCGAAGGTAATTGGAAGCTTTCACGCCGTGCGTATGAGACTCGAGTCTAGTAATGCAACGGACACAACTGTTTCATTTTGGCATTGGCGTGGATATCGCAGCGGAATAGATTGATAGACCCGGTCCACATTCCACAAGCTGGTTCCGGCGCAGTTGGGCCCAAGGAGGGTAAATGTGGGGAGATAAGAAACCCGACGCTCCCGCTAGGACGCCGCTCCCGCAGCAGCCTAGAACGAACGCGACATCTGGCAGTACATCCTTTTCTGGGGAGGCAAGAACAATGGCACCTATGGATTCGTCGTATCCGGCGTCGTCGGGCGGCACAGCACGGCTCGGCGCCAGCCTGCACGTGAAGGGCGAAATCACTGGCAACGAAGACCTGGCTATCGACGGCAGCGTTGAAGGCCTGGTTCAACTCGAAGATCGCAAGCTGACCATCGGCGCAACCGCGAAGGTTACCGCCGACGTCATCGCCCGCGAAGTGGTGGTCTACGGCAACGTGAAGGGAAATCTTCGGGCGCGCGACCGCATCGAGATCAAGAAAGACGGCTCGGTGGTCGGCGACCTGACGACGGCCCGGATCATGATCGAGGACGGAGCGTACTTCAAGGGCTCAATCGAAATTGATAAGGCCGGCGAAGCGAGCGACAGTCACGATCTCGAGAAGCCCGCGTACACGCGGACGACTCGCGCCGCAGCGACAACCGCCAGTTCCGCGGACTAAGTTCCAGGCGCTCAAACCAGCGGGCGGGCCGCGATGAAGCGGCTCGCTGCTCGGTTGCCTGGTCGTGCGCACGCACGAGGGCGGCGAGAAAATCCCCGGCGGGATGCTGGCTTTACGAAACGCGTTCGGTCAGCCGCACGACGTAGTCGCCATTGGCGGATTCAAACTGCAGCTTTTCCTCGCGCGAAAGCCAGCCGATGGCCATGAAGAAAAGGCTTTGCGGCGCATTGACCTCTTCCATCAAAGCGGCAAACGTGAGAGGCCCGTCCTTCGAAAGGGCTTCCCAAACTGCGCCTGCGGTTTCCCCAATCTGGTCGTAGCTCACGGTGTAGGCTCCCTTCGAAGTCTGGCTTTTGAAACGCTCGAGCCAGCAGTGCGCGGCTGCTTTGCGCAGCAAGCGGTCGAAAAACTCGGGCTGCGACGGGCTCGCTGTGGCCAAGGAGTTCATGATCGAGGTCACGCCGAATGCTCCCCTCCTGACTCTAGGTACACGCTGTTACAAAAGAGTGATAGAGCGGTAAATGAATGCCAAAATTTGGCGCTTCGAGAAGCCGCGAGAGCCGAACGGGAGCAATCCAATTTCGCAATCATACGCAGCATTTTTCGCGCTATTATCTCCGGCGATCGAGCCTTGTTTCCCCGGAAGTGGTCTTGGAAAAAAGAGATGAGTCATGGAAATACGGAGAGTTTTCCTGTTTGCTGCGATCGCGACCCTGATGCTCTTTCCATTGGCGTCCGTGGCGGGCGGACGATACGACGGCAGCTATATCACGCATCTGGCGTGCGTAGCGCATGGCGAGACACCAGCCTATAAATGGGAATTCCCGAGCGAAGTGAAGGACGGTAACTTCCACGGGCAGCACGGCGAGGAGGGCGGGCCCGGCTATCTGGTCATTGACGGCAAAATCGCGGACGATGGGAGCTCCAAACTGGAATCGAAGGGCACCGTTTCCCACAACAATGCAGACGGAGTTTTCGCCATGAAGGGCAACAACTATAGCTACAACATCAAAGCGCAATTCGACGATACCAAGGGCACCGGGACCAGAGACGCAGGGGCCGGGATTTTAGGTCGCGATTGGACGTTCGAGTTCGATAAGGTGCCGCCGGACGCGAAGCCTGCGCCAAACGCGGACGCGAAGCCGGACGCCAGCCCTGCTCCGACTCCAAACGCCGGACAAAAGTGACGATAGGTAGGGTAGAAACGAATCCCGCGCCGTGTCCGAACTCAGCGCGCCCGTGTGAAAGGGTCTGAGGGCAACGCCGCGTAGGCTATGACGGCTCGCAATCTTACTATCCATACGCAGAGATAACGGCAAATCGGTAGACGAGATCGTGGCGACTCTTCGTTGACAGAAATTGCGGCGTAGCCTACACTTAGCGTTTGTCTTTACAGGGAAAGGTGTGACTAAAGGAAATGGGTACTTACGTTCCAAAGGGCCGCGAGGCCGAGGCGCTGACGGTCGGGAAAGACTGGTTCGTGATTGACGCGAACGGGCAGGTGCTCGGTCGCCTGGCGACGCGTATCGCGCGAATGTTGATCGGCAAAGACAAGCCGACCTATACGCCGTTTCTCGATTGCGGCGATCATATTGTGGTCATCAACGCCGAACGTGTGAAGCTGACCGGAAACAAGATGGATCAGAAAGTGTACCGGCACCACAGCGGCTGGCCCGGAGGCTTGAAGGAAGTCTCCATCCGGTCGCTGATGCAACGCCGTCCAGAAGAGGTAATCCGCGAAGCGGTGCTTGGAATGCTGCCGAAGAACAAGCTCCGTGCGCGTCGCGCCAAGAAGCTGCGTGTCTATGCCGGAAGTGAAGCGCTTGCCCGCCACGCCGGACAAAAGCCTCAGCCGCTCGCGCTGTAACCTCGCGATCAGGGATTTTCAATTTATCGCGCATCGCGGAGCAATCCGCGGACGTTGGTGTCGGAAGACGCGAATCGGCAATTGACTGAGGATTTGGGAGGAAATTTGAGTTCAGGAACGAATTCGCTGGCGGAAGCGGCAAAGAAACATTTCTACGGCACGGGACGCCGGCGCGAAGCCGTGGCCCGCGTGTACATCAAGGCGGGTCCGGCGCTGTTCACCGTGAACCGGCGGCCAGTGGACGAATATTTCCGCAACGTCGCATGGCACACGGCCGCGGTTGAACCGCTGAAGTTCACGCAGATGCTCGATCAGGTCGAAGTGAGAGCGCAAGTAAAGGGCGGCGGCGTGGGCGGGCAGGCTGGAGCGGTGCGCATGGGAATCGCGCGCGCTCTGGCGAAGTTGAATCCGGAGTTGCGTCCGGCGCTGCGCAAGAACGGTTTCTTGACGCGCGATCCGCGCATGAAGGAGCGCAAGAAGTACGGGCAGAAGGGCGCGCGTCGGCGCTTCCAGTTCAGCAAGCGCTAGGTAAGTAGTCGGGCCAGTTTTAGGAGTAGGTCGGTCCGGCCCTTGAGGCGGGACCAAATTCACGGCCGGCGAGGATCCGGCAGAAAAGGATGCTGTTCCGGCAACATCGGAATCCTAAGCATCCCTTCACATAGGAGGTAATTTGGCAGTCGAAATTACGATGAAAGAGCTGCTGGAGGCTGGAGTTCATTTTGGCCACCAGACGCGGCGCTGGAATCCGAAGATGAAGGAATACATTTTCGGCGAGCGCAACGGAATCCACATTATTGACCTGCAGAAGACCTTAAAATTGTTCCGCGAGGCGGCACGTTACGTCGCCGAACAGGCAGGCCAGGGTAAGAGCGTCCTTTTCCTGGGGACGAAGCGCCAGGCGCAAGAAGCCATCGCCGAAGAAGCGCAGCGCTGCGGAATGTTCTACGTGAATCACCGCTGGCTCGGCGGCACGCTCACCAACTGGGCCACCCTGCAAAAATCCATCAAGCGATTCAAGCTGCTGAAGGCGATGTCCGAAGACGGGCGCATGGCGCAATTCTCGAAGAAAGAGGGCGCGCGCCTGGACCGCGAGCTGAAACACCTGCAACAGAATTTCGCCGGCGTCGAGAACATGACCACGCCACCGGACACCATGTTCGTAATTGATCCCAACGCGGAAGTGATCGCCGTGCGCGAAGCTCGCCGCATGGGCATTCCAGTGGTGGCGATTGTGGACACCAATTGCGATCCGAATCTGGTTGACTGGGTCGTCCCCGGCAACGACGACGCTTTGCGTGCCATCCGCCTGTTCACGTCGAAGATTTCCGACGCCGTTCTGACCGGCCGGCAGTCCTTCGAGCAGTCGCAGATCGCCGATCAAAAGGCGGCCGAAGGCGTGGCTGGCGAAGAAGGACCGGAATACGTGGACACCAGCGCCTACGAACAGTACGAGAAGCAGGAAGGCGATTTCGTCGAAGGAGAGCCCGTGCTCACGGAAGAAGCGGCGGCGCCGGTGACCAGCGACGAAGAGACGCCTGCGAAATAGCTTCTAGCGGCGGTTCACACCCCGGGTCCGGCCGAGCCGGACCGATCGACACCAAACAAAAAGGAACTGAGCGCACCCATGGCGACAGCACCCGAACCCGGAAAAGGCGGACCGTCCGCGCAACTTGTGAAGGAGCTGCGCGACAAGACCAGCGCGGGATTCGCGGATTGCCGCGCGGCGCTGATCGAGGCCGGCGGCGACCTCGAACAGGCCATCAACGTCCTGAGAAAGAAGGGACAGGTGGCCGCAGCCAAGAAGGCGCAGCGCACCACGTCCGAGGGACTGGTTTCCTGTTACATCCACGCGGGCGGGAAGATCGGCGTGCTGGTGGAGATCAACTGCGAGAGCGATTTCGTGGCGCGCACCGAAGCTTTCCAGGGACTTTGCCACGACGTGGCGATGCACATCGCCGCGCTCGATCCGCTTTTCCTGCGGCGGGAAGATGTGACCACGGAAGTTCTGGAGCGCAAGCGCGCCACGTTCCGCGATGAAGCGAAAGCCACGGGCAAACCAGAGCCAGTGATCGAAAAAATCGTGACCGGCAAGCTGGAGAAGTTCTACGAAGAAAACTGCCTCTACGAGCAGCACTTCATCAAGGACGAAGGCGTAACGGTCAAGGAGCTGGTGGATCAGGCCATCGCCAAGGTCGGCGAGAACATCGCCATCCGGCGCTTTTCGCGATTCAAGGTGGGTGATACGGATGGCGCCGCAGCGGCGCCCGCAGTGTCCGAAGAACCGGACTCGCCTGCTCCAGCCCCGAAAAAGTGATTTTAATTCCTCGCTAAGAACAATTCCGCCGGTTGTGTGCACGCGGCGGATTTTCGCGTGACGACAGCCGTCACAGTCCGTGGAATCTCTGCTAGAATGCCCGCGAGAAAGGGAGCCGATCCGGACGCGATGAAGAAACCACCGAAGGAACGCGGCGCGGGCGCAGCTCGCAAGCCCGTTTACAGCCGCATCGTGGTGAAGCTTTCGGGTGAATCGCTTTCGGGGCCGGACGATTTCGGCATTCACGCCGAGACGATTCAGGGCATCTCGCGCGAGGTAAAGGCGGTCCATGACCTCGGCGTGGAAGTGGCTATCATTGTAGGCGGAGGAAACATTTTCCGCGGCGCGCGGCAGCATGGGTTGACGATTGATCGCGCGACGGGGGACTACATGGGCATGCTGGCGACGGTGCTCAATGGACTCGCGCTGCAGGACGCGCTCGAAAAAGCGGGTTGCCACACGCGGCTGATGAGCGCCATCGAAATGCATCAGGTGGCCGAGCCCTTCATCCGGCGTCGGGCGACGCGGCACCTGGAGAAGCAGCGGGTCGTAATCTTTGCGGGCGGCACCGGCAATCCGTATTTTTCAACGGACACCGCGGCGGCGCTGCGCGCCATGGAAATCAAGGCACAGGTGATCCTGAAAGCGACGCGGGTGGACGGCATCTACGACGCCGATCCGGAAAAAGTGAAGACGGCGAAAATGATCGAGCGCATCACATACCTGGACGTGCTGAAAAAGGGCCTGTCGGTGATGGATTCGACGGCTATTTCGCTGTGCATGGACAACAAGATGCCGATCGTGGTGTTCAACATGAATGTGCCGGGGAATTTGAAGCGCGTGGTGGTGGGCGAGCGAGTCGGCTCGACCGTCACCGCCGCGTAATTCATCAGATTGCGGAGGCCAAATTTTCAATGAGCACGTTTGCCTCAAGCAAAGACGCACTTGCCCACGCAAAAATTGGGATGGAGAAGGCGGTCGAGGATTTTCGCAAGGAACTTGCAGGGGTGCGGACGGGGCGCGCAAACGCTTCGGTGCTGGACAGCGTGCGCGTTGATTATCACGGCACGCCGATGCCGATCAATCAGCTGGGAACGCTGAACGTGCCCGATCCGATGACCATCGTGATCGCGCCGTGGGACCCCGGCGCGGTGGCTCTGATTGACAAAGCGATTCGGGTCGCCGATCTCGGGCTGAACCCGACGAACGACGGGAAGGTAGTGCGCGTGCCGATACCGCCGCTCACCGAAGACCGCCGCAAGGACCTGGCGAAACATATTCACAAGGTGCTCGAGAACCATCGCACCGCGATACGAAGCGTTCGGCGGGACATCAAAGAGGCCGTCGAGAAGCTGGAGAAGGAAAAGAAAATCAGCGAGGATGACAAGAAGCGCTCGCTCGACGAACTCGAAAAAATCACTCACGCCGAGACAAAGAAGATCGAAGATATTTCGGCGCTGAAGGAAAAAGAAGTCCTCGAAATCAAGTGACCCGGCGGCGAGCTTTATACTGCTGATGCGGGCGCATTTAGATGTTGATGAAGCTGTTTTCTCCGCGGTTACGTCCCACTTTCCATCGTATAACCGAAACATGATCGAGGCGCGTCCCAGCAGAACTGCCTTGCGCGTGGCCATGCGGCGCGCGGCGCATCAACTGTTCGACAGTCCAAAAGTGCTGGACGATCCGATCGCTGCGCGGATTATCGGTCCCAGGGCATTGGAACAACTCGAGGCCGGACGCCTCAGGGAAGCCACCGGGCTGGCGCGGGGCCTGCGCGCGTTCATGGCCGCGCGCAGCCGCTACGCCGAAGATGCGCTGGCGCGGTCGGTCGGGCGAGGCGCGAAGCAGTACGTAGTTCTGGGCGCCGGCCTCGACACGTTCGCGTACCGGAATCCATACGGCGAATCGACGTTGCGCGTTTTCGAAGTGGACTTTCCCGCGACGCAAGAATGGAAACGGCAGCGCCTCGCGGAGGCGCGCATCGCGATTCCTCCATCGGTGACGTTCGCGCCGGTGGATTTCGAGCACCAGACGCTCGCGGAAGGATTGGGCCTCGCGGGTTTCGATTCGACGAAGGCCACTTTCTTTTCCTGGTTGGGCGTGACCATGTATCTAACCGAGGAAGCGGTGATGTCCACATTCGGCTTGATCGCTGCGACACCCCGAGGCGGAGGCGTAGCGTTCGATTACGCCCTGCCGCGATCGTCGCTGAACTGGCTGGGACGGCTGGCGCTGGATGCGATGATGTCGCGAGTCGCGGCGGCAGGCGAGCCGTTTCGCACATTTTTCGATCCTGCGGCGCTCGCGGCACGCCTGCGTGGAATTGGTTTCAGTTCCGTTGAGGATGTGGACACTGACGAACTCAACGAGCGTTATTTCAAGGATCGCGCCGATAAACTGCGAGTTGCCGGCCGGCTCGGCCGATTGATGAGCGCGGAAGTGTAGAAAATGCGGAACAGAGTTGCGCGACTCTGCGGTTCCAGCGCCCCGGTTCGATTCCATCAGGGGCTAAAGCCCCCTCTCTCTCTCGTGCCGTTTGATGTCGGAGCTGAGGCTCCGACCCCCTGAGAACCGTCTGCCGAACTGGATCGGATCGTTAATTTACGGCGTGGACGTCTTCAGAGCTGAGCAGGGTGAGAGTGCAATGGCCGGTTTTGACGGAGCAGGCAAGTGTGCCGCGGCGAATAATTCTTGCAGGCGTAGCGTCGGGAAACGTCGCACCGTAATCAAGCAAACGCAGCTGGTCGCTGACGGTTCGCAATTTGTCGCTACCGGAAATAAATCGCACGGCGTCGGCTTGTGCCGATTTTTCTCCCGGCGATAACAGGACAAAAAAGTCGGCCTGCGCGTCTTCGGCGAGAAGTTTTCCCGCGGGAATGGCGCCAACGGCGGCGAGCCCCGGTTTGGCTTGGGCGACCAGATCATCAATTTGGGAATTGCCGCCGAGCAGGAGCGTAAGTCGGGCGCGCGACTCGGAAATGGAGTGCGGCGCGGCGAGCGCGAGCGCGTAAGTTTCGGCGGCGCGATCCTTGTCTCCGCGCTTCTCGTAAATTTGCCCGAGGTGATCGGCCATTTCGCCGTTTTGATCGAGTAACCACGCGGCGCGGACGTAGCGCTCCGCATCAGCAAGATCGCCCTTCTGAAAATAGACCCAGCCGAGCGTGTCCCAGCAGCCCGCGAGGCTGGTGACTGCGCGCAACTGGCCGGCCGCCAGATGCTGCAGATCGACGCTGCGAAGATCCGCAGCGATCGCGTTGATCGCTAATTCGGCGTAGTGCTGCGCCTGATCGAGATCGAGTTTGCTATCGGCGAGATCGAAAGCAATGTCGTTCCAGACCAGAGGAGTCGGGGACATCGCAGCGGCTTTTTCGAACGCGGCGAGCGCCTTTGATTCGTCGCCTGTATTTGCGTACGCGCGGCCGAGGCTGATCTGGAGCTCGACGTTGTCCGGCGAAAGTATGGTGGCCTTGTCGAGTTCAAGTGCGGACTGCGCGTATTCGTGCTGCGCGAGAAGAATCTCCCCGAGAGCCGCGTGGGCGGCGACGTCGAGCGGATCGATTTCCACCTGTTTTTGAAAGGCGTCCACGGCTTCGGTGTTTTTGTTCTGGCGCTCGAGTGCGAGGCCGAGATAATCGTTGGCGTGCGCGTCCGCTGGATTGATGTCGAGCTGTTTCTTGAACGCAGCAACTGCGTCGTCGAGCTTTCCGGCCCGAAGATCGGCGAGTCCGAGATTATCCCAGGCCTGCTTGTGACGCGGCTCGAGTTGAACGGCGCGATCGAAGAGCGGAATGGCCGCGCTAGCATTGCCGGCGTTGAGCAACGCCAGGCCGGCCTCGACGAGATCGTCCGCACTGGCGGACGCCGGGATGGCTGGTTCGCCCGGCGCCGTGTTGATGACGAGCAGGGGGCGATTTTGATCGGAGGTAACGGCGCGCGCGAAGTCGCGAAAGTCGTCCGCACGCGCGGCGGGAACGGTGCGCATTTTGAAATCGAGCGAACGCTCGGCCGTCACGGCGTGACCCGCAAATTGATAGCTGGACCTGAATTCGGCGTAATCGCGCGCGACCGAAGTTGAGACCGGCGGCTGCGCCTCATAGCCAGCCGGCAGGGTAAGAGAGAGCTTCACGGTCACGTCAAGCGGGCTGCCAAGGACAATTGGTTTCGACGCATCCGCCGGCGGATCGGGCAATCCAATCGCCAGCAGCGGCAGCGAGGTTGCTGCGCGCTTGCTTGACCAGTCCAGAAAATTCATTTGGGTGAAGTCCACGTCAAGCTCGAACGGATCATGAGTGGCCAGGGGATCGCTTGGTTTTGCGGAGGTCACCTCGCCGCGAATGCCATCGAGCGAAAGGATCGTCTGCGCGAGCTGGTTCCACTGATCCTGCGGAGTGCGGTGAAACGCGAGACGCAGCGCCAGTTCCGTGTCGCCGCGCATCGCATAATGCGCGCGCGCCGCGAGTTTGCCGAGGTCGCTCACGTGGCCGTCAATTTCCACATGCTGCGCTGAAACAAATGGAGGATCGGTGGGCGTCTGAACGATCCTGCCGGCCCCGTCTGGCGGTACGAGCAGCGCGGATTTGTCGCGCAGGAAAGAGGCGAGCAGGCGGAACGGAGCCACTTCCGGGGTCGAATCCATCCAGACCAGGCCGGTCGGTTGCGAAACCGCGGTAAGTACGTGATCCAGTTGCGCGGGCGAAGGCACGTTGGCGTCGAGCTTGCGCGTGAAAGAGACCAGAATCGCATCCGCCGGAATGTCCGCCGCCTTGAGCATCGCCGCCAGCAGAATGTTTTTGTCCGCGGAATCACCGTACTTGTTGGCAAAGACTTCGGCTGCGGAATGCGGCGTCCAACTGCTTTCGCCGAGCGGCAGGTTCACGTAACGGATCTTGGTGGAAAGATAGTCGTAGATCGCCTGAATTTTAGGAAGCGTTTGAGATTGGTCTCGAGTGAGTTCTTCGGTTTTCGCCCGAATTTCGGGGGTCGGCTCGCTGCGGCCCTGCGCGAGACTCGCGTACCAGCGCGCAACCGCCTCCCAATTCGTGAACGTAGTGAGTTCGACATCGGCAGGCTTCGTTCTTATTCGCTCCGATTCGCTTTGCGAAGGATCACTGGGCGGCAATTTGAGAGAAGAAAGTTTCCAGCGATAGATGGTGCGGCCGTTGGCGCGCTCGGTTTGGTATTGCGCGCTGGCGGACGATTTGAGGATCACCTTGCGGGCTTCGGGAACATTGACTTCAAGGCGTTCGTCGAGAACGATGGCGCTCGCTACGAAATTGTGCGCAAACCAGAATTCGCCGGGCGCGAAAGGCTTGACCAGCCTCGTAACGATTTCATATTCGAGCGTATCGCCGACGTCGAGTGGCGGAACGGTGATGTGTTTTTCTTTGCATTCCGCGTAAGCACTGGCATCGATCGCGACGCGCGCGGTCACATCCTTCGCCGAGTCAGCAGCGGCGTTTACGATGGAGCCACCCTGTTTGTGAACGCGCAGGTAACGGACGTCGATCTGTTCGTTCGTTGAATTGAATCGAAAAACGAGCTCATGCAACTCTTGCGCGCCCGTTTCGCTCTGCACGCGGGCTCGCACGGCGAGGTGTCGTTCACTGGTTCCATCGTTTTCGAAGCGTGCGGCGGTGGAATAGCTTTCGATGACGAACGGCTCCTTGGAATAATCTGCGGAAACCTGTTTTGGGGGCGCCGTCGCAAGCGGGGAGCGGTTCGGGGGCTTCGGCGCAGACGAGGGACGACTCTGCGCCGCGGAAGCGGCCGGCAGGCTCACTAGACAAAGCAAGATCGCCCAGAAACGAGACATTCGCACTCCGACAAAGAAAGCGACGCCCTGGAGTTTAGGTTGGTTGCCGACAGGGGTAAAGCGATGATGGCGAGACGGTTGAGTAGTTTCCAACCATACCCGGATTGAGCGGGTTTGCGCCACTGATGCCGCTTGGGCTGGGTGCTGATGGTTCCAGTACCCGCTTGCGATTGCGAGTGCTCGATGTAAAGTGTCTATTATGTGTCACTTGGAAACGTCCTACCTAATCCAGTCCGCAGCCGCCTTCCGCGCCGAGAGGTGTGGTCACGACCGTTCGCGAGCCGAAATGGAAGTGTCAGGCATCCAATCGACGTGCGGTCGAATTCGGGTTTTGGAGGCTTTTCCCGAATCCGGCACAGCGAGGATGTCCAAGGCGCGAAAGGCTTTGCGCGCGGATTTCCACAACGGTATCGTGTTGACAACTTTTGTTGTTTTACCTATACTCACGCGGTTGTATTTAGGCCTTCGGGCCTGGTGGTGAAAGGGAAGTCTTCCGGCCCCGGAACAAAGAAGCAAGGAACGGGGCAAGTGAAGAGCGGCCGAAATGGGGCGCCAGCCCCGCAAAGCCGTGCGAGCCTCTCCGCAGTAAGAAGATGCAGTTCACTCCTTGGGGTGAAGCGTCAACGCGGAGTACCTGGTAGCTCCTTCAGGTTTGGCGACCTTTTCTGTTCATACACCCGCAGAATTCTGCGCGGGTAGGTTTGGGCTGCGCGGAAAAATAGACGGCGCGACGCGTGAGGCGAAGTGTCGCGTGATGTCGGAGAAATCGAGGGGGACGAGTGCCCACGTTTTCACAATTGGTGCGTCACGGCCGCGAGCAGATTCGTACGAAGACGAAGTCGCCGGCGCTAGAAGGGTGTCCCGAGAAGCGCGGCGTGTGCGTGCGCGTGTATACGCAGACGCCCAAGAAACCGAATTCCGCGCTGCGAAAAGTGGCGCGCGCGCGGCTGACGAACAGCGCCGAAGTGACGACGTACATTCCCGGCATCGGCCACAATTTGCAGGAGCACTCGATCGTGCTGGTGCGCGGCGGGCGCGTGAAGGATCTGCCGGGCGTTCGCTATCACGTGATTCGCGGCACGCTGGACGCGGCCGGAGTGGAAAATCGCAAGCAGGCGCGCTCGAAATACGGCGCGAAGCGGCCCAAGGCCGCGCAGAAGTAACCGGAGAAAGAATAGATGCCACGCAAAGGATGGGTTCTTCGCCGCAAGATTCCGGGCGATCCGGTCTATGACAGCGACCTGGTGCAGAAGTTTATTTCCAGCATGATGTACGACGGCAAGCGCTCGACCGCGCAGACGATCTTCTATCACGCGATGGATCAGGTGGCGAAGAAATCCAACGACGATGCGTTCAAGTTGTTCAAGAAGGCCATCGAGAATTGCAAGCCGACGCTGGAAGTGAAGTCACGGCGCGTGGGCGGCGCAAACTACCAGGTTCCGGTCGAGGTGAATCCGTTCCGCAGGCAGTCGCTGGCGATCCACTGGCTGGTGCTGTACTCGCGGTCGCGGTCGGGAAAGACGATGACCGAAAAGCTGGCCGAGGAAATTTTGGACGCCGCGAACGGACGCGGCGGAGCAGTGAAGAAGAAGGAGGACGTGCACCGCATGGCGGAAGCCAACAAGGCTTTCGCGCATTATCGCTGGTAAGAGCGCAGGTAGCAGCGAAGGCAGCGGCAACGGGTTCGAACATGGCACGCCAGGTACAACTCGATCAGATCCGCAACATCGGGATCATGGCGCACATCGATGCGGGGAAGACTACCTGCACGGAGCGCATCCTGTTCTACACGGGTGTGACTTACAAGATCGGCGAAGTGCACGAAGGCACCACGGTGATGGACTGGATGGAGCAGGAGCGCGAGCGAGGAATCACCATCACCTCCGCGGCGACGACCGCTTCCTGGAAACGCTTCGACAAGAATTTCCGCATCAACATCATTGACACGCCGGGGCACGTGGATTTCACGGTGGAAGTGGAACGGTCGCTGCGCGTGCTGGACGGCGCGGTAGCCGTATTTGACGCGGTTGCCGGCGTGCAGCCGCAGTCGGAGACGGTCTGGCGGCAGGCGGACAAGTATCGCGTGCCGCGCATCGCCTTCATCAACAAGATGGACCGCATCGGCGCCGACTTCGACCATTCGATTCGCTCCATGCGCCAAAGGCTTTCGGCCCACCCCGTACCAGTTACCTTCCCTATTGGACGCGAAGACAACTTCATCGGCATCATTGATTTCATCGAAGAGCGCGCCGTGATCTGGAAGGACGAAACGCTGGGCGCGGAATATGAATTGTTGCCCCTCGAAAAATTGTGGGATGCCGAATTCCTGAAGACCAGGCCGGAAATCGAGAAGGCCGTGAAGGCCGCGGCTCTCACCCCCGAATTCTACAAAGAACATCGCGAAAAAGTGGTCGAGTACATCGCCGAGCACGACGACGCCATCCTCACGAAATATCTCGAACAGCACAAGCTGGAGCCGGCTGAACTGCGCGCTTCGCTGCGGCGTTCGACGATTGCGCTGAAGCTGGTGCCGGTGGTTGCGGGTTCGGCGTTCAAGAACAAGGGCGTGCAGCCGCTGCTCGACGCGGTGATTGACTATTTGCCGTCGCCGATGGACGTGCCGCCGGTCGAGGGCACAACGCTCGACGGAAACGATCCGGAACTGCGCCGCGCGGCGGACGATCAGCCCTTTTCGGCGCTGGCCTTCAAGATCATGACCGATCCGTTCGTCGGCCACGTGACCTATATCCGCGTTTATTCCGGAGTGCTGAAGACCGGACAGTCGGTTTATAACTCGACTCGCAAAGTGCGCGAGCGCATGGGCCGCCTGTTGCGCATGCACGCAAACAAGCGCGAAGAAATCGAGTCGGTGGAAGCGGGCGACATCGCCGCTTGTGTGGGCCTGAAAAACGTGACCACGGGCGACACGTTGTGCGATGAAGAAAAGCCCATCGTCCTCGAAAACATCGATTTCCCAGCGCCCGTTATTTCCGTTGCGATCGAACCAAAGACCAAAGCCGACCAGGAAAAAATGGGCACCGCGCTCGGAAAGCTGGCGCAGGAAGATCCCACGTTCCGCGTGCACACCGACCACGATACCGGCCAGGTGCTGATCGAAGGAATGGGCGAGCTGCATCTGGAAATTATCGTGGACCGCATGATGCGCGAATTCGGCGTGCAGGCGAATGTCGGCCGGCCGCAGGTGGCCTATCGCGAGACGATCATCAGGGCTGCGGAAGCGGAGCACAAGCACATCAAGCAGTCCGGCGGGCGCGGACAATACGGCCACGTGAAACTGATCGTGCAGCCGTTGCCGGGCTCGGGGCACGAAGACATGCACGACATGTCCACAGACGAGCTCGACGAAGTCGCCAAGCAGGTTGCGGGCAAGGGCGGCAAGTGGCGCTTCGACAAGGAACACCGCCTGCTGTTTATTGACAAGCTGATCGGCGGATCGATTCCCAAGGAATTTGTGCCGCCGATTGAAAACGGCATCAAGGAAGCGATGGACAGCGGGGTTCTGGCCGGCTACGAAATGGTGGACGTTGCCGTGACCGTGATTGACGGCAGCTATCACGACGTTGACAGTTCGGAAATGGCGTTCAAGATTGCAGGCTCGATGGCATTCAAGGAAGCGTGCCGCCGAGCGAGCCCGAAACTGCTCGAGCCGATCATGCGCGTGGAAGTGGTGGTGCCGGAAGATTACATGGGACCGGTGATTTCCGATTTGAATTCGCGGCGCGGGCAATTGCAGGGCCGAGAATCGAGATCCGGAAGCGAAATCATCAATGTGCAGGTTCCGCTGGCCGAGATGTTCGGCTACGCGACCGATATCCGCAGCAGAACGCAGGGCCGCGGAAGCTTTACGATGCATTTTTCGCACTATCAGCAGGCGCCGCCGAACGTTTCGGACGACATCATCGGCGGCAAAAACGGCGACAAAGGCAAGAAGTAGGCGACGTGAAATTCAAGTTCATCAGCGAACGTTACTAGAGCGGAGCGAAACATGTCGAAGGAGAAATTCGAGCGCAGCAAGCCGCACCTGAACGTGGGGACGATCGGGCACATCGACCACGGGAAGACGACATTGACGGCAGCGATCACCAAGGTGCTGTCGAAGAACAACCCGAAGGTGTCGTTCCGGGCGTTCGATTCGATTGACAACGCACCGGAAGAGCGGGAGCGGGGCATCACGATAGCGGTGTCGCACGTGGAGTATGAGACGGCGAACCGTCACTACGCGCACATCGATTGCCCAGGACACGCGGATTACGTGAAGAACATGATCACCGGTGCGGCGCAGATGGACGGGGCCATCCTGGTGGTGGCGGCGACGGACGGACCGATGCCGCAGACGCGGGAGCACATATTGCTGGCGCGGCAGGTGGGTGTGCCTTCGATTGTGGTGTTCCTGAACAAGTGCGACATGGTGGACGATCCGGAGCTGCTGGAGCTGGTCGAGCTGGAGGTGCGGGAACTTCTGAAGACGTACGAGTTTCCTGGCGACACGATACCGGTGGTGAAGGGATCGGCGCTGAAGGCCCTGGAGGGCGACGAGAAGTGGGAGAAGTCGATATTGGAATTGATGGAAGCGGTGGACAAGCACATACCGCTGCCGCCGCGGGACGTGGACAAGCCGTTCGCCATGCCGATCGAGGATATATTTTCGATCTCGGGGCGGGGAACAGTGGTGACGGGAAGAATCGAGCGGGGCAAGGTGAAGGTGGGGGAGGAAATCGAGATCGTGGGCTTCCGACCGACGATGAAGAAGACGGTGACGGGCGTGGAGATGTTCCGGAAGCTTTTGGATGAGGGGATGGCGGGAGACAACGTGGGGCTGCTGCTGCGTGGGACGGAGAAGGATGAGGTGGAGCGGGGGCAGGTGCTGTGCAAGCCGGGGTCGATCACGCCGCACACGAAGTTCAAGGCGCAGGCGTACGTGCTGACGAAGGAAGAGGGAGGGCGGCACACGCCGTTCTTCACGGGGTATCGACCGCAATTTTATTTTCGGACGACGGATGTGACGGGAGACGTGAAGCTACCAGCGGGAGTGGAGATGGTGATGCCGGGAGACAACGTGTCGACGGAGATCACGCTAATCACGCCGGTGGCGCTGGAAAAGGGATTGCGGTTCGCGATCCGCGAAGGCGGCCACACGGTTGGTTCCGGCGCCGTCGCTGAGATTATCGAATAACGAACATCGGGTAAACGACCATGAGAGAAATCATCACGTTGCAATGCAACGACTGCAAAAACCGAAACTACACGACGACGAAGAACCGCAAAAAGCATACGGAACGCTTGGAGACGCAGAAATTCTGCAACACGTGCCGCAAGCACACCGCGCATAAGGAAGTCAAATAGGCGCGAGCGGAAATTAGGGGAGTAGGTTCAACGGTAGACCATCGGTCTCCAAAACCGAGAGTGGGGGTTCGAATCCCTCCTCCCCTGCCAGTTTATTGGTGGCGGGGATAGCGGACGACAAAGGGCAGCAAAATGGCAGACGCTATACGAACAAATCGGGAAGAACAGGAAAACGACCGCAACGTCAGCGGGTTTTCGCTTATGGAGCCGGTAGGGAAGCTCGGCGCCTACCCGAAGCGCCTGCGCAGCTACCTACACGACGTGCGCGTGGAGATGCGGCAGGTCAACTGGCCGTCGCGCCTGGATGTATGGTCCACCACGATCGTAGTCACGGTGACCGTAGCTTTCTTTGGCGTTTATTTTTGGCTGACCGATCTGGTTTTCAGCCATTTGTATGTGCTCGTGAACGGGTATTTCAAGAAACTCTAAAATGAACGACGTCATGGCAAAACAGTGGTACATCGTCCACACCTACTCGGGCTTCGAGAAGAAGGTCAAGGAGAGTCTTGAGGGCCGCGTGCAAGCGTTCGGCCTGACGGACAAAATCGGCCAAGTGGTGATTCCCACCGAATCGGTGGTCGAGGTGCGCGGCGGCAAGAAAGTCGTATCTCCGCGGATGTGTTATCCCGGCTACGTGCTGGTCGAGATGGACATGGACGACTACACCTGGCACGTGGTGCGCTCCACGCCGAAGGTGACCGGATTCGTGGGTTCCGGGCAGATGCCTTCGCCGCTCACCGAAGAGGAAGTGCAGAACATTCTGAACCGGGCGACGACCACGGCGGAAAAGCCTAAGCCGAAGCTGTCCTTTGAGCGCGGCGAGAAGGTGCGCATCGGTGAGGGTCCGTTCGCGAATTTCACGGGCGAGGTCGAGGAAGTGAACGCCGATCGCAGCACGCTGAAAGTTTCCGTCACGATTTTCGGCCGGGCGACGCCGGTGGAACTCGATTTTGCGCAGGTTGAAAAAGTAGCCTAAGGAACAGCCTAAGGAAGAGCGATGGCGAAAAAAGTTCAAGCGATGGTCAAGCTGCAGTTGCCGGCAACCAAGGCCACTCCGGCGCCGCCGGTGGGAACCGCTCTTGGGCCCCACGGCGTGAACATCATGGATTTCTGCAAGCAGTTCAATTCCAAGACGTCAAAAGAACCGGACGGCATGATCATTCCGGTTCTCGTGACGATCTATAGCGACCGCACGTTCACGTTCATTCTGAAGACGCCGCCGGCCTCCGAGCTTTTGAAGCGCGCCGCGGGAATCGTCAAGGGCTCGCCGGAGCCGAACCGCAACAAAGTCGCCAAGCTTTCGCGCAAGCAAGTAGCGGAAATCGCGAAGCAGAAGCTGCCCGACCTGAACACGACGAATCTTGATTCCGCGATACGGTCGATCATGGGCACGGCCCGCAACATGGGCATCGAAGTGACGGAGTAAGGGGAAACATTCATGGGTCGCAGCGCAAGAGTCGGCGGGAAAAATATTGATAAGGCGCGAAAGCTGGTTGAGGCGCGTCCGTACAAGCTGGAAGAGGCCGCGGAGCTTCTGCGCAAGGCGCACTTCGTGAAGTTCGACGAGACGGTCGAGCTGGTGCTCAATCTGGGAGTGGATTCGAAGCAGTCGGACCAGATGGTGCGCGGCACGGTGGTGCTGCCGCACGGCCTGGGTAAATCGAAGCGCGTGCTGGTGATCGCCAGCGGCGAAAAGGTGAAAGAAGCGCAAGACGCTGGCGCTGATTTCGTCGGCGGCGAAGACATGGTCCAGAAAATCACCGAGGGCTGGACGGATTATGAAGCCGTCATCGCCACGCCGGACATGATGAAGTCCGCCGGACGTCTGGGAAAGGTGCTCGGTCCGCGTGGCCTGATGCCGAATCCGAAGACCGGCACCGTCACCTTTGAAGTTGCCAAGGCCGTGAAGGAGATCAAGGCCGGCAAAGTGGAATTCCGCCTGGACAAAACAGGACTGATCCATTCGCCGATTGGCAAGATCAGTTTCCCGGCGAAAAGCCTGGCGGAAAACGCGCATGCATTGCTCAATGCGGTGGTCAAGGCCAAGCCGTCCGCCGCCAAGGGCAAGTACATCAAGAAAATCACGCTGACCTCGACCATGGGTCCGGGAATTCTGATTGACCACGCCGAGGCGGAAACCGCCACGGCGGTCGCGGCGTAGCAGGATTACGTAAAGAGTGTACGAGGGGGAGTTCGGCATCATGAAGAAGAAAGCCGAAAAGGTTACGCAGGCCGATGAGCTTCGCGCGCAGCTCGCGACGGTTTCAACCGTAATTCTGTCCACGTTTCAGGGCATCACCGTCGAACAGGACACCAAGCTGCGGCGCTCGGTCGAAGCGGCGGGCGGCCACTATCAGGTGGTGAAGAATACAGTTGCGGAACGCGCCGGTGAAGGCACGCCGGCCGAAGGCTTGCTCAAGGGACTCAAGGGCACGAACTCGATTGCCTACACCAAAACCGATCCTGTGGCGCTTGCCAAGATTCTCACGAAAGTCGCCAAGGACGTTCCGGCGTTCCAATTCCGCGCCGGATGGGTGGAAGGGCGCGTCATCTCGATTCAGGAGATCAACCAACTCGCCCTGCTTCCGAGCAAGGAAGAGCTGATCAGCAAGATCATGTTCATGCTGAATGCTCCCGCGCAGCGCATCGCCACGGCGATGGCAGCTCTGCCGCGCAATATGGCGGTGGTGGTGAGCGAAGCGGTGAAGGCCAATAAATTTGGAGGGGGCGGCGCAGCACCGGAACCAGCGCCCGCGCCTGAAGCGGCTCAGTAGAATTTTTTTGTCTTTATCGGTTTTTCATCTTGAGGAGGATAGAAACGGCGATGGCTAGCAAAGTGGAAACAATTCTGGAAGAAATCAAGGGTCTGACGCTGCTCGAGGCTTCCGACCTGGTCAAGAAAATGGAAGAGGCCTTCGGAGTCTCGGCGGCTGCTGCGGCGCCAGTGATGGTGGCGGGCGGAGCGGCGGGCGCGGGCGCGGCAGGCGGCGCGGCCGAGGAGAAGACGGAGTTCACCGTCGTCCTCACCGAAGTCGGCGCGAACAAAATCAACGTGATCAAGGCTGTCCGCGAAGTCACCAGCCTGGGCTTGAAGGAAGCCAAGGACCTGGTGGATGGCGCCCCCAAGACGGTCAAAGAGGGCATCAACAAGGACGAGGCGGCCACGATCAAGAAGAAGTTCGAAGACGCCGGAGCCAAGGTCGAAGTCAAGTAGCGGCAGCCTGTAAACGGCCATGTGCCGGGCTGCAAAGGGATTCGCCCGCTGCGCGGCGGGCACGCAATTCTTTGATTACAGAACCTCAAATGTTGTCCTTCCCGGACCAACGGGGCGGGTGTCTATCCGCGCTGTTGGCTTCGGCGTAGCCCTGAAGGGGATGGTCCATGAGTCATCGGAACGGTAATCGCGTTATGCGGGAACGGGAACGCCTGGACTTCGCCAAAATCAAGACCACCGTCCAGATTCCCAACCTGATTGATGTCCAGAAGAAGTCCTACCAGCGCTTCCTGCAGATGGATCTGTTGCCGAGCGAGCGGGAAGACACCGGCTTGCAGTCCGTGTTCTCTTCCGTTTTCCCGATCCAGGATTTCCGCGGGCTGTCGCAGCTGGATTTCGTGGACTACGCCATCGGCAACTGGGAGTGCAAGTGCGGCCACCTGCGCGGCCTGCACCACCTGCGCGCGACCTGCCGCAGCTGCGGCGCCTCTGTGGTCACCAATCCGTACAAGACGGGCGACGTGCTCTGCGCCAAGTGCGGCACGTTCAACAAAAATACGCCCACGTTTTGCAACAAGTGCGGCGACCCGGTCACCCTGCAGTTGAAGTACGACGTGAACGAGTGCCAGGAACGCGGCATGACCTATTCCGCGCCGCTCAAGGTCACCATCCGCCTCACCATTTACGACAAGGATCCGGACACTGGCGCCAAGTCCATCCGCGACATCAAGGAACAGGAAGTTTTCTTTGGCGACATCCCGCTGATGACAGAGAACGGCACGTTCATCATCAACGGCACCGAGCGCGTCATCGTCAGCCAGCTGCATCGTTCGCCCGGAGTGTTCTTCGAGACCGCCAACAATCGCAGCTATTTCCTGGGGAAGATTATTCCCTACCGCGGCTCATGGGTGGAATTCGAGTACGACACAAAGAACATTCTGTACGTGCGCATTGACCGCAAGCGCAAATTCCTCGGCTCGATTTTCCTGCGCGCCCTGGGAATCAAGTCGAATGAGGACGTGCTGCGCACCTTCTTCCAGGTCGAGCGCATTTCCCTGCGCGAGGGCGATCTCTACTGGAATGCCTCGGAAGGCCTGATTGACCGCAAGCTTTCCAAGGAAATCAAACACCCGAAGTCCGGCGAAGCGCTGGTCGGCGCGCACAAGCGCATCACCGAGGCGCTCTACAAGGAGCTGGCCAAGGCGCGTGTCACGCAGGTCGAAGTTGGCGTGGCGGATCTCGAAGGCGCGGTCACGGTCGGCGAGCTGGTCAACCGCCAGACCGGCGAAGTGCTGCTCGAAGCCAACAAGCCGCTGACGCCCGAAATGTGGACGGCCATCGGCGAAGCGGGCATCACCGAAGTGGACGTCTGTTTCCCGGATCGCGACGACGTCGGCATCATCGTCTCGCGCACCCTGGAAAAGGACACCATCCACACGCCGAAGGAAGCGCTGATCGAAATTTACCGCAAGCTGCGTCCCGGCGATCCGCCGACGCTCGAAACGGCGACGGCGCTGTTCAATGGCATGTTCTTCGACGCCCGCAAGTACGATTTCAGCAAAGTGGGCCGGCTGAAATTCAATATCAAGCTGGGGCTGGAGACGCCGCTCGAAAAGCGCACACTCGACCCCTCCGATTTCGTCGCCGCGATCAAGTACCTACTGAAGCTGCGCAAGAGCATCGGCTCGGTGGACGACATCGACCATCTCGGCAATCGCCGCGTCCGCGCGGTGGGCGAGCTTCTCGAAAACCAGTTCCGCATCGGGCTGGTGCGCATGGAGCGCGCCATCAAGGAAAAGATGTCCGTGTACCAGGAAATGTCCACGGCCATGCCGCACGACTTGGTGAACGCCAAGCCCGTGATGGCTGCGATCCGGGAATTTTTCGGCAGCTCACAGCTGTCGCAGTTCATGGACCAGACCAATCCGTTGAGCGAAATCACCCACAAGCGCCGCCTTTCGGCTCTTGGACCGGGCGGTTTGTCGCGCGAACGCGCGGGATTCGAAGTCCGCGACGTGCACCCCACGCACTACGGGCGCATCTGCCCGATCGAAACGCCGGAAGGTCCGAACATCGGATTGATCAGTTCGCTTTCCTGCTACGCGCGGATCAACGAATTCGGCTTCATCGAGTCGCCCTACCGCAAGGTCAAGGGCGGCCGCGTAATTGACTTCGTGCAGGTCGTCAACTCGGGCGACGGCGAATTCAAGGCAGGCGAAATCGTCGAAAAGGACAAAGTCGAAGAAACCAACGAGGAGCTGAAGCGCAAGCGCATCGTCGTCGAGCCGCATTGCTTCTATCTTTCGGCATGGGAAGAGGACCGCTACGTGGTTGCGCAGGCCAACGCCTCGCTTGACGACAAGCTGCGCATCACCACCGACCTGGTCAACTGCCGGCAGGCGGGCAACTTCGTTCTCAAGAGCCGCGAAGAAGTGGACTACATTGACGTGTCGCCGAAGCAGCTCGTGTCCGTGGCCGCGAGCTTGATTCCATTCCTTGAAAACGACGACGCCAACCGCGCCTTGATGGGCTCGAACATGCAGCGCCAGGCGGTACCGCTGATCAAGGGCGAAGCGCCGCTGGTCGGCACCGGCATGGAACGGGTCACCGCGCGCGATTCCGGCGCCGTCATCGTCTGTCGGCGCGATGGCATCGTCGATCAAGTCGATTCCGAGCGCGTCATCGTCCGCGTGGAATCGGACCAGTCCGGTGTGCTCAGCCGCGAAGTTGGGTCCGACATCTACCTGCTCACGAAGTTCAAGCGCTCAAACCAAAATACCTGCATCAGCCAGAAGCCGCTGGTTCGCGCGGGAGACCGCGTGAAGCAGGGCCAGGTGCTGGCGGACGGTCCCTGCACCGACCGCGGCGAGTTGGCGCTGGGGCGCAACGTCCTGGTCGCTTTCGTGCCGTGGCGCGGTTACAACTTTGAGGACGCTATCCTGGTCAGCGAAAAGCTGGTGAAAGAGGATTACTACACCTCAATTCACATCGAAGAATACGAAATCGAGGCCCGCGATACCAAACTCGGCCCCGAGGAAATCACCCGCGACATTCCCAATATCAACGAGAGCTTTCTCCGCAATCTGGACGAAAGCGGCGTGATCCGCATCGGCGCGACCGTGAAGCCCGGCGACATCCTCGTCGGCAAGGTAACGCCGAAGGGCGAAACCACGCTGACCCCTGAGGAAAAACTTCTCCGCGCGATTTTCGGCGAGAAGGCCGGTGACGTTCGCGACGCTTCGCTCTATTGCCCTCCGGGCATTGAGGGAACCATCGTGGACGTGAAGATCTTCTGCCGCAAGGGTGCGGAGAAGGACGAGCGCCACAAGGCCATCGAAGCGGCGCATGTCGCCAAGCTCGAAAAAAACCTCGCCGATGAGATCCGCATTCTCACCGACGAGCGCCTGAAGCGCTTGAACGACTTGCTCGGCGGGCAGAAGCTGGTCGCCGACCTTCACGACGAACGCACCAACAAGCGCCTGCTCACCAAGGGCACCGAGCTGACCCGCGATATTTTGGAAAAGATTTCCACGCGCAACTTGAAGCGCCTGCGCCTGAACGACAAAGACCCGCTGCTCATCGAGAAAATCGACGAGGTCGAGGAAATGACCTCGCGGCAGATCGATGTGCTGCGGAAAATCACCGACGAGCGCATCGCCAAGCTCAAGAAGGGCGATGAACTGCCGCCCGGAGTCATCAAACTGGTCAAGGCCTATATCGCCATGAAGCGCAAGCTTTCCGTCGGCGACAAAATGGCCGGCCGCCACGGCAACAAGGGCGTCATCGCGCGGATCGTTCCGCAGGAAGACATGCCCTACATGCCCGACGGCACGCCTGTGGAGATCGTGCTGAATCCGCTGGGCGTTCCTTCGCGCATGAACGTCGGCCAGATCCTCGAAACGCATCTCGGCTGGGCTTCCAAGGAGCTCGGCGAGCGCATCGGCAAGCTGCTCGATACCGACGCGCGCACCGAGGCGGTGCGCAAATACTTCAAGGATGCATTTGGGCCTACCTCGGTCTGGAAGACGATCGTGGATCTTGACGACGACGCCATTCTCGACCTGGCGCAGAGTTTCCGCGAAGGCGTTCCGTTCGCCACGCCGGTTTTCGACGGCGCCCGCGAAGCGGACATCCGCCATCTGCTCCAGTTCACCGAACTGCCGGAGAGCGGCAAGATCACGCTTTTCGACGGCATGACCGGCGACGAATTCGCGCAAAACGTAACCGTCGGCTACATCTACATGCTCAAACTTTCGCACTTGGTGGACGACAAGATTCATGCTCGCTCGATCGGGCCGTATTCGCTGATCACCCAGCAGCCCCTCGGCGGAAAGGCGCAGTTCGGAGGCCAGCGCTTCGGAGAAATGGAAGTTTGGGCGCTCGAAGCCTACGGTGCGGCGCACATCCTGCAGGAGCTGCTGACCGCGAAATCAGACGATGTCTACGGCCGCGCGAAAATTTACGAGGCCATCGTCAAGGGCGAGCCGGGCATTGAGCCGGGTGTGCCCGAATCGTTCAACGTTCTGGTGCGCGAGCTGCAGTCGCTGTGCCTGGACGTTGAATTGATGAAGCGCCAGAAACCGCAACTCGAGAAAGCGGAAGCGGCGGACTAATTGCGCGTCCCGGCTAAAACCGGGACGCGTCTGATTATTTTTGTTAACGGGTTTTTGTTCCGGGTAAACCGGGACGGGAGGATCATCCCTTGTATCGATCGAGCCCTTATGACCGTGCCAGCCAGATTGCCGATTTTGATTCGATTCGCATCAGCCTTGCGAGTCCGGAAAAAATCCGTTCCTGGTCGCACGGCGAAGTAACCAAGCCGGAGACCATCAACTACCGCACCTTTAAGCCGGAGCGCGACGGGCTGTTCTGCGCCAAGATTTTCGGCCCGGTCACCGACTGGGAGTGCCTCTGCGGCAAATACAAGCGCATGAAGCACCGCGGAGTCATCTGCGACAAGTGCGGGGTCGAAGTCACCCTCAGCAAAGTCCGCCGCGAGCGCCTTGGCCACATTGAGCTGGCTTCGCCCTGCTCGCACGTGTGGTTTTTCAAGGGGCTGCCCAGCCGCATCGGCTACCTGCTGGATATCACCATGCGCGATCTCGAGCACATTCTCTACTTCGAGACTTTCGTCTGCGTGGATCCCGGAGAAGTTCCCGGTCTCAAGGAAAAGGACATTCTGCCCGAGGATAAATTCCGCGAAATTCAGCGCGAATTCCCCGGAAAGTGCGACGTGCGCATGGGCGCCGAAGCCATCAAGGAACTTCTGCGCCGCGTGGATGTGGAGAAGCTTTCTACCGAGCTCCGCGAAAAAATGAAGATTGATCCCAGCCTGCAGAAGCGGATCAAGTTCGCAAAGCGCCTCAAGGTCCTCGAGGCGTTCCGCAAGAGTGGCAACAAGCCGGAGTGGATGATTCTGGACGTGATTCCGGTCCTGCCGCCCGAGCTGCGCCCGCTGGTGCCTCTCGACGGCGGCCGCTTTGCCACCTCGGACCTGAACGATTTGTATCGCCGTGTGATCAATCGCAATAACCGCTTGAAGAAGCTCATGGAGCTGCACGCTCCCGACGTGATCGTCCGCAACGAAAAGCGCATGCTGCAGGAGGCTGTTGACGCGCTGTTCGACAACGGACGCCGTGGCCGCGTCCTGCGCGGCACGAACAACCGCCCGCTCAAATCGCTCTCCGACACCCTCAAGGGCAAGCAGGGCCGCTTCCGCCAGAACCTTCTCGGCAAGCGCGTGGACTATTCGGGCCGCTCCGTGATCGTCGTCGGTCCCGAACTGAAGTTGCACCAGTGCGGCCTGCCGAAGAAGATGGCGCTCGAGCTGTTCAAGCCGTTCATCTATCACCGCCTGGAAGCCGCGGGCCACTGCACCACCATCAAGCAGGCCAAGGAGCTCGTCGAGGCGCAGGAAGCGACCGTCTGGGACATCCTCGAAGACGTCATCCGCGAGCATCCCGTGCTACTCAACCGCGCTCCCACGCTTCACCGCCTCGGCATTCAGGCTTTCGAGCCGGTGTTGGTCGAGGGCAAGGCGATCCGCATCCATCCCCTGGTTTGCACTGCATTCAACGCGGACTTCGACGGCGACCAGATGGCCGTGCATATTCCGCTCTCACCCGAAGCGCAGGTGGAAGCTTCGGTGCTGATGCTTAGCGCGCACAACATTCTCTCGCCAGCCAATGGCTACCCTCTCGCCGTTCCGACGCAGGACATGGTGCTGGGCATCTACTACATGACCAAGGCGAAGCCGAAGGCCAAGGGCGAGGGCCGCGCTTTTGGGTCGGCTGAGGAAGTGATCATGGCGCTCGAAGCAGGCGAAGTCGAGTTGCTCACCCCGATCCGCATGCGCTACACCGGCGAGGTCATTGATCTCACCAACGCCTACGACGATCAGGATGTCTCGCACACCGAGCCCGTGAATCTCGCCAAGCAGTTCCTGCAGACCACGGTCGGCCGCGTGATCTTCAACGATCATCTGCTGTCGGAAATGCCGTTCATCAACGGATTGCTCAAGAAGAAGGGCGTGCAGGCTCTGGTGCTCTACGCCTATCTGCGCTTCGGCCTTGAAAAGACCGTGGTGATGCTCGACCGCCTGAAAGAGCTCGGCTTCCTCTACGCCACGAAGTCCGGCATCTCCATCGGCATCAGCGACATGGTCATCCCCAGCGTGAAGTTCAAGCTGGTGGACGCCGCCGAGCACGAGGTGGTCAAAGTCCAGCAGCAATATCTCGACGGCGCCATCACTAACGGCGAGCGCTACAACAAAGTCATCGCCATCTGGAGCGACATCACCGAAAAAGTCGCCGACGAAATGTTCAAGGCCCTCGAGGCCCAGGACAAGGAAGGCGTGATCAATCCGGTCTATGTCATGGCTGACTCCGGCGCGCGCGGATCGAAGCAGCAAATTCGCCAGCTTTCCGGAATGCGCGGCTTGATGGCCAAGCCCTCGGGCGAGGTCATCGAGACGCCGATCACCTCGAACTTCCGCGAGGGCCTCACCGTGCTGCAGTACTTCATCTCCACGCACGGCGCCCGCAAGGGTCTGGCCGATACCGCGCTCAAGACCGCCGATTCCGGCTACCTCACCCGGCGTTTGGTGGACGTGGCGCAGGACGTAATCATCAACGAATTCGATTGCGGCACGGCCGACGGAATTTACGTCGAGCCCATTCTCGAAGCCGGCGTCGAAGTCGAGCCTCTCCGCGATCGCGTCATCGGCCGCGTGTCTCTTGAAAAAATCAAGGACTACGAAGGCAACGTGATCGTCGAGATCAACCAGGAAATCACCGAGGAACTCGCCAACGCGATTCAGGCCGCGGGCATCGAGCGGGTCAACATCCGCTCCGTGCTCACCTGCGAATCCCGCCGCGGAGTTTGCGCGCGTTGCTATGGCCGCAATCTGGCCACCGGGCGCTTTGTCGAAATGGGCGAGGCGGTCGGCGTCATCGCCGCGCAGTCCATCGGCGAGCCCGGCACGCAGCTCACCATGCGCACGTTCCACATCGGCGGCACGGCCACCCGCGTCACTGAACAGTCAAAAGTCGAGGCCCGCAACAACGGCTTCGTGAAATATATCGACCTGAAGGTCGTCGAGGGCCGCGGCAAGACCCTGATCGCCATGAACCGCTCCGGCTTGATCGCCGTGGTGGACGAAAAGGGCCGTGAAAAGGAACGCCACCATGTCGTCTACGGTGCGCGTTTCAAGGTCGAAGACGGACAGCCGGTCACCCTCGGCCAGACCATGGTCGAATGGGATCCGTACACCTTCTCCATCCTCACGGAAACGGGCGGCACCGTCGAGTTCAAGGATTTGCAGCCCGGCATCACCATCGAAGAGCAGGTGGACGAAGTCACCGGCCTCTCCCAGCTTGTCGTCACGCTTCCCCCGGGTGATGAAAAGCACCAGCCGACGATTTTGGTCCGCGATTCCGCCGGCCGCGCCAAGAAAAAGTACCTCATGCCGTCACGCGCCCACCTGATGGTCGTGGATGGCGATGAAGTCCAGCCCGGCGACGTCCTCGCGAAGATTCCTCGCGAGACCACCAAGACCAAGGACATCACCGGCGGTCTGCCGCGCGTCGTGGAGCTCTTCGAAACGCGCAAGCCTCGCGACCCCGCCGTCATCAGCGAAATCGACGGCGTCGTGAAGTACGGCGAAATCGCCAAGGGCCAGCGCAAGACCTACGTCGAGAGCGAGGATGGCAAGACGGTGAAGGAATACTCCATCCCCCGCGGCGTGCACATCAACGTGCAGGAAGGCGAGCACGTGCGCGCCGGCGAGCCGTTGATCGACGGCCCGCTTAACCCGCACGACTTGCTGGCCGTCCTCGGTGAAAAGTACACGCAGGCCTACTTGGTCAATTCGGTTCAGGAGGTCTACCGGCTGCAGGGCGTCAACATCAACGACAAACACATCGAAACCATCGTCCGCCAGATGATGCGCTGGGTAAAGGTCGAGGACGTGGGCGACACCACCTTCCTCCTCGAGGAGCAAGTGGACAAGTTCCGCTTCCGCGAGGAAAACGACCGCATCATCAGCGATGGTGGCCGTCCGGCGACCGGCCGTCCGCTGCTCCTTGGCATCACCAAAGCGTCGCTCTCGACCGATTCTTTCATCTCCGCGGCGAGCTTCCAGGAGACCACCCGCGTCCTTACCGAAGCGGCCATCTCCGGGAAAGTGGACTACCTCCGCGGCCTGAAGGAAAACGTCATCATGGGCCGCTTGATTCCCGCGGGCACGGGTCTCGAGCGCTACCGCAATATCCAGCTCCTCACCGAAATTCCCAAGGAGGAGCCGCAAGCCATGGAGCCCGAGCTCACGCCGGAAGAGGCGGCGGCGCTCGACTTCCTGCGCAAGGATACGGACGCGATCGCGGAAAGTTAAGGCGCGCTTTGCGATGCAATGCAATGCGCTTGTCACAAATCAAGGGCTGGCTCGCCGCGAGGCGGGACAGCCCTTTTTTCTTGCTGGCGTCGCCGCATCGGCACGCAAATCTCACTCGCGCATCAATCCCCAACGAACCCGCGCGCTCAAGCCGGGCTGGAGTGAACCAATGACTCGAAAACTCTTCTATCTCGCAGCCGCGTTCCTTTTCCTGGCTGCACCGAACTTCGCTGCGAAGCGCGCGTTTACCATCGAGGACCTCTACCGCTTCCCCCACGTCGAGGACACGCACCTCTCGCCGGACGGCCGCACCATCGTCATCGCCGTCTCCACGGATGACCTCGGCAAAGCGAAGCGTTCGCGGCACATCTGGCTGATGGATGCGGACGGCGGCAATGTGCGCCAGTTCACCTTTGGCGACGCCAACGACTCCTCGCCCGTTTTTTCGCCCGACGGCAAATGGATCGCGTTCGTCCGCTCCGCTGGCGCCGAGGAACAGATCTATCTCATGCCGCTCGGCGGCGGCGAGCCGCGCCAATTGACCAAACTCTCGACCGGCGTTGCCGATCCGATCTGGTCGCCCGACGGCAAGTCCATCGCGTTTTCGAGCGACGTCTATCCGGAATGCGGCGCGGACGACGCCTGCAACAAAAAGATCAGCGACCGCTGGACCAAGGGCCCCCTCCATGCGCACATGTCCGATGCGCTGTTCTATCGCCATTGGACCGAGTGGAAGGACGGCCAGCGAACCCACGTTCTGCTCGCTGACGTGCCTGGCGGCGGGGTTCGCGATCTCACCCCCGGAGATTTCGATTCGCCTCGTTTTCAGCTCAGCGGGCCGCTGCAATACGACTTCTCGCCCGACGGGAAGGAACTCGTCGTTGATTCCGATCACGGCAGCCACCCGGAAACCTCCACCAACAGCGATCTGTGGATCGTTTCGGTTTCCGGTGCCGCTCCGGCGCGCAATGTGACCGCCTCTAATCCCGGATTCGACGGCAATCCGCGCTACTCGCCGGACGGAAAATACATCGCCTACCTGCTTCAGAAACAGCCCGGCTATGAATCGGACCTTTTCCGGCTGGCTCTGTACGACCGCTCCGCCGGCACTTCTCGCGTCCTGACTGAATCCTTCCGCAACTGGGTGCAGGACTTCCAGTGGGCTTCCGACTCGAAGTCCATCTATTTCACCGCTCCAGTCGAAGGCGAGAATCCCATCTTCCAGGTCGCCGTGGACACCGGTGCGATCACCAAGCTCCTGACCGACAAGACCATAGACTCGTTTGAAATTTCGAGGGACAACCGCCGCATGGTCTACGTGCAGCGTTCCGTGGGCGCGCCGGCTGAGGTTTTCGCTGTGAATCTAGCCGGCGGCAGCGCATCCGCTCCGCAGCGCCTTTCGCACTTTACCGACGACTTCATGAACGAAGTGGACGTCCGTCCGGCTGAAAGGATGTGGGTCGCGGGCGCCGGCGGCGCGAAAATCGAAGTCTTTATCGTCAAGCCCCACGAATTCGATCCCTCGAAGAAATATCCCCTGATTCTCAACGTGCATGGCGGACCGCAATCCCAGTGGGCGGATGCCTTCCGCGGCGATTGGCAGGTTTATCCCGGCGCCGGTTACGTGGTCGCGTTCGCCAATCCCCACGGTTCCACGGGCTACGGCCAGGATTTCACTGCTGAAATATCCGGCGACTGGGGTGGCGAGCCTTTCGACGACCTGATGAAAGTCACCGACGAGCTCGCCAAGCTGCCCTACGTGGATCCCGATCGCATGGGAGCGATGGGTTGGTCCTACGGCGGCTACATGATGGATTGGTTCGAGGGTCATACCAACCGCTTCAAGGCCATCGCTTCTATGATGGGAGTCTTCGACCTGCGCTCGATGTACGGCTCAACCGAGGAGCTGTGGTTCCCGGAGTGGGACCTCAAGGGTCAGCCCTGGAACTCCGCGCTGTACGACAAGTTCTCGCCTTCCTCCTACGTCACCAATTTCAAGATGCCCTGCCTGGTCATTTCCGGCGAAATCGATTACCGCGTGCCTTACACCCAGTCCCTTGAGTTTTTCACCTCGCTTCAAAAAATGAACGTCCCCTCGCGCCTGATCATCTATTCCCGCGCCGGCCATTGGCCCAGCTGGTACGAGATGGCTCTCTATTACACCGCCCACCTCGAGTGGTTTCACGGGTACCTGGGTGGGGATGCGCCGCCCTGGACCACCGAGCAGTTCCTGCGCAACGCCGTGTTTGATCCTGCCACCGGCAAGCGCCTGCCCTGAACGTGTGCGCCGCCGCCCTGCGCCTGTTAAGCATCTTGAAATAGCCGGCAGCTTTCTTTTCCCCTCGGGAGACCTGCGTCTGTAGAATTTTAGGCTGGACCTCCTCGCCGCCAACAGGCGATCGTTTCAAAAAGAGAGTAAGGGCGAACGCGTTCATGTCTAACGACCCATCGCAGCTCGACCAGGCGCACTCCGTCTCCGCGCCGGCCTCGGAGAACCAGGTCGAGAAGCTCACCGAGGCGATTGCCCGTTCGCAGCACAACTACCGCGAGCTGATTGACAATCTCGATCAGGCGCTATTTACGCTTTCTCTGAAGGGGGAAGTGCGCGTCGCCAATCTTCGCCTGTCCGAAATTCTGGGCACTTCCTTTCAGGAGCTCATCGGCCGCCCTCTCGCCGATTTCGTCGAATCGCCCACCATGGCCGAAGCCCAGCGCGCGCTACCCGATCTTCTGAAGTCCGGTGTCTGGTCCGGCACCATTCCGGTCTGGCTCAAGAAAGACAAACTGCCTCGGTACTTTGACTGCTGGCTCCAGGCGGCGGTCGAGGACGGAGTCACGTCCATCATCGGTTGGGCAAGGGACATTACCCGGCAGCAGGAATCGGAAATCCGTTTCAAGGAGCTGTTCGAGTCCTTCCGGGAGGGAATCCTGGTTGCCGCCCCCGGCGGTCAGCTGCTGGACGCCAATCCCGCTCTGGTCAGGATCCTCGGCTATGGCAGCAAGGAGGAGTTGCAGGCCCGCAACTTCCGGGAAATGTACGCCGACCCCGCCGATCGCGACGCCCTCATCAGGGACCTCGAAGCCAAGGGCTCCATGCAGGATCGCGAGATTGTCATGCGCCGTAAGGACGGCACGCTTATCCATTGCCTCGCGTCGGGGATCGCCATACGCGATGCCTCTGGGCGCGCGTTCCGCTTTCAAGGAACGCTGATTGATATCACCGAGCGCCGCGAGATGGAAAAGCGCCTCCAACAGGAACAAAGTTTCATCCGCCGCATGGTGGCCAGCTTCCCCGATTTGATTGGCGTCCTCGATCGCGAGGAGCGCTTCATCTATATCAGCGATCACGTCGAAAAAGTCCTGGGTTTTCCTGCCAGCCAGTATGTCGGGCGCGTGTTTGGCGCCCCGGTAGGGGAAGAAGACAAGGCCAGGCTCCACGACATGTTCCAGCGCATCGTTCGCGGCGAACTAAGCCAGGGACAGATCGAGTTCCGCTCGCCCCATGCCGACGGTTCCTGGCGCGACCTCCTGCTCATGGCCCGGCCTTTCTTCGACGAGGATGGAAAAATCAACGGACTCGTGACCTCCGCGCGCGATATCACCGAGCGCAAGCGCATGGAACAGGCGCTTCGCGAAAGCGAAGAGCGGGTGCGCCTGATGGTCGAAGGAGTAGTTGATTACGCTATCTTCATGCTGGATACCGACGGCCGCGTGGCCAGTTGGAGCCGCGGCGCGGAACGCATCAAGGGATATCAGGCGAACGAAATCATCGGCAAGCATTTCTCGGTGTTCTATCCTCCCGAAGATATCCAACGCGGCAAACCCGCTCGGGAATTGGAAATCGCCACCGCCGAAGGCCAGTCACTGGACGAAGGATGGCGCCTCCGGCGCGACGGGTCTAGATTCCTGGCCAATACCGTTACCACGGCCGTGCGCGACCAGGAAGGAACGCTGCGCGGCTTCTCCAAAATTACCCGCGACGTCACCGCCCGTCACGAGATGGAACGGAAACTTCAGCAAGAGCAGGAATTTGCCCGCCGCCTGATCGAATGCTTTCCCGACCTCATCATCGTCATCGGTTCCGACGGCCACTACAAGTTTGTGAGCGAGCGCGTGAAGGACGTCCTCGGTGTGTCGCCCGAAGAGTACGTGGGCAAGTCCATCGGC
>Ga0210409_10001019_pt1 | contig 39369 bp, 28 predicted proteins | sample IncBWH17MmetaG_FD_161649 | JGI IMG/M metagenome (GOLD analysis project Ga0210409, IMG submission 161649) | Forest soil microbial communities from Barre Woods Harvard Forest LTER site, Petersham, Massachusetts, United States - Inc-BW-H-17-M | ecosystem: Environmental > Terrestrial > Soil >... | reverse complement strand
AGCAGGATCCAGAGGATGAACGCAACCAGGCTAATGAGGCTGTACAGCGCCCAACCCATCCCGAAAGCGCCGAATCCGCCCATCATCATGAACCCTGCACCAAAGGCAATCCCGATGACAATGTTAATGATGTGGAGCCCCCCGAACACCACGATCGATTGCGCCGCATGAAACCTTACAAACGGCCGCTTATCGATCAGGAAGAAAATGATCCCCGTGACCCAGCCAACCAGATAGCACAAGAATGCGGCTACATTTTCAGCCATCGCCGGCTGCGCACTTTGCGCTGGTTGCGCCACTGCCCCGCCGGATTGTGCCGCACCACATTTGGGGCAGAATCCCGCGCCCGCTGCCACTTCACTTCCGCACTTGCTGCAAAAGGCCATTGTGTTTCTCCCCTCTGGAAGTCGTTAGGGAAAGAACCCCCGTTCATGGCGCGAAGGCTATCACCGCTGCCTTCGCCGCACAAGCGCCGCTGTGTAAATCGCCGTGTAAACTCGAAGCGGGAAAGATTGCCGCCGGATCGCGCGCCGTTGTAGACTACTCTCGATCTTAGAAGATATCCCTGGCCAGGGGCTGGTAGCGCGAGCCTCGCGGCGAATGGGGTCAGCACGAAACGATGGAGACGCTGCTCAACCTCGTCTGGCTCGCAGTCACTGTGGCCGCAATATGGCTATGGCGATTCCGCTGGACTGTTTCACGGCGAAATCCGAGACACAGCACGAGAATGGAAGCGGTTGCCATGGTCTGCATCCTGGCGCTTCTGTTCCCGGTCATTTCCCTCACCGACGACCTGCACCCGGAAACTGTGGCTGTGGACGCAGCCTCAGGCAAACGCAATGCCTGCCTGATTGCGGCCAGCGCCTCCCACGTGCGGTCCGCCACGGTAGGTTCCGGAACCCAATCGGTCTTGGGGATGAACTCTAGGCCAATCGCGGCAGTAAGTTTAATCATCTCACAATTTGCTTCTACCTGTAAGTTATACACTTCAAGCTATATAGCCAGCAATTCCCCTGGCCGGTCTCCCCCCTCTTTTCTGTAATCGATCACCACGCTTGCGTCGCCCTACCTGCCGGAAGCACGGCCGGACGGGGTGCCACTTCCTATTTTCACTTCCGACGAATGGGTTCTGAGGTCGCGAATTCGAACATGCGGCTTCGGATCTTTCCGATGCGCCAAGTTCAGAAAGCTTGGCTCGCACAGGCCTGAATAGAGAGGTAGAAATGAAAAAAATCTTATTCATTTGGATCCTGCTGGCAGCGCTTCTGCCTGCAATTGGATGTGGCCAGGAAAATGCCGATCCGAAAGCGGAGGCGCCCCCACCTGCGCAAGTGGAGCAAGAGCAGAATGGAGGCGTGGTCCAGGTCGATCATCCCGAACAGATTTCGCTGGTCACTGCGGTGGCGCGCAATTCCAGGCCGGAACTCGTTGTGACAGGCGTTGTAACTCCAGACGTTTCGCGGAGCGTTCCGGTCGTCTCGCTGGCCTCAGGGCGCGTCGTGGAAATTCGCGCTCGCCTGGGCGATACGGTCAAAAAGGACGACGTGCTGCTGAGGGTTCGCAGCAATGACATTTCCGGAGGCTATTCGGATTACCGCAAAGCCGTCGCCGACGAGGAACTCGCGCGCACGCAATATGAGCGCGCGGAAGATCTTCATGCCCATGGCGCCATTTCTATGAACGATCTTCAGGTAGCCCGAGATATGGAAGAAAAAGCCAAAGTGGATCTGGAGACTACAGCCGAACATCTCCGACTGCTAGGCAGCGATCCGGACAAGCCGAACGGCATCGTGGAAATCCACGCCCCTGTTTCTGGCGTAATTACTGATCAAGAAGTAACGGACGCGGCGCTGGTGCAAGCGTTTGGGCCCAACCCGTTCATGATTTCGGACTTGTCCTCAGTCTGGGTGGTCTGCGATGTGCACGAAAATGAACTGGCCAGCGTTCGCCTGGGCGACGCCGCCGATATCCGCTTGAACGCTTATCCCGGCCAGCTTTTCAAAGGCACGATAAGCAACATCGGCGCCATTCTGGACCCCAATCTTCGGACGGCCAAGGTGCGCATGGAAGTGCGCAATCCGGGGATCATGCGGCTAGGCATGTTCGTAACGGCTACGTTCCGCGGGCAGAGGCAGGTTACGCACACCGTGATTCCGTCCACGGCGATCCTGCATCTCCACGACACCGACTGGGTCTTCGCCATCACGCCGGACAAAAAATTCCAGCGCGTGGAAATCGTGGCCGGCCCGTCGCTGCCCGGAGATTTGCAGGAAGTCGTCTCCGGCTTGCTGCCGGGAGCGCAAGTGGTCCGCAACGCGCTCACCTTGCAGAACACGGTGGACCAGTAAAATGATTCGCAAACTCGTCGATTTCGCTCTCGAGAACCGCTTCATGATGCTCGCTGCAGCCGTCCTCCTATTTGGCTGGGGCGCCATCTCGTTTCATCAGCTTCCCATCGAAGCGTATCCCGACGTGGCCGACAATTATGTGGAAATCATCACCCAGTGGCCGGGCATCTCGGCGGAGCAAATCGAGCAGCAAGTCACCATTCCCCTGGAAATCGCCATGAACGGCGTCCCGCACGTGGTTCACCTGCGCTCCTTTTCGCTGTTCGGGCTCTCGGACCTGAAGCTGATTTTCGACGATGAAGAGGAGAACGCCTGGAACCGCGAGAGGGTACTCGAGCGGCTTTCGCAGGTTCCCTTGCCGCCTGGAGTCTCACCTCAAATGGGGACGGATTGGAGCCCGGTCGGCCAGATCTACTTCTTCACGCTGAAAAGCAGCAATCCGCAGTATGACGTGATGGATTTGAAATCCATCGAAGATTGGATTGTCGAGAAAAATTTCAAATCGGTCCCCGATATTGTAGATGTGTCCAGCTTCGGCGGACCCACGCGCGAGTATCAGGTTCGCCTGGATCCCACGAAGTTGATTTCCTACGGTCTCAGCATCGCCCAGGTGGAGCAGCAGCTCGCCAACAACAATATAAATGCGGGCGGCAGTTTCATCGAAGCCGGCCAGCAGCAAATCAATATCCGCGAAGTTGGATTGGTCCGAACCGTCCGTGATATCGAAAACACCGTCCTCACTGCCAAGAATGGCACGGCGCTCCGAGTCAAGGATATTGCCGTCGTGGCCCAGGGCCCGAAAATTCGGCTCGGCCAATTTGCTCGCGCGATTCATCGCGAAGACGGGAAAATCATCGACAACGACGACGTGGTCTCGGGTATCGTGCTCCTGCGCAAAGGCGCGAATGCGGATGACGCGCTCGCGGGAATCCATGCCAAGGTGAAGGAATTGAACGACCGCGTTTTGCCACCCGGCGTGAAAGTCGTTCCATTCATCGACCGCAGTGATCTGGTGCACTTCACGACGCATACCGTTCTGCACAACCTCACCGAAGGCATCGTTCTGGTTGTGATCGTTCTCTTTCTGTTTGTCGGGAATGTCCGCGCCGCCATCATTGTCGCTCTTACTATTCCATTTGCGCTGTTGTTCGCCGCCACGTGCCTCAACCTGAAAGGCATTCCGGCAAACTTGCTCTCTCTGGGCGCGCTGGATTTTGGAATGGTTGTAGATGGCGCAGTAGTGATGGTTGAGAACATCGTTCGGCATATGACCCATCCGAAAAATTCGTCTCGAAACACGATGGACGTTGTGCGCGAAGCCGCCCATGAAGTGCAGAGGCCGGTCTTTTACGCCATCGCCATCATCATCACGGCTTATCTGCCTATTTTTACGTTGCAGAGAGTCGAGGGGAGGCTTTTCAGGCCTATGGCCTGGACCGTGGCATTTGCTCTCCTTGGGGCGCTGATTTTTTCGATGCTCATAGCGCCGGTGCTTTCGACGCTTCTGTTTCGCGAAGGGGTCAAGGAATGGCGCAACCCGGCCATGGCTTTCTTGACAGACCATTACCGCAAGGCCGTGCGGCATGCGATTGAGCATCGCGGATTGACGGTGGGGGTGGGCCTAGCTGGATCAGCCCTGGCCATTTTTCTCGTTTCCAGCGGTGCTATTGGATCCGAGTTCTTGCCGCACCTGGACGAGGGCGCAATCTGGGTGCGCGGAACTCTTGCCTCCAGCGTCGGGCCCAGTGAATCGATCAAGATCGCCAACCAGGCTCGCACGCTGCTGTGCTCCTTCCCCGAGGTCCCGGAGTGCACCAGCCAGGTGGGACGTCCCGACGACGGGACCGACGCGACCGGGTTTTTCAACACGGAGTACTTCGTGGACCTGAAGCCCAAGGAAGAGTGGCGACCCGTCTTCCGCCAGGATAAGGACCGATTGATCGCCGCCATGAATCGCGAATTGGAAAAGATCCCCGGCGTAACGTGGGGCTTTTCTCAGCCCATTGAAGACAACATGGAAGAAGCGGTCAGCGGAGTGAAGGGCGAGCTGGCCACCAAAATTTATGGAGATGACCTGAAAGTTCTCGAGGAAAAAGCCGATCAGATCGTCAACGCGATGCAGCAAGTCAGGGGAATCGAGGACCTCGGGGTCTTTCGCGTGCTGGGACAGCCCAACATTAACTTTGAGGTAAACCGCGAGCAGGCCGCGCGCTATCAAATCAACGTCACGGATATCCAGGACGCCATCCAGACGGCGGTGGGAGGGTCCGCTCTCACGCAAGTACTGCAAGGCGAACAGCGCTACGACCTGGTCTTGCGCTACCTCCCGCAATACCGCACCACCAAGGAAGCCCTGGAAGACATTCGCCTGCTCTCGCCATCGGGCGAGAGAGTTTCGCTCGCCGAGCTTTGCACGATCAAGGAGCAGGATGGCGGCTCGGAAATCTACCGCGAAGAAAACCAAAGGTACGTGGCCATCAAATACAGCGTGCGCGGCCGGGACCTCGGCGGCGCGGTTGAGGAAGCAATGCGCAAAGTGAACGCACAAGTACAGTTACCACGCGGATATCGCATTGACTGGGAAGGCGAATACGAAAGCCAGAAGCGGGCCCAGGCGCGCCTGCTCATCATTGTGCCGCTGACCATTCTGATGATCTTCATGATTATCTACTCCATGTTCCGCTCTCCGAAATGGGCCGTGCTGATTCTCGCCACCGTGGCGATGGCCAGCGCCGGCGGGCTTTTGGCCCTCCTCCTCACGGGAACGCACTTCAGCGTTTCTTCCGGCGTTGGTTTCCTGGCGCTGTTCGGCGTCTCCGTCCAGACCGGCGTCATTATGCTCGAATACATCAACCAGCTTCGCGCCCTCGGCAACACAATCGAGGAGTCCGCGATCGATGGAGCCGTCCTGCGGCTGCGCCCCATCATGATGACCATGCTGGTGGCCACGCTGGGCTTGCTGCCGGCCGCGCTCTCGCACGCCATCGGATCCGATTCTCAACGGCCTTTCGCGATCGTTATCGTGGGAGGCTTGATGGTCAACCTGGCCATGAGCATTTTCATTTTGCCCACGCTATACGTGTGGCTCGCGAGAGAAGGCGACAAGCTGCCTGAGGCGGAGCCGAACTTCGAAGCGTGATGGGTTTTGCAGCGCATGCTTTAGCTTGCGGGGTTTGGTCATTGGAAGGACTAAGCCCCGCAAGCTAAAGCATGCGCCACTTGGGTTCGGTTATACTGTCTGGCGTCGCGGAAGTGGCGGAATTGGCAGACGCGCCAGCCTTAGGAGCTGGTGGCCGAAAGGCCGTAGGGGTTCGAGTCCCTTCTTCCGCACCATCTCTTTTTCCCCAAGTCCTTTCGAACATTTATTCTTGCCAAGCGCCAGGTGCGAGTTGACGCGGCTGCTGGATTCCCCTATACTTTGCATTCGTCGTACCCCGCTCGCAGTTCTTTCCCGTTTCCTTTTTTTCCGGACCGAGAAGCGGCAAAGAGTAGAAGTGCGAACCTTAGGGCGGTTCCTGACGTAATTCGATCATCCGACAATGCAATCCGTGATCCCGAAGGCCTGACCATGAGTGAAGCAACATGCCGGCGCGAACTGGAATTGGAAATTCCCGCCGAGACCGTGCAAAAGGCAGTCGAACGCGTGGCCAAGGAATTTGCCCGCGTCGCGCGCGTCCCGGGATTTCGTCCTGGGAAGGCGCCCGTCACATTGATCCGCCGGCGCTTTGCCGATGACATCAAGAGTGAAGTGCTACAGTCCCTGGTGCCCGAGCAGATCGAGCGAGCGGTCACCGAAAACAAGCTGGTCCCGATCACGCGGCCGCAAGTCGATAAGGTCGACTTCGCGGAGTCCGGGCCGGTCAAGTTTCGCGCGACGTTCGAGGTCCTGCCCGAATTCGAGCTCGGACAATATAAGGACCTGGAAGTCGAAATCGACGATCTCAAGGTTGAAGACTCGGATGTCGATAGAGCCATTGAAGAGTTGCGCGACCGCGCGGCCAATTTCGTTCCCGTGGAGGGCCGGCCCATCGCCGACGGCGATTACGCTCAGCTCAAGCTGAAGGGCATCCCGGCGGGCGGCGGCGACCCGCTCGAAGCCGAAAGCGTTCTGTGCCACGTGGGTGGCGAAGAAACCATGGCGCCGTTCAATGAAAATCTGCGCGGCGCGAACACTGGCGATCGCAAGAATTTTGACGTGATCTATCCTTCCGACTATCCCGATCCAAAGCTCCAGGGAAAAACATATACTTACGCGGTCGAGGTTCTGGGCATCAAGGAAAAGAAGCGGCCCGAGCTGACCGATGAATTCGCCAAGGACGTGAGCGAGGCGCAGACCCTGGAAGAGTTGCGCAAGAAGATGCGCGAAAATCTGGAAGCGGAGGGCTCGCGGCGTCAAAGCGATCAGACGCGGGAAAAGCTACTCGCCCAAATCGTGAAGTCGCATGAGTTCCCTGTCCCCGAGGCGCTGGTCGAGCACCAGATGGACTCGCGCCTCGAACGCACGGTGAGGTCGCTCGCCTCGCAGGGCGTCGATCCGCGCGCGGTGAATGTGGACTGGGTGGCGCTGCGCAGCCGGCAAAAGGATCGCTCGATCGAGGATGTGAAGGCCGAGTTGCTGCTGGACCGGATCGCCACGAAGGAACATATCGACGTAAGCGATGAAGAACTGGAAAAAGAAATTAGCGCGATTGCCGAGAGGAGTGGCGAATCGGCCACAGCCGTGCGCGCGAACTTGACAAGGCAAGGGGCGCTGGATAGGATGAAATCTAAGATTCGGAGCGAAAAAACTCTGGATTGGCTCTGCAGCAATTCCCGGACCCGGACAAAAGCCAAGGAGAATTGAAGTGGTTCCGGCCGGGGTCCCTCGCACAACCTAAAAAATCCAATGAAGCAGACAGACGACATGGCTCCGTATGCGACAACGCTGATCCCGATGGTGGTCGAACAGACCAACCGCGGAGAACGCGCCTACGATATTTACTCACGGCTGCTCAAGGACAACATTATTTTCATCGGGACGCCGATTGACGACCACGTCGCCAATCTGGTGACCGCCCAGCTTCTATTTTTGGAAGCAGAAGATCCCGAAAAAGATATTTCTCTCTATATCAATTCCCCGGGCGGGTCGATCACCGCGGGAATGGCAATTTATGACACCATGCAGTTCGTGCGCCCGAGTGTCGTAACCATTTGCGTCGGCCAGGCCGCGTCCATCGCCGCGCTGCTCTTGACCGCCGGAGCGCCCAAGAAGCGCTTCTCCTTGCCCAACTCGCGCATCCTGATTCACCAGCCCTGGATGTCGGGATTGTCGGGGCAGGCCACCGATATCGATATTCACGCGAAAGAGATCTTGCGCATGCGCACCGTGATCAACTCCCTGCTGGCGCAACACAGCGGGCATCCGCTGGATACTCTGGAAAAAGACGTGGAGCGCGATTTCATCATGTCCGCGGCGCAGGCCAAGGATTACGGACTGATCGACGAAATTATTACCAAGCACCGCTAGCGTGTTCCAATCAGTTAGTATTAAGCTAACGCAGCGGTGTACGGAAGCTGCAAAGGGGCCTAGAATAATCCGCACGGGCAGGTATGCTACCTATGGCCGGCGGAGGGCGAAACGCCGTTGAGAAAACTCAGCACTGACGAGCCACTGCGCTGTTCCTTCTGCCATAAAACGCAGGAGCAGGTCGAGAAGTTGATCAGCTCGCCCTCGGACTACCCGCGCGCCTACATCTGCAACGAGTGTGTGACGGTCTGCGAACAAATTCTCGAGGAAGAAAAGCGCGAACAGGCCAATCCCGTCAATAAGCGCCTGCCGCGCCCCCCGGAGATCAAGGCCTTTCTCGACGGTTACGTGATCGGCCAGGATAAAACCAAGAAGAAGCTGGCCGTCGCCGTCTACAACCACTACAAGCGCATCTTCCTGAACCGCCAGCCGGGCGACGTGGAATTGACCAAGTCCAACATCCTCCTCATCGGACCGACCGGAACCGGCAAGACGCTCCTGGCGCAGACGCTCTCGCGCATGCTGGACGTTCCCTTCGCCATCGTGGACGCCACCACGCTGACCGAAGCGGGATACGTCGGCGAGGACGTCGAGAACATCATTTTGAAGCTGTTGCAGGCTGCTGACGGAGACGTCACCAAGGCGCAGCAGGGGATCATCTACATCGACGAAATCGACAAGATTTCCAAGAAGGACGAGAACCCCTCCATCACCCGCGATGTCTCGGGTGAAGGCGTGCAGCAAGCCCTCTTGAAGATTCTCGAAGGGACCATCGCCAACGTCCCTCCGCAAGGCGGAAGAAAACACCCGCACCAGGAATTCACGCCCGTGGATACGACCAATATCCTGTTCATCTGCGGCGGCGCGTTTGTGGGCCTGGAAAAAACGATCGAGCGCCGGATCGGGCAGAAATCGCTCGGCTTCCACACCGATGCGCAGCCCACCACCGCGCAGCGCCGCAACATCGAACTCCTCAGCCAGGCCCAGCCTACCGACCTGATCCGCTACGGCCTGATTCCCGAATTCGTGGGACGCTTGCCCGTCGTGGGCGTCTTGGGCGATTTGGACAAGGCCGCGCTGATGCAGATATTGACGGAACCGAAAAACGCCCTCATCCGTCAATATCAGAGACTCTTTGAATTTGAGAATGTGCGCCTGCGGTTTTCCGACGACGCGCTTGAAACCGTTGCGGAACTTGCACTGCAACGAAAAGTCGGGGCCCGAGGTCTGCGCATGATTCTCGAAGACCTCATGCTCGAGCTTATGTACCACTTGCCCGCCCAGCGCAAACTCCGCGAATTTGTGGTGACCGGCGAAATGGTCCGCAGCCGGGAGATCAACTGGTCGCTGCTGGAAAAAGCGGGATAATGAAGGAGCCAGAGAAAATTACCGACCCCATGTTTAGCCGAGAAAAGACGGAATCCAAACGCGTGCCCATGATGCCGGTGCGCGATCTGGTCATCTTCCCGCAGATGATGAACCCCTTCATCGTGGGACGCGAAAGCTCCCTGCGCGCTCTCGAGGAAGCGCTGGCCACGGACAAGAAGATCTTCCTGGCCACCCAGCACGACGCTTCCGTCGACGATCCCAAGCCCGACGAAATCTATTCCGTAGGCACCCTCGCCAACATCGTGCAAAGCGTGCGATTGCCTGACGGAAACCTGCGCGTGCTGGTGGAAGGCGTCGAGCGCGCCAAGGCCGTCCAGATTTCCACCGACGAGGGTTTTTTCCGCGCCACGCTGAAAGTGGTTCCTAACAAGGCCGAGCCTTCTCCGCAGATCGAGCAGGCGGTCACCAAGGTCACCGGCCTGTTTGAACAGTACGTAAAACTCTCGCAGAGCCTGAATTACGACACCATGATCGCCGCGACGCGCGTGGACGACCCCGCGAAGCTCTCCGATACCATCGCGTCGAACTTGCAGATCCCCGTCGAGGAAAAGCAGGAACTCCTCGAAAATTTCGATCCGCTGGACCGCCTGACCCGCGTCGGCGAAATTCTGGAAAGCGAAATTGAAAAGCTCAACGTCGACCGCAACATCAACACCCGCGTGAAGCGCCAGATGGAACGGGCCCAGAAAGAGTATTACCTCAACGAAAAATTGAAGGCCATCCACAAGGAGCTCGGCCGCGGCGAAAAGAACGAGCTCGAGGAACTCAAAAAGAAAATCGATACCTCCGGAATGCCCAAGGACGCCCTCGAGAAAGCCACCCAGGAATTGAAGCGCCTCGAAATGATGCCGCCGATGTCCGCGGAATCCACCGTGAGCCGGAATTACCTGGACTGGCTGCTGGCCGTGCCCTGGAAAAAAAGATCGAAGGAAATTCGCGACATCTCTCTCGCGGAAAAAATCCTTGAAGAAGACCATTACGGGCTGGACAAGATCAAAGAGCGCATCCTTGAGTTCCTGGCCGTGCGCCAACTGGTAAAGAATCCCCGCGGCTCCATTCTTTGTTTTGTCGGGCCTCCCGGCGTCGGCAAAACCTCGCTGGCCATGTCCATCGGGCGCGCCACGGGACGCAAGTTTATTCGCGTGTCTCTCGGCGGCGTGCGCGATGAGGCGGAAATTCGCGGCCACCGGCGCACCTATATCGGCGCGCTGCCCGGCCAGATCATCCAGATGATGAAAAAGGCCGGCACAGTCAATCCGATTTTTGTGCTCGATGAAGTGGACAAGATGTCCACCGACTTCCGCGGCGACCCTTCGGCGGCGCTCATGGAAGTTCTCGACCCCGAATTGAACCACGCCTTCACCGATCACTACCTCGACGTCGAGTACGACCTCTCAAAAGTCATGTTCGTCTGTACGGCCAACGTATTGCACACGATTCCTCAGCCCCTGCAGGATCGCATGGAAATCCTGCGCATCCCGGGCTATACCGAAGCCGAAAAGGCGCAGATCGCCAAGCGTTTCCTGGTGCGCAAGTCGCGGGAATCCGCGGGCCTGGTGGAAACCAATGTCACCTTCACGGACGAAGCCATCTCGCACATCATCCGGCATTACACGCACGAAGCCGGCGTGCGTAGCCTGGAGCGCGAAATTTCCAGCATCTGCCGCAAGGTCGCCAGGCGCGTAGTGAAGGATGGAAAACAGTACTCCATCAATGTCGCGCCCGAGGGTGTCGGCGAATTCCTGGGCGTCATTAAATACCGCGAAGTTTGGGCCGAAAAGAAGAACGAAATCGGCCTCACCACCGGCCTTGCCTGGACCGAGGTCGGCGGTTCGGTGCTCTCCACCGAAGCCACCATCATGCAGGGCAAGGGGCGCCTGACGCTTACCGGAAAACTTGGCGACGTCATGCAAGAGTCCGCGCAGGCGGCCATGAGCTATGTCCGCTCGCGTACCGGAACCTTTGGCCTGCCGCGCGATTTTTACCGTCACCTGGACATCCACATGCACGTTCCCGAAGGCGCGATCCCCAAGGACGGCCCCTCGGCCGGAATTACCATCGCCACCTCCATTGTGAGCGCCCTCACGCGCATCCCGGTCCGTTGCGACGTGGCCATGACCGGTGAAATCACCCTCCGCGGCAAGGTCCTTCCGATCGGCGGCATGAAAGAAAAAATGCTGGCGGCCCACCGCGTCGGAATCCGCACCGTGATTCTGCCGAAAGACAATGAAAAGGATCTGGCGGACATCCCGGCGGAAATACAGGCTGACATGACCATACGGTTCGTCGAGAGCATGGACGAAGTTCTGGAAATCGCCCTGGAACGGCCTCTGACACCCGCAACGCACGATGCGGTCCCGGAAGTGGCGGCGAAGTTTGAAACCGAAACCGAGAGCGATCAAGAATTGACCAATTGAGGGAAACCTCGATTCCTCCGTCCCGATGAAACGCAATCGAATCAATCAGCGGGGTGCTTCGGGATATGGAACGCGGCTGTAAATCGTATCGCCCGTGAATTGAACATCCAATTTGGCTAACCTGGTCGGAAATCGAATAGCCCGCCGCGGCGGGGCCGGTGTCCGCCGATGAGTACAATCCCGGCCTGAAAATCAGGCTTATCTCTATAGAGAATTAAGGAAATGAAAACGATGAGCATTAGTCTTGCGGAACTGAAAGAGAAGAATATTACGGATCTGGCGAAAATCGCCAAGGACCTGGCCATCCCGGGCTCCAGCGGCATGCGCAAGCAGGAGTTGATCTTCCAGATCCTGCGCGCCCAGACCGAGAAGAACGGCTTGATTTTCTCCGAAGGCGTTCTGGAATGCCTGCCCGACGGCTTCGGCTTCCTGCGCGCTCCGGAATACAATTACCTTCCCGGCCCGGATGACATTTACGTCTCTCCGTCCCAAATCCGGAAGTTCGACCTGCGAACCGGCGACACCGTTTCGGGACAGGTCCGGCCTCCCAAGGACGGCGAGCGCTATTTCGCCCTCATCAAAGTCGAGGCCGTGAATTTCGAGGACCCCGAGGTCGCGCGAAATAAAATTTTCTTCGACAACCTCACGCCCCTCTATCCCCAGGGCCGTCTGAAGATGGAAACAGTCCGGGAAAACCTGACGGGGCGCGTGCTGGACTTGCTTTGCCCGGTCGGAAAGGGCCAGCGCGGATTGATCGTGGCGCCGCCGCGCACCGGAAAAACCATGATGCTGCAGGCGTTCGCCAACTCGGTGACCACCAATCACCCGGAAGTCGCGCTGATCGTTCTCCTGATCGACGAGCGGCCGGAAGAAGTCACGGACATGCAGCGCACGGTGAAGGGCGAAGTCATCAGTTCGACCTTCGACGAGCCGCCGCAGCGCCACATCCAGGTAGCGGAAATGGTCCTCGAGAAAGCCAAACGCCTCGTCGAACACAAGCGCGACGTGGTGATCCTGCTGGACTCCGTCACGCGTCTCGCCCGCGCTTACAACGCCGTCACTCCTCCCTCGGGCAAGGTTCTCTCGGGCGGTATCGACGCCAACGCCCTGCAGCGCCCGCGGCGATTCTTCGCCGCCGCTCGAAACGTCGAGGAGGGCGGCTCGCTCACCATTATCGCCACGGCCCTCATTGACACCGGCAGCCGCATGGACGACGTGATCTTCGAGGAATTCAAGGGCACCGGCAACATGGAAATCAATCTCGACCGCCGCTTGGTGGACAAACGCATTTTCCCGGCCATCGACATCAATCGTTCCGGCACCCGCAAAGAAGAATTGCTGATGCCACCCGACGAACTCAATCGCGTGTGGGTCCTTCGCAAGGTGCTGAATCCTCTCTCGCCTGTCGAGGCCATGGAGTTGCTCTTGGGACGCCTCTCCAAGTCGAAGTCCAACGCCGAATTTCTTGCTTCTATGTCTAGCCCTAGCTAGGGCATTCGGCGCGGTTCCATCCCCCTTCCCTCTTGTGTCAGTGCTGGAGCGTTCGGCATTCTGTCGATCGAGAAGGGGTCTCCTCCATGAAATATCTGGCTCGCCAGCCCATATTGAATCGTGCGCGCGAATTGTTTGCTTACGAACTTCTTTTTCGCGATGGGATTCAGAATTCCTGCGATGGCCTTGATCTTGAACTCGCCTCTACTTCCGTCATGGACACTTCCTTCCTGATCGGCTTTGAAAAGCTCACCGGCGGACATCTCATGTTCATCAATTGTCCCCGCGATTTTCTGCTCCGAGACTACATTTCCCTATTCCCGCCGAGTTCGGTGGTAGTCGAAATTCTCGAAAACATCCATCCCGACCGGGAAGTCATCGATGCCTGCATGCGCCTGAAGAAAGCGGGATACACGATCGCGCTCGATGACTTCGTCGACTCTCCCGGTTGGGCGCCTCTGGTCGCGCTCGCGGACATCCTCAAGGTGGATTTCAGGATTACCGATCGGAAGGAACAACAGGCGATTGTTTCCCGATACACAGACAAAAATATACGCATGCTGGCCGAAAAAGTGGAAACACAGGGTGAATATGCGGAGGCCATGCAAATGGGATATTCATTATTTCAAGGCTATTTTTTCTGCCGCCCCGAAATGATGCAGCACCGAGCCCTGCCTGCCTTCCGATTGGCCTACCTGGAACTCTTGCGCGCGGCGACCGCTCCCGAATTCGACATTCGTGAACTGGCCTCCAAAATCAAGCACGAACCCTCCCTGACCTTCCGGTTGCTGCGGTACCTCAACTCGGCGGCTTTCGGGCTCCGCTCGGAAATCCACTCCGTAACGCACGCGCTTTCCCTGCTCGGCGAACGCGAACTGAGGAAATGGATCGCCGTGGTATCGGTCGGCGTGCTGGCGGACGGAAAGCCCGATGAACTGATGACCGTGCCGCTCGTCCGCGGGCGTTTCTGCGAATTGCTTGCTCCGATTGCGAAAATGGCGGAGCATGCGAACGATCTGTTCCTCATGGGCCTGCTCTCCGTGATGGACGCGATCCTGGACCAGCCGCTCGATTCTCTTCTGGCGGAACTGCCGGTGCGCCGCGAAATCAAGGACGCGCTACAGACGCGAGCCGGCTTGTACTGGCAACTCCTGGAAATCGCGATCGCCCACGAACGCGCCGATTGGGAAGAAGTAGGTGTTCTGATTTCCGGGATGAAAATGAAAGAAGAACAAGTTTCCGCGCTGTATCTCTCAGCCGTGAATTGGTCCATGGAACTGCGCCGCGCCGTCCGCGTTCCGGTTGCCGGCTGAAGTTATTCCGTTTTCTCTGCTTTTTAAAAAGTGTATTCCAACGCGCCGCAAAAAAGCGTGCGCAGTTTCATTGCTTTCCACGAATCACAAGTTGCGATTCACGAAGCACCAGTCACGAATTGCCAGGCGCCAATTACCCGACAGCCGCCTTCGCCTTTTCCTTCGCCAGCAGGACGATCACGCGCGCGGTTTCTTCCGCATTCATCGCCGTGTTGTCCACAACCACGGCGTCGGCGGCGCGCACAAGCGGCGACATCTCGCGCTCGCGGTCCCGCCGGTCGCGGTCGCGCACTTCCGCAAGGACTTTCTCAAATTCTCTCGTCTCGCCCATCTCTTCGAGTTCAAGCTGGCGGCGGCCAGCGCGCACTTCGGAGGAAGCATCGAGAAAAATCTTCAGATCCGCGTGGGGAAATACCACCGATCCGATATCGCGTCCCTCCATCACTACGCCGCCCTCGTTGCCCGCGCGGCGCTGCTCGGCCACCATCGGGTGACGCACGTCGGGAACAACGGCAACGACAGATGCGGCGTGCGAGACTTCCGGCGCTCGAATCGCGTCCGTCACGTCTTCGCCGTCGAGAAGGACGCGCAATTTCCCCTCCCGCGGCGCGAGATCGATCCGCGCCGCGCCGGCGAGCGCCGCCAGCCGTTCCGGCGAATCGAGAGGCACCCCGTCGCGCAACGCTTTTAACCCAACGGCGCGGTACATCGCGCCGCTATCCAGATGCGCGTAGCCCAGCATCTCCGCCACACGCCGCGCGACGGTGCTTTTGCCTGATCCCACTGGGCCATCAATCGCGATGATGAGTTTATCTTTCACGGGAAATTCAAATTCGTTCCATCACATTAGCCCCGTCAAATTCTCTTGAACGCGCGCTCGATTTCGCGCACCGAGTAGCGCAGCACGATCGGCCGGCCGTGCGGGCAGCTCATCGGCGCTTCCGTTTTCGCCAGCTCCCCGAGGAGCCACTCCATTTTTTTCTGGTCGAGCGGCATATTCACTTTGATCGCCGCATGGCAGGAAGTCGAAGCGGCAATTTTCGCCTGCAGCGAGTCCATCGAAATCGCCGCGTTTTCGCGCTCGGTGCCGTCGAGAATCTCCATGAGCAGCCGCTCCGCGTCCGAAGTGGCGATTCCCGCGGGCGCGGCGTGAATCGCCACGCTGCGCGGTCCCATCTCGGCCACTTCGAAGCCGTTGGCGGTCAATTCCTCGGCGATGCGTTCGAAAATCACAATTTGCCGCGGTGATAGCTCCACCATTATAGGCACGAGCATCCGCTGCCCGGACAGCTGACCCTCGCGTCGCGCGCGCAGGTGCTGTTCGAACAGCACGCGCTCGTGCGCCACGTGCTGGTCGATGATCCACAGCCCCTCGCCGTTGACGGCCACGATGAAGCTCGCATTCACTTGCCCCAGCGGCTTGAGTTCGGTCAGGCTCCCCGCGCTCGCCAGCGGTTCCGCATCGCCGAAATTCCCGTCGGTCTCGGATACCGATTCGCCGGCGGCCGTTCCGAAGCCGCTTTCGAACCGGAAGCGCTGGGCCTCCGGCCGCAAGGGCGCTACGGTCAGTTCGAAATCTCCGGCGATCGCCGCGCCGGTCGCGCTTGGCGCGTCCATCGGCGTCCCGACTGCGGAAGGCCCGCCCATTGGAGGCCCGCCCAGCGGCGGAATGACAGCGCGCGGTAATCCCGAACCCGATTGGTTTGCGCCCGCAGCGGCGGCGATGGCCGCGGCGCCGTTTTGCTGTTCTCCCGCGCTCGTTGCGGACGGCGTAACGCCGGCGAAGCTTGGAATCGGCCTGGCGCGCGAAAGTGCCTGGCGGATCGAATCGCGCGTGAAATCGTGCACGAATTGGGGATGCCGGAAACGCACCTCGATTTTCGCAGGGTGAACGTTCACGTCCACTTCCTCGGCCGGCAAATCGAGAAACAGCAGCACGGCCGGAAACACCGCGGGCGGCAGCACGTTGCGGTAGGCCTCGTGGATTGCGTGCAGGATCAGGCGGTCGCGCACCAGGCGCTTATTTACGAATACGTAAATACCGTTGCGGTTGCCGCGCTGCACCTCGGGCCGCGAAGCGAATCCGCGCACGACGAGTTCCGCGGCGCGCTCCTCGCTCGTGAGTTCCGCCTCGGTGATCGCCGCGCGCATGGGCGAGCGGACCGGCAAAAGTTCAAACAGATCGTCGAGCGCCTGCCGTCCGAAAAGCTGGTAGATGCGCTCGGCCATCGTCTCAACCGCCGTAGCGTGGATGATTTCCTGCGTCGGCGTCTTCAGCACGAATTGCTTGTCGGGATGCGCGAGCGCGTAATGCGTGACGAGCGAGGCGATGTGCCCGAGCTCTGTCGTCTCCGACTTCAGAAAATTGCGCCGCGCCGGCACGCAATAAAAAAGATCGGCCACGCTGATCGTCGTCCCCGAAGGCAAGCCCTCCGGGTTCACGCCGACGAGTTTTCCTCCCGCAAATTCGACGCGCGTTCCCTCTTCTTCTTCAGCCGCCCGCGTTTGCAGCAAGAGGCGCGACACCGCGGCGATCGACGGCAGCGCCTCGCCGCGAAACCCGAGCGTTGCGATCGAGAGCAGGTCGTCCGCCGTGCGCAGCTTCGACGTCGCATGCCGCTCAAACGCCAGCAGCGCATCATCGTGAATCATCCCGCTCCCGTCGTCGATCACGCGAATCATCCGCTTCCCGCCCGCTTCCACCTCCACGCGAATCGACCGCGCCCCCGCGTCCAGCGCGTTTTCGAGCAATTCTTTCACGACGGACGCGGGCCGCTCGACCACTTCGCCCGCGGCGATCTTGTTCGCGACGTGCTCCGCAAGTATGCGTATTCGTGTCATTAGGATTCAGCCTAGCGGGGTTCTCCCATGCATAAACAATACTCTACTTTTCTTCGAGTGGCTTAAGTTGAATGCCGAGCAGGTCAAGCTGATCCGTGTCTACCTTCGACGGCGCGTCGGCCATCAAGTCCTGCGCCTTGGCCGTCTTCGGGAAAGCGATCACTTCGCGGATCGACTTTTCGCCTGAGAGCAACGCGACGACACGGTCGAGGCCGAGCGCAATGCCGCCGTGCGGAGGCGTTCCGTACGTCAGCGCATCGAGGAAGAAGCCGAAGCGATTGCGCCGCTGTTCCTCGCTGAGGCCCAGCATCTTGAACACGCGGTCCTGCAGTTCCTGTTGGTGAATTCGAATGCTGCCCGAGCCGAGTTCGACGCCGTTCAGCACCAGGTCATACCCCTTCGAACGCATGGACAGGCGCACTTCATCGGAGGGGTCCTCGAGTTTCGGAATGTCTTCCTCCACGATCCCGGTGAAGGGATGCTGCGCGCTGACGACCGCCTTTTCCGTGGGGCTCCATTCGAAGAGCGCGAAGCCGGTGATCCACAAAAATTCCCAGCGGTCCTTGGGAACGAGTTTCAGCTGGTCAGCGAGCACCAGTCGCAACTGCCCGGCGATGAGCGCGGCGGCGTCCGTGCCGGGAATTTTTTCCTTGGCGCTGACGGCGACGACGAGATCTCCGGCCTTCGCTTCCACGCTTGCGGCGATTTTCTTCAGCGTCTCCGCGCCAAGATTTTTTTCGAGCGGCGAAGCGACGCCGTCGGACGTGACCTTCACCGTGTACAGGCCGCGCGCGCCGAGCGACTTCGCTTTCTCCGTGATTTCGTCGACCTGCTTGCGCGAGAACGCGGCCGCACCGGGCGCGGCAAAGGCCTGCACGCTGCCTTCGATGTGCAGCGTCTCGCGAGCGGCTGTGAAATGTTCGGTTACATCGTGCAATTCCATCCCAAAGCGTAAGTCGGGCTTGTCGGAACCGTAGCGGCGGATGGCGTCCTTGTATTCCATGCGCCTAAACGGTCCCTTCACGGTAATCCCCGCGACGGCGCAGGCGCGCACCATCACGCTTTCGATCACGCCGAAAACGGTGTCCTGCGTGGGAAAGGAAATTTCCAGGTCCAGTTGCGTGAATTCGGGCTGCCGGTCGGCGCGCAAGTCCTCGTCGCGAAAACATTTGACGATTTGGAAGTAGCGATCCATCCCGCCGATCATCAGGATCTGCTTGAAAATCTGGGGCGATTGCGGCAGCGCGTAAAATTGCCCGGGATGCACGCGGCTGGGCACGAGGTAGTCGCGCGCGCCTTCGGGCGTCGAGCGCGTGAGCATGGGCGTTTCGATTTCGTAGAAGCCCAACTCGTCCATGGCCTTGCGTATTTCAAGGATCACGCGATGCCGCACCGCGATGTTCTGCCGCGGCTTCGTGCGCCGCAAATCGAGATAGCGGTAACGCAAGCGCGTCTCTTCGTTCGCGGTCAGGTCGTCTTCGACGACGAACGGAGGCGTCTTCGCCGTGTTCAGGATGCGCAGTTCGCTGGCGATGATTTCCACTTCGCCGGAGGTGAGTTCAGGATTTACTTTCTGCCGTTTCACCACCCGTCCGATCACGGCGACCACAAATTCCGAGCGCATTTCTTCGGCGCGCGCGTGCGCCGCGGCGTTGAGCTCCTTGTTGAAGACGATCTGCGCGAGACCCGAGCGGTCGCGCAAATCAATAAAGAGGAGATTGCCGAGGTCCCGCCGCTTGTGGACCCACCCCATCAGGACGACGTCTTTGTCGGCGTCCGCGGCGCGCAAATTCCCGCAATAATGTGTGCGTTGCAGTGTTCCAAGTGAATCGAGCACGTCTCGTCTTTCCTTCCAATTTTCCCAGTGGCACACGCTTCAGCCTGTGTGCTTTTGTGCCTGCAAGCACTAAAAACACACAGGCTGAAGCGTGTGCCACTAAATCGCGCGCAAATACGAGAACAATTCTTGCTCCACAAACTTCTGTTGTGTGCCATCCGTGAGGCGCTTCACGGTGACGACTCCGGCCGCCAGTTCATCATCGCCCACGATAACGGCGTGGCGGGCCTTCAAGCGATCCGCAAGGCCTAGCGATTTCCCGAAGTTCATTTCGACCGCGGGCAGCTCGACGACGAACCCCGCATCGCGCAGCCGCCGCGCAAGACCTATCGCCGCGGATTGCGCCGCCGCGCCAAACCACGCAAGGTACACGTCAGGACCGCCTGCCTTGCCGGCAGGGCCACCCTGCGTCTCGCCCCCTCCCGCTTCCTGAAGGGAAAGGACCAGCCGATCCGTGCCGATGGCGAATCCGATCCCTTTTGTCGCGGTCGGACCACCGAGCAATTCGACGAGACCATCATAGCGCCCGCCGCCGCAAACCGCATTCTGCGAACCCAGGCCCGGCGCCGTGATTTCAAATGTCGTGCGCATGTAGTAGTCGAGCCCGCGCACCAGCCGCCAGTTTTCCTGATATTGGATTCCGCGAAGATCGAGCTGCTGCTTTACTTCGGCGTAGTGCGCGCGGCAATCAGCACAGAGATTTTCCCCGATGCGCGGCAGCTTCTCGATGATGGGCTGCTCGTGTTCGAGCTTCGAGTCCAGCACGCGCAGCGGATTGGTTTCGATGCGCCGCTGGCTGTCCGGCCCGAGTTGCTCGCACACTTTTTGCAATTCCGCCCGCAATTTGTCGACATAGGCAGGCCGGCAATTTTTATCTCCGATGGAGTTGATGTTGAGAGCAGCGCCCTTGAGCTTCAGCCTCTCGAAAAACGACATCAGCATCTCAATCACTTCCGCATCAATCCCCGGCGCGTCAGAAGTCCCCAGCACCTCCGCGCCAATCTGATAAAACTGGCGATAACGCCCCTTCTGCGGCCGCTCGCGGCGAAACATTGGGCCTATGTAGTACAGCTTCACGTTTCCAGGGAGAGTTTGCATGCCATGTTCAATGTAAGCGCGGACAACGGAAGCCGTCGCCTCCGGGCGCAACGACACTTGTTGAAATTTGTCACCCAAAGCAAGGCTTCCATACTCTTCGGGAGTCTGGACATTCATGCCACGCATCCGGGCTTCTTCTGAACCGATTTCATAGGGCAATCGTTTGTCGAACGGATCCCAAAACGAGAACATCTCCTTAGAAACGATGTCCGTCTCTTGGCCGACCGAACGCGCAAACAAGTCTGTTGACTCAAAAATCGGCAATCGGATTTCCGCAAATCCGAATGTGCCGAAGACTTCGCGCGCGGTTTGCTCGACGCGGTTCCAAACCGTCGACTCCGGAGGAAGAATGTCGCGCACGCCTTTGATTGCCTGGAATTTCATCTGGCGTCTGGGGCTAAAGCCCTTCTTCTCCTCAACGTAACGTCGGGGCTGAAGCCCCGACCTCCGAAATCTCTACTCGAACCATGATTTCTGCGGGAAAGCTATTCTTCAGGAGGGCCGGGCTTCAGCCCGGCCGTAAACGGGCCACACTAGAAGGGCTTTAGCCCCTGAAGTCCTACGAACTGCTACAGCTTCTCGGCCTTGTACGTCTCCGAATACTCAACGTAGCGTGTGGCGTAGGCCTCGATGCTCGCCTGATCCTCGGGCGTCAGCGCACGCCTAAACTTCCCGGGATGACCCATGAACAAGCTGCCGGGCGGGACGACCGTCCCCTCGGCCACAAGCGTCCCGGCAGCCACGATGGAGCCTTCGCCGATGAGCGCGCCGTTCAGCAAGATCGCGCCCATGCCGATCAAGACGCGCGATTCGATGGTGCAGCCGTGCAGGATGGCGCCGTGCCCGACCGTCACCATGTCAGCCAACACCAGCGGATGCGTGTCCTTGTACACGTGCAGGATCGAGCCGTCCTGAATATTGGTGCGCGCGCCGATGCGGATCCAGTTGACGTCGCCGCGAATCACGACGCACGGCCACACGCTCGAAAGCTCGCCGATGGAGACGTCTCCAATGACGACCGCCTGAGGATCGATGTAAGCCGACGTCGCAATTTGCGGCATCCGCCCGTGATGGCTGCGAATCATTCGCACACCTCGATGGAATGGAAACTAGTGAACCTAACACACGCGTTCTTTGCTGACAACAAAGGCAGTGTCCCGGTATTGGGTCATCGAGAATTCATCCAGTTTCAAGGGTAACTAAAGATCGATTCTCGCTTTTCCGAATAGATCTAGTTGGAAACGAATGTCCTTGTACTCCTGCCCGCAAAAACCATAACGTCCCAATTGATTTTCCAGCCATTGGTCTGGAATTGAATCGTGCAATAATTCTCCCTTGTGGAAGATATCAAAAGATCCGTCCTGTTTTCTAACGATCTCCCAAACATTGCCCTTCATCATGACTCCAGGCTGGGCGGAAATTGGCCTTATATCAGCGACTCGGAAGCTTTCAATCAATTTCAACGACCGACCCGCGCGCGGCGGCCGGCTTCGCCTCCAAACGCGCGGCGACGGCGCGCGCCATCGCGTAGATGCTCTTCGCTCCCGGCGCGTCCGGACCGAGCAGCGCGACCGGCTTTCCGGTATCGCCGCCGATGCGGATTTGCGGATCGATTTCGATCTCGCCAAGCAATGGCACGCCGTACGTTTCCGCGATGCGCCGCCCTTCGCCGTGCCCAAAAACGTCAATGCGTCCCTGGCAGTGCGGGCAATTGAAGAAGCTCATGTTTTCGACGACCCCGAGAATGTCTACGTTGACCTGGCGAAACATTTCCATAGCCTTGCGCACATCGGCCAGCGCAACCGTGGACGGCGTTGTCACGAGCACAGCGCCCGTCACGGGCACAAGTTGGATCAGCGAAAGCTGCACGTCGCCGGTTCCCGGAGGTAGATCGATAATCAGATAGTCCAGCTCGCCCCACAGGACGCTGCGCAGGAATTGCGTCATCACGCTGTGCAGCATCGGCCCGCGCCAGATCATGGGCTTGTCGCCCGGATTGAGCAGGCCCATCGAAATCATTTTCAGGCCCTGCACCACGACCGGAAGAATCTCCCGCTCGCTGAGCGCCTGCGGCTGCTCCTCGGTTCCGAGCATGATGGGCACGTTGGGGCCGTACACGTCCGCATCGAGCAAGCCGACCGATGCGCCCAAGCGCTTGAGCGCCAGGGCCAGGTTCACGGCAACCGTGGTCTTTCCCACACCCCCCTTTCCACTGGCGACGGCGACCAGGTTCTTCACGCCCTGGATGGGCAACTTGGGCGGCTGGGGCATGGGGGGCGGCGGCATGGTCTGTTTCTCCCGGATCAAGAAATTCGATGGCTAGTCATTTTACCGCCCTTCATTTTGAACGAGAAAGGCGCGTACGTCTACTAGCGCGGGGCGCGGGCACCCGGCCCTCAGGACAGGCAGTTCCCCTTTGGCCACAAGAAGGGCCTATGCCATTGTTCGCTGAGCGGGCCCGCGCTAGGGTAAGAAAGGAGCGGCGCAACCTCCCTGCGCCCGGTACGCGATGGAGCCAGCCAACACCAAGCAGACATCCGCGCGGGCCTTCATCCGCAGCCTCAACATTCTGCTCAAATACGCACGGCTCTACAGTTTTGATCATGCGCGCACGACCGAGCAATTCAACACCGCCTGGAGCGAATTGCACGCGGCGATCCCCGTCACCAATGAATCCGGCCTGCTATTGGGGGCCACCGGCTCGCAAATATTGCTTGACGGCGTGCCCATCGAAGCGACACCCGCTGAGCGCAGCTTTGCGCAATTGCTTTCCGCTGCCGGCCTCGCCAGCATTCAATTCACGGCGCGCGTTACAAAAGAAGACTTCGAACGCCTGGTGCGCGCTTTCCCCACGCAAAATACCAAGCCTTCGGTCCTGGCTGAGAATTTAAAAACAGCGCTGGCCACCGTTCCGAATATTCGAATCAACGAAGTTCGCTTCGTCGCGGAAGATGCTTCCAAGAGCGACGCCTTGTCCGCCGGTTTGCTCACCGCACAAAGCCTGGGGGCCGACGTGCATTCGGTGAAGGACTGGCTGCGCGACCCGCAGAAACTGCTGCAGTTAATCGTCGCGGCCGAAGGTTCGCGCGGCGAATCAGGGGATGGCCCCGGCCCCGGCGGCGGTCCTGGCGGAGGAGCTACAGGAAGTGCGGCGCCCGGCAGCACAACCGGCAACGCGGGAATGGGAGCGGGCGGAGGAAGCGTGCCCGGTACCGCAAGCGGCGAGGGCCGTGGAACGGGTGGTATCACGCGCACCGCCGAGACCGGCGGCGCGGGCGGTGGAGCACCCGCTGGCCAAAGCCCCTACTCTGGCGCAAGACCGGGCAGCGAAGATCTTCAACACGGAGTGGAAATAGGCCCTCCCGGAAGCGGAGGGCCGAACAGGGGCGGTCCCGGCGGTCTGGGCCCAGGCGGGTCTGGCGGCCGGGGCACGGGCAGTCTGCGCGGGCCAAATGACACTGGGAGCGGTGCATCTCCCTGGAGCACGAAAGACCAGGACATCCTGGGAATCCTGAAGCTGCTGACGCATCTGGGCCACACTGTCACGGGCCAGGGCGGGAATATGCAGCCCGGCCCTCTGCAGGAGGAACTAGGCAAGCTTCCGGCGCAGTCTCAGGAGACGCTACGGCAAGCCCTCGCGGCCGTGGCCGCGCAAGCGCCCGCCGCAAATTCGAAAGACCCTATGCTGCTGCGTCTGGCAGAACATCTTGCGATCAAGTTTGCCCTGGAGCGGTACGAGCGCGGCGAAGTGAAGGTCAACGCTGTGCGCCAGATGTTTGACAAGATGTCTCAGGAAATCGAAGGCCTGCGAAAAATCCTGGGCGTGCACGAGCAAAAATTGGCCGATGCGGGAGTGATCGTCGAATCGACCGCGGACTTGCTCGACCAGCAATTCTGGGCCGCGGTGCCGGAACGGGGCAAGCTCAGCGTTCTGACCTCGCCGGAGGCATGGTGCATTCCGGCGCGCAACCTGAAGCAGTACGTCGAGGAACTTGTCCAGCGAGGCGATGAGAAAAATGTTCTGGCAATCCTGCAGAATTACGCCTCCTGCCTGCAAAGCCCGGAATTCGAAGCGCGACGCCGGACAGCGATCGGCATTGCGGATGTCGGTGAGGTGTACGCCTCGTTCAAGGGCCGCCCTCTCTCGCCGGCGATCAAGGTCGCAGGGGCGCAATTGAGCGTGGAGCGCGACGACAATTTGGAAGGGCTCATCAGCGCCGCGTTTGTGCGACTGGCGCAGGAAGCGGGCTTGCGGCGGATGTTCCCCGCATTGGTGCAAGCGCTCGATACGCTGGATTCGGTGGAACACCAGAGGCCCGTGTTCGCGCAAAGCTTGCGTCCCCGCATCGGATTGGAAAAACGCGTGCCGGAATTCATAGAAGATTCGTTACGCGCCGGCCGCGCGCTGGAGGGATTGGAAATCTTGCTGCAGCGCGTGCCGCGCACCGCGGCGGAAAATTTGACTTCGCGTTTCAACCGCACCTCCAATCGCACGGACATGCAGCGCCTGGTGGATCTGGCGCGCACAGTGGGTGAGGAATTGATGTCCTCCCTGCGCGATACGCTTCGTTCCGGCTCTGCGAGTGAGGCAGCGGAAACCGGGGGCCTGCTGAGCCGCCTCGATCCGTCAGTGATCTCACGCTGGTTGCCCGAACGCATTAACGAATGGCCGCGCCAAGCGCAAGACCGCATGGTGCGCCTGATCGCTATGGGCGGCGCGCCCGAGCGCGGAAGCTTGCTGATCAATTTGCTACACTTTCTGGATCCGGTTTTGTGGCCTCTGGCCATCGACGAAATCGGATTGAGCGAGGACGCGAGCTCCACTCCTACTTTATTACGGATGGCGGAAGACGACGCGAGCCGCTCGGCCCGGCCGTTCGTCCGGCTGAAAGCGGTGGAAGCCCTCGGAAGGCTTAAGGCGCAAGAAGCCGCGGAGCTTTTGCGAGGCATCGCGGACGGCCGCCACATGTTTCACTGGGCGCATCCAGCCGAACTCCGCCTGGCAGCCGTGCAATCCCTCAAAAAGTTCGATGCGAAATGGGCCGAGGATTTCATCCCGCAAAGCGGGTTCAGCGACAAGGAACTGGCATTGGCGCCTCTCGATCCGCTGCCCAACGCAAAATATTTCCGCCGCCGGCGGTACCCTCGCGTGAGGCTGTCGCAACCCATCACGGCCTTCGCGACGGTGGGGCAGAATTCCTACCGGCTGGAAATCCGCGGGTTGAGCTTGAGCGGAGGAATCGCCGTCGGCGAAAAACATATGCCGCCGGGCACGCTCGTCTCGATGAGGATAGGTTCGGGCCTGCGCCCGATTCGCGCGCAGGTCCTGATGCGCGATGCTCGAGCTCAGGGACTCGGCTTTGAATTTGCCGACATGGATCTTGAGGAACGCGCGCGTCTCCGCAAACTTCTGCTCGAAAACAAGCCCTCGGCGTTTTACCAGGAAGAGGGCGCCCTCGCCCAGACGTCCGCTTAGGAAGTTCTCCTCGTGAAAATTTTCAATTGTTATTTGTCGCAGATATGATTTGTTGCAACAAGCGGGTTTCCGTAGCGCCGGCGTCTCGCCGGCTTTTCCACATTTAGGTGCACCATAAAATTGCCGGCGGGACGCCGGCGCTACGAAACCATTTCCATAGCATTTGAGACTTCTTAGGTGGCCGCGAGAATCCAAATCTTGGATGAGTGTCGCGGTTAAAGGCTTCCCGCCTTACGCGTTTCGATTGGGCCGCGCGCTTGCCGCTCGCATGATTTCAAGAAAGCCCGCCGGGCCTAAGAGCGTGCTTGCCGTGGCGACTCCGCCCATCAAGGCGCCCATGACTCCGAGCACTGCCGCATCCGTGCCGGTGAGGTACAAGTTCCGGATCGGCGTCTTGGGCCTGAGCCAAGTCTTTCGAAATCGGTCCGGCGTCGCCGGATACCCGTAGATCGTTCCGGCTGGCGCTCCCGTGAAGTATTCGAAGGAAAGCGGTGTGGCGAGTTCGGCGTAGGCTACGAGGTCTCGAAAGCCAGGGTGCTGCTTCTCCACCAAATCCAGCAGGGCTTGCGTAATGAGGTCCTTGGCCGATTCGTAGTCGGTTCCGCGGCGCCGCCAAGGCCCTTCGCGGAACCCTTCGAGAGCGCGGTAGGAAAAAGGCGCCACGATTTCCGCCGTGTGGCTGCTCGCCCGGGGATCCTTCAGCGAAGGAAACGAGAGGTACGCCATAGGCACTCGGCCTTCCAGGATTTCATTCCGCCCGGCGCACATCTGATCGTGATCGAAGGAAGAGAAGATCCAGTAATTTTCTCCCCGAAGACCCAATTCGCGAGGATCCCGCTTCAAACCTAGAAACAACTCCACGGCTTCCAGACCCTCCGTAGGCGTCTCCAGTTCCGCGCGAAAAGGGAGCGTGTCAACGGGCAACAGGCGCGTGAACGTATTCCATGCTCCGGCGTCAGAGACGATGACCGGCGCGCGAAATTCCAGCCGAGGTTGCTCCTTTCCTTTCTTGGGCTGGACCTCCACGCCTACGGCCCGGCCGTTCTCCACTATAATTTTCGTGACCTCGTGCCCCGCGAGGAGTTCTCCCCCTGCTGCGTGAATCACGGAGCTTGCCGCCTTGGGAATTTCTCCCGCGCCGCCCGCGGGATACCATGCCCCCTCCAGGTAGTGGCTTACGATAACGGCGTGGGCCACAAAGGCGCTGCGGCCCGGAGGCAATCCGTAATCGACCCACTGCGAAGCGAGCACGGCGCGAAGGCGCGGGTCGCGAATGTGGCTTTCCAGATAGTGCTGCGTCGTTTGCAGCGCCGATCGTTCCGAAAGGCGATTGATGGTTCGCACGATCCAGCTCACCGGTTGCGGCGTTACCATGCCCATAATGTGCCGGTTGAGCCAGTTGGCGGCGCGTTTGATGTCGCGGAAATATTCGCCGATGGCTTGCTTTTCCGCGGGGAATGCTTCCACAAGGGCGCGCTCAAAATTTGCGCGGCCCTTTGGCACCTTCATGGTGAGGCCCGGATAAAGGAATACATCGTAGACATCCGGCAAGGGCGACCAGTCCACGCGGCCATCGGTGATGAAATCGAACAGCTTGCGACCGGTCATGCCCCGCCCCATTTCGCCTATGTAATGGACGCCGACGTCCCAGGTCCAGCCGCCCGGACGGCTGAAGGTGTGTGTGAATCCGCCGATTTTGAAGTGGCGCTCGAGGACCAGGACGCGCCACTTGCGCAACTTGGCCATGATGGCGGCAAAAGAAAGAGCGCCCATGCCGGAGCCGATGACGATGGCGTCATAGGAATCTCCGTTGGAGTCTCGTTTTTCGGAACTGCTTTCTGGGGCCATGGAGTCCTCCGTGTCCTACAATGTGGACACTGACAACATTCTAGCGGAACTATGTTGCGTTAGTCAACATCCCGGCGTAAAATAAATCGGTGACCATGCCCCGCAGACCCTACCACCACGGCAACCTGCGTGAGGCCCTCCTCCAAGCGGCGCTCCGCGTCATCGCCGAATTGGGGCCGGCCGCGTTCACCCTTCGCGAAGTCGCGCGCCGTGCCGGCGTTTCGCACAACGCGCCCTACCGCCATTTTCGGGGCAAAGACGCCCTCCTCGCCGCCGTCGCCGCTCAGGGATTCCGCGAGCTCACCCACGCCATGCGCGATGCCGGCGAACGGCGATCGAAACCGTTAGACAGGCTGAAGCAATCCGGACTGGCGTATGTGGCCTTCGCGGCCCGCAGACCGGAACACTTCACCGTGATGTTCGACGCCCCGGTCATCGCCTGCAAAGATCCAGAGTATTTGCAAGCCTCGCAGGAAGCGTTCAACACGCTGGTGAATTACATCCGGAATTGTCAGGAGCAACGCCAACTTCCCGCAGGGAACACATTGGAGCGGGCGCTCTACGCGTGGTCGCTCGTGCACGGCATCGCCAAACTCGCCGTCGCCGGCCGCTTTCCATTTCGGACGAAAGCCGCCATGCTGAAGTTCGCCAAGTTCGCCATCGGCGAATCGGTGTCGGGCGCATGATCGCTTCCATTTCAGAGTTCGGCGGAAAACCCGTACTTCTCGTCCGCTGGCTTGGATCGAAACCATGGGCGTGGCTACTTTCGCAGATTGCCGGAAAACGTGGAGGTAAACGAATTGCTGCCATGCCAATGGCATTCTGAAATCAACGCTTCGGCGTTGTTCTGTAGCCCCGGAGGTGTGCCAGGGCTTCCCGGGCGGACGTTTCGGCCGCCAGGCTGCTCCTCTTGATCTTCCCCATGAGCATCGCTCCCTGAATTGCGGCAATGCAGAAATCGGACAGTTCTTCGGCATTGGCCTTCCTGCTGAGCCGTCCCCTGGCCTTCTCCTTGACAAAAAAAGTAGTCAGTTTGTTTTTCACCAGTTCAAAAATGAGGCTGAGGTCCTGGCGGATTAACTCGTCGTTTTCAGTCACTTCGTTTCCGATGGTTCCAAATGGGCAGCCGCGGGTCATTTGAAAACTCTTCTGTAGCTCGATCTGAGCGAGGAACCAGCGTTCCAGATCTCTCCAGGAAGCGATCTCATAACTGAGAGGCGCATGGCCCGCCTGGATCGCGTCCAGATATCCCTGCAGGACTTCATGTACCAGGCCCGCCTTGCTTTTGAAATAGTGATAAAACTGGCCCTTACCCGTGCGGGAAACCTCGATGATCTCATCCGGGCTGGTAGCTCGAACTCCCTGTTTGTGAAACAGGTCGGCGGCGGTCCTGATGATCCGAAGCCTGGTCTCCTCGCCCCTTACAAACTTCTTCTGCATAGACTCTCCTCATCTGTACCAATGAGTACAAATACGGTAAAAGCTCCCGCCAAACGCGGCTCTTCCTTCGGTTTCATCCTGTACTTGCTTTCTGCATTGCGTTCCCGTATCAATAGCAGCTCACAGCGGCGAGTTCCACAGAATCGCGGCTCTGCCCCCGTCCATGCGGTCGCACTCCCGGCCCAGAATTGTACCAACACGTTTCGATTCCGTCGAGCGCGGAAGGTACCGGCCATTCGTTCCTTCCGAATCAAAAGGAGAGTGAAAATGCCTGTTCTGTTTATCGAAGCGCCTCAGGGCATCCGTCCGGAGGCGAAAAAAAATATGATGGAAAGAATCACGGCCGCAGTAGATGATGCCTACCACATCGGCGACACTTTGATTTTCCTTCGTGAATACCCAGCCGAGTTTGTCGCCATGGATGGGCGCCTCCAGTCGGAGAACCCCAAAATCCTGGAGGCCCTCAAAAAGATAAGTGCCGGCGCGTAACGCCGGCTATTTGTTCGGAGCCTGGGGAAGCCGGTCCGCACCCATTGGCGCCGGCTTCTCAAGGCCGCGCGGGCCAAAGCACGGCTTGCAGGCCACAGAAATATGGATCGAATCGCCTTGGACAGGAGAATGCGAGCCATGGTCAATCTGGACAAAACAATCCTTGTAACCGGCGCCACCGGGCGGCAGGGCGGCGCGGTGATCCGTCACCTGTTGCCAAAGGGATGGAGATTGCGCGCCCTCACTCGCAATCGCGCGAACCATGCTGCCCAGGAATTGGCGCGCCAGGGAATCGAGTTGGTTCAAGGGGATTTGGAAGATCCAGCCTCGCTCCCAGCGGCGCTGAAAGGCGCCTACGGTGTATACAGCGTGCAGGATTTTTGGGCGGTGGGAGCAAAGCGCGAAATTGCTCAGGGAAAGAACCTTGCCGAGGCTGCCAAGAAGGCGGGCGTCCAGCATTTTGTTTATAGCTCCGTCGGCGGAGCGGAACGCAAGACCGGCATTCCTCATTGGGAAAGCAAATGGGAGGTCGAAAAGCACATCCGCAGTCTGGGCTTGCCCGCGACATTCATCAGACCAGTCGCCTTCATGGAGAGCTATTACATCGATCAGGTGGAGATTGGAATACTGAAAGGCAAGTTCGCCGATCCCATCCGAGCCGACAAGCCGTATCAAACGATTGCCACCGATGACATAGGAGCTTTCGTAGCCCTGGCCTTCGAGCGCCCGCAGGAGTTTATCGGGAAGGAATTGGAAATCGCCGGAAGCGAGCTGACCAATGCGGAAGCCGCGAAAGTATTCAGCCGCGTCCTGGGCAAGGCGGTCAAGTTTCAAAAGTTGCCGATGCTGCTCGTCAAACTCGTATTGGGCAAAGAGTTCTACGTGATGTTCCGGTGGTTCAATGAATCAGGATTCAAAGCGGATATACCGGGTCTTCGGCAAGCGTACCCGGAAGTCCATCTGCACACGCTCGAGGAATGGTTGCGCGAAGAAGGGTGGCACAAGCGCGCCAAGCATGTCCGGGCCCCAAGGAGTAGTTCTTCACTTTATTGATGGCCGGAGGCGAAGATGGATACTATGGAATTGCACGATGATTTGTTCATGAAGATTTTCTGGGAAGAGCGTAGACGCATTTTCGGCATCGCTTGGAAAGGTTCACCGTCTTCCATACACTGTTTCTCGAAAACTGCTGGCGTCGAGTTCTTTCATGAAATTCGACAGCCATAAAGCACGGGCAAAACGGCAAGGAAAGGCAGCCTCCATGATTGACTATCGCACCGGCAACCATATCGATCTTGACGCGGTGATCGACCTGTACCGAGCTTCGACGCTGGGCGAGCGCCGCCCGGTGGACGACCGTGAGCGCGTGGCCGCGATGCTGCGCAATGCGAATCTGGTGGTGACGGCGTGGGACGCCGACTTACTCGTGGGGATCGCGCGATCGCTCACCGATTTCAGCTACGCCACGTATCTCTCCGACCTCGCGGTGCGCATGTCTCACCAACGCCTGGGGATTGGCAAGGAACTGATCCGCCGGACTCAACAGGCCGGGGGCGCACGCACGCGTGTGGTCTTGCTCGCGGCGCCTGCAGCGGTCGACTATTACCCGCACATCGGCTTCACACGGCACTCCAGCGCGTGGACGCTCGGCCCCGGGGAGTTCCTCCAATAGTTCGGATTGCATGAGGATGAAATTTCTAGAGGTCATCACCTAGATGGCAAGCCATCCAACTTCGATAGGCCGTCAGGGGCTAAAGCCCTTGTTTTTCAGGGCTGCGAAAGTCGCGGCTGAAGCCGCGATCCACGAAGACGATTCATGGAATGACTCTTGGTGAAAGTTGAAAGCGTGCGCGTCACTGGGGTAACGCCAAAATATTCAAGCGGGGCCTTGAGGACGATCCGGGGACTACCTGGTGGCGATTTGACGGCGACCGGCGGCGATCCGTGGACGACTTGGTAGGGTTCTGGCGGTATTTTTAGCGGCGAGCCGGCGGCGTTCACAGGATCATTTCTTCCATCCTAGAAAGCGCCGCGGTCACTTCCGCCGGGCCGCGCAGGGAGAACTGGGCCCGTGTCGTCCGCCGATTGCCGACTAGAATTGAAATTCCCTTGCGCGCCGCGGCAAAGGCGGGCTCGTCGGACAAATCATCTCCGAAATAAATCGGCAGCGCTCCGCGCATGGCGGGCTCGTCAAGAAATTTCCGCACGGCCGCGCCTTTGTCGCCAATCGATAGGGGCGCGACTTCGACGTCGCGCAGGTTGGTCATCATTTGCAGCGTATCGCGCAGCAGCGCCACGCGTTTTTTCAATATCTCCCGCACCCGCCGCTGCGTCTCGCCGCTGGTGCCCTTTAAATGGACCGAGAAAGTGTTGCGCTTCGGTTCGATCCACACGCCGGGGTAAGCGGGCAGTTCCGTCAGCAATTCCACGAGCGTGCGAGCCAGCGTCACGCGGACTGAAAAGGGCACCCTCTTTTTTCCGCTGCTCTCCCACCCGTACAGGCCCATATATTTTACTTTGTCGATTCCGATATAATGCCGTAGCTCCGCGCGTTGCCTTCCGCTGACCACCGCGACAGTTACGTTCCGATGCGTCGCCAGTTTTCGCAGAACCTGGCGAGTCCCGTCCTCCATACGCACAGCGTCCGGCATCGGCGCGATTCGGACGAGCGTCCCGTCGAAATCTAGAAAGAACACCAGCCGTTTTTTTTCGCGAATGCGCTGGACGATGTGGTCCCACCGTGCGAATAGATGCGGTGTTGCGCGGCGCGTCCGGTTCATTGCGTCTGCGGCGCCTCCGTCCGTTCGGCTGCTTCGATTCGGATCTCGGTTAGATCGCTGAGCAGGTTTGCCGCCCAACGGTAAATGTTGTGCTCTTTCACGGCGCGCCGCATCCATTGCATCCGCTTTGCTTGTTCCACTTCCGGCATTTCCAAGGCCTGGTGGATCGCTTCGGCCAGCTGTAAGACGTCATACGGGTTCACCAGCAGCGCGTCGGTAAGTTCGCGCGCCGCTCCCGCAAACGTGCTGAGGATCAGCACGCCCCGCCCGTCTTCGCGCGCCGCCACGAATTCCTTCGCCACCAGGTTCATCCCGTCATGCAGCGATGTAACCATGCACACCGATGCGGCCCGGTAGTAACGCGCGATTTCTTCGTGAGAGTGGTGCCTTTTCAAGAGGACAATCGGCTTCCATCTTCCGGAGTGAAACTTGGAGTTAATCCGCTCCGCTTCCGCGCTCACTTCCTCAAGGAAATTCTTGTAGCGCACGATATCCGTGCGGCTAGGCGCCCCGATTTGTACCAGCGAGAATCTGCGCTGGTAGGCCGGATATTGCTCGAGGAATCGCTCGATCGCCCGGAACCTCTCCAGAATTCCTTTCGTGTAATCCACACGATCCACTCCCACGCCAAGCAGGGAAGCCTCGATGCCCAGCTCCTCGCAAATCGCCGCGCGTTCCGCTCCAGCGCTGCGGGGTTCCTCATCCAGTGGAGCGGTTTCCGGAAACGCCACGCTAATGGGGTACGGCCGCACGCGGGTCACGTGGCCGTTCCGGTGCACGGCAAAGCGGTCCCACTCCGTCAGAGCTTCTACGGCGTGGTCCACGGTCTCCAGAAAATTATTGCAGTGCGTCTGAATGTGGAATCCGATCAAATCCGCGCCAAGCAAGCCGTCCACCAACTCCCTTTGCCACGGGCAGATTCCAAACATTTCCGCGTTCGGCCAGGGGATGTGCCAGAAAATCGCCACGCGCGCGTCCGGCCGCGCCTCCTTCACCATTCGCGGGAGCAAGGCGAAGTGATAGTCCTGCGCGAGGAGAATCGGCGATTGCGTGCCCTCCATTTCCTGCAATACTACGTCGGCGAATCGCCGGTTAATCTGCTGGTAATGAATCCAATCTTCGGGACGGAAAACCGGCCGCGTGTGCGCGATGTGGCACAACGGCCAGAGTCCTTCGTTGGAAAATCCCTCGTAGAAGCCTCGGTCCTCTTCGTCCGTCATCCACACGCGGCGCAGCGTGTAGCTCGGAAAATCCGGCGGGACGCGCAGCCTGTCATTCGCGTCCACGACCGCGCGGTCCGCGCTGCCCGACCCGGTGGCCACCCACGTCCCATTGCACGCCAGCAATACCGGCTCAAGCGCCGTCACCAGACCGCTCGCCGGAACAATGACGTCGATCGATCCATCCTTATCGTTCAGCACGTGCATGTATGGTTCGCGATTGGAAACGACAAAGAGCGGAGTCTCGTGAAGTCTTTCCCGCAGACTAACGCGCAGCCTTTCGCCCGTCCATAGCGATGCGCCCGTATCGCGCAATCTCGCTTCTTCCTCCGCCGTGGCCCGCGCCGTGTTCAAATCGCGCGCAAGGTGAGTGACTTCTTGATGAAGCTGATCGAAAATTTCTCCCTGCGGCAATCCTGGCGGGGCCTTGGCTCCACTTGCGCTGCCGGTCCTCAGCGTGCGCAGCCAGTGCGCCGTGCGCTTGAGCGGCCTCATGAACGTCCAGCGCACCAGGAGCAACGCCAATCCAGCGATAAGGAGAGTCTGGACGGACGCATTCACCATGGAATCGCGCAAGGTATGCTCAACCTGCACGTCGATGTAGCTGGTGTCGTGGAATAAAGCGAGCGCCCCTGCCAGTTCGTCATTTCGGTGCAGCGGCACGGCATGAATGTGCAGCGCTACGACCTCATCGTTTCCCGTTTTGTCCGCGCGCGTCTGGCGCACGAAGGCATCCTGTACCTGGTCCTTCCCGGCGGCAATTTGAACAACGTCCGGCCAACTCTGGAAGATCGCCGCAATTCCGGGGGTAATCGCCAGCGTCTTGCCCGCCGCGTCGTAAACCGCGACTCCTTTCAAGTGCTCGCGCTCGCTAAATCGTTCCACAAGCCGCTGCAGGTTCTTGTCCGGCGCGCGGTCCAGCAGAGGCTCCACGCTTTCCTCTAAACCCTCACCAAGAATTTCCGACCTGCGCGACAAATCGCTCCTCAGGTTGCGCCTCTCCGTCCGCACCTGGTACCACGCGAACAACACAGACACCACGGCCACGCTGACGATAAGGGGCAGGACCATTTTCAGCGCCGTGCGCATTGAAACTCCTGTACTGTGTTTCCCGGGAATGGGCCGCGCCAAACTGGGCGCAGGTGGCCTAGATTATGTCAAATTGCCGTTCCGAAGAGTCCATCTTACGTCGAATTTGTCCGGGCGGCGTCCTCAATAGCTTAATTTCTGTTTGGTCAAACGGGCGCCATCGGAGCCGGACTGCAAAACAAGTCTCGCAGAATTGCTAAGCTACTGTCGATTCAATAACTTGCAAGTCGGTCTGCTTATCCTCAAGCTCATTTACTGCTCACCTGCATTGCACGGCTACTGTGCAATTTTTCTCCGCCCCACATGCCTTGTCCGGCAAACTGCACTTCAAGATTATAACCGCGCCGCACCTCTATCTTGCTCCAAAAGTGTTCGGGGTGTCCTTCAGGTGTTTTCTGGATTTCTGGCCGGGTGATGACTGTAAGTGGAAAAGTGAAACTCACCAAGCCGTTGCCTGGCAACCTGTCGTCGAGAGAGCAGGAAGCGGTCGAGGAGTAGAGATTCAAGTTCTGGCGGAACAGGCCCATATTGTTTCTCCTGAACTTCGCAGTGGTTACCATTGCTCCCTCCAAGGACAAGAACGGGTTTTGGGGTCCTGGTGATGCGGAGGCGGTCCAGTCTATTTCGACTGACCCAACGCTCACTGGCTTTCGATCTCTGTGCACGGCATCAGCAATCAAGATGTTAATTCCAGCCAATCACCAAAATAACTATGCGAATGGGCTCGCCAATTCCCTGCCCTTATTTATGGGCATCTGACCCTGCTTTGCGGATCGCCCGGCTGCTGAAATCGCACAACAGGATTTTAGCCTCTGCACAACCATCGCGTGTTCGATGTCATCTAAATTTGTGCGGGTTGGCGCGCGACAATCGTCCTGGGCTAGCCCACGTACAGAGGGTGACAAATAAGGACTGACGTTTCAGTTAAGTTTGAATTCCGGCCGGCAATATTTCTAAAATGGAGACTCCCGGTTAAACAATGAGCCAGTCGACCAGTTCGCGGCAAGCCGCTCGGACCCGTTGTAGATATCCTCGCCAATCGCAATCCAATTTCATCATGAGCGAAAAATCTTAGAGAAGGAGATTCATTTTGCTAAAGCTCACGATTCGCACAGTTCCGCTTCTAGTTCTTCTCCTGCTGTTCGGCGTCAATCAGGCAAGTGCGCAGGGGGTCAGTGCTTATTTTGGTGTAGGGAGCGCATTCGACAGCGCGGCTACAAGCTCGGGATGTCCGGCCAAACAAATCTCCGATCCTTTCAACGCTTCCGGCCCTCCGGCTTCTTGCGTTGCCGGGCCGACCATGGGGGGAGTCTTCGGTGTATTTGGCGCTGACTTTATGATCACGCCTCATCTCGGGTTCAACGGCGAGTATACTTTCCGATTTGCGCAGGCCAACTATTTGTCCAGCGAGGGTTTGACACTCCGTCCCAACTTTTACGATTTTAACGCCGTGTATCAGCCGTCCTCGGGTGACAAACGCATTGTACCCGTGCTGGAGGGGGGAATTGGCGGCGCCAAGATGTCCTTCTATCTTTCGCAATCCGCGGGCACGTTATTTACTCAAAGTCAGTTCTTCGTCAGCTCCAACCACTTCCAAGTGCATGGTGGCGCAGGGGTGAAGCTTTACGTCAAATCGGATCTGTTCATCAAGCCACAATTTGACATTCACTATGTGCCGAATCTAACCAATCAATATGGCCGGAACGTTGTGCCTGAGGTTACTATCTCTGTGGGATATACTTTTGGGCGGCAGTAGTTAGAACCTCGCTGTCGGACAAATTCGAGCGCGGAACTTGAGTCCTCAAAAGGGAGCAAAACGCGCATTGCTTCGCGAAGCTCGTGTCCATATCATTTTTACACGTTTTAGCATTTCGCAAGATTTGTGCAGTTTGGATGCTCGAATTTCCCGGCCAGGTCCTGCGTGCGCTAACCCGCATGCTTGCGGCCTCAGAACGAATCGGCGACCCCGCCGCCTTGCGTGCCGTTCCTTTTCTTTGCGAGAATTCCCGCCCACTGCCCGCAATCGCCTCTTTTTGCACGACGATTGCCTTACAGGGTACAATGAATTTTTGAGCGCGGATGCCAATTGCCCTCGTGCGGCGCGCGCCTGCATCTCATACGCAGGGCCCGCGAGCCCGCCGCTGGAGCAGGACGCTTATTCCGAAGACCACTGAAGGATTGTGATGCGAGTCGATAGTCTGATCGACCAGGTAGTTGCCAAGTTCATTGGCACCAAACACGAGCGCGATCTCAAGGTGATTCAGCCTCTGGTCACCGCTATCAATGCGCTCGCGCCGGATTTTGAGAAGCTCGGCGACGCCGAGCTTCTGGAGAAAACGGTGCAACTCCGGGCCCAGGTGAAAGGGCGCATCGGCGACCTCCCGCTGGAAGATCCGCAGTTCAAGGAGCGCTGCAAGGATGCGCTGGAACCGGCTCTGGTGCCAGCCTTCGCTCTGGTGCGTGAAATGGGCCGCCGCAAGCTCGGCATGCGCCACTTCGACGTGCAGTTGATCGGCGGCATCGTTTTAAATGAAGGCAAAATCGCCGAAATGAAAACGGGGGAAGGCAAAACGCTGGTGGCCACGCTTCCCGCGGTTCTGAACGCGCTGACCGGGCGGGGCGTGCACATCGTCACGGTAAACGATTACCTGGCCCGGCGCGACGCGGAGTGGATGAGCCCCATTTACCGCGCCCTGGGCATGACCGTCGGTGTGATCGTCCACGATTTGAGCGACGTCGAGCGGCGCGCGGCCTATGGCGCGGACATCACCTACGGAACGAACAACGAATTCGGATTCGATTATCTCCGCGACAACATGAAATTCGATCTCGCGGACTGCGTGCAGCGCGGCCATCACTTCGGAATCGTCGACGAAGTGGACTCCATCCTGATTGACGAGGCCCGCACTCCGCTGATCATCTCCGGCCCCGCCGAGGAATCCACCGACAAGTACTACCGCATCGACAAAATTATCCCGAAATTGATTCAGGACATCGACTACATCGTCGAGGAAAAACACAAGACCGCGACACTCACCGAAGAAGGCGTCAGCAAAACCGAAAGGCTCCTGGGGCTCGGCAACATGTACGACCCCCAGCACATGGAAACGATTCACCACGTCTATCAGGCGCTCCGCGCCCACACGCTTTATAAACGTGATGTCGAATATGTGGTCAAAAACGGCGAAGTCGTCATCATTGACGAATTCACTGGGCGCGAAATGCCCGGCCGCCGCTGGTCGGACGGCCTGCACCAGGCCGTGGAAGCGAAAGAAGGCGTCAAGATCGAGCGTGAAAATCAGACGCTCGCGACCATTACCTTCCAAAATTATTTCCGCATGTACAAGAAACTATCCGGCATGACCGGAACCGCGGAAACCGAGGCCACCGAGTTCAACAAGATTTACAAGCTGGATGTTTCGTTGATCCCCACCAACCGCCCGCTCCGCCGCGAGGAATTTTCCGACGTGGTCTATCGCACGGCCGGAGAAAAATACGAAGCTGTGGTCAACGGCATCCTGCAAGAGGATAACTCCCACGCGCACGGCATCCGGCAACTTCACGAATCGGGCCAGCCGGTGCTCGTCGGGACGATTTCCATCGAAAAATCGGAGCATTTGGCGAACCTGTTGAAAAAGGCGGGCATCCCGCACCAGGTCTTGAACGCGAAGCAGCATGAGCGCGAAGCAAAAGTCATCTCGCAGGCCGGGCGAAAAGGCGCGGTCACGGTTTCCACCAACATGGCGGGCCGCGGCACCGACATTCTGCTCGGCGGCAATCCGGAAGCGATGACGCGCGAGCACTGCTTGCACGAAAGGATCGCCATTCCCTATATCTCCGCGCCCGCCGTGATTGGGGGAGAGGGCTCGGACGGAAACACTTCACCCAATATGGTTTTGTTCCAACAGGAAGGCAAAATCTTTCAAGTTCCCGCGGAGCAATGGAAGCCTATTTACGATATCTATGCCGAGCAATGCCGCGCCGAACACGATGAAGTGATCGCCCTCGGCGGCTTGCACATTCTGGGCACCGAGCGCCACGAAGCCCGGCGCATCGACAATCAGCTTCGCGGGCGCGCCGGCCGCCAGGGCGACCCGGGCTCTTCGCGTTTTTTCCTTTCACTGGAGGACGACCTGTTGCGCGTGTTCGGCGGAGAGCGCGTCAAGGCGCTGATGTACCGGCTGGGAATGACCGAGGGAATCCCCATCGAATCCAAGTTGATTTCACGCCGGATCGAAAACGCGCAGCAAGCGGTGGAAGCGCAAAACTTCGAGGCCCGCAAACATCTCCTCGAATACGACGACGTGATGAACAAGCAGCGCGAAACGATTTATTCGATTCGCCGCTCCGCCCTCGAAGGAAAAGAACAAAAAGATTACGCCCTGGGTATCGCGGACGATATTGCCCGTGAATTGGTGGATACCTATTGCCCCGGCAATGAGCATCCCGAAAAATGGAACGTCACCCAATTCGTCGCCGAAGTGCTGAACCAGTACGGCATTGACGTCAAGGCCGCCGGAATCGACGCGGGCAGAATGAATCACAACGAACTGGCGGAAAAGCTCGTCGAGCGTGTAAAGGAACGCTACGCCGAAAAGGAAAAATTGTTCGGCGAACAGATGATGCGCTGGCTGGAGCGACGCATCATACTGGATATTGTCGACACCCAGTGGAAGGACCACCTGTTAACCCTCGACCACTTGAAGGAAGGCATCGGCCTGCGCGGTTACGGGCAAAAAGATCCGCTGGTTGAATTCAAAAAGGAAGCCTTCACGCTATTTGAGGAT
>Ga0210409_10001018_pt1 | contig 39377 bp, 32 predicted proteins | sample IncBWH17MmetaG_FD_161649 | JGI IMG/M metagenome (GOLD analysis project Ga0210409, IMG submission 161649) | Forest soil microbial communities from Barre Woods Harvard Forest LTER site, Petersham, Massachusetts, United States - Inc-BW-H-17-M | ecosystem: Environmental > Terrestrial > Soil >... | reverse complement strand
GAATGCCGCTATTGTCTTTTCGAAACACCGGCCGAAGCACAGCGCCGCCCGAGATTCCTTCTCCCTCCAGCCGTCCAGATACCGAAAGCGGTAGCTCCTTGGGCAGCGTAGGTATTGCGAAACCTGCGTGTAGCTAAACGTCACGGGCCACCCCCTGGTTATTTGCTGCAGACACGGAGAGCTCATCCCATTCACTGGCTGGAGCAAACCCGCCGAGATTGAGAAACGAGCGGCCGTTCAGTGTGGTGCGTGAAATCCGCACGATTCCACGAAGGCCGAGGAGCGCCTTTTCGTCCACTTCGTCTCGGCCCATGAGATCGGGGTCGTAGCCGAAGTCGCGCAGGAACCAGCGGAGTTTCCAGAGGGCTTTGGGAGTGCAGTAGAGACGACCGTCGAGGGAACGGCCTTCATGTTCCTTTGGTTCGAGAATGATGAGCCGCAGAACGTAGAACGGCCGCTCGGGATGCCAGCGGTAGAAGACCCGATCGACGCGGACCAGGAAGACGCCCTCCAAGATGCTCGGAGTGTTGGGACCGTCGCCATGCAAACCTGGGATATGCCGTTTCACGGGGCAACCTCCTGCGACTTGGAATAGCTATTGAGCTGGCAGATCAGCCCGTCGCGATCTTTGGCGGCGCGCTCGGCCAGGTCGTTGATGAAGGCTTCGACTTGATCCCGACCGGCCTCTCGCAGCGTAGGAGTTCCGCAGTAGTCGGCGGCATAGGCTTTCACGAGGCCGGCATCTAGATGATGTTGGCGGATCAGAAGGCAGAGACGGTCGCGGAGGCGAGGCTGGGTGTTCTGGTGGCCGTTATTTCCGTTCGTGGAAGTCTTGCGCTGATCGGATAAGCCACGGGCGTTGGATCTAGGAGCCCAGCCGAGCTCCTCGACTGAACAGAGTCCGATGCCGTAGGCTTTGCGGAGGGCACGGTTGACGGCGCGAGTTTCGGCGACGCGCATTTCGGCGCCATGGACCATGGAGGAGACATTGGAGGGATCGGCGTCGCCGTAGCCGACGAAGCCGCGAGAGCGGGGAGATTTGTAAACGGTCGCCTTAAAAACCCAGCGGGCTGAGGCAGAATCGCAAAATTCTCGGACGAGTTGGACTCGAACTCCAGAACAACGATTACGCCGAGCAAGACCGAGCAATCCGGTGTGAGTGACATACCATCGCCCATCTAGTTGCTGAAGATCCCCTCCTGCGATCGAAAGGCCGTGTCTCTCGGTCAACTCCTTCAGCGCGTGAAGGGCAGGTCGGGAAAGCACTCCCCAAGTGAATCTTGCCAACTTGACATTCGATTTTAGAACTCGAGCCCGGTCCCTCATTGTCCCTCCTGTATCATCCAGTGTCATCCATAGGATGACATACTAGGGGCAAAAGTCAAGTTCTTGTTTTGGCGAATAGATTTCGAAAGAGTGATAGAATCCTGGACCGATGAGAAAGGATACGAGACTTACATTTCGTGTGCACTCCAGCTTGAAGAAAAACCTTGAAGCGATCGCCGATCGTGAAGGGCGTAGCGTAGCCCAGGTGTGTGATGCCTTTCTTAAAGCCAGCTCGGAGATCTACATGAAGAATGGGCCAAAATTCCTCCAGCGCTTTCTCTCCCGCCAGAAGAAAGAGCCCTCCGAATAGTTCCGCCTTGCGCGCACACGCACCAAGGAGCGGGCCGAAAGACTCAGAAGGCAATTTTGCGAAACGAACTCCCTTAAGCCATGTGAAATCTGTCGTTTGCGTTTTTCAGGACTGGCAAAAACATGGCGATTCCGGTGATATTCGGGGCATGAGACGTGGCGGAACCTGACCAGGACGCCCACTCGGCTTGAGGGTGTATACGGGCCGCTTGGGGCAACCGCTGCCGCCCTAGCTGGACGTCAAGATTTCCTGGTCCCGAGGGCAGAGAATCAGCTACTCCGTTCTCGTGCTGGCTTTCGACTCCGTTGATTCAAGAGACGGTTCGTGCGAAATGCGAGCTCGTTCCCAAGGGGAAGTCAGTACTTTGCCTTTCTAAATCTCCGTGACAATCTTGCTTCGATGTTCTCGTGTGTGCAATCAGGATTCGGCTGAGTAAGATTCGTCTTCGATTTCATCCGATTGAGTTGATCGTCGAACTGAAGGCATAAATGTAACATGATTGGTTGGATTGGCTTCTCTGGATCTCCATGGCCCAGAAGGAGTAAATGGATTTCCAGACCTCCCTCTATCTAGTTACATGTCTCACCACACTCTATGCCTTCTATCCAATACGAATATTCATTCCAAACCCTTCCTCTTCGGATCAAGGTCGGAACGCTGTCATAAATGTTCCTCCAAGAATCTGTTGAATATCAGCGGACCCAGCCGCCGAATCTATCAGTCTCATGTGAGTTGGCCCCGATCGGTTCCGCGATTCTATAGGTTGAACTGGCGCCCGACTGCCAATCCCAACTGCTGAAATCATCAAGAATCAGTTCGACTCAAATCGTCAGATGGGGCAGTCTTGCGCCCGACTGGATGCGCTGATAGACTCCGCCAATCTGATACAAATCGTTTGGCGTACCCGGCTCAGCCAGCCGGACTATTCATGCGGCCTGTACTGCAATGCGGTTTCCGCGACACAATGCCAGACTTCCGTCGGGATCGAAGGAGCAAACTTATGAAGCGAAATATTTACGTCGGGGCGATATTTCTGGGGCTCTTAATTGCACTCGGAGTGGGAATCACCTTGCTCCAGAAGCGGGCTGCGGTCGAGGCCGCAACCGTGCAGGCGCCGATGTTTGAGGTAGACCCGCTGTGGCCGAAGCCATTGCCAAATCATTGGCTCATGGGCATGACCATCGGCGTTTCCGTTGACGCGCAGGACAACGTCTGGATCATTCACCGGCAGGGATCACTGGAGCCGGGCGAACTCCACGCCACGACGAACCCGCCGACGGCAATGTGTTGCGCTCCGGCACCGCCTGTATTGGAGTTTGATCAGGACGGAAACCTGCTTCGCCACTGGGGCGGGAAGGGGAACGGCTACGATTGGCCGGATTCGAACCATGGGATTACGATCGATTACAAAGGTAACGTCTGGATCGGCGGCAACGGACGGGGACCCACTGCGCGCCCCGCGGCGGGCGGCGCGCCTGACGAATCAGCCGCCTCCGCGACCAATTCCTATCTCGACAATCAGGTTTTGAAATTTACGCAGGATGGGCAATTCCTGATGCAAATCGGCAAGCCCGCACACAGCAAGGGCAGCAACGACGTGGAGAACCTGAGGTTGCCGGCCAAGACATTTATCGACAAGCAGACCAACGAGGTCTACGTCGCCGACGGTTACGGCAACCATCGCGTGATCGTTTATGACGCGGATACTGGCCAGTACAAGCGCCACTGGGGCGCCTATGGGCACAAGCCGGATGACACCGACCTCGGAAAATACGACCCGGATGCGCCGCCGCCGCAGCAATTCCGCAACCCCGTGCATTGCGCGGATATGTCCGTCGATCGCCTGTTGTATGTCTGTGACCGTGTGAACGACCGGATCCAGGTGTTCAAGCCGGACGGAACCTTCGTGAAGGAAGGATTCATCGCCAAGCGCACGCTGGGATCGGGTTCGGCCTGGGACATTGCGTTCTCCAAGGACCCTCAACAGAAGTACATCTACCTGGCTGACGGGGAGAACGACCGCGTCCATATCCTCTTGCGCGACACACTCGAAGTGCTGACGACCTTCGGAGAGGGTGGACGGCAACCGGGCGAATTCTACGGCCCGCACAGCATCGCGACGGATTCGAAAGGCAACATTTACGTGACGGAGACCTATCGCGGACAACGCGTGCAGAAGTTCGTATACAAAGGCCTGGGGCCGGTCACGAAGGAAGATCAGGGCGTCCTGTGGCCGAAGAGTGCGAAAAAGTAGAAACCGTCGAAGTTCCCGAAGCTTCGGGCGTCGTTGTTTCGGTCTGTCCGTTTCACGCGCGCAGGCCCGGATCGGTGGCGCGGTACCAGGCGACAAATTTCTTGAGACCTTCCTCCAGCTTTGTTTGCGGGCGGTAGCCGAGCAACTTCCCGGCTTTCGAAATGTCGGCCCACGTCAGGGGCACGTCCCCCTGCTGTGGAGCTTCCCTTTGGACTATCGCTTTTTTCCCCGTTGCATGTTCAAGCATGCGAACCAGTTCCGAAAGTTTTACAGGTTGTGAGTTACCGAGATTGCAGATTTCAAAAGGAGCTTCTTGCATGGACGAAAAATCGTAATCGAGCGCGGCGAGGACGCCTGCGATAATGTCGTCCACGTAGGTGTAATCCCGCCCCGTTTCTCCGTCGCCGAAAATGGGGAGCGGTTTTCCCGCCTCGATGCGAGCGACAAACTTGTGAATGGCCAGGTCGGGGCGCTGCCGCGGTCCGTACACTGTGAAAAATCGCAGGGCCATCACCGGCAGATGATGGAGATGCGCGTAGGTGTAGCAAAACAGTTCCCCGGCGAGTTTGGTGGCGGCGTACGGAGAAATCGGGCGCAGGCCGGATTGCTCTTCGGAAAAAGGCGCGCGGCTGCCGGCGCCGTACACGGAACTCGAAGAGCCGAAGATCAGCCGCGCGATTTTGAATTCCCTGCACACCTCGAGCAGATTCACTGTGCCGGCCACGTTCACCTGCTCGTAGAGCCGCGGATGCTCGATCGAGGGGCGAACGCCGGCCCGCGCCGCAAGATGAACGATCACGTCCGGGCGGACGATGGAGACGGTTTCCCGCAGGCGGTCCATCGCACAAATATCCTGCTCGAAAAAATCGAATGCGCCAATTTTCCGGATCGATTCGAGGTTGGCTTTTTTCCACTCGGGGGAGTAGAAGTCGTCGAGGTTGTCCACAATGCTCAATCGTTGGCGGTTGCGAAGCAAAGCCTCCGCCACATGCGACCCGATGAACCCGGCCCCGCCCGTCAGTAAAATGCGTTTCGGATTTCCGATCACGCCACGATCCCCCTTGGCTGGCAAAACGAACGGTCAGCGTAACAGCAAATCACAACGCCGCATAGGGAGCCATGGTGGCGTTTAAGCAGGGTGGGTTAGGGCAATTCCGGGCCGAAAGAACAGGACGTAACCTAGAGACTAGTGCCAGCTGCTCTCGTCTTTTTTCTTGGAGTAAATCGTCGTTTCAGTTCCGTGCTGATTGCCCGCAGTAAATGCGGCCCCTTTGCCAGCGAGTCGTAATCTCTCTCACCATTGGTTGCGAATTTCTCGCCCAATTCCTGGTATTTTTTCCAGATTCGCCGGTAGCAGTCAGCTATGAGATCATCGTCGAGCTTTGCAATATCTATGGTTGGCAGGCTATCCGGTGGGACGTGCGCATTCTTTGTAGCAGCTGCCGTGACATACATTGCCAAGTAGAACTTCAAGTTGCGCTGGTGGCCAATGTCCAAGTCCAAATCTTTGACGGCAAGAAAGGCTGTCACTCGCCTGTAAAGAGACACGCACTTCAAATAAACAGTCAGGTCAAATCTGTCTTCGCCAAAAATCTGCGCGTATTTCTCGTCCTCTTTAATATAGTCCCTTGGTCTCGCGCGGGCGTCATCGGGTCTCTTTAATACCACTGCAAGCATAGCCTGCAAGAGCTCGATCACTGCGACGATCTTGGCAATGGGCTTCCCCTCGTCCTTGTACTCCCCTTTTCGGCGATCATAGAAGAGATCATACTGGCGAAAAAGAGATTCGATCTGGCCATGAATGCGATCTGTCGCCCGGAGTGCCTCGGCGGGCATTTTATTTTGGCTATTTGTAGCGCGGATGACATTGTCTCTGACCGTTTCATCAGAGGATTGCAACACTCTGACGAGAATGCGACGCCCATCGTCCTCCGGGCGTGGAATGCTGGTTCCACTCCGGTAGTACGCGTCTATTTGACGCGATGTCTGTAAACCATTGACGATCTGAGGGTCCTCAATTTCAAGCTTCTGATATCCAGCGGTACTAGCCTTTCCGGTTAGAATCGTTATTCCGTTATTAAGCAACCAAAAATCCGCCTTTCCTGGTGAGTCCAAAGTTTTGCGGATGTCGACGTTCACTGGCGTGTTCTGCTGGAACCCTCGAACGTTCGACTCAAAGATGCGCTCTTGTAGATCTCCGTGTTCATCCTGCATGAACCTCCAGTACGCATCTAGCTTCACCAACCCAACCCAGCCCTCAGGTGTCTCCAGAGGAGTAGACTGCCAATGCAACGACTTGCTTCTCGGAGCGCGCAATTGCACTTGGGTCCACAGCTTTTGCGCATTGACAAAGTGGAAGTTACCCTGGGCATTACTCAGGTGGTCCTTCACCTTCTGTTTTATTCGTTCTGCAGCTCCCTCAGCGTCCGCATTTTGGTTCTCGTCGCACTTAGTGATGTAGTAGTAGTCGATGAAAACGTCCGGGAAGGCTCCAGCGATCTCCTGGTACTTCGCCTTGAACACGCGCATGACTTCCAATACCTTGGCGTTGTAAGTAGTCTTGTATTGTGAGGGCTGACGCCCCAAATCCAGAAGATCGTCGGAGAGGAATACCAGTTTATTGATTTCGTTTGGAGAGAAACCTTGATTTTGCTTTACTTGCATCACTAGCAGATTGACTCTAAAAGCTGTTTTGGGGTCAAGGTCCGTATCTTCCTGAACCAATTTTCGATTGACAAAGAAATAGAGAGCGTCAGCTCCTCCATCGTTTCCCCCACCAACAAGACCCGCGAGCAGTTCAGCATCCGAAACTGCAAATTGTTTTAGGAATTGGTCAACACAGTAGTACTCGAACGGGTCCACACCGACGAGTCCCGGCATCCTGCTTGCTTCCCAAGTGGCGAAGTTCGCATTTAGCGCCAGAACGTCATTCGCACCCATACTATCGCTCCCCTTAGAAACAAAGTTATTTCCATAACCTTATACTCCCGTAGGCCCAGTCAGTCGAGTCCGGACGCGTCGTCAAGGTTCCCTGGGAAGAGTTCCTCTCGGAAATTTGGGTCAGCGGAGATGTAGTGCGACAACAACCCAACGGTGAACATTTGCTCCGGTGGGTGATGCGATGATTCCCATCACCACATCCGATATCACAGCTCCCCGGCGTGATGTAGACTCTCCCGATGTTCTCGGATGGGGAGCACGGCGCCGAATGAGCCCTCTCGTGTTACGCGAATGAGCTCCATCGTGGGATTATTCACGGACGTGCTCCCCGCCGGCGGCGTTCAGCGCGCCGGCCGCCATGTTGCCGCTGTGACCGCGAAATTTGCATCTGACCGCGGCATGGCGGCCCGTTTCCTGAGCCTCAACGACCCACAGGGATTGCATACTGTGCGCGTTGGTTCCCTGGAATTTTCCGTTTCCGGGTATGCGGGGAGCAAGATTCAGTTCGCATTGGCAGCGCTGCGCGCGGCGGCCCGCAAACCGGCACTGGTGATTGCGCTTCACCCGCATTTAGCTCCCATCGTTTGGGCGATGAGAGCGCGCGGCGGGAAATTTCGCTCCATTGTCTTCACACACGGCGTCGAGGTGTGGCAACCGCTCGGCTGGCCGCGCGGCGCCGCACTCCGCCGCGCGGACTTGGTGACCGGGCCGAGCTCGGACACGGCGCAGCATCTTGTTTCCGAGCAGGGCGTTCTTCCCGGCAAAGTCCAGCTGCTCCCCTGGGGCCTGGACCCTGAATTTGAGGCGCGCGTCGCGGCGGCCGTTACGCTTTCGCCACCGCCGGGCTTTCCCCAGACTGGCCGAATCATTTTGACGGTTGGCAGATGGAACTCTGCCGAAAAATACAAAGGGGCAGACACATTAATTGCCGCTCTGCCTCGCGTCCTGAAAGCATCGCCCGATGTGTCCCTGGTGCTTGTCGGCGACGGAAGCGACCGGGCAAGGCTTGAACAGCTTGCGCGCGATCACGGCGTTTCAGAACGCGCACGTTTTCTCCATGGTCTGTCGCCTGAACAACTCTTCGCCTGCTACGCAAACTGCGATGTCTTCGCCCTGCCCAGCCGGGGGGAAGGCTTTGGCCTTGTGTTTCTGGAGGCCATGGCCATTGCCAAGCCGGTGATTGGCGGAGCGCATGGGGGAATTCCAGACATTGTGGAGGATGGCGTGACGGGTTTGCTGGTGCCACATGGCGACGTCGAGGTCCTGGCGAAGGCGCTCGAATCTCTCATTAGCAATCCCGGCCTGGCCGGGGAAATGGGAACGCGCGGCAGGGATCGCGTCACGAAAACCTTTTCATCCACGCAATTTCAATCGCACCTGACAAAGATTCTGGAAAATGTTCTTGCCTAACAACTATGAATTCAAAAGCATCCCGTTTAAAGAGAGCTCGGGGGAGTATAATTCGCGGCATGGGGAGATTTTTTGAGACTTTTCCCTGGCTAGAGCGTCTCTGCGAGAACTCCGTACTGGTTTATGTAGCGCCCGCCTTCGGGCGGGCATGTGCTTGAATATACAGAGCCCGCCTGAAGGCAGGCGCTACAAGAACGTTCGAAATTCAAGTGCCTATGCGCCTCTTGCATGTGACCCAATCCTACTATCCCTTTCTTGCAATGGGTGGTCCTACGGTCAAGGTTAGGGCCCTGGCCCATGGTCTGGCAGCCTCCGGCCATGACGTGACTGTTCTAACCGCCGATTTGGGACTCGACAAGACAAAGCAAGAAATTGCGCAGGCCGTTCCGGGACCCTGGGGATTCGAGGCCAGGGAAAACGGAGTGGAAGCGATTTATCTTCGAACGCGCGCGAAGTATCGAGCCTTGACCTGGAATCCGGGCGTCGCCGCGTTCTGCCGCCAGCGGCTTGGCGGCTATGATCTTACGCACATTTATGGTCTCTACGATTTGGTCGGACCGCGCGTGGCTGGCGCGTGCCGCCGAATCCCCCGCCCCTATGTTGTGGAACCAATGGGCATGTTCCTGCCAATAGTACGCAGTATCTGGATGAAGCGGCTCTACCACGACGCGCTCGGAGGTCGCCTGCTCCGTGGAGCAAGCCGTGTCATCGCGACGTCGGAACAGGAGCGGCAGGAGCTGCTGGAAGGCGGGATAGCAAACTCCAAAATTGTAGTCCGCCGAAACGGGATTGAGGTCCCCGGGCATTTTCCGCCCGCCGGGATGTTCCGCAATCAATGGGACATATCGAAAGACGCGAAACTTGTGTTGTTCCTGGGGCGTCTTGTATCAAAGAAGAGCCCGGATTTGATGTTGGAGGTGTTTTCTAAATGGAGCCAGCGCGGGAATGGATCTCGAGGGTCCGTGCTGGTGATGGCGGGGCCGGACGAGGGGGATGGTTTTCGCCAGCATCTGGAGGCAATGACAGCACAAATGGGACTGAACGGCAGGGTTTTATTCACGGGCCCCCTTTATGGGGATGCCAAGTGGGCGGCCTACCGGGACGCGGATGTGTTTGTGTTGCCTTCACAAAACGAAAATTTCGGGAACACGGCCGCGGAAGCGATCGCCTGTGGAACTCCGGTTCTGGTCACAGATCGTTGCGGGATCGCGCCAATCGTGGACCGGGGAGCGGGGTTGGTCGTGCCCCACGATTGCGCCGCGCTCGAGGCGGGGCTGGCGAAGATTTTGGATGATCCAGCATTCGCCGCGCGATTGCGCGGAGAGTGCCGGGGCGTGGCGAATTCGCTCAGCTGGGCCGAGCCGCTCGCTCAAATGGAAACTCTGTACCAGAAGTTGATCTCAGAGCGGCGTGACGAATGAAAAATCACCCGATCATTCGGGCGTGCTGGTTTGCTGCCAATATTATTCTGGCTATTTCTCTTGTGGCCGTGCTTTACAGCATTGGATGGGAATTTTCGACGCGCAGTTATTTGAAAGGATTTTCCGACGCCATTATCCCCGCTTCCGACAACCCGGAGCAAAAAGTCGAAGCAATTTTGCAGTGGATGGCTCAGGGTCCGGCGCGGGGTAATGAGGCAGATCCGGGCGGCCTGGCCGCGCGCAATCCGGAAGATACGCTGAACATTCAACATCTCCTGGAAGTGTGCGGGACTGCGACAAACGCGTTCGTGAACCTGGCGCAAAGCAGCGGGCTGCACGCGCGGCGCCTACTCTTGCTGGACGCATACGGGCTCAGCAAACATGTTGTCGCGGAAGTCCTGTTTGGCGGCCGATGGGTGGTGGTCGACCCTTCGTACCATTTCATCATGCGGCTACCGGACGGACATTTTGCAACCCGCACGGAGCTGAAAGACCCCGCCATTTTCCGGGCAGCGACGCAATCGATACCCAACTATCCGGCGATCTACACGTACGAGAACACCGTGCACGTGCGCCTTGAGCGAATTCCATGGATCGGGCGGCACCTGCGCGGAATTTTTAATTTTGCGTGGCCGTCCTGGGAAGAGGCGATCAATTGGACGTTGCTGGTCGAGCGCGAATCGTTCGCCATGCTGGTCGCTACTATATTGCTCGTCTGTTTTGCGTTGGCCGGGCGGCTGCTGCTGGGCTGGTATTGCAGGAGCAAGCTGGGCATGGCGCGCGAACGCCTGCGCGATCAAATCCTGCGCGCGGGGCAAGTCTTGGCCGGAAGTTCTCAATAACAATTCGCCTTCATTTACAGGCTCGATTCTTTGCGGCGCCGGCGTCTCGCCGGCGTTTTTTTGCAGCGTGTGAAGACCGGGAAAATCGCCGGCGGGACGCCGGCGCCACGAAAAGCTGCGTTCCAACGACCAGGATTGCGGTGAAAAATAAGGATTAGCGGGCCTTGCGGCAGAGGAGCTGATATTGCGTGCCCAGGGGCGCGCGATATACCCAATCTTCGATCTTGCGGAATGCATGCAATGCTCGCGGAAAGATAAAACGAAAATCGGTGCGCAGGATTTCGAAGCCGCCATCCCGCAACAATGTTCTCGCTTCGGGTGGAGATAGCAGGATGGCGTCGCGATCAAACGCGCAGCGCGACATCACGTAGCGCGTCGCGAGACTCCACGGATTATTTTCCCAGAAGGAAAAAATGCCCTCCACGCGTAAGGCGCCATGGAGTATCGCCAGCGCCGCCGCGCGTTGCGCCTGCGGGATGTGATGGAACACTCCGTTGCAATACGCCAGATCCGTTTGCCCGGACGGGTGGAATTCACCGATGGCCTCGTAACGGATTCGCTCGCCGGCGTGGCGCTTTCGCGCGATCTCCAGAGACTTGGCGGAGACATCTACGCCAATGGCGGACTTCGCGTTCAGCGCCTGGAGAAGCAGGGGAGTTGTCGCGCCGTCCCCGCAGCCAAAGTCCAGGAGCGAGTTGGCCGGCTGCTTGATTTCCTCCAGGCAGCGCTTCAGCCAGGCCACACGGCCCTCGGCAAAATACTCGCGCGTTTCCCCGGAAGGCGCGATGGCATTGGACAACGCCTGTTCGTACGCGGCGGCGTATTGATCGAAAAGGTCCTCTGCGTTGTTCATCGGCGTGACATCCCGAGAACGCTGAGAAAGAAACTGGAAAGAACCACCTGAAATCCCAGCGTGAAACACACCACGCCCGGAATTACGATGCGCAGCGTTTTTTCCGGATCGAGCGGGCCGAACTGGCGGATGCGCCAGTATTCCAGCCCCAGGACCCATGCGCCGGCTCCTGCCAGGATCAGCAGGGTTCCCGCGACGAGGCCGACTTCCAGCGTAATGTACCGGAACAGGCGCGTGAGGCGAGCGTCTTCCGGCAACAGGCCCTCGGAGATCGCAAAGATCTTGGTGAACGTGGCGAACACGACGGACTGAAACCCAATCAGAATAGCCATCGCGGCGAACAGCAGCGTGTGAACGTCAAACACGATATTCCCGATGCTTCTGGGGCCCGGCAGCAGAGCTGCGCTCAGCGTTACGCCCAGAGCGAACAGGGCAATCCCGGGGTAGAGGAACAGCCAGCGCGGACTGTACAGCAAAAGAAACCGCAGGTGCCGCCATCCGTCACGCCAAGTGCGGAGATGCGGCGCGCGGTCCCTGCGGTCGGGAGCAAGGGTCGTGGGAATTTCCGTTACGCGCAATCCGAACGCGGCGGCCTTCACCACCATTTCGCTCGCAAATTCCATTCCCAGTGTCCGCAGCCCGAGCTGTTCGATAGCATCCTTGCGAAACGCGCGGAGCCCGCAGTGGAAATCGCCAATGGAACTTTTGAAGAACAGGCGTCCCAGCCCCGTCAGAACAGGATTGCCGAGATAGCGGTGCAACGCCGGCATCGCGCCCGGAAGAATTCTTCCCCGGAAGCGGTTGCCCATCACGAGGTCATAGCCTTCGCGCAGCTTGGCGACAAATTGGTCCAGTTGCGAGAAATCGTACGTGTCGTCGGCATCGCCCATCAGGACGAACTGGCCGCGGGCCGCGGCGATTCCGCTTTGCAGCGCGCTGCCGTAGCCGCGCCTCTCCACCGGCACGACGCGCGCGCCGAAGTCCCGTGCAATTTGTTGCGACCCATCGGTGCTGCCGTTGTCGGCGACGATCACTTCCCCGCGGATGCCGTGCCGTTCCAGCGCGTCGATCGATTTTTTGACGCAGATGCCGACGGTCGCGGCTTCATTCAAGCAGGGCATGACGACGGAGAGTTCCACGCCGCCGCTACTTTCCGCGATCCGCGAATCCACGCGCGTATCCGCCACCGAACTCATGGAATCGAAAGCCGGTCCCCCTTGATTGTTGATTGTAGCCCTAGTGAAAAAAAGCGGCGATTCCGACCCGCCCGTGACGCGTCAATCCAGCAGATCGCGCGTGGCCCGAAAGCCATTCAAACTGCCGAGCACGGTGAGCGTGATGCGGTCCGGCTCGAAGAAATCGCGCGCGATGGTGTGGACTTCCTCACGGGTCACCGCTTCGATCGACGCCAGCATTTCATCGAGCGAAATGAACCGGTGGAGGTACATGGCCTGTCGCGCGAGGTTGGACATGCGCGAGCTGGTGGATTCGAGCGAGAGCATCATCGAGCCTTTGAGATGATCCTTCGCGCGGCGCAATTCTTCGTCGCTGACTCCGTCTTTCCGGACGCCGCGGAATTCGTCGCAGACGGAACGAATCAGCTGCGCCGCGGAATCCCGCGAAGTTCCGGCATACACCGAAAGCACGCCGGAATCGGTGTAAGGAGAGAGGTCGCTCTCAATCGCGTAGGCCAGCCCCTGCCGCTCGCGAATGTTCTGAAACAGGCGCGAGGACATCCCTCCGCCGAGAATCACGTTCAGGAGAGACGCCGCGTAGCGCCGTTCATGGGCCAGCGGATAGGATGGCACGCCCAGCACGATGTGAACCTGCTCGAGTTCCTTTTTATCGCGCTGCTCGACGCAAGCGTACGTATCGGGAGGCGTGGGTTTTGCCGCGGCTCCAGACCGCGCCGCGCCGCCGAATTCCTGCGCGACGAGATCCACAAGGCGCGCATGCTCCAGATTTCCCGCCGCAGTGACGACGACACGGTTTGGGGCATACCACTCCTTGAAACATTCCGACACTGCGCCCCGTGAAAATTGCGACACCGTTTCCGGTGTGCCCAGGATCGGCATTCCCAGCGGATGGCCGCGCCAGAAATTCTGCGTGAACAATTCATGGATCAGATATTCGGGGTTGTCCTCTTCCATCTTGATTTCCTCGAGGACCACCTGCTTTTCCTTGGCGATATCTTCGGCGTCAAAGCGCGGGCGCAGGACGAGATCGGAAAGCACGTCCACGGCGACGGGGAGGTGCTCGTCGAGCACCTTCGCGTTGAAGCAAGTCATTTCCTTGGCTGTGAAGGCGTCGAGCATTCCGCCAACCGAGTCCACCGACTGCGCGATTTGCTCGGCCGTGCGCTTGCGCGTGCCCTTGAACACCATGTGCTCGATGAAATGGGCGATGCCGTTGCGCCCGGAGGATTCGGCGCGCGATCCCGTGGCGAGCCAAATGCCCACGGAAACCGATCGGACGTGCGGCATCTTCTCGGTGACGATCACCACGCCGTTCGGCAGTTCCGCTTGCTGGATGTCACGCACCGGCTGATTCATGCTTCTATTGTGGCACACGTGCGGCTGCGAACGCGACTCGATGGCGGATGTGTTTCATTTGATTGGGTAACGCCCTGATGGGCAAAGGAGAGGCGGCGTTCGCGCAGGTCCGAATTCCGCGCGATTCTTACCGCCTTGTCGGCACTGGGCGCTTTCGTTCGGCTGGATCCCAGTCTTCGGGCGGAAAGGAGAGTCCCCAGAAGCGCGGGGAGACCTGAGCGAAGCGAAGTCCCACCCGGGCCTTTCCATTCACCACGTTCCCGAGGGTCACTACGTGGCAGGCCATTTCTTCATTCGTCTTCATGTTCGTCAGGAGAAGGTGCTGATCTTTGACGACGGGCGTGGTCATCTCAAGGAGGCAGCCATTGGCATTGACCTCCACGGTTTGAGAGATTTCTTTGAAGGGCTTATCTGTCTCTTTATTCCCGTAGATAAAGACAGGGATCGCGAGGTGTACTCGTGTGGTTCTCGGTCTTAATGTTTTGCTTTCCGACATGGCCCGCCCGATGCCAGCGCTTTAAAGCGCGCTGTGCCCTTCAGTTGTATCGTGCTACGATATGTAGCGCACTTCTGGATGCCGATTCCCGCCAGTTCATTATCAATTGTCAGGCAAACGCTGTACAGCTTACATTCTCCGCACCAGAGCGGGGCCCGGCGGCGCGCGCGGAAGGGGCGGAAGAACGGAGGGGATTTCAATCGCTTGCGCATCCTCATGTTACCATGAAATGAAGCCTTCAGGGAGATTGCACGTGCCTGTTGAATTACTCGGAAGATCAGCGGGGGAATTGCGCGAGTTCGCCGTGTCGCTCGGCGAGCGGCCTTATCGCGGCGCGCAGCTGTATCATGCGCTCTACGCCGAGCGGCGTTTTGAATTTTCGGCGATGACGAACGTCCCTGCCGCGCTCCGCGAACATCTCGCCAAAGAAGCGCGAATCACGCCCCCGCGCATCGCTCGCCGGTTTCCCTCCGTGGATGGGTCGATCCGCTATCTCTTGTCGATCGGCGGCGCGGCCGGCGATGAGAACGTGAAGCCCGCGCAGATTGAGGCCGTCTTCATGCCGCGCGAAGGACGCCAGACGATTTGCATTTCGACGCAGGCCGGGTGCGCGGTCGACTGCCATTTTTGCCTCACCGCGCAGCTGGGCCTGATCCGCAACCTCACGGCGGGGGAAATTGTGGGGCAGGTCCTCGTCGCCCTGGAAGAAAACCGCGAGCAGCTCGCGCCGCAGACCAACGTCGTGCTGATGGGGCAGGGCGAGCCGCTGCTCAACTATGACGCGACAATGGCCGCCGTGCGCATCCTGCTCGATCCCAAGGGCGTCGCGCTTGCGCCACGCCACGTCACGTTATCGACCAGCGGCATCGTTCCCGGCATTGAGCGGCTCGGTCAGGAAAAAATCCGGCCCAGCCTGGCCATTTCGCTGAACGCTTCGAGCGACGAGCAGCGCAACGCGCTCATGCCCATCAATCGCAAGTATCCGCTGGATGTGCTGCTCGACGCCTGCCGGCGGTATCCCTTGCGACCGCGGGAATATTTCACGTTTGAATATGTGCTGCTCGGCGGCGTGAACGATACGCCCGAGGATGCGCGGCGCGTGGCGCGCCTTATCGCGCACATCCGCGCCAAAGTGAATCTGATTCCATGGAATCCCGGAAATTTGCCGTATCGCGCGCCGACGGCGGAGAGCATCGAGGAGTTTCAGCGCATTCTTGTGGATAAAGGCGTCCCTACATTCGTGCGTTACTCGCGCGGGCAGGATGTCTTCGCGGCCTGCGGGCAGCTTGCGCTGATGGAAAGGCCCAGCCCGTTGGTTGCTCTCCAGTAGCACAGGCACTCTTGGCTGTGCGGTTTTGTTATGGTGCTGCAAAAAACCGCACAGCCAAGAGTGGACGCTACCCGGCCTCTTCTGCAACCTGTTGATTTGGAATTTCTGGAAGAAAACTCAAATTCAAAAGCAGCAGGCTAAAGCGCGTTCTACTTAATTCCAATCACGGCCAACAGGCGGCCTGTCTTCGCGCCTTCGCGGCGATAGCTGAAGAGCAGGTCCGCTTGGCATGCGGTGCACAGATCGCTCACGGCGATTTGTTTTTCAGGGACGCCGGCATCGATCAATTGCCAGCGATTCGAGGCGCGCAGATCGAGCTGCACGCGCGGCGGCGGAGGCACGTGGCCCGGCGGCATCATTGTCAGCCAGGGCAGCCAGAGTGGTTCTTCGCCGTGCGCCAATTGCTCGAGCGGGCCGTCAAACCAGTCGGCGGCCGGCGGAAATTGCGCGGTGAACGCCTGGGCAACTTCGGGGCCGACTTCGTAGCAACAGCGCCCGATCGCCGGTCCGAGCGCGGCGACCACATCGCGGGGACGCGTTCCAAATTCCATGGTCATGCGCCCAAGTGTTTTCACGGCGATGCGTGCAAGCGTGCCGCGCCAGCCCGCGTGAATCGCGGCCACTACATGCTGGCGCTTGTCCGCAAGAAGGATTGGGACGCAATCGGCCGTTTGCACGCCCAGCAGCAAGCCCGGCACGCTGGTGATTAGCGCGTCCGCTTTCGGAGCCTCGGCGCACGGCGCGGCCGCGACATGAATCACGTCCGAGTGGAATTGGCGCAACATGACGAGCGGCATTTCGCGAGCGTCCAGAGCCGCCACGAATTTTTCGCGATTGGCTGTGACGCGATCGCGATCATCCCAATCCGTGAAGCCCAGATTCAGAGCAGGCTTTCCGTCGAGCACGCTCGCGCCGCCGGGCCGCGTGCTGAACCCGTGCACGAGCCAGCCGAGCTTTCCCAGCGCACGTGATTGCACTAACTGCACCCCGCGCGCAGGGCGAATCGCCCATGCGGGGCTGCCGGCGCGCGAAGTCGCGCAGTCTTCGGGGGCTATCGGACTGCGTGCGGAAGATCGTGTTTTAATCGCGCGCTTCATTCTTGCCGTGTGTCCTACTCACCACTTTAGCGTAACGCGTCCGCTCGTGTCTGCCTCTTGCGGGCACGGTATAATTTGAACAGGGTAGTGGTCAGGTTTCAGCAGGTGGGGTAGCTGTTTGCATAGACTAAACCCCACAGGTTAAAGCCTATGCTACTGGGAGCGCCAATGATCGTAGGCTTGGGCGTGGACATCACGGAAGTCGACCGCATCGAAGCGGCCATCGCCCGGCGTGGCCGCGCATTCCTCGAGCGCCTGTTCACGCCGTCGGAAATCAAGTATTGCGAAAAGCACCGCAACCGCGCCGAACGGTTCGCCGGGCGCTTCGCCGCGAAAGAAGCCGCAATGAAGGCCCTCGGAACCGGATGGGCACGCGGCGTGCGCTGGGTGGACATCGAAGTCGTGCGCGAGCCGAGCGGAAAGCCTACGTTGAAATTATCAGGAGCGACGCGCGCAATCGCCGACAGCCTTGGCGTAAAGAACATTGCCGTCACCATCACGCATGACGGCAACACCGCCCTCGCTCAAGTCATTTTCGAATCGTGAATTGCGACAGAGGCACGGAGGCGCAGACCTAGAACGGAAAATATATTGTTTCTTGGAAGTTTTCCCTGCGCCCTCTGTGTTCTCTGTGTTGAACGATTTTGATTATGCCGTATTTAAGTTTATAGAGCGCTGCCCGTGAGATGGCCTTCTTTCACGCCCGAAATTCGCACATCCAGAAACAGATTAGCCAGGCACTCGCCGGAAACACGAATGTCTAGATAATTGCTGGAAAGTGCGCGCGTCCACGGTCCTGAGGCGTCCTCGCCGCTTCGGTTCAGCGTGAGTGCGCGCATCGTGTGCCCTGTTTGGGCCGCTTGAAATGCAGCTTTCTTTTTTTCGCCGAGGGCTCGCAACTCGCTTGCGCGGCGGGCGATCTCCTGCTCCGGAACCTGATTTCGCAGCTCCGCCGCCGCTGTTCCCGGGCGCGAAGAGAACGAAAATACGTGCAGGTAGGTGAGCGGCAGCCGCTCGATGAGCGAGAGCGTTGCTTGATGGTCTTCTTCGGTCTCCCCAGGAAATCCTGCAATCACGTCCGCACCGATAGCCGCATCGGGGAGCGACTCGCGCGCGAGGTCTGCGCGGCGCGCGTAGTGTTCGGCGCGATACCAGCGGTGCATCGCCGCCAGGATGCGATCGGAGCCGGATTGCAGAGGCATGTGCAAGTGCCGCGCCATCCGTTCGCTCGCCGCAAAAATTGCGATCAGGTCTTCCGTGATGTCCATTGGTTCGACGGAACTGACGCGCAGCCTCTCGACGGAAGTTTCTCCCAGGATTCGCCGCAATAATTCTCCGAGCTCGGCGTGCGGCGCGAGGTCACGCCCGTAGTTGCCCAGATCGATTCCACTGAGCACCACTTCCCGAGCGCCGCCTTCGCACAGCTTACGGATTTCCTCGATTACGCTGCGGGGTGCAATGCTGCGGCTGCGGCCGCGCACGTGCGGGATCACACAGTACGAGCAGCGCTTGTTGCAGCCATCCTGAATTTTCAGCACCGGGCGCGTGTGGCCCGCCTCGCCGCCCTCGACGGGCGCGACGAGCAGTTCGCGCTGTTCCTGAATGTCGCCGGTCAAAATTTTTGCCGGGCCGCGGGTGAGCGAAAGGGTTTCGCTTGCGATTATCGAAAGGGGCACGAACCCCTGTGGCGCGGCGGCGGAAGAAGCATGCGCCATTTCCTGCCCCATCTGCTGAACGAGGCGCGGAATTTCCGGCTTGTGCGAATTTCCGACGACCCAGGAAACACCTTGGAGCGCGGCAAGTTCTTCCGGAGCGCGTTGCGCGTAGCAGCCCGTCACGATGACGCGCGCCGCCGGATTTGCCCGGTGAATCGAGCGAATGGACTGGCGCGCCTGCAGGTCCGCCGCGGCCGTAACCGTGCACGTATTGATCACGATGATATCCGCGGAATGCACCTCGGCGGAAGCCGCGTATCCGCGCTCGACGAGTTGCCGCTCGATCGCCGCCGCATCGGCCTGCGTCGCCCGGCACCCGAATTGTTCGATGAAAAAAGTTGCCATGGTGATGTAGCGCAGGCTTCAGCCTGTGGACTTTGACTTTTGCCCGCACAAAACCCCACAGGCTAAAGCCTGCGCTACTAAAGTGCGGCAAAGATTATATCAGGCCAGGCATGGCAAGCGGCCCCGGCCTTTCACTCAAGGCGATTTTCACCACTCAATACTCACTGGTCACGCGTCACATTGCCGGGGGTTGTTCACGCTTCCCCGTTCAGGTATCTTCACTGGAAGCAGAGTGGACATGGTCGACATTCATTGTCATATCCTTCCCGGCCTGGACGACGGCGCGGACACGCTCGAAACGTCAATTCAGATGGCGGAAATGGCCATCGCGGATGGAGTTACGCACATCGTCGGGACGCCGCATGCGAACTCGCAATACAAATTCGATCCGGAAATCATCCGCCAGCGCCGTGACGAGCTTCAGGCAGCCGTAGGCGACCGCCTGAAACTGGCGACGGGCTGCGATTTCCATTTAAACTTCGAAAACCTGCAGGATCTCGAGAAAAATCCGCAGAAGTACACCATCAACCAGAAGACCTACCTGCTCGTGGAATTCGCGGATTTTTCCATTCCGCCTTCTATGGACGACACCATGCACCGCCTGCACCTCATCGGACTGTCGCCCATCATCACGCATCCCGAGCGGAACGCGATGCTGCGCACCAAGCCCGAGCGGATGTATCGCTGGCTGCACCAGGGCAGCTACGCGCAGATCACCGCGCAGTCCATCCTCGGGCGATTCGGAAGCGCCGCACAGAAACGCGCCGAACAATGGTTGGACGAGGATCGCGTCCACTTCATCGCCAGCGACGCGCACAACTTGACGGGCCGCCCGCTGCAGCTTCGCGCCGCATTCGACGCCGTCGCAGAACGCCGCGGCGAACAAGTCGCCAACGCGCTGTTCCGCGACAATCCACTTGCCGCATTCGAGGGCCGCAGCCTGCCCTATGAACCCGAGCCGGCCGACCCCGACGCCAAGCCGCTTCAATACCGCAAGCGCAAGCGCTTCATTTTTTTCTGAGGTTAAAGTAGGACTGGCTTCAGCCTGTCGCTTTTCCGCTTGCGATGCTGCCAAGAAAAGCAGACAGGCTGAAGCCCATCCTACGAGGTGAGGGGTAGTCCTTGCAAGGACTAAACCCCACAGGCAGAAGCCTGCGTTACTCAAGCTCCGGGTGCCGTTCCACGAGCCATTCTGCGATCACGCGGTCCAACTCGGTCAGATGTCCCGCGAAGAAGTGATCGCCCCCGGCAATAATCGATACTTTCGTGTTTTCCCGGACGTGTGGAGAAAACTGCTCGGCCATCGCGCGCAGCATCTTCGGAGGAGCGAAGCGATCGAATTCGCCGGACACCAAGAGCTTCGGCTTATCGCAGCCATCGAGATAAGAGAAGCTGCGGCTGTCCAGATCGGCCACCGGCAAGCCGAGGCCCAGGAGCTCGATCACGCGCGCATCACCACACCCGGCGCGCAAACCGACCCAGGAACCAAAACTGAAACCCGCGACAAGCAGCGGTACGCCCGGATATTCCGCCGCGAGGAAATCATTCGCAGCGAGGACGTCGCTCTCCTCGCCGAGCCCCTTGTCGTGTGTTCCTTCGCTCAGGCCGACTCCGCGAAAGTTGAAGCGCATGACGGGCAAGCCAAATCGATGAATCGTTTTCGCCGTCTGGTAGACCACTTTGTTGTGCATTGTTCCGCCAAACAGCGGATGCGGGTGGCAGACGACAGCGGCCAGCGGCGGCCGCGCGCCTTCGCCTTCCGCCGGCGTGGACCACAGGATGGATTCCAGCCGGCCCGCGGGGCCGGGAACCAACAAGGTTCGATGAGGTTGCGCGGGCATGCGGGAATCCATGTAATCACAGAGCGGGGCCGGAGAACAAATCGCTCCGGGCGCCAGGCGGAGAAAAATATTTTCAGGCGCGCAGTGCGTTTCCCGTTGCGATTTCTATTCCACGATGCTAGGGTGTCCTGAACCTGGAGCGCCCTCTTCAGGGGGAGTCATGCAACAATCGACAGAACGCCGGGCATCGCGGCGATTTACGATGACGCTGCCGCTAACGGTTCGTTCCACCGAGCCGGGCGGAGGCGAACGGCAGGGACAAACGCGGGACGTCAGTTTCCGCGGCCTCTACTTTTTGATTGAAGCGGACTTCGCGCCGGGAACTCCCATCGAATTTATTCTTACATTGCCCCGCGAGATCACCATGGCCGGCGACGTGCACATTCGATGCTTCGCGGAAATTGTGCGAGTCGAGCCGCACAACGGAAGGCGCGGCGTTGCGGCGCGCATCGATCGGTACGAATTCTTGCCCACGGCTGCTTGAGTTTCCGGGACTATAGAGTCCCACAGGCACTCTTGCCTGTGCCGGGTTTTCAATTGCCGCCAGATTGGCAGCCTGCACGTGGGATTCACGCAACCGCACAGGCAAGAGTGCCTGTGCTACTTAGACCCGCCTTTCGATATTACGACCCCGCCATTTTTCAGCCATTCTTTCGCTTGTCACCGGTTTCGCAGTAGAATTGTGCGTGCAGAAAACGACCAGGAGGAACAATGGAACCCTATGACGTTAAATCAGCGCTCGACGAACTTAAGGAAGACGCGGTGCTCCCTCACCCCGTGCGCTTGCGAGATATGATCTTGAGAACACCGCTCGATGCCACCGAAGCGCTCGAAATGAACCGGGAATTTCAGAGCTACCTGACGCACTACGGCGGCACGCAAAAGTTGGCGCTCGAAATTCTGGAAAGGCTTGCGGCGAGCGAGCCCAAGAAAGCGTAGGCTGCAAAATCGCGACCTGCGCGCATTCACGCCGCGCGGCGCAATCGCACCGGCGCAAACGCGGAGCACATCAAACTCGCCTGAAATCATGCCCCGAGAAACCATTCTGATCGATGCCGACGACACGCTATGGGAGAACAATGTTTACTTCGAGCAGACCATCGAGGAATTCCTCACGCTGCTCGAACCGTTCGGCTATCCGCGCGAATACGCGCGCCACATCCTGAACGAAACCGAGCGGCGCAACATCCGGCAACATGGCTACGGGGTCCGCAGCTTCGGCCGGTCGCTCGAGGAAACATACATGAAGCTCGCGGGGCACCAGGCCGAGCGCTCGACTGTCGAGAATATCCATCACCGGGTAGCAGAGCTCGAACGCACTCCTCCGAATATTATGGACGGCGTGCTCGAAACGCTTGACTATCTTGCCGGACGGCACCGGCTGATTCTCTTCACCAAGGGCGAAGCGGCCGAGCAGGCGGGCAAAGTCGAGCGGTCAGGATTGCAGATTCATTTCGATGCGATCGAGATCGTCCCCGAAAAAGATGCGGCCACCTACCGCGAGATGGTGAACCGGCACCACGTCGTGAAATCGCACGGTTGGATGGTGGGCAACAGTCCTCGCAGCGATATCAATCCCGCCCTTGAGGCGGGGTTGAACGCCGTATTCATCCCTCATCACGCCACATGGGCGCTCGAACACGAAGAAGTGCGCAGCGGCGCCGGCCGCCTGCTCATCTTGACGAGCTTCCGCGCCCTGCGCGAGCATTTTTAGTTCAGATGCTTCATCAAAAACCTTGCGCAAAAATTCCATTCACGCCAGGTTTTAGTAGCACAGCCACTCTTGGCTGTGCGGTTTTTTACACCCCACATCCAAACTGCCAACCTGGTGCGCTCACAATCCCCGCACAGCCAAGAGTGGCTGTGCTACTAAAACCCTCAAAGCGCGGGGCCGCGTGAACGGAAGGGAATGTGCACGACCGCTTCGAGATCGACCGGCTCGCCGTGTTTCTCCGCGGGGCGGAATTTCCACTGCGCGAGCGCTTCCATGGCATTCGCATCCAGGCGAGGGTCGACGCTGTGAACCAGCTGGATGCTGTCCACGCTTCCGTCCTTGCGAATGATGGCGTAGAGCACGACGTCTCCGTCCACGTGCAGAGTACGAAGCTCCGGCGGATATTTCGGATCCACTTTTTTCAGGGGCTCAGGTCCCGCGAGAATTGCCGTATCGGGTCCCGTGTAGCCGCCGGCGTTCGCCTCATTCAGTTCCGCAAAATTCAGGACCCAGCTTCCTGATGCGCTGGTCAGGTTCGGCATATTCACATGCAAGGTGTAGACGCGCTTCGCGCCCAGCACTTCCTGGGGAGTCAATCCCAACTTAGGAGCGGATTGCGCGGCCCCCTCTGCCTCGGCGGACAGCGATTTCGAGCCTTCGGGCGCGATTCGCGCGCGCGGAACCGGCCGCGATGGCAGTGCGTTACCTACCCCCCGCGATGCGGGGCCGATGCCCAGACCTGAAACCGGACTGGTGTTCGCGCCATTCCCGCCGCTGATGAAGATGCCTTCCGGCCCGCGCCCTCCTCCTCCCCCTGGGGTGTTTCCCCCCGCATCGTTGCCGGAACCGGCGCCGCCGGGAGTCCCGGGCTTCAATCCCTCTGGAGAAATCGAAACGCGCGCCGAAAGATTTCCGGGGGGAATTTCGGGAGGAGCCACCGGCGCGGGCGTGGCCGAAAGCGCGATCAGAGTATCGCTGTCTCCGGCGCGTCCACCGATGTCTGGAGCCGCTGCGTTCGTTTCCGCTTTCTGCTGGGCTGCGTGCGGCGCGGACATCGGATTCACCGGCAGCAGCGGCTTTGGCGGGGCCTGCGAGGATGAAGCAATGTTGATCGCACCGGCCTGTTTTTCCAGGGCCGAGATTTCAGGGGCGGCGGCATTCGAGGCCGCAAGAGATGCGGGAGTCTTTGGCCGCAGGGTCGTCAGCTCTTTTGCGCTGAGGTGCAGCTTCGGGCGCTCCGGTTGCGTGCTTGCGAGTTGCACGATGTTGGGAAGCGCCGGCAGAATTTTGGGCGGCTCCTGCGGCGCTTTAGGCTGAATCAGGGTCTGCCGGGGATGCGTGGGATGCAGCGGGTTGGAAAGAATGGTTTGCCGCGGGTGGAACGCATCGGCGCCACGACGCGGCAGGGGCTTCGATGGATTCTTTCGAACGGCAGCTGCCGGTGCGGGCCTGGCCGGAAGCAGCGCCGGAAAATCCTTCGCCGGGTCGTACCATATAATCTCCGCCGGGGGCGCCGCGGAAACTGTCCGGGCCGCGTGGATATTCCAGATCGGTGGAGGATACCGGATCACGAGCGCCTGCAACAGGATCGCGAACGCGAAGGCAGACCTCGGAAATCTCCCATCGATTCGGCAATCGCGAAAATATGCGCCGCCCGCGAGTTCCTCGGGTGGGGACGGGCCGCGAACGAGCGCGATCAGGCTGGAGAAGAACCCGCCGAGCCTTCCCGTCTTTTCCAAGGCCAGACGCGGTGCTGGCAGCCCCGCCGAAGAGGCGAACCAAACAGCTGCGCCCGCCCTCTTATGCAAATGAGCGATCTGAAGCAAATGGGATAACCCCCCCGTGGGATTATACGCCAGTAGCGCAGGGTTCAGCCTGCGGGGTTTAATTGCGGCCTGCCTCTACCTCTTTGCAACCAAACTCCGCAGGCTGAAGCCCGCGCTACTAATGGCTTGCCGTTCGCCGCGCGATTTGCCACGATAGGGGCCTCTACAGCCAACCGGACTTAAATGCAGCTAGTCGCATCCCGGAGAATGTGAGTTGCCATGGCTACCCCTTCTTCCTCGGTAACAAAATCCAGCCGCTTTCCGCTCTGGGGGAAGATCCTTCTGAGCGTTCTTGTGTTGTTGCTGCTGATCGTGGTGGCAGTTCCCTATTTCGTGAATGTCGATCGCTATCGCGACACAATTGCCGACGCCATCGCGAAACAGACAGGGCGGAAAGTTACGCTCGGCCCGATTCATGCGCGGTTGTTTCCCGGAGCCGGCGTAACCGTTGCGGACCTGCACATCGGCAACCCCTCCGGTTTTCCCGCGGGCGATTTGTTGAGCGCCGACGAAATCGGTGTAAATGTGGCTCTTGCTCCGCTGCTGCACGGAACCATCCACGTCAACTCGGTGGACATTGTGCGCCCTAAAATGACGATCCTCACCGACAGCGCAGGAAAAAATAATTACACGTTCGCGTCCCCAGATTCGACTGAGGCGTCAGCGGCGGCGGCAAAATCCGGCGAGACCTCCTCCAGCATGACGCTGGATCAAATCGACAGCATCAAATTGACCGGCGCCGAAATCGTGCTGGGCAGCGTCATAAAGGGCGCCGCAGCTCCGCTCGCGGATACCAAGGGCATCAGCATCACGCTGCACAATTTTGCCGTGAACCCCATGCGCATGCATGACTGGCAGGCGGAATCGAATCTCTCCAGCGTGACTCTTGCGCTGAGCGGCTGGAAGGACCCCATCACGTTTCACAACGGCCAATTTACTTTGTCCGGCGGAAAGCTCGACGCGCAATTTGTCGCGGACCTGGCCACGGCCGCCGACATCAAAGGGACCGTGAACGTTCCCGATTTCGAGCATCCCCAGGTGAATTTTGAGATGAGCTCCTCGCAGCTTGACGTGGACAAGTTGCTCGACGTTGCGGGCAGCGGACCGGGTATTCCTTCTTCACCCGCGGCGCACGACGCGGGCACTCCCGCGCCTGCCCAGGGTCCGGCGAAGGCCAAACCGGCGGCAGCTTCCGCCCCTAAAGCGGCTCCGGCTTCCGCTCCCGCGCCAAGGAGCGAACTCATCGCGCGTGGACACATCAATATCGAAAAGATCACGACGAAACCATACGCCGTGGGCCCCGCGAACATCGAGATTCGCGTGTACACGGATCGTGCGGAGCTGTGGCCGATCTCCATCGGCATGTATGGCGGCACATTGCAAATATCCTCGCGTGTGGACCGCATGACCGACCCGGCCCGCTTCACCGCGAACGTGCAGATGCGCAATCTGGATGTCGCGAAGGTGCTCGACGCTTCTCCCTCGGCGCGCGGAAAAATGGGTGGCACGGGAGAACTCGACCTGCAACTTCTCGGCAGCCTGAGCGAGGTCTGGAAAAAAACGCTTACAGGGACGGGCAAGTTTGCCGTTCACAACGGACATCTGCCGGGCGTCAATCTGGCGGGCGCTGCGGAATCCGTAGTGAAAATGGCAGGCGTCGGAGGCGACACGCCGTTTAGCGTCCTCGAAGGCGACCTTACTATCGCCGACCAGCGCGTCTCCAGCAAACAGATTCATCTGGATTCCTCTGTCGGCGTCGTGGATTTGCGCGGAAGCGTGGGCCTTGACGGCACGCTCGACTATCAAGGCTCGACGATAGTGAATCCCGCGGGGGCCCTCGGCTCGGGCGCGGTGGGCGGTATCGTCGGCGGGCTGATCGGCAGCCGTGTGGGGAAAATTACCGTGCCGTTCGCGCTTGCCGGAACGATCGAGAGCCCGAAAGTGAGCCCGGGCAAAGGCATCCCGAGTTTCGGCGCGCCGTCCACCGCGTCGGGTGCAACGCCCTCTGCCGCGCCATCCGGCCAGCCGCCGGCGTTGCAAGACGACGTGAACACGCTGAAAAATTTGTTCAAGAAAAAGAACTGACACCCCAGTAGGACGGGCTTCAGCCTGTCTGCTTTCCTTCGCAGCATCGCTAGTGGAAAACCGACAGGCTAAAGCCCGTCCTACGCCGCCAGCGCCAGCCTGTAAAAGCTGAGCGCCGCGTCTCCCTGCTCGACAACGCGCGCAAGCTCCAGCTCTCCGGCGCGCTCCGGAAGTTCGCGCTTCCTCAAGTGCTCTACGATCACGCGCCCCACGGGCGCGACCAGCGGGGATTCTCCCAGCGCCTCCAGCGCGTTTGCATACTCGGCATCGGCGGCGTACGGCGGATCGAGAAAAACGAATTGCGCGTGAACGCGGCGCGCCCCCAGGCGTTCGATCGCGCGCACCACATCCGTACCGAGAATTTCCGCTTCCGCGCCGATTCCCAGCGATTCCAGATTCCGCCGGATCAAGGCCACCGCCGGCGCATGCTGCTCCACAAAAATCACGTGCCGCGCGCCCCGGCTGAGCGCTTCGATCCCCACCGCTCCCGTGCCCGCGTAGAGATCCACAAACGTGGCGCCGCCCACCGCCGGTCCCAAAATGTTGAACAGCGTCTCCCGCAAACGGTCGCTCGTGGGCCGCAGCATCTGCCCCTTCAAGCTGCGCAGCGTCCTGCTCCGGAATGTTCCTGCGATTACGCGCATGGAGAAGACCCTTGGAACCACAGATGAACACAGATAAACACAGAAGAAGATAAAGCAAGTAAGGGTGAAACCACGTGGCGATCGTAGTCCGCAATTGCGTCCCAGAGTCTCAATTCATTACGGGTAATCATTATCCTTTTCAAGAATCATTTCTCTTTCTTTATCAGTGTTTATTTGTGTTCATCTGTGGTTCCAAAGCACTTATCCGACGGACGCGAGCTGATAGCGCCGCTGCCACTCGACCGGGAGCTGGGCCAGGAGGCGCTGGCGCGCGGGCTCGGCTTCGGGAGGTTCGACGAGGGCGAGCGCTTCGCGGCGGGCTTGCTCCAGCAAATCAAAATCGCGAATCGGGTTGGCGATGTGGAAGCCGAGTTCGCCGTGCTGGCGCGTGCCGAAAAATTCGCCGGGGCCGCGCAATTTCAAATCGGTTTCGGCGATCTCGAAGCCGTTGGTGGTGCGCACCATCGTTTCGAGGCGCACGCGGGCATCGTCTCCCGGATTTTTCGGAGCGATCAGGATGCATGTGCCTTTTTCTCCGCCGCGCCCGATGCGTCCGCGGAGCTGGTGCAATTGCGAAAGGCCGAAGCGGTTGGCGTGCTCGATGACCATCACAGAGGCGTTCGGCACGTCGACGCCGACTTCGATCACCGTCGTCGCGACGAGGAGATCAATTTCGTGCCGCCGAAATCGCTCCATCACGTCTTCCTTTTCCTCGCTCTTCAGGCGGCCATGTAGCAGGCCCACGTGCCGGTTCGGAAAGATCTGGCTGCGCAGCTTCTCGAATTCCACGATGGCCGCTTTCAGTGAGCGCTCCGATTCGGCGGATTTCGATTGCTCGATCACGGGGTACACCACGTATGCCTGCCGCCCCGCCGCCATTTCGCGCCGCAAAAAATCCCACACGCCCGGCAGATTTCCCTCGGAAGAAACGCGCGTGGCGATCGGCACGCGTCCCGGCGGCATCTGGTCAATCACCGAGATGTCCAGATCGCCATAGAGCGTGAGCGAAAGCGTGCGCGGGATCGGCGTCGCCGTCATCACCAGCACATCCGGCGCCGTCCCTTTTTCCATCAGCTCTTTGCGCTGCAGCACGCCGAAGCGGTGCTGTTCGTCCACGATTACCAGGCCCAGCCGTTGAAATTGCACTTGCGGCTCGAGCAGCGCGTGCGTCCCTACAATGAGCCGCGCTTCGCCTGTTCGCACGCGTTCTAGCGCAGCTTTTTTTTCCGACGCTTTCATTCCGCTGATGAGCAATTCCACGCGATAACCGGCGCGCGCAAAAATTTTTCCCGCGGCTAGAAAATGCTGCACGGCGAGAATTTCCGTCGGTGCCATCAGCGCGGCCTGGTAACCGTTTTCGATGACGATCGTCGCGGCTTCCAGCGCGACGATGGTTTTGCCGCTGCCGACGTCGCCCTGCAGCAGACGATTCATCGGCACGCCGCGCTCCAGGTCCGCCGCGATTTCGGCAAGCGCCCGCTTCTGCGCGTCGGTCGGCTTGAAGGGCAGCACGCGCTTGATTGCTTCGCGGATGGCCGGCTCGCGCACACGAAACGCAATCCCAGCCTGCTGCTGAGCCGATTTCTTCCGCATGGCGACGCTCAACTGGTAGAAGAAAAATTCCTCGAAAATCAGGCGCACGTGGGCCTGCGAACGAAAGGAATTCAGCGCCTCGACCGATTCCGTCGCCGGCGGAAAATGCACGAAGTGGATCGCTTCGCGCCGCGAAGGGAACTTGTATCGGGCCAGAATTTCCGCGGGCAGCGGGTCTGGCATCGCGCCGGAAAATTTTTCCAGCGCCAGATAGACGATGCGCCGCATGGTGCGCGAGCTGATCCCGCCAATCGCTTCGTATATCGGAACGATTCGGCCGACCTCGGTCGAGTCCGTATCTCCCTCGCCCAGCATTTCGTATTCCGGATTGATCATCTCGATCCGGCCGGGCCGCATCGCATCCAGCTCGGCTTTTCCGTGCAGGACAAGCTGTTGCCCGGCCTTGAATCGTTTCTCAAGATACTGTCCGTGAAAAAACTTGCAGGGGAGCGAGCCTGTCTCGTCGCGCACGAGCAGGTGATACAATCCGCCGCCCGCGCGCGTGTACCGCACGAGGCTGCCGCTGAGGACCTGCGCGCGAATGGTGTAAACCTGACCGGGAACGATTTCGCGAATTTTCGCGAACCGGATGCGGTCTTCGTAGCGAAAAGGCAAGTAGCCGAGCAAGTCTTCAAATGTGCGCAGCCCGCGCTTCGCCAGGATTTCCGCGCGGCGGGGTCCTACGCCCTTGAGGTACATCAGCTCGGTTGTGGGCGTCACGGACATTTCTTGTTTATATCACGCAAGGGTAGCGCGGGCTTCAACCTGTGGGGTTTCGCAGCACAGGCACTCCTGACTGTGCGCTTTTGTAGGTCGCGCGCGCGGGCTTCCCTGCCAGACGACAATCGCAAAACCCGCACAGGCAAGAGTGCCTGTGCTACTGAAGAGCGCCTCGACGCTTGCAATCGCCCGCGGCATGAGAAAAGATGGATTGTTTGTGCCTGCGCCACGGGAGGCGTGCTTGCCGCTGGAACGGCTTGACAGGAATGACGCAAAAGTTCTCCTGATCTGGATTCTTGCGGGCATTCTCGGCGCGGGCGTGGCATACAAATATTTCTACCGGGCCTTTCCCGAAGCCTCCGTCGAGTTCAAGGTACCGCGCGCGGAGGCCCTTGCCGTCGCCAAGCAATTTGCCATCGCGCAAGGCGCGCCACTCGACGGATACGATTCGAGCATCGTTTTCGATCTGGACGATGCCGCGAAAACATACCTCGAACGCGAGGTCGGCCTCCAACAGGCCAACCAGATGATGGCGAACCAGGTCCACATCTGGTATTGGCAGACGCGTTTCTTCCGGCCTCTGCAAAAAGAAGAATTCGATGTGCGCGTCGATCCCGCCGGCGGCATCGTCGGCTACAGTCACCAGCTCGAAGAAGCCGCTCCGGGCGCGCGCCTCGAACGCGCCGCGGCGCAAGCCACCGCGGAAACCTTCCTGCGCGACGCGCTGCACATGGACCTTTCGCTCTACGATTTTCGCGAGGAGGAAGCGAACCTCACCGAGCGTCCCGCCCGCCGCGACTGGAGTTTCTCCTGGGAGCGGCGAGGCTTCCGCGCCAAAGACGCGCCGTACCGCCTGGTTGTCTCGCTGGCGGGCGACCGCGTCAGCGGCTACAGCGAATTCCTGAAAATTCCCGAAGCCTGGACTCGCGATTACGAACATCTGCGGTCGTCAAACAATCTTTTCGAGTACATCGCGCTACTTCCTTACGCATTCCTGATCGGTGGATGCTTCTATGTGATTGTTTCTCTGGGGCGCCGCGGTTTGCTCGAGTGGCGCATAGGCATCGCGCTCGGCGCATTCCTCACCGTTCTTTACTTCGCCATGTCCATGAATCAGTGGCCGCTGGACCGTGCGGGATACGATACGAACACGCCGTACTCCAGTTTTTTCTTCAGCCAGGTCGGACAGGCCGCGCTGACGAGCGTGGTCAGCGCGCTGCTGGTCGTGCTCGCCATCGTGCCGGGAGAGCCGCTCTACCGCATCTTTCAGCCCGATAAACTCAGGCTGGACGTCGGATTCCGCCTTCCCGGGATTCGCACGAAGGAATTTTTCCGCGCCAACATCATTGGCCTTTGCTTCGCCGCGGCGCATATCGGCTACATCACCGTCTTCTATATCATCAGCCGCAAACTGGGCGCGTGGGCGCCGCAGGACCTCAATTACGAAAACGTGGTCAGCACGTATGTGCCGTGGGTTTACCCGCTGACGATTGGCATCTACGCGGCGACGAGCGAGGAATTCCTCTTTCGCTTGTTTGCGATACCATATTTGCTGCGCATTACCAGATCGCGATTTTTAGCAGTCGTTCTGCCCGCATTTTTCTGGGGATTCCTGCACAGCAATTATCCGCAGGAGCCCGCGTACATTCGCGGCCTTGAAGTCGGCCTGATCGGCATCGTCGCCGGGCTGGTGATGCTGCGCTGGGGAATCTGGGCAACGCTTATCTGGCACTACACGGTGGACGCGTTCCTCATCAGCACCTCCTTGCTGCGCTCGCACGGCGTGTACCTGCGCGTCTCCGGAGCCGTCGTGGGCGGCGCCGCTTTAATTCCTCTGGCCATCGCGGCCGTTTCCTACATTTCACGCGGCGGATTCGTCGCCGACACGTCGCTATTGAACAGCGCTCGGCCCATTGGCGGGCCGCCGATGGACGCTGCGCTTTCAGGGAGCGAGCAGGTCGCCCCTGCCGAGACCGCGCTTCCTGAAGCCGCCGCTAGTACCCCGACAAGCGACGTCACAATATCCACCCGTGCGCTGGCTGTTTTAATTGCGTGCGGTGTGCTGGGTGTTGCGCTGCTCGCCGGAGTGAAGCGGGAGGCGATCGGCGATTTTGTCCGTTTCCAGATCAACGCGCAGGAAGCGACCGGACGCAGCGACGAGGATTTGCGCCAGATCAACGTCGATCCGGACACGTATCACCACGCCACGACGGTCACGTATACGTTTGATGATTACACGAATGAATATCTGCGCCGCGCCATCGGCATTGCCGCCGCCAACCGCGTTTATCGCGACCAGGTTCCCTCCGCCTTCTGGACCATCCGCTATTTCCGTGATTCGCAAAAGGAAGAATATTTCGTCGTCCTGAAGCCCGACGGCTCGCTTCACTCCGTGCACCACACGATCGACGAAAAAGCGCCCGGCGCGAATCTCTCCAAGGAAGAGGCGCAGGCGCGCGCGGAAGTTTTTTTGCGCGACCGGAAGAACGTGAACCTTGTGGACTGGAATCTAGTCGAGACGAAAACCGATAAAAAGCCCGCGCGAACCGATCACTCATTCGAGTGGGAACAAAAGGCCGCGCTCGGCGTCGCTCCGGGCCAGGCCGGCACGGAGGGCGCGCACATCCGCATGCAGCTGCAAGTGCAGGGCGACGAAGTTTCCGGTTACCGGGTCTACATACGTATTCCAGAGACCTGGCGCGATGCGGAAAGCCGCACCACGCCAGCCCAGATCGCGCAGGCGTTCGGCAAGGCCTGCCTATTCGGAGCCGCGATCATCGCCGTCCTGGTGGTCTTCCTGCGAAACTTGAAGAGTCCGGACGTGGCCCGAGTTCCGTGGCGCGCGCTCGGGAAGCTATCCGTCCTGATGCTGCTGGCGGGAATTGTGATTTACGCCAACCGGGCGCCGCAGCTGTTATCGAATTACTCGACGGCCATGCCGCTCGCCACCTTTTACATTATTTTGTTCATCACCATGATTTTCATCACGGCGATTTACATCGCGGGCGCGGTACTGCTGCTCGGGCTGGCCTGGTTTTTCCTGGAGCGCGCGTTTGGCCCGGGACGCATTCCGCTGTGGCGCGGAATGAATGGCGCGTATTTCCGGGACGCATTCTGCCTGGCGCTGTTTGGTTGCGCGGCCGTGATGGGATTCAATCGGCTGCCCGCGCTGTTCGCGCGGTGGCCGGTGCTGCGCCATTCGCTCGGCGCGAGCTTGCCGCAGAATCTGGACTTTCTCAATCCCGCGGTGGGGAGCCTTGCTTCCTCGATCGCCGCCGGATTTCTTGCCGTGGGACTCCTCGGCATTGCGGCAGGACTTATCGCGGCTTACGTTCGCCCGGCGTGGATGCGCGCCGCCCTCATGATTCTCTACGCAGTGCTGATGGCCACGAATGTGGCGTCGCCCGGCGCTTTTTTCCGCGAGGCGGCGTTCCATTTGGCGGGAGTCGCCGTGCTGTGGTACGGAGTCACGCGCTTCGCGCGGTTCAATGTCCTTGGTTACTTCCTCCTCGCCGCCGTGATTACGCTGGTTCCCAGCGCAATCGAATTGCTCAAGCAGCCAAATCCCTACCTGCACGCCAACGGCTACGCCGTCCTGGCGGTTGCGGTCGCCATCCTCGCGTGGCCGCTGATGCGCTGGCAGCGCGGCGCCGCGCACGAGTAGCACAGGCACTCTTGCCTGTGCGGTTTTGTGGATTGCCGGTGTGGATTGCGCGACCCTGGGGCGACGATTGCGAAAACCGCACAGGCAAGAGTGCCTGTGCTACTTCTTCCTCCGAAAAGTCCGGCTGAAAAAATATAGCGCCACGCCTGCCGCAATCACCGCGCTGCCGATCACCAGCTCATTCGTCGATCCGATAAGCTCTGTGCGATTGCGCGCGAAGGCTGCAATCATCAGCGCCAGCGGAGGAATGCCGAGAGCCACCGCACCCGCCATTCCACCGGGGACGCGGAACGGGCGCGCGAGGTCCGGCTCGCGCACGCGCAGCGCCACGAGCGCCCAAAACTCCAGCAGGATGCTGAGGCCCGTCAGCATGACGTCCAGGAGCAAGCTCTTCTCGAACCCGAGCGGAAAACAAATGGCCCACAGCATGGCGCACACCAAAATGGCCACCCACGGCGCGCCCGTTCGCGCATCGCGCCGCGTGAAAACGCGCGGGAGGTAGCCATCTTCTGCCATCACCATCGGCAGCCGAGTGAAAGAAAGCATCAGCGCGCCAAACGAGCCGATCGCCCCGATCACGCCAGCCAACGCGATGGCGATGGCCAGCGTTTCGCCGCCGACGATTCGCCCGATATCGACCCAGCCGCCCGTCGTCCAGCGATTCGGGTCAATCCCTGTGCGGGCAATCGCGCCTACGGGAATCAGGTAGCTGACAACGACGAGCAACACCGCGCCAAACATCGCGCGCGAGTAGGTGCGCTGCGGCGTCTCGACCTCGCCGGCGATTGTTGATAAATTGTCCCAGCCCATGTAATTCCACATGGCGATGAGTACGCCGCCAAGCAGGTCGGCATGACGTAACGGCACCGCAACAGCGCCCGCGCCGCCGCCAAATTTTCCGCTTCCAAGCGCCAGAACCGTGAGCGCGACGAATGGCGCCAGCAGCGCAACATTCAGCCACACGGAACCTTCGCCGACCGAGCGCACACCTAAAACATTCCACGCCGTGCAAAGCGCGATCATCGCGAACCCGAGAATCAGCCCGCGATGTCCCGCGACAACCCCCGGCGCGAACTGGCCGATGTAGTCGATGCAAAGATTGGGATACAGCGCCATTTCAAATACGCTGCCCGCCAGTGTCAGCCAGGTTTCCTGAAATCCCCAGAACCGGCCCATCCCACGCCGCACCCATATATAGAAGCCACCCTCTTCCGGGATCGCCGTCGCAAGTTCGCTCACCATCAAGGCTGTGGGCAGGCTCCAGAGCAGAGGAGTTATGACCAGGATCAATAAAGTGGCGGCGTAGCCAGTCTTTTGGACGATGTCCTCGAGACCGTACGGCCCGCCGGCAACCATGAAGTACGTTGCCGCGATCATGGGCACGACAGAAATTTTCGCGGCGCTTTTCAGGCCGCCTTTTCTGGAAGTGTTCATCGTTGGCAGCGGTTTTAGTAGCACAGCCACTCCTGGCTGTGCGATTTTCGCGATGGATCGCGTCCCGGATGCGCGAAAGCCCAGATAACCGCACAGCCAGGAGTCGCTGTGCTACTAAAATCTGCCCGGAACCGACTTTTTCCGCAGCCTGTTCAGTCTGTAGGTTTTCGTCAGCTCGCCCGGGCCGCTCCAGCCAGGATCAAATGGAACCCCACAGACTTGAAGTCTGTGCTACCAAAACCGGCGGTAGTCTAATATATTGGGAATGAAACAGTTAGGGCATTTTGTATCGGGGAATTTCTCTAAAATGGCTGCTCACCTTTTTGCTCGCTCGCGCGTCTAATAGATTGTAGCGGTCCGAGCATTTCATGCGAGTACGCCACGATGGCTGCAGACGAAATGACCATGGCATGGTCCGTTAACGCCTCGAGAGATCCCGTCGAAGGCTCCTCAGCACTGGGAGTCACGCGGCGCAGCCTGGCTCCGTCCGATGAACGCGCCCTGATCGAACGCGCGCAGGGCGGCGACCGCGAAGCGTTTGAAGAGCTGGTGCACTGTTACGACCGAGATGTCCTGCGAATTGCCCTGAACATTCTGCACAAGACCGAAGACGCGCGCGACGTCTATCAGGAAGCTTTTCTAAAAATTTATAAAAATCTGCCGCGCTTCCGCTTCGAGTGCAGCTTTTATACCTGGGCGTATCGCATCGTCACCAACGTCTGCCTCGATCACCTCCGCCGCCGAAGCAGCCGCCCGGAAGACCAAGCGCCCGAGCTTGCGTCTAACCTGAATGGCGAGGCGATGTCCGGCGATTTCTTTGACCGCCAACAGGACCAAGGAGCGCTGTCCGATCCCGAGCGCCGCATGAGGGGGATGGAAATCGGCCGCCGAATTTCCAATGCGCTCGACCTGTTGACGCCTCGCGAGCGCATGGTCTTTGAGATGAAACATTACCAGGGCCTGAAACTGCGCGCCATCGGCGACGCCCTGGGCACGACGGAAGAGACCGTGAAGAATTCCCTATTTCGCGCGACGCGCAAGCTGCGGGCGCAATTGGAAGGACTGCTGTGAGCGAGACGCCACAAGGCACGCCACAAAACGAGCAGGGCATTCGGTGCGAAGAGATCGAGTCACTCGCGATTCTCCACGCTTGCGATGAATTGGACTCCGTCGCGCGTGCGCAGCTCGATGCGCACCTCGCGCAATGCCCTGCCTGCGCCGCCGTCGTTTCGCGCGAAGGCCGCCTCCGGAAAGCGATTGCATCGCTCGATCAGCCTGCTGATTCCCTGGACCGCTCCGGCCTGTTGCTCGCCCAGTGCCGCAGCGAGCTGGCCGAATCGCTCGACGACCGGAAGACGCGCGCGTCTAGTTCTGCGTGGCTCTCGATTTTTTCGCCTGTGGCGTGGTGGGGCGCACTCCGCCATACACTGATCTTCCATCCGGCGATGAGCATGACGGTTCTGGTGGTGGCTGGATTTCTGGCGGGCGTCGCAGGGCAAAGGCTGCGCGTCGTTCCGCCGCAGGTGGTTCCTCCCGGCCAGCCCGTCTTCTCTGCCCCTGCGACGCAGTCGGCTTCGGGTGCGGCATCAAACGCGTCCACTTCCTCCAGCACATCCGCCCCGTCCCGAGTCACCGACGAGCAGCTGCGCCGCGTGGATAGCGCCCACGTGGCCTGGGTAACGCCGTCCGGCTCGCAAACTCCCACCGTGCAGGTCGAGCTGATGTCTCCCACACCGATGAATATCGTCGGCGCGCCGGATGACGCGGATGTGCAACGCGCGCTCACTTTTTTGCTTGAGAACGGCCAGCGGTTTGATCCGGACGTGCGGCTCGATTCACTCGACGTGCTGCGCAGGAACGCCGCCGACCCCGATGTGCGCCGCACGCTCTGCGCCGCGGCCCGCCTCGACCGCAATCCCGGTGTGCGCAAGAAGGCGCTCGAAGCGCTGCAGGGATTCGAGCAGGACCCCGCGGTTCGCGGCGCCATCCTGGACGCGCTCGAAAGCGACGCCAATTCAGGAGTGCGCATCGAGGCCATCCGCCTTCTTGTCGCCGCGATGCAATCCGGCGGCGGATTTGCCGCAACCGATCCGCAAACGGTGGACGTCTTGCGCGACCGCCTGCGCAATGACCCCAGCCTCGACATTCGCAGGCAAAGCGCCGCCGCCCTGCGCCAGCTCGGCGAGCAGTAAGTAGCACAGCCACTCTTGACTGTGCGATTTTCGCGATGGATCGTGTCCCGGTTGCGTGAAAGCCCGGAAAACCGCACAGCCAGGAGTGGCTGTGCTACTAAAATCTTCCCGGAACCGGCTTCTTCCGCAGCCTGTTCAGTGTGTGGCCTTCACATTTCGCTGGAAATTCAATACCCGCTTCGGTACGAACGATTCTGCCCAGTCAATCCTGGCCATTTCGGCTATATCTCCTGCTGGGCGTGAAAAACGCGAACAAAAATGATAGGAGCATTTTATACGGCCTATTTGGAAACGTCTCCCGTCCCCGGATGAACTAGAGCGACCGCAAAAAGTTGATGATGTCTTGCTGATCCTTGGCGTGCAGCCTATTGAAGTGCTCGACTACCCTATTTGCCTCGCTATCACGGCTCTTGTGATCTTCGATGGCCTCCACCAGATTGCTCGTCCGCCCGTCATGCAGAAAAAAGATCCGCTGCCCCACGCCCCATAGCGGAGCTGTTCGGAACTCATCAGGGCCCGCGGCGCCTTGGGTGATGCCATCGGCAAGATCTCTCCCCATGTGGTGAACGAGCAAGTCCGACCAGAGATGCGCAGTCTGGTTGGAAAGCGCGGCACTGGGGCTCGTCGAGGAACCGGAGGCAATCATCTTCCCGGTCGTAAACGAGGGCGTGTGGCAATGGGCGCAACCTATCGTTGTGAAGAGGTTCCGTCCATTCACGATTGACGGCGTGTCGGGCGCCGGAGTCGGCGGGGCCAGCATGCGCATGAAGTCGGCAAACGCCTCGATGTCTGAGAGGACGGCCGTATTGGAGTTGGAAGCGGGCGTGGAGGTAGTCGTGAAGTTGAGTGTGTCATCGGGAGTGGGGTTGAAGGTACAGCCGGGAGTCTCATCACGCTTTTGGGGAAACAGTTCATTCGAGATCCCCATTTCGACGTTGTATGCTTCGCCCGCGAACATCAGAAGTGACTTGTTTTGTGCTTTCCAACCGAAGCGCGTAATGGTTCCGTCGTTTGCGCTGAGGTTCGCATTGCCGCTGAGGTGCGCGTTCGGGTGACCGTAAATTCCCAAGCCCGCCTTCACGGATGCGTTGGCGCTGGCATTGGCGAGGATCGCCGAGTCGGGAATCGCTTCAATCAGTCCACTTCCAAAAACCGGCGTGGGGACGCGGAAAATGATGTTCAGATTCCCGCCCAGCCCGGTGATAGGATTTCCGGCGGGCAGGAAGTCGGGTTGGGCGATGTTGCAGCCCGCGGCGTCAGTGCGGCCCGTGATGACGAAGAGATCGTGCACGCCGCCATCGTTCGTACCGTTCGGATTCCGCTTGAAGCGCACCTCGCGGACGGGACCATTCGGCGTGATGAACCAGGGCACCACGTTCTTTGCGCCATTGAGAGTGGCAACCGCGATGGAGGGGTTCTGCGCGGGGCTCGATCCTCCAATGGCAGGCTGCGAGTGGCAAGACATGCACTGGTTGGAGTTGAACCGAGGCCCCAGCCCATTGTTCTTACCCCCCTTCACGACCTCGACGTCAATGAACCTGGTTAGCCCGTCTTGAAAGAACGCGGTTTCGTCCGCCGTAAGTCCTTTCAGGGGAGCGCCGGCCCCGGCCGTGCCGCCACGCACGCCGGGATCAACGGGCATTTTCCCCGTTTGCGCCGATGTGCGAACGCACGACGCTGCCATCACTGCGGCAGCGAATGCACAAAAAGCTTTCAAAGCGATTTTCTGTCGCGTGGTCATAATGCGTCCTCAGCTTTCCAAAGGAAGGATGTTCGCGGTTGGGCATGGTGAGCCTAGCATCCAGAAGCCGCATCTATGCGGTTCTCGCGCTACAGCTGTGACGCCTTAGACAACACATACGATTGGCCACTATTTTCTTTCCAATCGGCCCCCGGCTCGGAAGGGTCTGCGCTCAAAAACCTGGTTCGACCTTTGCCCACTTGGGTGTATGTTATCGGCGGTGCGGGAAGACAAAATAGATATTCCGTTCACTACCTGTCGGTTCAAAAGCAAAAGGGCATTGTGCGTGTCTTGACTGCTCACGCGAAACTTGGAGAAGCAGCCCGCGAGGCAAATCAGAGGAGGAATCCCTATGAAAATGGCTGGTCGATCATTTGTTCTCGGAGCGACGGTCTTCGCCGCGATCGCTGTCCTGACGTTGATAAGTTTTTCGAATACGGGGAAGGCGAGCGCAGCCCAGCAGCAGGCCAAGGCGGGTCAGTGGGTCGATCCGGCAAACCCGAGTGATGAACTCGTTGATGGCCCGTATCGAGTCGACCCGAACTGGCCCAAATCCCTGACTACATTATTTCCCGAGGAAAAAGGTTGGACGTGGGGCGCGGTCCAGGGCGTCTTCGCCCAGAATCCGGAGCGCATTTTCGTGGCCATGCGCGGCGAGCTGCCCGACTTAACTAGCCTCAAGAAAAAATACGTCGAAGTCGAAACTGCTTACGGAATCACGACGCACCTGGAAGTCCCTGGACGCGGCATGTACGGGCGGAACGCGTCGGTGGGACCATATGCCAGTCCGGGCGAGGCCTCCGACGACTACATGGGCGTCGAAGGAAAGGACTACCGGTGGAAACACATCATCACCGTGTACGACAGCGAGGGCAACGTGAAAGAAGCGTGGACCCAGTGGGATTCGCTGTTCAAGCCGGACAATCCGAATGTGTTATCCCAGGGCCGCGTTCACAAGATTCTGATCAGCCCCTATGACCCGGAAAAGCGCGTGTGGGCCATCGACGACGGCCACGAAGTCATACGCATCTT
>Ga0210409_10001017_pt1 | contig 39393 bp, 38 predicted proteins | sample IncBWH17MmetaG_FD_161649 | JGI IMG/M metagenome (GOLD analysis project Ga0210409, IMG submission 161649) | Forest soil microbial communities from Barre Woods Harvard Forest LTER site, Petersham, Massachusetts, United States - Inc-BW-H-17-M | ecosystem: Environmental > Terrestrial > Soil >... | reverse complement strand
GCGACCCTCATCAGCTCCTCGACGAGCTCGGGCTTCAACGTAATCGCGGTCGAATCATCCATGGGTGACTCCTTGCGTTAGGTGTCACCCGCCTTTGTCCAGTTACACAAATTTTCGGACAGGCTCGTGTACGGGAAGCGCAGAGCCGCTTTCCAGGACCTGAAAACTAAGATGAAGGCCTTCATCTCGCTCATTCGCGTATGCATCTCGTTGACGAACCCATTCATCTTGTTGATGCATGAATGATTCACGATGAATCATGCGTTCATCTCGCTCGTCCATGCGTGATTCACGAAGATGAGTGCCTTCATCTCGCTCGTCCACGCACGTATCTCGTTGATGAACGCGTTCATCTCGCTCATGAGCTCATTCATCTCGCTGATGCATGAGTGATTCACGGTGAATCATGCGTTCATCTCGTTCATTCACGCGCGATTCACGAAGATGAAGGCCTTCATCTCGTTCATTCGCGCGTGCATCTCGTTGATGACCGCGTTCATCACGCTGACGAACCCATTCAGCTCGCTGATGCATGAGTGATTCACGATGAATCATGCGTTCATCTCGTTCATTCACTCGTGATTCGCGAAGATGAGTGCCTTCATCTCGCTCGTCCCACGCACGTATCTCGCTGATGAACGCGTTCATCTCGCTCATCCGCGCATGCATCTCGTTGATGAACGGTCTCATCTCGTTGATGAACCCGTTCATCCTCCTCATCTGCGCATGATTCAAGCTGTTGAAGGCGCTCGTCCCGCCCATGCGCGTGTGATTCACGCGGAAGTATTGCTTCCTTTCGCTCAGCCACCCATCCATCTCGCCGAAGAGCGCCTCCATTTCGCTGATGATCCCGTTCATCTTTCCCGTCTCCGCGTCGTTCACGTCGACGAAGGCGCTCATCTCGGTCGTCCGCGATTCATTCAAGCTCAACGCCCACATCGACCGACCTTCCCTGTTCCTCGCCAGTGTGTTGCGCTTGTCCATCATGGCCACGCGAACGCCCAACGTCCTCCTGATCGCACTGATGGCCGCCACGACCATCCACTGCTCTTCGAGCGCGAGCACCAGCTCGTGCTCGAACATCGCAGGAAAGTGGTCGGTCTCGGGCTGCGCCTCGTTTCAATGCAACGTTACCCAGAGCGACTGTTCGGTGAGCATTGGATGCCCGCTCATCAGCTATACGGGCAGCGTCTCGGGCGACAGCGTCTCCTTCCAGAGTTTCGCCGGCGACGGCGGGGTGACGCAAACATGCCAGGGCACACTGTCGGGGATGACGCTCACGGGGACGTGCAGTAGCGGCGGGGCACCCTGTACGTTTGCAGCCGTCAAACAATAACGCGGGCTTCCGGGCGCGGGCACGGGCACGGGCACGGGCACGGGCACGGTACAGGCACAAACACGTTCACGGGCAATGATTCGGTCCTACTTCTTCTCTCGCCGCCGAGCCGCCTCCAGCGTGTTGGCCAGCAGCATGGCGATGGTCATCGGGCCCACGCCGCCGGGCACGGGCGTGATCGCCCCGGCGACCTCCTTCGCTTCGTCGAACGCGACGTCGCCGACGAGCTTCGTTTTTCCGTCCGCGAGTGGCAGCGCGTTCTGACCCACGTCGATGACCACGGCACCGGGTCGGATCCAGTCGCCGCGAATCATCTCGGCCTTTCCCACGGCAGCGACGAGGATATCGGCGCGCCGGCAGACCCCAGGCAAGTCCCGCGTGCGCGAGTGCGCGACGGTCACAGTAGCGTGCGCGCCGAGTAGCAACTGCGCCATCGGCTTGCCGACGATGTTGCTGCGCCCAACGACGACCGCGTTCGCGCCTTCGAGCTTCACGTCGGCAAGCGCGATGAGACGCATGCAGCCCGAGGGTGTGCACGCCACGAGGGCGCCCGAGCGGCCGAGCGCAAGCAGGCCGGCATTGACCGGATGGAATCCGTCGACGTCCTTGGAGGGGTCGACGCGGTCGAGCACGCGTTCGGCGTTGACCCCTTTGGGAAGCGGCAATTGCACCAGAATGCCGTCGATCGCGTCATCGGCGTTGAGCCGGTCCACCAACGAAACCAGGTCCTCTTCGCGCGTCGTCGCCGGAAGGACGTGCAGCTTGCCTCGCATCCCCACCTGATTCGAGGCCTTTTCTTTGTTGCGCGTGTAAATGACGCTGGCCGGATTGTCGCCGACCAGCACGACATCCAGCCCAGGAACGCGCCCATGCGCCGCCCGGAAAGACTCAACGCCGACGCGAACCTCACCGCGAATCAATTCTGCGAGTATTTTCCCATCGAGAATGCGAGCAGTCATGGTGTTGTCGACTGCAGCCTACCCGGATTTCGCCTTCGCGCGTGGACTGCTGCAGCAACAGCGACCAGCCCTACGCCGAAGAGCTGCGAAGTCGACAGGCCCCAAAACCCGCCGCGGTCATCCCGTCGCAGAAACTCCAGCAGAAAGCGCGCGATGGCGTAAAGCGCGAGAAACACCGCGAAGACCTGTCCGTCGTAGCGTTTGCGCGGGTGGACCCATCCGAGACACACCGCGGCGATCGCCAGCGACGCAGCCGATTCGTAAATCTGCGTGGGGTGGACCGGCAAGCTCCACATTCGCGGGCTCGCAAGCAGATGCGCCTTGTGCTGCGCTTCGCTTGCGGCGCTGCGCCACGGGAATGAAATCGCCCACGGAAGCTGGCAGGTCGCCCCGAAGCAGCAACCGGCCATCAGGCAGCCCATTCGCCCGAACGTGAGACCGAGCGGCACGGCGAAGCCGGCCATGTCGGCCGCCTTCCAGAATGGAAATCGGTCGCGTTTGAGGAGAAACCATGCCGCCACCGCCGCACCGAGCAACCCGCCGTAATAAGTGAGGCCGCCCGCCCAGAACTTCGCCCATGCGAAACAATCTGCCGCCTTGGGATGGCAGACCCCTTTCGCTTCGTCCCATACGCCGTCGAACGCCTGGGAAAGACAATCCCGCTGATCGATCGGCCAGTTGACCCGCGCCGGATCCGTGCACAAGTGCACGTAGTCCCAGAAATAGCCGTCCGCGAGCACGTGAAGGGCGCGCGCGCCAAGGACTCCGGCAAGCAGCATCGCCAGGCCAAGGTCCACAATGACGTCCGCGCTTTCGCCTATGCGCCGCGCCCAGATCGCCCCAATCGCAGTCGCAAATAGGAAACCGGACAGCAGAAGGACGAAATACGATGGAAACGCGACGCCGAAGAGGGTGAAAAGGTCAGGGTGCACTGCCGTCGACGTCGGTGGCCGGCTCGCCCGACAGGGCCGGGGGCGCGTGCGGCGCGCGAGGCACGTGGTGGGCGCGCTTGCTCGTGAACATGTCGACCGCCATGAGCCCTACTCCGACGCAGATCGCGATGTCCGCGACGTTGAACGTGGGCCAGTGGTGGTCAATGCCCAGGGGCTCCTTGAAGAGCCGGCTGAGGAAGGCCGGGTAGACGGTGTGCGCGTCGATGAAGTCGATGACCTGACCAAAGCGGATGCGATCGAGGACATTCCCGAGTGCCCCGCCCAAAACGAGCGGCAACCCCCACCGAAGCGCGCGCTGACGCGGCTGCAGACGGCGGTACAGGGTCATGATGAAGGCGATCGCCGCGACCGACACCAGCAGGAAAAAGGGGCGCCGCACGTTTTCGCTCGTCGTTTGCAGGAGACCCCATGCGCCGCCGCGGTTGCGCGCGAGGAGAAGCGTCAGGTGATTTTTCCACACCTCGACGACCCCGGGATACCCATCGAGATGCGCTGCTGCCCACGCCTTGCTCGCGACGTCGGAGGCGAGCGTCAGAACCGACACGAGCATCAGGAACACGTACGAAGGGCGGTGGTGGCCGTAGTCCGAGATGTTGCGCGTTGCGCCGACGGGTACGCCCAGGCGCTCGGCGGGCGCGACTTCGGTCCTCGCGGGCAGAATCTCGTCGGCGCGCCCCTCGTTCGTCGGCGGGGCGCCTTCTGTAGGTCGGCTCGGTTCCATCGGGTCGGTCGGGTTGGAGTCGGTCACGTTGCCCCGGGTTCACGCGATCTAGTGGATCGCCGTGCTTCGGCAAAGACAACGTAAGGTTGCCTCGATACGATACATTTGTTTAGCTCCTCCAGTCCAATGCCGTTACCCCCTTGGCGCGCCGAACGCGGTGTCGACGCGGTTTTATCCCGCTGGGTCGCAAGCTCATGGGTCCGGCCTTGCCTTTGCGCCGATGAAACGCTTAGCGGCAACAGGGCAACCCTCGCCGAGATTCCATCGTGGCTCGCGGACGGCCTCGTCCGCGCTTTGGGCGAGCAGGGTGTCGACAGGCTCTACGCTCATCAGGCGAGGGCGCTCGAGAGCGTCCGTGCCGGTAAGCACCTGGTCCTTTCCACGCCGACGGCCAGCGGCAAGAGCCTCGCCTTCCACTTGCCGGTGCTGCAAGCATGCATCGACGATCCCGACTCCCGCGCCATCTACCTTTACCCGACCAAGGCGCTGGCACGCGATCAGGAGGCGGGGCTTCGGGGGATGATGGCGAGCGCGGGGATCCCAGTCGGAGCGGTCGCGTACGACGGTGATACTCCGGCGGATGCCCGGCGTGCCGCGCGCGAGCGCGCCGGCATTGTGCTCACCAACCCTGACATGCTTCATGCCGGAATCCTCCCGCACCACGCCAGCTGGGCACGCACCCTGAGGCATCTACGCTTCGTCATCATCGACGAGCTTCACACGTACACCGGCGTGGTGGGCTCCCATATCGCCAACGTGCTCAGACGTCTTGTCCGCGTAGCGCGCTTTCACGGCGCTCAGCCGCAGATCATCGGGGCGACCGCGACGATCGGCAACCCTCGCGAACACGCGGCGCGACTCTTCGGCGTCCGACCCGACGAAGTGGACCTCATCGACCGGAGTGGGGCGCCACGCGGAGAGAGGCGTTTTTTTCTGTTCAACCCGCCCGTTGTGAACGCGGAGCTCGGAATCCGCGCGAGCTATGTCAAGCAAGCCGTGCGACTCGCGACGGACTTGGTGAAGGCCCGCGTTTCGACGATCGTCTTCGGCCAATCCCGTAACACCGTCGAAGTCATGCTGCGGTATCTGCGGCAAGCTGTCTGCGCGGAGGAGGGCGTCGACCCGGGGCGCATCATGGCCTATCGCGGCGGCTACCTTCCTGAAGCGAGGCGCGATATCGAAAGAAGGCTGCGCGAGGGTGACATCCTTTGCGTGGTGGCAACGAATGCGCTCGAGCTTGGAATCGACATCGGCCAGCTCGATGCCGTCGTGTGCGCCGGGTACCCGGGGTCGGTCGCCGCAACCTGGCAGCGGCTTGGACGAGCAGGACGTCGGGGCAAGACCTGCATTGGCGTCCTCGTCGCGTCGAGCTCCCCTCTCGACCAGTACCTCGCTCGCGAGCCGGAGTTCTTGCTCGGCGCTCCCATCGAAGAGGCGCGCATCGATCCCGACAACGTCGAGATCCTGATCCAGCACCTCAAATGCGCTGCGTTCGAGCTGCCCTTCCGCTCGGACGAAGCATTCGGATCGCTCAGCGCGGGCGAGACGAACCAAGCTCTCGGCTTTCTGGTTCGCCATCGCGTACTTCACGAGGCCGGCGGCGCCTTCCACTGGGCGGCCGATGCCTTTCCCGCCAACGACGTGTCTCTTCGCAGCGTCGGCTGGGACAATGTCGTGATCATCGACATCGAACGAGAGCGAACGATCGCGGAGCTCGATTGGCGCTCCGCCCATACGATGCTGCACGATCAAGCGATCTATCAACACGATGGAGCGTGCTGGCAGGTGGAGCGCCTCGATTACGATAACCACAAGGCGTTCGTCCGCCGTGTTGAGCCCGACTACTGGACGAGCGCGATGACGTACGTGCAGATCTCGGTTCTGGAGGAGAGCGCGTCGGCGCCGGTGCTTCGAGGCGATTGGTCCGGCGGTTGGGGTGAAGTCGCCATCGTGGAGAAGGTCGTCGGGTACAAGAAAATCAAGTTTTACACGCACGAAAACGCCGGCTACGGCGATGTCCGACTGCCGGAAATGCAGATGCACACGACGGCATTCTGGCTCACGCCGCCGGAAGAGGTGGCCCATAGGCCATGGGGACGCGCCGCGACCATCGACGGGCTGCGAGGACTCGGAGTCGCTCTCGAGACGGTCGCGACGCTCGCCTTGATGTGCGATCCGCGCGACCTCGGGACCACGCTCGGCGACGGCCCGGCCGGTCCGAGCGAATGTTTTCGCCCCACGCTTTTCATTTACGAACACGTCCCAGGTGGAACGGGCCTTGCCGAGCGCTTGTGGGAACAGCGCGATCGCCTGGTCGCGCAGTCGTTGCGACTCATCGAGACCTGCCCTTGCGCAAACGGCTGCCCCGCCTGCGTCGGACCAGGCGAGACGACGCGCAAGCAAGTCGCGATAGAACTGCTGCGCGGATGCTGTAACGCCGCGGGCAGCTAGCGTCCCGAACGGGGAGCTCGTGATTCGTGGCGATCGTCGTTGCGTGGGTGGTCGTGGCGGTAGAGGGCGATCGCCCGCCGCCGATGGATCGGAGCGCGTCGGGGACCGGGCTGGCCGCTCAGTCGCATTTCCGTCCGGGCTGGCAGCTCGTGCCTGACCCCGACGCGCTCCGATCCATCGACGGCGGGCTGTTTCACTCGAGCCACTAGCGTCGCTGACTTGATCCAGGGAACACCAAGCCGCCACCCCGCAGCCGCCGTGAGCGTGGCGCCGAACGCTTGTCGATCGAGCCGCGGTCAGTACCCTGCGCATCGGCAAGCTTACAAACCGCGACTCGGAGTCTCTGTTCGGGATTGCACAGCTCCTCGACAGAGTCGGAGCTTCGTTCAACGTCCATGGAAGGACTCATTGTCTCGCCCGAAATCGACTCGCCCCATGTCGATTTTCTCCCCTCCCACGCGGAATCGCCCCCTGGCGCGAGAGTGTCCAGATGAGGCCCGCGAACACGGCGCGCAGACGTTCAAGAGCCCGCCGTCGATGGATCGGAGCGCGTCGGGGTCAGGCGCGAGCTGCCAGCCCGGACGGAAATGCGACTGAGCGGCCAGCCCGGTCCCCGACGCGCTCCGATCCATCGGCGGCGGGCGATCGCCCTCTACCGCCACGACCACCCACGCAACGAGGTTCGCCACGAACTTCTCGTTGGGACACCAGACTAACTTGCCGCTGTCGCCGCCTCGCCGTTCGCGGTCTTCGACTCGACTGCGGTTTCCACGCCCCCCTTGAGTGCCTCGGGCACCGGCAACCCGAAGAGGCGCAGCCATTCGGCCGCCGCCCACACCGGCCCCACGAGCAGATAATACGGGTCCGAAAAGAATGCCGGCTTGTTCTTTTCGAACACGCGATGACCGATGATCTGCAGCGCCCAGCCGCCGGCGAAGAGGCCGCCTGCTACCGGCGGATTGACAAGCGCGGTCGGAATCGAAGCCACCACCATTGGGATCCCCACCATATGGGTCAGTCTGGTTCCGAGCTTCGTGTGTTCTTTCTCGTACTGCGACAAGTAGTCGCGCAAAGATTGCCTGGGCCGAGGGAGTTTCATAGGAATAACCAAGCTAAGCGCGCTCTCGCAATTCGCAAGCGCTGCGTTGGCGCCAAGCTTCGCATGCCGTACGCTGGAGTGCGCGATGTGGAATTGCCGCGTCTGGCGGAGCCTCCTACCGGGGCTAGCTTGTGGGCTGGGCGTGGCGCTTGCGCTCATCGCCTGTTTACCGGGATCGGGACCTCCGCTCAATCCGTACCAAGACGACGCGGCACCCCCTCCCGCCATCCGCTTCGACAATGATGCGGGGCTCCTCCACGATGTGGATCTCGGCGACCCCTTCGCCATCACCGGGCTACAGCCATCGCATGGTCCGTGGACGGGCGGCACGCGGACCAGCATCGCGGGGCGCGGGTTCTCGTCGTCGCTCGAGGTGCAGATTGGCGCAGCGCTGCTTACATCGAGCGAGGTCTTCGCGAGCAGTCCTACGCGCGTGGCCGTCGTAACGCCTCAGGGTAACCCCGGTCCTGCGGACGTACGCGTCCGCAACACCACCAGTGGCGAGGAGCGGACTCTCCTAGGGGGCTTCTTCTACGATGCCTTCGACGTGTCACCGAGCGGTGGGGCGACGACCGGCGGAACGCGCATCGCCCTCCACGGCAGCGGTACGCTTTGGACGGCGAACTCCACGGTGAGCGTTGGCGGTCAGCCCTGCGCCGCGCTCGCGTTCACGGATGCGACTGACTTGGCGTGCACGACACCGCCGGGCTCTCCGGGATCCCAAGACGTTACCGTGGCGAACGCAGATGGGACGGTGGATCAGGCGCGGGATGCCTTCCTCTACAGCGACTCGCCCGACGGTTATCGGGGGGGCCTGTATGGCGGTGCGCTGGCAGGCCACCTCACGGTGCTCGCGTTCGACGCACTGGCCGGAGCTCCCCTCGCCGGGGGAAAAGCGATCGCTGGGTCGGGACCGTCGGCGGTCCTTGGTACGTTCGATACTTCCGGCGCCGCACATCTCAGCGGTTTCCTTGTTGGAAAAGTCACCGTCACGGTGGCTGCCAAGTGCCATCTACCCATGACGTTTGTCGATGTGCCCGTGGACACTGTGACGGCGTATCTGGTGCCTGAGTTCGACCCATCGTGCAGCGGCGATCCACCTTCGAGCGGAAACTATTACGCCATGCAAGGAGGAGAGATTGACGGAGAGCTCGTGTGGTCGGGCGGAATCGAGTTCGAGCGCGCTCCCTGGAAGGGCGTCCCGATGCCGATCGGAAGCGAGCGACAGGTCGCCTACGTCTGGACTACGACGAGCAATCCCCTTGATCCCTTCCGGCTCCCGCCGGCCGCAAACGCAACAACGCCGGCTTCCGACGGCCTCCTCGGTTACGCATACGCTCTCAAGACCCAGCCCGGCGGCCAAAACGTGTACGCGCTCGCCGGACTCGAAGACCGTTCCGTCAACCCGGTTCGATTCGAGCCATACGTCATGGGCGTCGCACGCGGTGTGCTGGTGCAACCGGGGACCAAAGTAACGGGTGTGGATATCCCAATGACCACGCTCTTCGATCAGTCCGTGTCGCTGACGGCAAAGCCCCCATCGCCGACGCGGCGGGGGCCCGACCGCCTTGTTTCGACACTCGCGATCAACGTGGGCAGCGGTCAATTCGCACTTCTTCCTCAGGGGTCTTCCACTGCGCTCCTTCCCGTGCCAAAAACCAGTGCGTTCGTCGGGATGCCATCGCTGGACGGGACTCTCGCGGGCGCCTTTTATGACCTGACCGGCGCAGCAGTCAGTGGGCCGACGGGCGAGCAGCCGCAATCGGTCGTCACGCGCATCGAAACGAGCGATGCCAACTCGCCCATCACCATGGGAGGGTTCTTCCCCATTCCGTCTCTCGTCCAGCCCTCCAATGGCCGGTGGAACGGCACGCACGTGGCGCTCCAGGCGAGCGGACCGATCGACCTCGTGGTGGTGAACGTCTTGTCCGGCAACGGGCTCGTTTCGTGGCAAATCGTTTCACCGGGCTCGAATCGGTCCTTCGACCTGCCCGATCTCACGCAGGTACCCGGCGTCGCCACGCTCGTGCACGGTCCCATTACGACCACGTTCTCCGTCGCCCGCTTGGACGAATTCGACTACGGCCAGCTCCGCTACGGACAACTCAAGACGAGCGCCTGGAGCGCCTACGCCCAGGACACCACTGCGGGCTCTTACTAGTTGAGCCGCACCAGTTAGACGATCGCCCGCCGCCGATGGATCGGATCGCAGCGTCGGGGACGAGGGGCCGATCATCCACACTCCATCCGGGCTTAGCGTCGCGCGCCTGGCCCCGACGCTGCGCTCCGATCCATCGGCGGCGGGCTCTTTCATTATACTCCGTCGGTCCTCATGACCACGCCGGTTCCGGGACCTCACTCCGCTCTACTCGACCGCATCGTGGCAGCTCTTCGACGCGACGACCGCCTCGAGGCCGTCCTAGCCAGCGGTTCGTTCGTGAACGGCGGGTTCGATGATCACTCCGACCTCGATCTCGTCGTGCTCGTTCGACCGGACGTCTACGTCGCTACGATGAGCGAGCGCCGTGCCATCGCCGAGAGCATCGGTGCGCTGCTCGCCGCATTCACGGGCGAACACGTTGGCGAGCCGCGGCTCCTGATTTGTCTCTACGGGCCGCCGCTCGTCCATGTCGATCTCAAGTTCGTCACGCTGGAGAACATGAGGAGCCTCGTCGAACGCCCGCGCCTTCTCTGGGCGCGTGAGCCCTCGAAAGTCCAGGAGTACCTCGAGCTCGCCGACGTCGCCTGGCCGAACAGAAGTCCGCAATGGTTCGAAGACCGGGCGTGGGTGTGGCTTCATTATTGCGCCGCCAAGCTTCTGCGCGGTGAACTCTACGAAGCCATCGGTATGCTGGCGTTCTTTCGCGAGCAGATTCTTGGCCCGATGTTTCACCGCGAGGCCGGGAGGCTGCAGCGCGGCATTCGGCGCATCGAGCAGGACGCTCGCGCCTCCGCCGCGCTGACTCAAACCGTCCCCGCCCTCGATAGGGCCGCCGTCCTGCTGGCGCTGGAGAGGTCGATCGGCTTGTACGTCGAATTGCAGCAAGGCGACCCGCCGCCAGCGACGACGTCGCACATGCCGGAAGCGCTGCGCGACTACATCAAGGGCGCTGGCTCGAGATGAACGGGTCTTCGCGGGATCTAGCGAGCGCGTCGCGTGGGCGTGGACGTGCCCGAACCATTTGACGATCACCCGCCGCCGATGGATCGGATCGCAGCGTCGGGGACGAGGGGCCGATCATCCGCACTCCATCCGGGCTTAGCGTCGCGCGCCTGGCCCCGACGCCGCGATCCGATCCATCGGCGGCGGGCTCTTTCACTAGAAGGAGTTGGCGGGTACGGTGATCGTGGTGGACACGCTTCGTTGCCTACCCCGAGGCGCGGCGACCAGTCGACGCGGACGTTGCGCATCGAGGCAAGTGAGGGCCGCCGGCGAGCGTGCGCTGTTCGACGTCGCGGCTGCAGCCGTCGTCGCACTCACGCTCGCGACGGCGTGCGTCTCTGCGCGAGACGCGACCACGACCGGGGCACGAGCCGAGGCGGGCACGACGCTAGGGCTCGCCCCGCCGTCACGCGCGGTGGAGGACGTCGCCGCCGAGGTGGTGAAGCGTGTCAACGAACGCGACGGGGCGGGCGTGTATGCGCTCTACGGGGAGGGAATGCGCGCGAGATTCCCGGAGGAAAGCACCCTTCGTTTCGTCTCGGACGTCGCCGACGGGGTCGGAAGGATCACGTCGTCGGAGGCGGACGCCTCCGGCGAGGGGGAAGGCACCCACTACCGACTGCACGGCGAGCGCGCGGACGGACGGATGGAGATCGCCATCGGTCGTGATGGTCGCATCACGCTCCTACAAATCACGATCGCCCGCAAGGAGCCGCCGGTCGCGAAGAGCACGATCCCGCTCGTCCTCCCCTTTCGTGGTCAATGGTTCGTCGACTGGGGAGGCGGCACCCCGGCCGACAACCACCACGTCGGGCACGGGAGCCAGCGACACGCAGCCGATCTCGTCATCCGCGGAGCCGACGGAAAGACACACCGCGGAGACGGCAAAACAAACGCCGACTACCTCGCGTACGGCGCCGACGTCCTGGCCGTCGCCGACGGAACGGTGACGACGGTCGTCGACGGAGTGCCCGAGAACGTACCAGGCGCCATGAACCCCGACGCGGTCGCCGGGAACTACGTGACGATCCGGCACGCAGATTCGCTCTATTCCTTCTACGCGCACCTGCAGCCCGGCAAGATGCACGTGCAGGTCGGGACCACCGTCAAGGCCGGCACGGCGATAGGCCTGTGCGGCAACTCGGGCAACTCGAGCGAGCCGCACATGCATTTCCAATTGCAGGACGGGCCGCGTTCCCAGGACAGCTGGGGCGTCGAGGCGGTTTTCACGGGCGTGCTCGTCACGCGCGGTGGGAAGGGCCAGAGGATGAAAGAGTACACCCTGCTCCGGGGAGATCTCGTCGGTGAGCCTTCGGAGGCCAAGAGATGAGCCTCGGGCCATGGCGCCGGCCGTGAGCGCGACGTCCGACCTGCGCCGGCGCCTGCCGAGCGACGAGCGCGGTCAATGGATCACGGCTTCGCGAGTGAAAGAGCCCGCCGCCGATGGATCGGATCGCAGCGTCGGGGCCAGGCGCGCGACGCTAAGCCCGGATGGAGTGCGGATGATCGGCCCCTCGTCCCCGACGCTGCGATCCGATCCATCGGCGGCGGGCGATCGTCAAATGGTTCGGGCACGTCCACGCCCACACGACGCGCACGCTCACGGTCGGGGCACGCTGCTGATCGGAATGGGACCAATGGGCCAATCGGCCAGCAAAGGCAGCCGTCCTTTTGGCCCCGAATGGCGCACCACTCGCCCGCATTCTTGGAGCGTGATGCGACGCGGACCAAACGCAGACGCGTCCGCCGCGTCCGAGTCCATCAGCAATGTCGGCGTATCCACGCCGTAATCATCGGGGTGGCCGGGGAAATCCATGAGCACGTGACCCAGCTCGTGAGCGAGCGTGAGGCTGCTTTTTCGGGCGCGGATGCCGGCCCGGTCGAGCAGCACCACGTTGCGCACACTCGAAAGGTCACTCCCGATGAACGACTCACCGATGCGCCCGCCACCAGCAAAAAGTGGCACGACTACGACCTCGATCGTCGCCGGATCCCCGTCGTCCAACGCTTTGAGCAGCGTTCTCTCCTCCAGCGTACCTGCCACCGCATCCAGGTCGGTGAAGTGCTGCAGCCCGTCGCTAAGGTCCACCGAACCGATGCGCACGCTGAGCGTTGCATCCGTAGAAAGAGGCACCCCGGGCATCGTGTCGATGGAGACGAGAGCGCCGTCCCTCCGACGAAGGGAGACGTCCACGCTCGGGGCTAGCCCAGGACCGATGCGAGCGTTCGGCGACACGATGGCGACCAGACCCATGCGCTCGGCGAAGCGCGCCAAGTCGTGAGCGACGCGATCGGGTGTCTCGCCGGAAACCGTGGGAACCGAAATGGCCTTGCCGTCGACTCGAAGGCGAATCTCGCCACCGCTCGCGGAGATGCCCAGATCGTCGCCGATGGCTACCAGATGCGACGGTGGAGGATCGACCAAGCGCACGTCGACCTGCTTGACATCACCAAACGTGATTCCGCACTGACCCCAAATAGCGGAGGCGGCGACGAGCTCCACCCGAAGCGCGCCAACGGCGCCTGCGTCCGTGCCGCCGATGGCCGGGGCACCGCCGGGCACCACCCGCACAACGAATGGGCGAAGCGTCGCCCGCAAGCGGCCGATCGAAGTCGGGGGGGAGGTAGCGTGCTCGTCGAAAAGATCGCGCGGCAGCTTCCGCGGACCCAAAACCCGTATCATCTGCGCCTTCCGGCCTTCCGACCGAAGCACGATCCCACCACCGACTTCGGCTTTGATCGAGCGATCGGCAACGAGCGGGTGATCTCTGTCAACGTCGTCGATGACGAGCCGCAGCGGTGCGCTGGTCCAACACCGAACGTTCGCGTGGGGCCGGGGGCATCCCGATGGCGCGAGCGGCAGACGCGCCATGGAGTCCACGCGCACCCCGCCTGCGTTCAAGGAGTCCACCGAGATCTCGCGATCTCCGTCGAGGCCCGGTCCGTCGTCGGGGACGGACATCACTACGCGCAGCGCGTCGGGGTCGTCGTAGTTGGCATCGGGTGGCCCTTCGACGCGCATGGGCGGCGTCCGTTCGAGCGACGCATGCGACCGCGCCATGTCGACCAACTCCCCCTCCCCGTCTCGCATGTCGATACCGCGCACCTCAATCGTCAAGCGCGTGCGCCCGCCGGCGCCCTTTGTAACCAGCTCCACGGTGCCAGGTGTCAAACCCTGAAGCCACGCCGGGTCCGGCACCACTCGCCCCCAAGGCAACGGTACGGCCGAAGACCCCGCAAGCACGCGCGCGTGGTCGCCTCCCGATACGGCCTGCAATACCGCTCCGACCCATCGCGCTGGCAGCGGCACCAGGTCGACGCGTCCAGGAGGCGGAACGACGGTTTGCTCTCCGTCGGGTCGACCATCGGCGTCGTCGTCATCGTGGTCTGCCCACACTACAATGCGCGATGGCGCCGAATCGCCCGCCTGGCCTGGCGCGTCGGTAGCGGTGAGCGTAACTCCCAGTGCTACGAAACCGACTATTCGAGCCAACCCCATTGAATCCATCGGAAGGGGGTCTCGCTCAGCAGAGGGTCCAGTCCGACTGCCCCTTTGGACGCCGCGCTGATGAGCGCCCCCCACGCGACGTTGCCGATGATTCTCGAGGTCGCCAACCCATCGGCGGCATCCCGAGCGCGACCGCGCAATTCGACTGCGGGGTCGCCACCCGAAGAGACGTCCCATAGCGCTGCGGCCGCCATGCCGCGAAGCTCTTCGCGCCTCCCCCGGGCCGCCGCATCGGCCAGCGATTCAGTAAGGTCGCCGCGCCCGTAGTCGCGCGCCAGATACAAGGCTGCGCGCATGCTTGTCTCATCGGAAAGCGGCTGTGCGCGCGCGAGCGCCTCGAGCATCGGCCGGACGGCGGCCGAACGGGCACGAGCCATCCGGAAGAGAAACGTCGTGTCGCGCTCCGCGCTCGGTCGGTCCGACAGCCGCGCAATGAGCTCGAGGGTCGGCCGCGTGGAGGGGGGCTGCGGAACGGGCGCACGCCGTGTCGTCGCGTCGGTATCGGCAAGGGCCCACGCAACCAGCGACCACGCCGCGCGCGAGCTACTCGGGCCCGAGCTCGCGCGGCTGCGTGCTTCGTCGAGGGGCGCCCGGTCGCCCGCCTTGACGGCGACCTCCGCAAGCACCAGCCACCGGCCCAAGTGACGCTCCGCGCCGCGCAAGACGGCCAGCGCCGGACCGATATCCCCCGCCAAAGGACGAGCCCGGACGAGCGGGACGAAGAGCTCGATGCACATCGAGATTCGATGACTCTCCTTTATCATCGGCGCCAGCTGCGCGAGCAAGGTGCCGTTCGATTCGCCGCGGGCGACTCGCGCGAGTTCCGCGCCGAATGCCAGATGCGACTGGCGGCTTGCAGCGACCTTGGCGAGCAAGGGAGAGAGCTCGGCGTCCCGCGAGAAACAAGCGGCGCTCAGGGCTGCATGGCCTCCTGCCTCGTCGCCGGACAGGGCCTGGCGCAGAAGGGTCACCGCCTGGCGATCCTGCGCTTCGGAAAGAGCGCGAAGCCCGCACGCGTAAAGCTCTCGCTGCTGCGCACCGCGGCGCAACAGCACGGCCGTAGCCTCGCCCAGCGAGGCACGGAGCGCTGGACTGAAGGGAGCGACCGCTCGAATCGCTCCGGCCAGCTTCACCTCGCTTGCCGGCTTGCGCTTCAGCGCCGCATCGATCTCGTCTTCGAAGCGAGTACGCGCGGGCTTGTCGAGCAACTCCGCGCGCGCCAACGGCAGCCTCGGGGGCGAACCACGGTCGTCCTGGTAACGCTGTTTGGCCTTCGCCAACTGCGCGCCGGCTGCAAGGTGGCCCCACGTCGGGAGCGACGCTGTCCGCGCCACCCCTTCTGCTCGGAGCCGCTTGGTCTTGATCACTTGCTGGCCCCCATCCTTGGCGCCTTGAGACCATACCAGACACGAGCCCGGTCTCGACGGCGAACCGACGGGGCTTCGCGATTAAAAAATCGTGCCGTCGTCACGCTCGCTGGATCAAGACGTGTATGCGCTCGCCTTCCACTTCGATTTCTCGAAGATTCGCGCCTTGCGGAGGGGCTCCGACAATCGTGTCGATGTCAGTTGCCAAGAGTTCCGCGGCGATGGCGTCGCGGTGCACGCTCACCAGTCCGACGACTCGCTGGCTGCCGTGAAGCGTCAGCCGAATCCGGTCCGTGTATTCGAGGCCCATCTCCTTGCGCATGTTCTGCAAGCGGTTTTGGAGCTCACGCAGCAGGCCCAGGTCGAGCAACTCTTCGTCGAGCTTCGTGTCGAGAAACACAGAACCCACCCGGTCGGCGGAAGCGGCGAAGCCGGGGGATGGTTCGAAGGTCGCCTCCACGTCCTCACGGAGTATCTCTTGTGTCCGCCAAGACGCCTGCCCTTGCTTGTGCGCGCGCTTCATGGCCTCCGTCGCATCCTGGTCGGACGCAAGTGCCCGCTTGAGATCCTGCGCCAGCTTACCGAGGCCGCGCTGCCCCAAGCTCCGGAAGTTCGGCTTGTAACGGACGGTACCGAACTCGCGTGAATCCTCGGCGGTGCCGAGCTTGATGACCAGGACGTTCAGCTCTTCGCGAATCGCTTCCAGCGAGCTCGCCGCCAGGTCGGTGTCCCGGTCGTCATTCAGGACCAGCGTCGCCGTCCGAAGCGGTTGCCGCACCTTGACCTTGGCGTCCATACGCGCTCTGAGCCCCAGGCTGACGATGTCGCGCACGACCTCGATCTTGCGCGAGAGGCGCTCGTCGATCGCACTTTCGTCCGCCTGCGGCCAGTCGTCGAGATGGACGCTCTCACGCGCTCCGGCAAGCCCAGGGCGCACCACGAGGTTCTGGTACATCGCCTCGGCCGCGTACGGCGTAAATGGCGCAGTGAGCTTTGCAATTGCAACGAGGCATTCGAAGAGCGTTTCGTACGCGCTGCGCTTGTCGTCGTCCCACCCTGACCTCCAAAAGCGAGCTCGGCTCCGGCGGACCCACCAGTTCGAGAGCGCATCGACGACCTCGATCAGCCGTTGCGTGGCGCCGAACACGTCATAGTCGTCCATGAGCGCCGTCACGTCCCGGGTGGTGCGGGCAAGCTCGCTTCGGATCCACCGGTCAAGCTCGGGACGGGTTTCGCCGCGGCCGCCGGCTGTACTCTCCGGACGATAGCCGTCGATGTTCGCGTAGATGGTGAAAAACGAGTAGACGTTCCTCAGCTTGATGGCGAATTCCTTCTGCAACGCACGCACGTTCGAGAGCGCATGGCGCGTCGCGGACCAAGGCGGGCTCGATGCGTAGAAGAACCAGCGAAAGGCATCGGCGCCGGGCGCCGGCGTCTCGGGATCCTCGAGGGTGACGCGCTCCTCGCGCGGAAGCCACGGCACGTCCACCGGCTTGATTTGCTTCGCCGAGCAAGGCAAGACCCCAAGCGCGGCTCGGTGCTGCTCACTCAAGAGAACCACGCGACGCGGTACACGTTTGTCGGCAAGCACTGCCAGCTCGATTCCGCCGTTGGGGTCGTCCCCCCGGTAGACCCGAACGCGTGCGCCTTCAGGCAAATCCATACCCTCGAAGTCTTCGCGCGAGATGATCGCGGCCGACGCGCTTGCGCCTACGCCCGAGGCCGCGGCCGTCACCGCGAATTCCATGGCAACCTTGTCGAGAACGACGTCAGGAGGCGTGTAGTTGCCCTTGCTTTTGCTCTCCTTCTTTCCCTCCTTGTCGGTGATGTGCCCGAGCACGATGCACGTCTTGAAGGGATGCGGATATTCCTTGTCGAAGACCAGCGTCGAAATCATGAGCAGCGAATAGAACCAGCCTCGCGTCTGGTCGATGGCCTCGCTGATGAAGTCGGCGGGAAAGCAGGCTTCGAACCGGTCTCGGCCTCGGTGCGGATATCCCCACTGCGCGAAGGGCATGCACCCGGAATCGAACCAGCAATCGATGACCTCGGGAACGCGCCGCATCGTTCCTCCGCACGTGGCGCAGCGGAACGTCACCTGATCGATCCATGGCTTGTGGACGATGAGGTGCTCGCTCAGCGTTGGGTCCGCCCGCCGCGCTGCATGAAAGTGCGCAAACGCGCCCGCGTTACGCCCTTCGATCTCGTTGACGCTGGCCGGGGCCTCTTTGTGGTCCGGATTCAGATCGCACACCCACACGTTGAGCGGCGTTCCCCACCAGCGCTCGCGCGACAGTGCCCAGTCGACGTTGTTCGCGAGAAAGTCGCCGAAACGCCCTTCCTTGATGTGCTCGGGCAGCCAGCGAATCGAGCGACTGTTGGCGATAGCGCGGTCGATGAGCGTGGTCGTCCTGATGTACCACGCCGGCCGCGCGTACTGGATGAGCGGGTCGCTGTCGGCTCGCCAGCAGAACGGATAGTCGTGGCGATAGACTTCCGCGTGGACGAGTAGCCCCTTGTCTTTGAGGTCGTGCTGGATTTCCTTGTCGCACTCCTTTACCCAGCGGCCGCTGTAGCGTTCGAAGCGCTCGATGAAGGTGCCGTCGGGATTTACGGCGCAGAAGAGCTCCAGTTCGGGCGCATTGCGCGCAGCCGAGAAACGCTGCTGCTGCTCGACGAAGAGCTTGTGATCGTCCTCGCCGAACGCAGGCGCGATGTGCACGATGCCGGTGCCCGCGTCGAGCGTTACGAAGTCCGCGAGCACGACGCGCCAATAGGCTGGCATCGAGTCTGGACCGCTCGGAGGACGGACCGTCTTCTGGGCTTTGGAAAAGAGGTCGAAGGGAGGCTTGTACTCCCAACCATCGAGCTCGCGGCCTTTCATCTCGCGCTCGACAGCAAGCTCCCCAAGCTTGTTCTCGAGACCCTCTCGCAACGCCTTTGCTACTACGTACCGGTGTCCGTCCTTCGCCCGCACTACGACGTAGTCGAACTCCTTGTGGACCGCCGCGTACATGTTGGAAGGCAGCGTCCATGGGGTTGTCGTCCAGACGAGCAGCGAAAGGTCCTCCTGCCCGACGACGGGGAACGCCACGTACACGCTTGGGTCGTCGATGGTCTTGTACCCGAGGCCCACTTCGCCGGAACTGAGCGCGGTCCCACCCTGCGCCCACCACCAGACGACCTTGTGCCCTTGGTAGAGAAGCCCCTTCTTGAATAGCTCACTCAGCGCCCACCAGACGCTCTCGACGTAGGAGCGGTGGTAGGTGACGTAGGCATCGCCCAGGTCCACCCAAAAAGCCACGCGCTCGGTAAGCGTTTCCCATTCACGCGTGTAGCGGAATACCGATTCGAGGCACTTCTTGACGAACGGCTCGACGCCGTAGGCTTCGATGGCAGCCTTGCCGTGAATGCGAAGCTCCTTCTCGACCTCCACTTCGACGGGGAGCCCGTGCGTGTCCCAGCCGGCCTTGCGCGGAACATTCCAGCCGCGCATCGTCTTGTAACGCGGGAACAGATCCTTGATGACGCGCGTCAGTACATGCCCGTTGTGCGGCAGGCCGTTGGCCGTCGGAGGCCCCTCGTAGAATACGAAGGTGCCCCGGCTTGCCGGCTTCGATAAGGTCTTCTCGAAGATTCGCGCGGCTTGCCAAAAGCGGTAGATGTCGCGCTCCTCCGCCGGAAAATCGAGCGCCGTCGGGACTCTCGCGAAGGGCGGTTCGGGCATGCCGCGGGGACTTGTAGCATGCGGCCCCGCTGCCTCTCCCGCCCCGTACGCGCGCACGCACGGGTGTAGCGTTTCCGACGGCTGTTACTCTGCTGCCGACGCTCCACGCTTGCTCTCGAGCTTCTTCACCACGAGCGCGTACGCCGCTTCGAGGTCCGTAAACTCCGCGAGCTCATCGTCCTCGATCTTGATGTGATACTGGCGCTCGACGGCTGCGACGATCTCGACGCCCATCATCGAATCGATACCGAGCTCCTTGAACGTGGCCCCGTCCGGGATCTCCTCCTTCTCCGCGATCTCGGCGACGAGAGCTCGCAGCTCCTCTCTCAGGTTCGCGTCAAAGTTCATTTCCGACATGGGCTTGTCTTTCTCCTCACGCGAGGCGCTTCTCCACGACATCGATCAGGTCGCGAACGGTGCGCAGGTCACTCAGGCTCTCGTCGGGGAGCTGGATATGCAATTGCCGCTCCAAAGAACCAAGAATCTCCAGCATGCCAAGCGAATCGATGACGAGCTCGTCTATACGCATCGACTCCACTACGTGACGGAAGTCGCGCTCGCCCACTTCGCTTGCCGTGTCGCGAAACAGACCGAGCAAGGCTTCTCTCGTCGGCCGACCGTTCTCCCATTTCATCATCGACGTCGCCTCGCATTCAATCGTGCTTCTATCGCGGTGTGTCCAGAAATCGAGCGCGTAACAGGCTTCGTCCGCGAACTATGATTCGCGCCCCGCCGCGTTGCTCGCATGTGCAGCGTCGGGCTAAATAGCGTCGGTCGTGCTCGGGCGCGTGTTTGTTACGGGGGTGGGGGTCGTAAGCTCGATCGGGCTTGGAAAGGAAGCGTTTTTCCGCTCGCTCCAAGATGGGAGGACGGGTATCTCGCGGGTTGCGTCCTTCGACGCATCGCAGCTCGGCCGGCATGTCGCCGGAGAGGTCAAGGATTTCCACTCACGAGACCATCTGACGCGGGCGGAGCAACGCCGCATGGGCCGATGTTCGGCCATGGCGGTTGCTGCTGCGCGCATGGCGCTGGCCGACGCTGGCCTGAAGCAAGGCGAGCTTCCGCGCCGTCGTACGGTCGTCGTGATTGGGACGACGATGGGCGAGGCCGAAATCCTCGGGGAACTCGAGCGCGATTGGATCGTACGCGGACCGGGCGCCGTTCGCCGCGCGCACATCCCGAGGTATGGGTCGACCCTCCTACCCATCCACGTTGCCCGAGCGACGGGCGCGCAAGGCATGGTCCTCGCGCTCCCGGCGGCGTGCGCGGCAGGCAACTATGCCATCGGCTTCGCCGCGGACCTCATCCGATCCGGACGCGCGGACGTCGCCATCACGGGCGCTGCGGAGCTGATTCAGGAGCTCCAATTCAGTGGATTCGTTCGCCTCGCTGCAATGGCGCCGGAAAAATGTCAGCCATTCGACCTGAATCGTCAAGGTTTGCTGCTCGGCGAGGGGGCCGGATTGCTCATCGTGGAGAGCGAAGCGCACGCTCTAAAACGGGGGGCAAGGCCTCAAGCCGAAATCGGTGGTTACGGCCTCTCTTGTGACGCCTACCACATCACTCGCCCTCGTCCCGACGCGAGCGGAAGCATCAGAGCGATGCGTGATGCGATCCGACGCTCGGGCCTCTCGACGGGCGACATCGACTTCGTCAATGCCCATGGAACCGGGACGAAGCAAAACGACGCCGCCGAGGCAAAGGTGGTGCGCGAAGTGTTCGGCACGCGGCGCATCCCAATCTCCAGTATGAAGAGCATGCTCGGACATTGCATGGGGGCGGCGAGCGCCCTCGAGGCAATCGGATGCGTCTTCACACTTGAAACGGGTCTCTATCCCCCGACCATCGGGTACGAGACAAGAGATCCGGAGTGCGACGTGGAAGTGGTGGCGAACGTTGCGCGCACGGGCAAGGCCGATATCGTCGTCAACAACTCGTTGGCGTTCGGAGGATACAACGCCGTGTCGGTGCTCGCCCGACCGGGCGTGCTCCCCCCTCCGCAACCAGCGGAAGTGCATTGAGAGAGCTCGCCGTTACCGGCGTGGGGGTGGCGTCGACAGCCGGCGTCGGATTGCCGGCGTTTATCGAAGCAATTCAGTCGGGCGCGCGGCCCCCGTTTCGCGATGTGCGATCCGACACGTTCGACGGGTCCAAATACCCGCTCGCGGGAATCGCAGAGGTCCGTGGTTTCGATCCGACGAAATACCTTGGCAACAAGGGCCTGCGGTCTCTGGACCGCCTGACCAAGTTGCTAATCGTCGCGACGCGCCTGGCCCTGCATGACTCGGGCTTGAAGAAAGATGGCGCTTGGGCCGCAAGCTCGCCTGATCGAGTGGGGATTGTCGTGTCGAACGCGTACGGTTCGCTCGAAGCGATCACCGAGCTCGATCGCGTCGCGACGCTCGAGGATGCGCGCTACATCAACCCGTCGCGCTTTCCGCTCACGGTGTCCAATACGGCCGCCGGATACGCGAGCATTTGGGAGGACCTACGTGCAGTCAATGTGAGTGTGAGCGATGGCAACTGCGGCGCGCTCGACGCGCTCGAGTGCGCAAGCGTTTTCCTGGCGCAATCACGCGCCGACGCACTGCTGGTCGGCGGAGCAGAGGCCATGAGCGAAGCGCTCGTCTTGGCCTTCGATCGCCTCGGGGCGCTCGCCAACGGCGCGCGGCTCGGTGAGGGGGCCGCCCTGATTGCGATAGAGAAGCCCGAAATGGCCGGCTCGCGAGCGGCCAACATCCTCGCCATGGTCGCCGGCTACGGCACGGCGTTCGTGCCCCCCGAGCGAGAGGGGTCGCTCGTGCATGCGACGCCCGATGCTGTCGAGCAGGCCATCGCCTATGCCTTGGCCGACGCAGCGATGGAAGCACGCGATATCGAGGTCGTCATTTCAGGTGCGTGTGGGCTCCAAGCGTTCGACCAAGCGGAGCTTACGGGGATTCTGCGGACGCTGGGGGAAGGAGCGTGTGTCGTCGCGCCGAAGCTCGCGCTCGGGGAGACGTTGGGCGCCGGAGGTGCCATGGGAATCCTGGCGGCAATCGCCCTCATGGGAGCCCACGCAGGCGGCACTGCCGGGGGGCCTACAGTGGCTGCCGACCTCGTCCTGCGTGGCGCTCTTCGCGCCGCCCCGCGCACTGCGCTCGTCACCTCCCTGGGCTACTACGGGAATGCGTCGGCGCTCGTCATGCGCGCGCCCTCGCGGTAGAAGGACGGGGGCCTGCTTTGTGAAGGAGTCCTCTTCCCCATGGCCAACGCGATTCGATTGAGTACCCCGCCGCGAGCCGGCAGTTGGATTCGTGAAAAAGCGCACGCCGAACTCGCGCGCGTGCGCGACGCCCACGAGAGGCAGGTCTACCCCTACTTTCGCGAGTTCGAGAGCGGCGGACTCCATACGCATGTCGGCGGAAAGCCCGTCACGAACTTCAGCTCGAATGACTACCTGGGCCTGACCAACCATCCAGAGGTCAAGGCGGCGGCCAAGCGCGCCGTCGAAATGTATGGGTGCGGCCTGTCGAGCGCACGGCCGCAGGCGACGACAGTCGAGCATGTTGAATTCGAAAAGCGGCTCGCGAAGTGGATGGGCTTCGAGGCGTGCTTGCTCTTCACGACCGGCTACCAGGCGATGGTGGGCACCTTGGCTGCCCTTGCCGACAAGGACACGACCCTCGCCTTGGATGCATACAGTCATGCGTGCATCCTCGACGGAGCATTCCTCGCCGCTGGCGTGCCCAAAAACGGCGCGGAGATCCGTTTTTTCAACCACAACTCGGCGAGGAGCCTGGAGCGCATCCTCGCTACGCGCGAACGCAAGAATGCGCTGGTCGTGGTCGAAGGGGTGTACTCGCTGGACGGAGACACGGCCAATCTGCCTGAGATTGTGGCTTTGTGCGACCGGCACGAGACACCTCTCATCGTGGACGATGCTCACGGGACCGGCACAATGGGAGCCCGCGGACGCGGAACGCTCGAGGCCATGGGCCTCGAGGGGCGCGTTCCCGTGGTCATCACGACGCTGAGCAAGACCTTCGGCGGCATCGGGGGCCTGCTCCTCGGACCGGCCGACGTGGTCGAGCACGTCAAGCACACCGCACGCAGTTTCCTCTTTAGCGCATCCCTCCCCGTTCCCGTCGTTGCGGCTGCGGCAACGATCCTGGACCTACTCGAGCGCGACGGCGACAAGTTGGTCGCTGAGCTTCACCAGAAAGCCGAGTATTTACGCGGAAGACTGGTGGCCGCCGGTTTCGACCTCGGCGCGAGCAACACTCACATCATGCCGATCATGTGCCGAGAGGAGCGCAAGACGCTCTTCATGCACGTCGCCTTGCTCGAATGCGGGATCCTCATGGTGCCCCTCACGTACCCCTCCGTGAAACAAGGCGAGGAGCGTCTGCGCGTCAACGTGACACGAGGTCATACTCAGGAAGACCTCGACCGCGCGCTCGGTCTTCTCAAGGAATACGGCGAGGCGTTCTTCGTGCTCTCGGGCGAGGACATCGGGCCGCTCGAAGACTGAGCACGGACGTTTCACGGACTCAGGAGACTAGCGCGCTGCCGCCGAAGCAGCGCTGTCTGGCCTCAGCTTCGATACGAGGCGCGCCACATCTTCGACGGTCTCGATTCTCTCGTACAGCTCCGAGGGGATGCTGATGTTGAACCGGCTCTCCACATCCGACACGAGCTCCATGACGCCGAGGCTGTCGAGCCCGAGATCGTTCTGGATGTGGTCCGAGGGACGGATGACGTGGCCCTCATCGATGTGGCGCCGGAGAAGCTCGCACGTGATGCTCAGCGACTCGTCGTAACTGGACATGCGCCTGCGAGGTTAGCAGCGCTCGACGACGGCGTCATGGATCGCGCGAGCCACACGGGCAGGCTCAGCACTTGAGAGGAGCGAGCGCATCACGGCGACCCCATCTGCTCCTGCGCTCATACACGATCGAGCGTTGTCCGAAGTCACACCACCCAGGGCGAAGACCGCCACGCGGCCACCCGAAATACTGCTCGCGGAGCGCAGAGCTCCGAGGCCCCGGCCGCTTTTGAGCGGCTCCAGCGCGGACGGGGGCTGCGTGTTAAAGACCGGGCTCACCAGCACCGCGTTCGCGCCCGCAGCTACGCCGTTGCGCACGGCGTCGTCCGAGTGCGCAGCGACCGAGACCCAGGCCCTCTCGCCGCAGATCCGACGTGCCTCGGCGACCGAACCGGCGTCTCGCCCGAGATGCACTCCGTCGGCCTCCACGTCCCGGGCGACGACCGCGTCGCCGTTGATTACCAGCCACGCCCCGACGGCGTGCGTCTCCAGGCGCAATTGCTTGGCCAATACGCGCAGGTCGGCGCGCGGCCGGCGCTTATCGCGGAGCTGCACACATAGCCATCCGCGAGGCAACGCTAAAGTGATGCTGCGAACACATCGGATGATCCCATCGTCCCCGAAGAATGGGTCCGTAATGAGGATGAGACTTGGATGCGTGATGTCCCCTGGGCTTACTCGAGCATTCCAGCCGTCGGGCTCGAGGCGCTGGCATAGCGCCGTTTGGCCATGCGGCCCGCCAGGAACGCCTTGCGTCCTGCTCGGACTCCCTCGCGCATCGCTTCGGCCATGAGTACCGGGTCGCTCGCGCACGCGATCGCCGAGTTCATGAGCACCCCGTGACAACCCAGCTCCATCGCCACGGCGGCGTCGCTGGCCGTGCCGACGCCCGCGTCCACGATCACAGGGACGCGAGCGTGCTCGAGTATGATTTCCAGATTGTGCGGGTCGCGTATCCCGAGTCCGCTGCCTATCGGCGCGGCCAGCGGCATGACCGCAGCGCACCCGATCTCCTCGAGCTTCCGGCAAATGATCGGGTCATCCAAGCAATAGGGCAGAACGACGAATCCCTCGGCGACCAGTTGGCGGGCCGCCTCGAGAGTCTGCTCGTTGTCGGGGTAAAGCGTATTCTTGTCCCCAATCACCTCGAGCTTGACCATCTGTGCAATTCCGAGCTCGCGCGCCAGCCGCAGCGTGCGCACCGCTTCGGCCGCCGTGAAGCAGCCTGCGGTGTTCGGCAAGATCACCCACGACTTGCGCGCCAGGAGCGACATGAGCGAACCGCTCGATCTGTCGCCTAGGTCCACGCGCCGCAATGCCACGGTGACCATCTCGGCGCCCGAGGCATCGATGGCACGCTCTGTCTCGGAGACATCCTTGTATTTGCCTGTGCCTACGATCAGCCGGCTCTCGAAGGTCCGGCCGCCGAGAACGAGCGGGTCCGACATCGCACCGCGAGTGTAGTCCGCTCCGGCGACGGCGGTCGACGCGCTCACCCGAAACCTGCGCGGCGCGCGACTTTTCCGGCGATCGAGTCTGTCTCGAGGGCAGCGGCGAAAACGTCGCTCCGTTGGACGACGAAAAGTTCCCGCTTCGGGTTCCGCGCGTAGACGAGCTCGCCGTCTTGTCGAAGGGCTTCGATGCGCGACACCGTCATGCTTGCGCCGTCATGGGCGACGTGTAGGGACATCGAGGAGCCGTCGGGGAGAGTCAGCCAGCCTTCCTTGTCGCTCTTGGCGCCGGCCAACTTGAGGATTGTGTCGAGATGCTCACCGGTCATGCTGTTGGTCCTACCGCGAAGCGTGCTGCGCGTCGAATGGCTTCCGCACCAGCCTGATAAGCTCGGCCCCATGAGCACAAGCGCCGACGACAAGCCTGGCGCGCCTACGTCGGGCCGCGACATCGTCGTTCTCCAAGGTGTGCGCAAGGCTTTTGACACCCAGGAGGTGCTCCGAGGCATCGACATGGTGTGCCGTCGGACGGAGACCACGTGCATCGTCGGCGGCTCCGGTGCCGGCAAGACGACGCTTTTGCGGCTCATCGTGGCGCTCGACAAGCCCACGGGCGGCCACATTTACGTCGACGGCGACGACATCGTGCCCATGGGCGAACGAGCGCTCAACCGCGTGAGGCAGAAGTTCGGGATGGTTTATCAATATGCCGCTTTGCTCGACTCCATCACGGTTCTCGACAACGTCGCCTTCCCGCTCGTGGAGCATACGAACGCTTCTCGACGCGAAATTCGCGAGCGAGTGGTCGATAAGCTCCACGCGCTCGACCTGGACGCGAGTGTGCTCTCCAAATACCCGGCGCAGCTCTCAGGCGGGATGCGCAAACGCGTCGGCCTTGCACGAGCACTGATGCTCGACCCGCCGATCGTGGTCTACGACGAGCCTACGAGCGGCCTCGACCCGATGACGAGTCGCACCGTGGATGACCTCATCGACGACACGCGCCGGCGCTTCGGTGTGACCAGCATCGTCATCACCCACGACATCGCGAGCTGCTTTCGCATCGCGGATCAGGCGATCCTTCTCGACCACGGCCAGATTGTGGCTCGCGGGAGCCCCGCCGAGCTCGCCCATGGCGAAAACGACACGGCGCGCGAGTTCATACGCAAATCAGGCGTCGACGTGGATGCCATTTCGCGAAGGCGAGAGCACTAGCCTCGCTCATGGCCAAAAGCCTCTGCCGCCTCGCTCAGCCGCACGAAGCTATAGCCGGCTCTACGTAATTCTTCGATGGCGGCCCGCAACGCCTCGAGCTTTCGCGCTTTGGGCACGCGCACGTCGGGTTGGTGCGCCCGAAGGCTCTCGAGACCGTCGTCGGCATCGAGCACGTCTATTCCGTGCAACTCCAAGTTCACCATCGGCTCTCCCACGCACATGCGCGCGAGGTGTCGCGCGACGCGCGGCCCCCACAGCGTCAGCGTCGTGCCGATGACCGGGAGCCGCGTCCCGCGCGTGACCTGAACGGGAAACTCGAGCACCCTTCCTCCGCGACGCCAATAAGGCCGCCCCACTCGATAAGGACGGGGCGGCGCCATCAGCACGGTAGGAGTGTCGATGATGGACCGACTGGTGCGTCCTCGCAGTGCAATGAGTGTGATCGCGGCAGCCTTCGCCGTCCAATACGCCGGACAAGGAAACACGGAGGAGTCATAATCAACGCCGAGTTCAATCAACACGTCGAATACTTCGTCCGTGATGGTATATCCGGGAGCGCGGAAGCCGGTGGGCCGGACGCCGGTCGCGTCTTCGACTGCATTGGCCCCTTCCTCGATTTGACGGCGGATGTCGGCCCGCGACAGACGTACGAGATCGTAGCGATGGTCGAGAGAGTGATTGGCGACTTCGGTGCCGGAGTCGCTCGCCTCGCGCAGTTTCTTGGCGGCTGCAGGCCGGGCGAGATCGCTGCCAATTGCGAAGAGTGTCAGGGGAATCGATAGCTCGGCAGCCAGTGCGCGCACGCGATCGATGGCGACGTCGTACACGAGCGATTGCGCCGCGCCCTGTGGCGCAGAGAGGCCATGGATCGCGAAGTAGTTCGGGATTTCGTCGAGGTCGACGCTGACAGCGCAGAGGCGCACGACGGGCCGGGATCCGTACCTTAGATAATCTTCGCCACCTCGGCGGCGAGGTCCTCGGTCGGCGGCTTGTGGATCCCCTCCCCTAGCCCATAGCGCAGGAACGCGTGAATCTTCACCTCGCCGCCGATCTTCTTCGCAAGCTCCTGACGAAGCTTGTCGATACTACCGGCGGGTGGATCCCACACGTTCTCTTGACCTAAAAGCGTGACCTCGTTGATCCACTTTGCCATCTTTCCGTCGAGGATTTTCGGCCAGGCCTGTTGGGGCTTGCCCTCCTCGCGAAGTTGCGCCTCGAAAATCTCCTTTTGCTTGCTCACCTCCTGCTCTTGCAGCTGTTCGCGACGCACGACCATTGGATTCATCGCGGCGACCTGCATTGCGACATTCTCGACGAAGCCCGTAAGGTCAGGATTCTTGCGATCGGGACCTTCGGCGTGCACAAGAACCGCCAGCCGCCCGCCCGGATGCACATACGCATGAACGAAGCCACCCGGTTCATTGGCCTCCAGCGATCCCCAGCGGCGCACGACGCAGTTCTCACCCGTCTTTGCAACCAGCTCGGCGCGTACTTGCTCGACCGACTTGTCGCCGCCCGGGTACTTCTGCGCGCCCAGGTCAATCCCCGAAGGAGCTTTGGACGCGACGGCGAGCACGTTCCGGACGAACGTCTTGAAGTCGTCCCCACGCGAGACGAAATCGGTCTGACAATTGACCTCGACTATGACGCCGCGCTTCGTGTCTGACGCAGTCCAAGTCGCCACCTCGCCCTCGGTCGCGACGCGACCCGCCCGCGCTGCCGCTTTGACGATCCCCTTTTTCAGGATGACCTCGACGGCCTTCTCCATATGTCCTTCCGCCTCGACGAGCGCATTCTTGCAGTCGCTCATGCCGGCGCCGGTCCGTTCGCGGAGCTCCTTGATCAACTCGGTCGTGATTTTCGTGGGCATGACTCGGTTCTCCTAGCTGGGCCGGTCGGCGCTGTCGTCACGACGAGGGCGGCTGCCGCGGATGATTTCGGCCTGTGGTCCTTCACGACGACCGACGGGCGCTTGCTCCTCGCGGCCTGCGAATTCCTTGCGACGTTGAGCGCCTTCGGTGACCGCGTCGCCAATACGCGCCGTTATCAAGCGGATGGACCGGATCGCATCGTCGTTGCCGGGAATGACGAAGTCTATCTTGTCCGGGTCACAGTTCGTGTCCGTAATGGCTACGACTGGAATGCCGATCTTGTTGGCCTCCTGTACGGCAATCGCCTCCTTGGCTGGGTCGATGACGAACATCGCTCCAGGGAGCGATCCCATGTTCTTCAAACCTCCTAGATACTTTTCGAAGCGATCGCGCTCCTTTTCGAGGCGCGATACCTCCTTTTTGGTAATGGACTGGTAAGTCCCGTCCTCCCTCATGCGCTCAAGCTGGCGCATACGCTCGAGCCCGGTCTTGATCGTGCGAAAGTTGGTGAGCGTGCCGCCCAGCCAGCGATTGACCACGTAAAAACTGCCCGAGCGGGCGGCTTCCTCCTGAACGATCTCTTGCGCTTGGCGCTTGGTGCCTACCATCAAAACGTGCCCACCTCGGGCGACGGTTTCCACCACGAAGTTGAACGCCCGAGCAAACAAAGTCGCTGTTTGGTCCAGGTCGATGATGTGAATGCCGTTGCGCGCGCCGTAGATGAACGGACGCATCTTCGGGTTCCATCGCTTGGTCTGGTGACCGAAGTGAACGCCGGCATCCAGCAGTGAGCGCAGCGAAAGCGGCGTGTCGCCAGGGAGACGCGGTAGTCCTTGGGCAGTCTGTTCTTGGCTCTGTGTCATTTGTCGCGCTTCCTTTCGGTTGGGCCTCTGCCTTCCGTCCTGCGCCAACGCGGTTGACCCTGCCCGAGTGATCGGGCGATAGCACATTGCTAAGGTCGACTGCGCACCGGGCACAAGCTCGCGCTGGAAGGCATGTGGGTTAGGGATGAACGGGCTCTTGGCCCATCCACCATTTAGGAGCCGCGAAAGTTACGCGCCAACTGAGAAAATGCAAGCTATGTCTCGAGCGTGCATGAAGTGGCATGCGATCGCCGTTACCATTGCGGCTGCCAATTGCGGAGCGCCACATCGCCATCCGCCGATGCCCCCACCGGAATACGAGGAGCCAGTCGAACCGCAGCCGACACACATTCCGTTCGCCGTCGACGCCTCGACAGTCCCGCAGGTTATCGCGCCGTTAGCCAGCCCAGCCAGCGCGGGTCGCCCTCCAGAAACCATTCCAGCTGTCCCATGAGAGCCTCCTGCAGCGGTCGATCGCTGGTGTGACCCACAGGCGCGAACACCACGCGGGACGAAATTCCGGCCTTCTCGAGTCGAGCCGCAGCCGCCTTCGCGGATGGGGTGCACCAGTTCGAACCACAACCGAAAAGGACGCAACGTCCGCCCGCCGCCGAGAACGCGGCCGTGGCCGGGAGAGTCCAGACGCCGTATCCGCCCTCCAACTGGGCGACGCGTGGAAAACGCGCCGGATCGCCGATGGCGAGCTGGCCAATCTCGGTTGCGCCCAGTGAAAACCCCGTAACGAGGGGCCGGTCGATGTCGACGTAAGCACCAAAACGCTCCTCGAGCGCCCGCAGAGCCGCGTCGAGGTAGGCGCGCAAGTATGCACCGCCGCGAAGCGTGTAACGGCGGTCGTCTTTGGTTGACTCGGCAGCATCGTAGGCGCCTCGTGGGCAGGTGATGAAGGCATACGCTGTGGTGATGTGCCTCCATGCATCGCAGTTCCAGTCGGGGCGGTCCGCGCTACCGTGCAATACGACGACGACCGGCCGCACGGAGGTCGCCCCGTTCGGAACGGAGACCACAGCCTCCGGGAACCCGGGGACGGATAGATTGGTAAATAACGGGTCGCCAGGGATGGGCTCCAGCCCCGTCTCGGCACTGGCGTCGGCCGCATGCCCCCGGGCATCGCTTGCGATGCCTAAGGCATCGACGGGACCGGCCGCCACTTGACCATCCCACGGCGCCACCACGTCCACTTCCGCTTCCTTGTTCTTCTCCGCTTGAGCATCCCGCGGCGGGACGGACGGCGTGTTAGACAAACGATTGCACGCCGCCATCGCCACAATAGCGATGCCCTGGAGCCACGGGCGCAGCATTGTGCTTTCCCATTCTATGTTCCACATTCGGCATGCGTCCTTTAACCTGCGAGCCGATGCCCACCTCCAAGATTGACCGGGCGGTCATACTCCATGTCGCCAAGCTTGCGTCGCTCTCGCTCTCCGACGAAGAGCTCGATCGCTTTGCCGGTGAGCTCACGCGGATCCTGGAATATTTCGAACAACTCGACCAGGTCGATACTCGTGACGTTCCGCCGACTGCCCATGTCCAGCTCGATCGGGCGCCTTGGCGCAGTGACGAGTTGGTGGCGGGGCTTTCCCACGAGGATGCCCTTGCGCAAGCGCCACGCGTCGAACAGGGCGGTTTCGCCGTGCCTACCTTCGTCGAGTGAACAATGTTCCCGAGCGTCATTCAGACGGCCGAGCGTGTGCAGCGCGGCGAGACGACCGCGATCGCGACGATCGAGACGGCGCTGGCGCGAATCGCCGCCATCGACAGTAAGCTGCACGCTTTCTTGTACGTTTCGCCCAACGGTGCCATCGCGCAAGCGCGCCTGGTCGACGCCAAGCGTGCACGCGGCGAGACTCTGGGCCCGCTGGCGGGCGTCCCAATCGCCATCAAGGACGCCATCTGCACCCGAGGAGAGCCGTCCACCGCGGCGTCGCGAATTCTCGCGGACTATCCACCGCCGTACGACGCGACTGTCATAGAGCGGCTGCGCGCAGCGGACGCAATCATCGTCGGTAAGACAAACATGGACGAGTTTGCCATGGGCTCGTCGACCGAAAACAGCGCCTTTGGCCCCACCAAAAACCCGTGGGATCCAGCGCGCACGCCGGGTGGTTCGTCCGGAGGCAGCGCGACTGCAGTTGCTGCGCAGATGGTGCCTTGCGCGCTCGGTAGCGACACAGGGGGGTCGATTCGCCAGCCTGCCGCGCTGACCGGGTCGGTCGGCATCAAGCCGACTTATGGGCGAGTATCGCGATACGGCCTCATCGCTTTCGCGTCGAGTCTCGATCAGATTGGAGCCTTTGCCACCGACGTTCGCGGCACCGCGCGAGTACTCTCAGTGATTGCAGGCGCGGACCCGCGCGACTCGACGGCGCTCGATAAGTCCGTTGACGACTTTGAGGCGGCGTGTGGACGCAGCATCAAGGGGCTTCGCCTCGGCATACCGGAAGAGTATTTCGCAGACGGTTTGGATCCCGAGGTCGGCGCCAGCGTTCGAGCGGCGATTGGCGAGCTCGAGCGAGAGGGCTGCGAGATCCGGAGCGTTCGATTGCCGCACACGGCCTTTGCCGTCGCGACATACTACGTGCTGGCCACCGCCGAGGCATCGAGCAATCTCGCTCGGTTCGACGGAGTACGCTACGGTTTGCGGGCAACCGGCGAGCAACATGCGTCGGCGCGATCCGACCTGCGCGCGATGTATGGAGCCACTCGCGATGCGGGCTTCGGCGCGGAAGTAAAACGAAGGATCTTGCTCGGCACGTTCGTCCTGTCCGCGGGATATTACGACGCGTACTACCTGAAAGCGCAGCGCGTTCGCACGCTGATACGGCGTGATTTCGAAAGCTCGTTTCGGGACGTCGATGTCATCTGCTCCCCGACGTCGCCAACAACCGCGTTTCGCCTCGGCGAGCGGATGGAGGATCCGCTGTCCATGTACCTCGGCGATATCTACACATTGCCGGCCAGCCTGGCGGGAATCCCAGCGATGAGCGTCCCGTGTGCCCCAACCGCAGCCGGCTTGCCCGTCGGGCTCCAACTGATGGGGCGACCGCTCGAGGAGGCTACGCTGTTTGCCGTAGCGGCCGCCTGGGAAGAGCGGTCCCCCGCCTGCCACCGAGCACCGGCTGTTTCCTGACCGAGTAGCTACGTCTAGTGCATTACGAGGCCAGCGGCCTCGAGGCGCCCATCGAATGCGTCGAAAATGCGCACGCGAGGGTGGTCCGAATCCTCGACCACCGCCGTCGCACCGAGGACCCGTGCCGCGCCGCGGCCGACTACGCGATTCACGACCGCATGCAAATGACCGTGAAGGACAAATAAGTGCCGGAATCTCTCAAGCAAAGCCATCAATCGGGCCGCGCCAATCAGGCCGTCCAACCAGTGCAGCGCACGCGTCTTGCGGACGAAAGGGGGGTGATGCTGAACGATGACGAGCGGCTTATTTGCCAGCGCCGAATCGCTTGCCCGCCGCTCGAGCATGGAGAGCGCCTCGGCCTGGATCAGCCCGGCAGAACGTGTGACAGCCTGGTGAAATGTAACGTCCACGGGAAAGAGATTGTATCCAGCGCATTCGATGACCCGCCCGGGCTCGCGAGCGCTCGTCGGCGCAAACGAGGACAGTGGGCCCTCGAGCGCTTGTCGCCATCCATCACGCGATGTGTACAAGTCGTGATTTCCCGGTACCAGAGTGATGCGTTCCGGCGAAAAAGGCGACTCATGCAGGACCTCCGCAAGCGACTCGAATTCCCCCTGAGCTCCGATTTCGGTGAGGTCCCCCGAAACGACCACGCGCGCCGCCCCGACCTGCCACGCCGCTGCGAGTGCTTGCGCTAGCTTGCGGCCGCGCTGCGTCCCATCGAGCGGTCGTCCAAAACTCAAAAACCGATGCCGCATGGAGCAGTTCGACCGGGACCGGCCCGGACGAATATCGAGCATGTGCACATCGGACAGATGCGCAATGCGCGTTTCTAGTGCATTCATTTGTTGACTCTCCTCGCCCACGAGCGCGCCCAAGCGCGCTCCCATGCTGAAGAATCGCAAACGAAAAAGGCCTGGCGTGGACGTTGGTGTAACGTTTTCGCGTCTTTTGTCCCCAGCTTGTCCCCAAGCCTTGCCCGAATCCGCGTCCGGACCGAAAGGCCTTGTCAGCCCATTCGCACGGGAGGCGGGGCATGGCTTCGAACGTGTCGCACATCCTCGCCGCGCACCATGAAAATGACTTCCTCGGCAATGTTGGTCGCGTGGTCGGCGACGCGCTCCAGATACTTCGCGACGTGAATGACGCGTATGGCCTCGGCGACCTGCTGCGGCTGCTGGGTCATGAATTCGGTCATCGCCTTGATGATCTTGCCGTAGAGCTCATCGACCGCGTCATCTCTCGCAAGCACCTGCTCGGCGCGAGTGGGCTCCGCCTGGACGAATGCGTCCAGGGCGTCACGGAGCATTTCTTGCGATTGTTCCGCCATCGTCTTGAGCTCGCCGCGCACGGTATCTCGGGCGGTACCGTGCTCCTCCTTGGCGCGCTCAGCGATGTTCACGGCCTCGTCACCAATCCTCTCGAGGTCCGTCACCAAGCGCAACGCAGCGGCGAGAAAGCGCAGGTCGTAAGCGACAGGCTGGCGCAGAGCGAGTATGCGCAGCACCAGAGCGTCGATATCCATTTCGTCGCGATCGATATGCATATCCAACGTCTCGACGTCGGCAGCGAGCTGCGCCGATCCCTCCCAAAACGCTTTCAGCGCGAGCTGAAGCGCGCGCTCGCATCGCGCTCCCATCGCCAGGGAGTGCGCGCGCAACTCGCGAAGCTCGGACTCGAAGTCGCGGCTCGTGTGTAGCTGTGGCAATTCCTCCTCCTAGGGCGACGGGTTGACTACGCGCGCGACCGTTTGCGGGCGCGGGAGCGAATTGAAATGGCAACCGCGTTCAGTAGAAACGTCAAACAAAGGAGAACAAGCGCGGTCCCGTAGAGCAAGGGCTTCGTTCTTTCGACGTCGGGCGATTGAGTCGCCAGAACGTAGACATGGTACCCGAGGTTCATGAACTGATCGTTAAGGTGTGTTGGCAAGTATGGAAGGTAGTACGCCACGCCGGTAAAAAGAATTGGAGCCACCTCGCCCGCACCACGGCTCACCGCCAAGATCGTACCCGTCAAGATCCCGCCCAGCGCCTCTGGAAGTACGACCCGCACAATCGTCTGCAGACGCGTCGCGCCCAGCGCATAACTCCCCTCACGCAGTTCACGCGGCACTGCCAGGATGGCCTCCTCGGTGGCCACCACCACGACCGGCAACGTGAGAATGGACAGCGTGAGCGATGACCAGAGAAGGCAGCCTCGCCCGTACACGCTTTCGCCGTGATAAAGCGCCCGGTCGATTGTACGACCGACTGCAGAAATAAAGAATCCGAGTCCAAAGAGGCCGAACACAATGGACGGCACGCCCGCAAGATTCGAAACGCACACCTGAATCAGGCGCGCGACGCGCGATCGCGCGGACGCGTATTCGCTGAGATAAACCGCGGTGGCGACCCCTGCGGGAACGGCGACGATTGTCATCAGAAGCGTCGTGGCCACCGTCCCGAAGATCGCGGGAAAGATGCCACCCGCGGTCATGCCCTCGCGCGGCGCTTCGCTGATGAAGGACCACGAAATCGCTTGCGCGCCACCTCTTGCGACGTCGACGACGATAACTGCCAACATCGCGAGAATGACGACGACGGCAAATGCAGACAACCAGGCCAGCGCGCGGTCACCATAGTGGACCGTTCCGACCAGTTTTCGCGCCGGCAAGACCGCTTGAGTCATACGGCCGTCCCGAGTTTGCGCCGCATCCGATAAACGATTTGCTCCCCGGCGAAGTTCAAAACGAACGTCGCAACGAATAGCATGACGCCTAGAGCGAAGAGGACGTTGTAGTGCGGACTGCCTACGACTACCTCCCCCAATTCCTGCGCGATTGTCGCTGTAATCGTTCGGGTCGAGCGGTCCAAGCTCGCATCGAGCAGTGCCGCATTGCCGGACGCAATGACGACGATCATCGTTTCACCGACGGCGCGCCCGAACCCTAGGACCACGGACGCGGCGATCCCGGGCGCTGCGGCCGGCAACGCCACTCGCAACACCGCCTGTGCGCGCGTGGATCCCATCGCGAGCGCTGCCTCGCGATACGAGCCAGGGACGGCTCGAAGCGCGTCCTCGGACACCGAAAATACGATGGGGCATATGGCGAACGCAAGACCGATGCCTGCAACGAGAGCATTGAGCCGGTGTTCGGTACCAAAGGCCGACTGCACCCAGCTAGCGAGAACGATCAGGGCGAAGAACCCGACGACCACGGAGGGTACGCCCGCCAGAAGCTCGATAGCGGGCTTGATAATTTCGCGCGCTCGAGCTCCCGCGTACTCGGAGACGTAGACCGCTGCTGCGACGCTCAAGGGGACTGCAAACAGGAGGGCGACGATCGTCACTTTGAGCGAGCCAGCGACGAGCGGCAGGATGTTGTACTTGGGTAACTCGCTCACCGGCTGCCAGACGTAGGACGTCTCGCCGCCCTGGTGAATCGGGGCGAGCATGCTCCCCAACGTGACCTCGCGATGCACCTCGGCGCTCGTGAGCACGGGCAGCGCCTCTTTGCCCACGAAGAACAATATCAACAGAATTGCACCGATAGAGAGCATGGCGACAGCTTGAATGGCGCCCTCGACCCAAGCCTCTATCCAGCCCCCACGCCGCTTGAGCGACTGCGAGGGCCGATCGGCGGTCATCCCAAAATTTGCAGTTGTCGGCGATGCCAAATGCTCATCCTTTCGGCAAAGGATAGTACCCCACCAGCTCGATGACTTTTTGCCCGTCCGCGCTCTTGACCCAGTCCACGAACGATTTGGCGAGTCCAGTGGGTTCGCCCGCCGTGTAAAAGTAGAGGAAACGGGAGATGGGATAGGTGCCCGATTGCGCCGTCTCCAGCGACGGCGCAACTGCGGGCGTCGAGTCGTCTTTCTTCACTTTGAGCGCGCGGATTCCTTCGAGGTACGCGATGCCACCATACCCAATGCCGAACGGGTCGGCTTTGACGGCGTTGACGACCGCAGAAGTACCGGCGAGAGTCTGAACAGCCGTCGCGAAGTCCTTGTTCTCGAGAACGTGCTCCTTAAAGTATCCGTAGGTACCTGAGTTGTTCTCACGTCCGTAAAGGACAATCGCGTGTTCGGGCCCGCCAACGTCTTTCCAGTTCTTCGTTTCACCGACGTACACTTTGCGCAGCGCTGGAATGGAGATTTCCTGCAAGGGACTCTTGACGTTGACGTAAATGGCAAGCGCATCGAGGGCGACCTTGTTCTCCACGGCGGGGGCGCCCCGCTTCGCTTGCACGTCTTCCTTCTCCTTGTCCTTCATCGGACGGCTCGCCTCGCAAATATCGGTCGTGCCGTTGATCAGCGCGGCTATTCCGGTGCCGGAGCCGCCGCCGGTGACCTGAACAGTGACGCCTGGGTGAACCTTCATGTACGTTTCCGCCCATCGCTGGCCCAAAATGACCATCGTGTCGGACCCCTTCACGGTGAGCGCTGACTTCTCCGCAACGGTCGCCGCGGCACCGTCGGCACTGGGAGGCGTCGCGGTCTCCGTGCGCGTGCATGCAACGAGAACCGCAAAGGATATCAACAACGAGAATCGTAATCGCATGACACTCTCCTATCGATTCAGCCAAATCTCCCGGTGATGTAGTCCTCGGTTTCGCGCTCCTTCGGGCGGGTAAATATAGTCGTCGTATCGCCGACTTCGACGAGACGCCCCAGATAAAAGAAACCGGTGCGCTGCGAGACTCGTGCTGCCTGCTGCATGTTATGCGTGACGATGACGATTGTGAGTTCGGTCCGGAGCTTCGAAACAAGGTCTTCGACCTTTGCAGTAGCGATGGGATCGAGTGCACTTGCCGGCTCGTCCATGAGCAGGACTTCCGGCTCGACAGCGAGCGCACGAGCAATGCACAGGCGCTGTTGCTGGCCTCCGGACAAGCTGAGTCCAGATTCGTCCAGCCGGTCCTTCACTTCTTCCCACAGGGCCGCTTGACGAAGCGCGCGCTCCACGCGGTCCACGATGACGCCTCGCTCGCGGACTCCCGCTATCCGGAGCCCATAGGCGACGTTCTCGAAGATGGACTTGGGGAATGGATTCGACTTTTGGAAGACCATCCCGACGCGGCGACGCACCAGAACAGCGTCCACATCCGGTCCATAGATGCGCTCACCGTCGAGCTCGACCTGGCCTTCGACCGAGACGCCGGGTACGGTATCGTTCATCCGGTTGAGCGAGCGCAAGAAGGTGCTCTTTCCGCAGCCGCTGGGCCCGATTAGGGCAAGCACCTGGCTCGTGTGCACGTCGATGGTGACGTCCCTGATAGCCACCTTGTCGCCGTAGCTGACCGTAAGGCCTTGCGCGCGCATCTTGACCGGATCGTTCCGCGTCGCGATGCTGGCTACTGCGACCACGCTCTCGATATTGCTGTCGACGGGCGATCCCTTTGTGTCTTTCTTGTGACGATCGTGTGGCAAATGCAGCTTGCCGTCACTCATGCGGCGAGCCCCGCGCGGCTGGTCGACCGCGCCGAGGCAGGGGCCACGGGCACGATGACGCTTCCGCGAGTCAACGTGAACGCATGGCCACGCCATTCGATGCGGCGGCTCCCCAGAGCGCGAAGCCAACACACGACCGTGACGTAGGAGCGAACGACCTCGAGCGGTGCATACCACCAAGACAACCATTTGCCGCGCAGCAGGCGGACCGCAACGAACGCCGCCAATGTCTGGAAGGCGAACGCGGCCGCCAGTACGCCCGCAGCCAACTTTCCGGGCGACAGCAGAGCCATCGCGCTAGCGACCACAATGGGCGTGAGGATAGGCTCCAACGCAAATCCGAGGGGATGGAGTGCGCGCCGCAGCTTGGACCAACGCGTATGCCGCTCGAAAGTCCGCGCAACGGTGCACGTAACATTGCGATTTTCGACGGTATCAAGCGAGGTACGGACGAGGAAGCCGGCATCAAGAAACCGTCGCCCCAAGGCGTGGTCTTCCGCGAGGACATCCCCAACGGGAGAGAAGCCCCCGAGCCGCGCCAGATCACGTCGGCGGATCGCCATGGACTTGCCCACCGTAAGGGGCCTTGCGCTGACCGCGTTCATGGCGACGTATCCTGGTATCGTCGACGCACAAAGCTGCAAGTTTTCTAGAGCCGCCCCAAGAGTGCGCTCGCCTGTGCCGGCGAAAAGACTCGTCACCATGCCGACGTGCTCATCGGACAGCTCCCCTACCAGCGACCACAAATACGTTGGGGCGACGCGCACGTTGGAGTCGGAGATAACATAAATCTCTCCGGTCGCGACACGATTGAGGCCAATCAGCTGCGCGACCTTTGGGTTGATGGCGGCGTCGGGATCGGTCACGACGATCCGCGCATCGATCCTCGGATGGCGATGAATGAAGGAGCGCACCGCTGGGTGGGCGGGGTCCGACAACGAAGCGATGCCAAAGAGAATCTCGAACGATGGATAGTCAATCCATGCAAATGACTCGAGGTTGTCTTCCAGGTCGTCGTCAAGTCCGGCCAGCGGCTTGAGTATCGTCACACGCGGTGCTCGGTGGAATGCCGCAGGGTGGTGCAAATGACGCTTCAGCATGGCGCGCACGAACAGCGCCATCATTGCCCCGTAAAGCGCGAAGGACGCTCCCGTCAGCGCCACCGCGATCAGCATCCAGTTCACGACACTGACAAGATCCGACTGTCAGGTGACGAACGGCGGCTCTTCCTGTGAAATCTTGGTGACACCCACGTCAGGGCTGCTTGCGCGTGGAAGCGACACAAAGAACGTGGAACCGCGCCCCACCTCACTTTCGACCCA
>Ga0210409_10001015_pt1 | contig 39396 bp, 36 predicted proteins | sample IncBWH17MmetaG_FD_161649 | JGI IMG/M metagenome (GOLD analysis project Ga0210409, IMG submission 161649) | Forest soil microbial communities from Barre Woods Harvard Forest LTER site, Petersham, Massachusetts, United States - Inc-BW-H-17-M | ecosystem: Environmental > Terrestrial > Soil >... | reverse complement strand
ACCGCCACGTTCGCCGGACGCGTCAAATAGGGCAGGGCCGTCCCTTTGCGGACCTGCGTATCGTGATGCTTCGCCGCGAACGCGAACGCGTGGTTGATGCGGTCGGAATACCCGGTTGTCATGAGGTCGTCGAATCTATACGAATCTGTTCACCAATGCGAGAAAGCGGGTATCGAGCGCGAGCAGCACTACTCCCTGCACTATAATTCCTAGACCGGCGCCGACACCGCCGAGTCGCCGACCACGTGTGTATCCATACGTCGTGAGCGCCAGCGTCAACCCGATCGCGATGCACCCCATGTCGAGGCCGGTCTCGAGCCACAGATGGTGATCGAGCTGCGCGGCCGCGCTCAGGTCCCTGGGCACGAGTCCCAGGAGCGCCACGATCGCAACCGCCGCCTCGAATACCCCCCAACCGATAGTTTGTATCGCGAACGCGCTCAACAGCGCCGACCGCCAGCGTCGCACGGCGAGCACCGCCAGCACGGCAGTGCCCGCGAGCACGCTGGTCAGCGCCCACACCAGAACCCGCATCAAATGCGCCTTCTCCGCGGCAAGCAACGTGTCCGCCCACATGCCAGATAGTTTACAGCGCTGGGCCGAGACTGCCGAGGCGGTCCGCGCTACGACGAAGCGGCTTGAGAAGAGCGCGTTCGTCGAACGCTACTTGACGTCCCTCGACGGTCCGTCGCTCGCGATCGCCGCCCGATTCTTTTCCGGGATTGTCTTCGCCCGCCACGACGCGCGAACCACTCAGGTCGGCGGCTCCATCGTCTGGGAGGCGCTCGGCTCCATCACCGGCCACGCCGCCGACCAACTCGGCGCGCGATACCTCGCGCACGGTGATCTCGGCGATCTGGCCGGCGAGCTGCTCGCCGATCGGCCGCCCTCGGGCACGACGCTCGTAACCGTCGACGCGCGATTCGCGCAGCTCGCCGCGGCGAAGGGCACCAATGCCCGTCGGGCTCTCATTCGCGAGTGGCTCGCCACACTCGGCGGCCAGGAGGCGCGGTTCGTCGTCAAGTTGCTCGGCGGCGAGTTGCGCATTGGGCTCAAAGAAGCCCAGGTCGAAGAAGCGCTTGCCCGCGCCTTCGGCCGTCCCTTGGCCGACATTCGTCGCGCGAACTTGTTGCGCGGCGACATCGGAGAAGTCGCGCAGATGGCGCGCGATGGAACGCTCACTCATGCCGCGCTCAAGCTCTTCCACCCGGTCGGCTTCATGCTCGCGGCCGCGCACGGGACCCCGGTGTTCCCTTGCGCGATCGAGAACAAGTACGATGGCATTCGCGCGCAAGCGCACCTCGCCGACGGTCGTGTCGTGCTCTTCTCGCGCACGCTCGACGACATTACCCATGGCTACCCCGACGTGGTTGCGGGCCTTTCGCCCCTCACCTCCACCACTGGCCTGGTCCTCGACGGGGAGCTCGTCGCGGGCTCCTTCCTCGCGCTGCAGCAGCGCCTGGGCCGCAAGGCGCCGAGTGAAGCGCTCATGCGAGCCGTGCCGGTGACGTTCACGGTCTTCGACATCCTCGCGCAGGACGCAGCGCTGGTGATCGACGAGCCATACTCCGAGCGCCGGCGTCGCCTTGAGTCCCTCTCGTCAATTCACCTGGCGCCTGTGGAGCGTGCCGAGACCCTCGACGATATCGAGGCTGCGTTCGCGCGGGCGCGACAGACTGGCCATGAGGGTCTCGTCATGAAAGAGCTGAGCTCTCCTTACACGCCTGGGCGCCGCGGGAAGACATGGATCAAGCTCAAGCGGGCCGAGGACACGCTCGACGTCGTTGTCACTGCCGTCGAGCGCGGCCATGGTCGACGCCGCGACGTACTCTCTGACTACACATTTGCCGTGCGGAAGTCGGAAAGCGACCCGACGCTGTTGGATGTCGGGAAGGCGTACAATGGTCTGACTGATGCCGAGATCTTAGCACTGACCAAGACGTTCGAATCACTCACGATCACTAAGCACGGTGGCTACCACGTCGTGCGCCCCGAGATCGTCCTCGAGGTCACGTTCGACATCGTGCAACCATCCAAGCGACACGCGGCCGGGTACGCCCTCAGGTTCCCGCGGATCGTGCGGGTGCGCGATGACAAACCCGTGTCCGAAATCGACACGCTGGATCGGGTTCGCGCGCTGGCGTCTAACGACTCTGGCGACGCGGAGTGATCGGAGCCGAATCCGAGTCCCAGAGAACGACGCCAACGAGGCGCATACCAGAGTCCTTGAGGCTCGCCACTGACGCCGTGAGCTTCTCCAGTGTCGTGTACGCGATCCGCGCGCACAACACCACAGCCGCCCCGGGCAAGACGCTCGCGGGCCCGATTTGAGAGACGGCTTCGGGCGCGACGACGATCATGAGGTCGTAGCGTCGCGCCAAGCGTGCGAGATCGTCGCGCAATGAGTGCCCAGCCCCTGGCGGTGGCGCACTCGCCGGAATCTGAGCGCTCCCAGCCGGGATCACGTCGAGCCGCCCGTCACGACCGACGACGACGGTGACGATCGCGTCGGCCCACGCGACGAGACCGCCCAGGACATCGGCGACTCCCGGAGCGATCCGGGCGCCCACGATATACGTCGCCGGGGCCGCCGCATACTCGGCATCCACGAGCAGCGTGTTCCGCGAATCATAGACCGCAGCGACCGCGATGTTCGACGCCACGGTCGCGACGACTTCCGATTCGTCGCCCGCGATCGTGACTATGGGCACCTCGGCTGGCTCGCGCTGGTTGATGAGATCCAGATACAGCAGCCGATACTCGGCCGAGGTCGCATCGATGAGCGGCGAGAGCACGCGATCAGTCGACCGCCGCATCCGTTCCGGATTCGGCCGCGCCGGCGCAAGCACCGCCAGCGCCCGCGCTCCGGTGAGCCGCTCGGCCTCGCTCCGGTCCGCAACGCGCGGTTCCGCGACCTCGATGCCGAAGGTCACGGCGAACCCCACCGCGGCACCGAGCACGAGCGCCGCCGCGAGCAGCGCGATCGGCGGCGCGCTGACGTTCGCCAGCTCGCGCGCGCGCTCGGCCCGCTGATCGAGGAGCACGGTATACGTGCGCGCTTTGCCGAGGGCCATCGCGGCCGCCGAGTCGACCGCCAGCAGCGAATCGAGCTTTCGGTGCGCGCGCAACGTTTCGGCGGCGACCGTCGGCGCCGAGGGCAGCGACCCGCCGAGCGCCGAGATCTGTTCTCGCAATGTCGCGCGTTTCGCCTCGGCTACGTTGAGCAACGATCGGCCGATCGCGTTCATGCGCGCGGTGAGCGCGACGAAGATCGGGTCGACGCCGCCGCTCGTCGTCCCGAACGCTTCTCGCGCACGGATGATGTCATCGAGCGAATCGGCCAGCACTCTGACGCGCGGCTCACCGCGCAGCGCGTGCGCCGTGGCGACGGCACGAAACGACGCCGGCAGCGGCGACAGCTCCGCATGCGACGCGACGCGGGACAGCTCGGCGATGCCGGCCGCCAGCGAATCACGCCGCGCGGCGAGCGCGGGCGGCAGCGTGTCCGCCGCCGCGATCCGTAGCGCGCGCGTCCGCGTGCGGCTGAGAGCGGAGTCCGCCGCGGTTACGCCAGCCTGGGCGAGCACGGCTCGACGGATGAGCAGCGCGGTGTCGGGATATTCTTCCGGGCGCGGCGCAAGCCCGCGCGCCGCGCGATTCGCTTGGCGAGGAATCAGCACGAGCGTCACCAGCGCGGTCAGGAAGACCGCGACGCTCACGCCTCCAATACGCAGCGGGCGGCGGAGCGCATTCCGCGCCCGCGCCGCCAGCCACGCTGGACGCATTACTGGACCGTGATGACCCCTTTCATCCCCAACGCCAGATGGGGGGTGCAATAGATGTGGTACGATCCCGCCTTGAGGCCCGCGAACGAGACCGTATATGAATCATTCGCGTTGATGAGCAGCGGCCCCGTGAGCGGCGATGTCGTGTTCGGCATATTCGCCCCCAGTTGCGCAGCCGTACCGGCCGGGATGCTGTCAGCCCAGAAGGTCACGTTATGCGGCCCACCGGTGACGTTCGTGAACTTGATGCCGTCGCCGACTTTGACCGTGATCGTGGCCGGGTCGAAGCGGTAACCCTGAGCATCGCCGATCATCTTCACGTCGACAGTCTTGCCCGTAATCGGCGCCGCAGCCGCCGCGGCACCACCCGCAGGTGCCGCACCACCCGCCGTTGCTGCCGCTGGCGTAGCCGCCGCGGTCGAATCCGCTGGCTTTGCCGCGCCACTGTCCGCTGACTTGTCACCGCCGCCGCACGCGCCGAGCGCCATTACGCTCGCTGCGAGCACCAGCTTGGTTCTCTGCATGTTAAAAAGCCTCCGAAGTCGTTCGCTTGTTGCCCAAAAACAACGCTTGTGAAGCTATTCACAAATAGCTAAATTTTCCAGTTGGTCATGCAAACACCGCACCGGCACCATCATCACGCGCAGCATAGCCACGGCCCGACGGGTCGGGGCGTTCTGGTGCGTGAGTGGATGATGGGCTAGCGCCCCCAACACTTCCAACCTGAGCTGCCACGGCCCGTCCAGTCGGACGGGCTTTTTTGTTATGCTCCGAATCGCTCTCCCAAACAAGGGTCGTCTGGCCGACGAAGCGCGCGCGCTCTTCGCCGAGGCCGGCCTCGGTGTGCGCGCCCTCGGCGACCGCGCGCTGACCGCCTCGCTCGGCGGTGAGTTCCAGGCGCTGTTTGTACGCGCGCAGGATGTCGCCGAGTTCGTTGCCGACGGTGCGGCTGACGCTGGTGTCACGGGCTGGGATCTCGTGGCCGAGTCTGATCGCGCACTCGTGACATTGCTCGACCTCGAGTTCGGTCGCTGCCGACTTGTCGTGGCGTCGCATGAGGACAGCGGCATCATGTCGCTCGACGACATCGTCGACCACCGCATCGCGACTGTCTTCCCTCGGTTGACTCGCAACTATTTCGCGTCGCTCGGCCGCCCCGTCTCCATTGTCCCAGTCTCGGGTGCGGCCGAGGTGGCGCCGCACCTGGGCATAGCTGACGTCATAGTGGATCTCGTCTCGACGGGATCGACCCTAAAGACCAACGGCCTGCGCGAGCTCGCGACAGTTCTCGAGTCGACCGCGCGCCTCATCGCACCCGCGCGGCGCGCAGCCCTTGATGATCTCGTGACCGCACTCGACTCCGTCGTGCGCGGCCGCGGCAAGCGCTACCTCATGGCCAACGTCCCGCGCACAGTGCTCGAACGCGTGACCGCTGTCTTGCCGGGCCTCAACGGCCCAACGGTCACCAACATCCTGAACGGCCACGACATGGTCGCTGTACACGCCGTAGTCCCAGCCGACGGCATCTATCGCACGATCGCCGCCCTCAAAGCCCTCGGCGCCGAGGGCATTCTCGTCACGCGCATCGAGCGGCTTCTGCCATGACGATCGCGACGGACGCGGCGGCGATCATCGCGCGTGTGCGCGAAGAAGGCGACAAAGCTCTGTTCGCGCTCGCGCGAGAGCTAGACGGCGCGACGCTAGACGCGCTCGAAGTCCCGCCAGGCGCGGCCATCACTCCCGCCTTACACGATGCGATGGCGCGCGCCATCAAGAATCTCCGCACAGCGCACGAAGCGTTCGCGCCGAGGGCCGTCGAGGTCGAGACAGAGCCGGGCGTTGTTGTCGGCCGACGACCCGACCCTCTCGCGCGAGTGGGTATTTACGCGCCCGGAGGACGAGCAACATACCCCAGCAGCCTGTTGATGGGCGCGATTCCCGCACGAGTCGCTGGCGTGCGCGAGGTCATCGTGTGCTCACCACGCCCCTCGCCCGCACTCCTTGCCGCGGCCAAGCTAGCGGGTGTCGACCGCGTGTTCGCCATTGGTGGGGCAGGCGCGATCGCCGCCATGGCCTACGGTACCGAGACGATCCCTCGCGTCGACAAGATCGTTGGCCCCGGCAATGCCTACGTAGCCGAGGCGAAGCTGCAACTCGCCGGCGTCGTCGCCAGCGAAGCCCCGGCTGGACCCAGCGAGCTGTTCGTGATCGCGGACGAGACGGCCGACCCGGCGATCATCGCGCGCGAGGTGCTCGCGCAAGCCGAGCACGACCCGCGAGCCATTGTCACCGTCGCGGCGCTCAGCGGTCTGGATCGCATTCGCGCGGCCGTGTATGAGCTGCTGCCATTTGAGCCGCGCCGAGACATCATCGCCGAGTCGCTAGCCTCGCGCGGGGAATTCTGCACGGCCCCGTCGCTTGACGCTGCCATCGCCCTTGCGAATGAGCGCGCACCCGAGCACGTGCTGCTCGCGGTGGCCGAACCCCAGCGCGCGTTCGGCGCGATCCGAAACGCCGGCGCCGTCTTCCTCGGGCAAACAAGCTCGGTCACGTTCGGCGATTATCTCGTCGGCGCGAATCACGTGCTGCCGACTGGTGGGCTCGCTCGCTCGTACTCAGGGCTCTCGACACCAGACTTCGTGCGGTGGACCACGTATACCCGCGTCGATCGCGCCGCCGCCTCGCGGCTCGCCGCAGACACGGCGGTGTTTGCCGAGGCCGAAGGGTTGAGCGCTCACGCGAGTGCCGCCCGCATCTGGGAGGGCAAGTGAGAGACGCCTACCGCGTGGTTCACTTGTATGCGAACGATCGACCACCATGTGCGATCGATCTCAGTGACAACACGAACTTATGGGGCATGCCACCGGCCGCCGCGGCAGCCGCAGCCGCGGCTCTCGGCAATGCGACGAGATATCCAGGTGTGTACGCGCGAGAGCTCAAGGCCGCCATCGCTGATTACATCGGCGTCACACCTGACATGGTTGTCACCGGATGCGGATCTGACGACGTCCTCGACTCGGCCTTCCGCGCGCTGGCCGAGCCGGGCGATATAGTCGCGTATCCGGACCCGACGTTCCCAATGGCGGCAACGTTCGCGCGCATGAATGCGCTCATCCCCGTTCCGGTAGCGATGACCGGTGACTGGGACGTGGACCCCCAAACATTCCTGGCGACCGACGCGCAAATTACCTACCTCTGTTCGCCGAACAATCCCAACGGCGGGTCGTTATCGCGAGAGGCCGTGTCGACGCTCGTCGCGGAGTCGCGCGGCTACGTGGTTATCGACGAAGCCTACGCCGAGTTTGCGGATCGGTCGGACGTTGATCTACTCGCGCGGTCGGATCGGCTGGTCATCACGCGAACGATGTCGAAGGCGTTCGGACTCGCGGGTCTGAGAGTCGGATACGCGGTCGGCGCCCCGTCGGTCATAGCCGAGATCGAGAAGTCGCGCGGACCGTACAAGGTCAACCGCGTAGCCGAGTGCGCTGCTATTGCGACGTTGACCGAGGATCGCCAGTGGGTCACCGATCACATCGTGCTCGTCCGAGAGCATCGCGAGCGGCTGCGGTACGAGATCGCGACGTTCGAGACCGACGCCAATTTCGTGTTCGTGCCGTTGCCGAACGCGGCTGAGGTCGCGCGGAGGCTGAGGGAGAAGGGCATCGCGGTGCGAGCGTTCGACCGTGGCGTACGCGTCACCATCGGTCCGTGGAACCTCATGCAGGCCTGCATCGATGCGCTTAGCAGTCTTTGATTACGGCGCCGGCAACTTGCACTCGCTCGGCAAGGCGCTTCAGGCTCCGGGCGTCGCTGTCGTGGTCGAGACCGACCCACAGTCCCTCCTCGCGGCCGATGCCATCGTGCTCCCGGGCGTGGGAGCCTTCGGCGCGGCCGCCTCGCGCCTCGGGAGCGCCCGCGCCGAGCTTGCCGCGGCGCTCTCGTCCGGTATGCCGTGCCTCGGTATCTGTCTCGGCATGCAATTGCTATTCGACGCCAGCGAAGAAAGCCCCGGCTCCACTGGACTCGGCGTCATTCCTGGCCAGGTCACGCGGCTACGCGCTTCGCGCGTGCCGCATATGGGGTGGAACACGGTAACGTGGTCCACACCGAGCATCATGGACTCTGGCTTTGGGGCGAGCGAAGCGAGCGACGCGAAGCGTCGATCAGAACCAGGTCTTGTCGCTTACTTTGCCCACAGCTATGTGTGCCGGCCACGAGATGGGAGCGTAGTAACCGCCTGGACCGTGGAGGATGGCGACAGGTTCCCCTCGGCCGTGCGATGGCGTAACGTCGTGGGTGTGCAATTCCACCCTGAGAAGAGCTCGGCGCCCGGCGTCCGCTTCATTCAAGATTTCATAGGAGCCGTATGATCGTCATTCCCGCTGTCGATTTGCGCGGAGGCGCCTGTGTCCAGCTCGTCGGTGGCTCGTACGACGACGAACGCGTCCGCCTAGGTGACCCAGGCGCCGTGGCGCGAGGGTGGGAAGAGGTGGGATTCCATCATCTGCACGTGGTGGATCTCGACGCGGCCACGGGCCGTGGCTCGAACGTCGGACTCGTGAGGGAGATCCTGACAGCGTCAGATTCCGAAGTCCAGGTCGGCGGCGGCGTACGCGATGGCGACCGAATTGAGGAATTGCTCGCAGATGGAGCACGACGCGTGATCGTCGGCACACGCGCCCTAGAGGACGCCTCGTGGCTCGACGAGATGACGTCGCGGTTCCCCGACGAGCTGATCGTTGCCGCCGACGTATTCGACCGTCGCGTCGTGACGCGCGGATGGAGCCGATCACTCCCGGTCGACGTGCTCGACGCGATCGAGGAGCTGAATGATTTGCCGCTCGCGGGGTTGCTGGTGACCGCGGTGCATCGCGAAGGCCAACTGCGTGGAGCGGACCTGCCCCTCATGGAGGACGTTGCCGACGCCGCCGCATTCCCTGTGTACGCGGCGGGCGGCATCACAACCCTGAGCGATGTCCGCGCACTCGCTGACCGCGGGGTCGCCGCTGCGATCATTGGCATGGCGCTGTATACCGGCGCCATGGACCCCCGCGCCGCGGCCGCGGAGTTCGGCGAATGACGATCGTCACGCGCGAGACCAAGGAAACGCGGATCCAGGTGCGCATCGAGCCCGCCCGCGATCCCCAGGCGCCGGAGACGAGCATCGTGACCGGCGAGCCGTTCTTGGATCACATGCTCACGACCTTCGCGCACTACGCCGCGCTCGACCTCCACATCACGGCCGCTGGCGACCTCCGCCACCATCTGCTCGAAGATGTCGCGATCGCCCTGGGTCAGGCGATCGCATTGCTCGCCCCGGCCGGCGCCGCGCGATACGGCGATCGCGCGATCCCGATGGACGACGCCCTCGTTCATGTCTCACTCGACGTCGGCGGGCGTCCGTACTATCGCGGCAAGCTGCCGAGCGGCCTGTACAACCACTGGATGCGCTCATTCGCCACGAATGCCCGCACGACGCTCCACGTGCGGGTCCTCCGCGGCCACGACCGCCATCACATCGTCGAGGCGGCCTTCAAGGCACTCGGCCTCGCCCTGCGCCAAGCGCTCGTCGACACCGGCGCCGTCATGAGCATCAAATGATGCGGCGCATCGTGGTGTGCCTCGACGTCGACGGCGGGCGCGTCGTCAAAGGCGTGCGCTTCCAGTCGCTGCGCGACATTGGCGACCCGGCGGAGCTCGCCGCGCGCTACGAAGAACAGGGCGCCGACGAGATCGTGTTCCTCGACATCTCGGCCAGCGTCGAGGGACGCGCGACGCTGCTCGATGCGGCGCGGCGGACCGCCGAGCAGCTCTTCGTCCCGCTCACGATCGGCGGCGGCATCCGGTCCGTGGACGACATCGCTCGGACGCTGCGGTCCGGCGCCGACAAAGTGAGCATCAACTCGGCGGCAGTGGCTCGGCCGACGCTGTTAACTGATGCGGCCGAGCGATTTGGCTCGCAGTGCGTCGTGGCGAGCATCGATGCGAAAGATGGTCAGGTGTATGTTCACGGCGGCCGCACCCCGACATCGCTGGACGTCGTCGAGTGGGCGCGAACCTGTGTAGAGCATGGAGCCGGGGAGATTTTGTTGACCAGCATCGACCGTGATGGCGCCCGCAACGGTTACGACTTGGAGCTCACACGCGCCGTGTCGAGGGCTGTGGACGTGCCCGTGGTCGCGTCCGGTGGAGCCGGCGCGCCCCGGGATGTCGCCGAGGTTCTGGAGAATGCAGATGCGGCACTCGTCGCTGGCATCGTGCACGACGGCGTGACCACCGTCGCCGAGATCAAAGCCGCCGTAACCCGCGCGGGGATCCCATGTCGTCCGTGAGCCTTCTCCACGCGGTAATCGAGCTGGCGCAGGTTGTCGGCGACACCGCCATGGAATACTTCGGCTACCCGAAGCTCGTCGTCGAGACCAAGAACGATGGATCGCCAGTGACCGTTGCCGATCGGACCGCCGAGCAAAAGGCCCGCGAATGGCTCGCCCAGCGATTCCCCAAGGACGGGATCCTCGGCGAAGAATTCGGGGCCGAGCGACCGGACGCGGCGCGTCGCTGGCTCATTGATCCGATCGATGGCACGAAGTCGTTCGTCCGCGGGGTTCCCCTCTGGGCGACGCTCGTGGCGCTCGTCGAAGGCGAGACAGTGTTGGCCGGCGCCGTCAATTGCGCCGCGGCTGGCGAGATGGTGGGCGCCGCGCTTGGCGAAGGCGCTTGGTGGAATGGCTCGCGCTGCTCAGTCTCCACGATCAGCTCGATCGCCAACGCGACCGTGCTTACCAGCGACGACCGCTTCCCGAAGCGCCCCGAACGGCGCCCGCGTTGGGACGCGCTGGCCGACGCCGCGAAGGTCGCCCGGACCTGGGGTGATGGGTTCGGCTACGTGATGGTCGCGACCGGGCGCGCCGAGGTGATGGTCGACGAGGCATTTGCCATCTGGGATGCCGCCGCGCCATACGCAATCGTCACTGAAGCCGGCGGCCTCTTCACGACGTGGACTGGCCAACCAACTCCGTTCGGCGGCGAGGGCATCGCGACCAACATGTCGATCGCGCCAGCGGCGCGTGCGGCGTTATTCGATCCATGATTACTATCGTCACGCAGGATGCGACCACCGGTCGCGTGCTCATGGTCGCTGGCGCCGATGAGGAGGCCATCGAGCGCACCAAGGCCACCGGAGAGATGCACTACACATCCCGCAAACGCGGGCTTTGGCACAAGGGCGCGACCAGCGGCAACCGCCAGCGCGTCGTATCACTGACGCCAGACTGCGACGGCGACGCCATCCTCGCGCGCGTCGAGCCGCTCGGCCCCGCTTGCCACACCGGCGCGGTGTCTTGCTTCGACGCACCACCGCCTGACGCGCTCTCCGCACTCGACGCCACCATCGCCGAGCGCGCCGCTGGCGGATCTGACGCCAGCTACACGCGTCGCCTCCTAGCCGACCGCAACCTGCGTCTCAAGAAACTCGGCGAAGAGGCCGCCGAGCTCGTACTCGCGTGCGCGGACAACGACGCGGCGCGTGCAGTCGAGGAGGCCGCGGATTTGTTATACCACTCGCTCGTCGCGCTTCGCGCGCTCGGCGTCGGACTCGATGAGGTCCGTCGCGTGCTTACGACGCGGGCACGCTGACGATCGTGAACGGCACCGTCAGCACGCGCCCGTTGCGCTTGATTTGCACCCAGACCATGTAGCGCCCGGGTTTCGGGAAAGCGTAGGGGAAGGAGACCGTATCACTGATCGTCCCCATCTGCATCGGCGACATGCTCGCCATGCGCCGCGCGAGCGCGCCATACGAGGTGTCCCCCGGCTGCCGCATCTCGAACGCCATCTGCGATGCCGATGAGATGGTACCCATGGGATGCAGATGGATGAACACGCTCCCGTCGTCGCGGACGACGACCGCGTGTCCCGCCATACCCATGTATGGCTGGACGCCCGGCACCACGAACCGGAGACCAGCGGGCTGGCCGACTTTTACGGTGTCGGACCCGAGCTTCCGAATGCGAGGCCCATCGGCTCCAGGCGCGGCGACTGAGAAGGCATCGTCTGAATCACTCGGCACATATGCCGAGGGAGGGCCAGGAAGATCGACGGTCGCCACGAGCGTGTGATCGAACCCGCTCTCGTGCACGATGTCCGCGAAGACGCGATATCGGCCGCTCGGAAGCGCCGGTATCGAAGCACGAAACGTGTCTGTGTCTGCCGTCGTGGGATGCACGTGCGCAAACGCGAAGCCGGTGTCGGCGACGAGAAAGAGATGCATGAGCTTCCCGTGATCGGGAATTAACGGCGACCACTGGGTCCGCTGCCGCTGCTCGAGGTAGTTGGCATCGTGCCGCTCCAGCCACTCGCTATCGGTGATCGCGAACGTAAGCTGCCCAGGCTGCGCCACGAATGCCCGTACCGCGAACGGCCGATACATCCGCTGCCGAAACTCGGCGTCGGTGCTATTCCACCAAGTCCACCCACCAAAAAGCATGACGGCAACGAACACGCCGGTCCCGGCCATAGCCAACCGCGCCCGTCGCCGATGGCCGGGGTCCGGCACCTGCCCCGGCTCGAGCGTCGCCTCGCGCACGGCCGCCCCGCCGATCGACATGGCGCCGACGAAGAGGAAGATGCCGATCGCGCCGAGGATGAACCCGAGTCCTCGGTAGAGTGGCAATCGACGAGTGGCGACGGCGACGACGGGAACGACCGCGGTACCGGAGCCTTTGCCACCGTGCACACCGACGGTAACGCTGTTCGAGCCGCCGGACATGACCCACAGCTTCCCGACGAAGGTCGCCGAGTCACCGCTGACGCGCGCGGCGTCCTCGGGAGGCGGCGCCGCCGCGGTGGCGTCGTAGCGATTGACGAACAGGGTCACGCGGTCGGGCGCAGCCCCGGTGACATGCACCGTCACCTCGGCCACGCCCGGCACGACGCCGGGCAGTCGCACGACCACGAGGACGGGGTACGGTCCCGCTTTCCCCTCGTACCACACGTCGGGACTCCCGACATGCGCCGAGCACACGAGCACCGCCAGCGCGAGCCCGAGTGCTCGGCCAAGCCCCGCGATCATCGGCGGAGCCGCGCCATCCCCACGCCCCACCAAAGGCCAACGCGCGCCGAGACGATGGCGAGCAAAGTCGCGACCCCGAGTCCACTGAACAACCCGCCCACATCGGGGCGGCCGCGATGGTGCGGCGTCCAGTACTCGTACCGCCACGGTCCGAGCCGCGAATTGTAGTCCCACTGATCAGACGCGAAAACGTAGTTGCGCGCGGCCGGAGACAGCAGAAACTCCGACCAGAACCAATGCACGACAAGCATGAGCGCGACGAACGCCACGCCGATCGCGAGGGCTAGCAGCCAGTCGTTCTTGTACCCAAACCGCCGCAGCAGTAGATCGATCGCGATCGCAGGCACGATCAAAATCAGTGGAAAGAACGGCGGCACCATGTGCGTAACCGGATTGTAGATGGGCGCGAGCTTAGGCGTAGCCGGAAAAGCCTCCAGCGTCCACATCATGACCAGCGTCAGCACCATGTAGATGGCGGCGGTGGTCGTCGCCGGCCACCGAAGCCGCCCGGCGCGTCCGAACGCGACCAGAAATACCGGCAACACCGCCCCGGTAACCTCGTAGAAGATCGCCGAGTGCATGGTGTTCGGCGCGGACGCGTACTCCATGATCGCCGTCGCGGCCATGGTCACGATCAGTCCACCGGACGCCGCGTATACCAGCGCATACGGCCGCGCCTCGGCACCGGTCGCCCGATTCTGCACGGCGACAGCCATGAGAATGGCACCCGCCTGGATCGCCACCATGCCCCAGAGGAGCACCATGTGGGGCGGGCTCACGATCTGCACGTCGAGCCCATACGCGTTGTGCCACCAGTCGTCGAACGGGGCCGAGGCGATCATGAGGAGCGTGCCCCAGATGCACACCCAGGCGCCTAACGGCCCGCTGAACCCCCAGAACTTCACGGTCGACGCCTTGTCGGCCGGCGTCCCGAAAAAAGTGGTTCTGAGGACCAGCCAGCCGCAGAAGAGCCCCGTGAGAGAGGCGCCGAGTTGCTCCTCTAAATGGGGCAGGGTCCAGAACGTGTCCCGGCCGACCGTCCGGTGCCACGAGATGTCCCAGATGAGACCCGTGACAATGAACGCCGAAGACAGCATGACCGCGCCCAATGTGAGGGTCAGATCGGAAATAGCCGGTTTGGTCCTGACCGCCGGAGCGGCATCTGAAACTAGGGTCGCCATACGTTCAACGTTGCGCGAGTTGGCCTTGGTCCGCCAGACTCATACGCATGCTGGTGCGTAATGTTTCCGACACAGCGCGCTGGGTAGCCATGTATCGCGCAATGGAGACCGACCGGCCGGACGCGATATTCCGGGACCCGTTCGCGCGCCGCCTGGCGGGAGACCGCGGCGCCGAGATCCTGGAGGCAATGCCCCGGGGCCGGGCTACGGCCTGGCCCATGGTCGTGCGTACGGCGGTATTCGACGAGCTGATCCTTCGGGCGATCTCGCGCGATGGCGTCGACACGATCCTGAACCTGGCGGCCGGCCTCGACGCCCGGCCGTACCGGCTCTCGCTCCCGCCGACGCTTCGCTGGATCGATGTCGATCTCCCAGAGATTCTGGCATACAAGCAGGAGATCATGGCCAACGAGCGCCCCTCCTGCAAACTGGAGACCGTGGCCCTCGACCTGGTCGACATCCCGGCTCGTCGAGCGTTCTTCGAGAAGATCAACAACGAAGGCCGGCACGTGATGGTGGTCTCCGAGGGACTGCTCGTCTACCTCGCGCCCGGCGACGTCCGGACGTTGGCCATCGACCTCCGCTCGGAGCGGACGTTCGAGTGGTGGTTGTTCGACCTGGCGTCGATTGGCGTTTTGGAGTACGCCCAGAAGTCGTGGCAGAAGCAGATGGGCGGCGGCACCGTCATGCAGTTCGCGCCGCGCGAAGGTACGCAGTTCTTTACGTCACTCGGCTGGTGGCTGTCCGAGTTTCGTCTGACGATGAAGGACGCCCGGCGCTTGCATCGCGAGATGCCAATGGCGTGGCTTTTCCGCCCGCTCATAGCGCTCGAGATGCGGAAGCCGCAGGAAAAGTCCAAGTGGCGGACTGGGACTGTTCTGCTTCAGAACCCCGTGACGGCCGTCCGCGAGAGCCGCGTGGTGTCGCCGACATAGGCGAACGCGATGTCGTGCATGTATTTCAGGGTCACCCGTTGCACGTCCTCTGGCGTGACCCTCCGTAACTCCGCCGCGAATCTTTCTCCCGCTCGATAATCACCCCGATACAACTCGGCCCGGGCCAGAAAATTGGCCTGATCGGCATTCGTCTCATTGTCGAGGAAGTACTCGGTAATGAACTGCTGAACGAGGCGCTGCAGCGCGTCGCGATCGACCAGTGCATGCCCCAGCTGTGACACCTCAGTGTGCATGATCGAAAGCACCGTGTCGGGTGAGCCCGTTGTCACATACAACCCTCCCCCGGCGAGCGCCCGCTCGACAAAGGGAGCATTGACCGCATACGACAAATTCCGTTGATCGCGGACCTCGGAGAACAAGCGACCTGACAAGACAGCCGTAGCGACGCGCAGCGCCTGGTAATCGGGACTGGTCGCGGGAGGCCCCTCGTAGTAGCCGAGGATGTAATTGGTCGGCAGGTCGCGCGTGACCGTCACCAACGAAGACGGATGCGGCATCGGCGGATTCGGTAGCGTCCACTTGTACGAGCCGAGCGGCAGGTTCCCCAGGGTGCGGGCAATGAGATGCTCGACGCGTGAGCGCTCGACATCACCGACGACGACGATCAACATGCGCGACCGCACCATCTGCGTCGCCTGAAACTGCATGAGCTCTCGCTTCGTGAGCGCGGCGATCGATTTCTCGCTGCCGCCGATCGCCCGCGCATACGGATGCCCCGCATACGCGGCGCTATCCGCCAGATACTCGACGAGATCGTCGGGACTATCGCGCCGCTGCTTCACCGTCGACAGATATTCTTGCCGCACCATCTCGATGTCTGGCGCGTCGATGTTCGGATACATCAGGCGATCGGCGAGCACGACGAACGTCGAATCGAACGTCTCGGGCGTGGCGCGCACGCCGATCGACGTCCAGTCGAAGGTCGGGTCGATGACGATCGATGTCCCGAGGCGCGCCATCGCGTGCCGCATGACCGCCCGGGGAAAGTGCTTGCTGCCACGCTCGGAGAGGTCCAACAAGAAGGGCTCGATACCGGCGGTCTCATCGGTCTCTTCGCGCGTCCCGCCAAGCAAATACACGTCCGCGGTCGCAATACCCGCACTCGTCGACCGGCGAAGAATGACGGGAATTCCGGACGCGACGAACTTGGTCGTGGTCGAGTCGCTCGCCGTATGCAAGAGCGAAGCAAATGCAAGAAATAAGATCATTGAGTCGGCCGCAGATCGGCCTCAGTGAGATGAATCGATTGCCGATCTTGCGGAGAGATAAGCACGCCGATGACGTGTGGCTTGCCGACGATGTATTTGCGAGTATAGTCGGCCAGGTCAGCCGTGGAGCGCGCGGCCATATTGTCGACGTATCCCATGTAATAATCGAGGCTGGCGACGGACCACCAGAACCCGATCACGTGGGTGTAGCCCGATGTCCGCTCGCGCCCGAATGCCGAGGAGACGGTGCGCTGTGCCTTGATCTCCATCAGCTCCTCATCGGTAACGTACCCGGGATCGGAGAAATGCGAGATCTCGTCCTCCAGCGCCACGAGCGCAGGCTTGAGCTTATCGGCTGTGGTTTGGCCGCTGATCGTAATCGGCCCGACATGATTCAACGTGTAGTAGTTGACGAGGATGCCGCGATCGACGGAGATCCCTTCCCAGAGCCCGCTCTCGATCAACCGCTTCTGCAAACGCGAGCCCGGCTGATTCGCGACGTCCGAAAACACGTCGGCGGCATACGTGGCGTTGGGGTCGGCGCCGACGCTCGGCCCCTGCCATTGGAGTAAGACCGTTACGGCGCTGACCGGCGCCTCGGAGATCACCGCTTGGTTCCCGTCGAGCGGCGGGATGGGCGGAATCGGATCCGCGAGAAACGGATCGGCTCCGCGTGCCCAACCGTGGAACACGGAGTCGGCCAACGCCAGCGCGCGCGACGGCGTGACGTCACCCGTGATCAACAGCGCCGAGTTGTTCGGGATATAGTACCGGCGTTGGATCTCGCGCATCTGCGCGGGCGTCACGTTGCGAATCACATCGCGATCGCCGATCACGTTCTTTCGGCTGAAGCTGCCGGGATAGAGCTTCTTCGCCATCGCCTGATCGAGACCGAAGAACGGACTCGCCTCCTGGCGATCATACTCGCCGAGCACGACTTCTTTCTCGCGGGCGAGCTCCTCGGTCCGGAACAACGGCCCCTCGACCGCCGACGCCATGAGTCGCATCCCGGCAGCGAGACTATCCGAGGGGAGCGTGAGATAGTAGTTGACCCGCTCCTCCGTCGTCGTCCCATTGAACACGGCGCCCAGCTCGGCCGCGCGGTCGACGAACGCACCGGAAGCGCGATACGTCTCGTTCGCCTTGAAGAACATGTGCTCGTACATGTGCGCGAGACCCGCGTACGGCGGCGTCTGGGTGAACGACCCGTTGCGGACATCGATCTCGATCGTCGCCAGCGGCACGCCATGGTTCTCGACGACGATGACTTCGAGGCCATTGTCCAGCACCTGCCGCTTTATCGTCTTCTCGAGCTCCGCGCGCTGCGCGCCGAGTGGCGCGGCGAGGAATGCCAACAACGCTATTCTTCTTCGCATGATCAATCAGGAATCACTAGAGGAATTAGCGTCCCGGCTCGACGCCACGAGGCTTCGGCGGGACGTTGCGTTAGCCCCCTACACCACGTTCCGTATCGGAGGTCCCGCCGACCTCTTCTACGATGCAACCACGGCCGACGATCTCGCAAATGCGGTGCTCGCGGCCCGCGCCACGGGCGTTCCGTACTTCGTGCTGGGGCTCGGCGCGAATATCCTCGTCGGCGATTTGGGCTTTCGGGGGCTGGTCATCCACAATGTCGCCGACCGCCACCGGTTCAGCGAGGAGGGCCTCCTCTGGACCGAGAGCGGCGCCGTCCTCGGCCGCCTCATACCCCAGGCCGTCGCCCTGGGGTGGTCGGGGCTCGAGCACTACGTCGGCATCCCGACGACCGTCGGCGGCGCGATCTGGCAGAATCTGCACTTCTTGTCGCCCGCGCCCGAGCGCGAGCGCACCATGTTCATCGAGGAAGTTTTTGTTTCAGCGGAGCTCCTCACTGTTGACGGTTCGCGCTGCATTGCCGACCGGACAATGATGCAATTCGGGTACGACACGAGCCTCTTGCACCACCACCGCCACACCGTTCTGTCGGTCACATTCCAGCTGGCGCGCGGTGACGTCGCGGGCATGCACAAGATCATGCAGGAGAACCTGAGTTGGCGTGGCGCCAAGCACCCTTGGCTCGAATACCACCCTAGTGCCGGCTCGATCTTCCAAAAAATCGAAGGGGTCGGCGCCGGCCGGCTGATCGAACAAGCGGGGCTCAAGGGTTTTCGAGTCGGCGATGCCCAAATCTCTCACATTCACGCGAACATCATGGTCAATCTGGGGCACGCCACCGCCCGGGATGTGCGCACTCTGATCGCGACCGCTCAAGACGCGGTCGAGAAACAGTCAGGTTATCGTCTGCAGCCAGAAATCGGCGTCATAGGCGAGTTCTAGATAGAGCTCCCGAACACGATCAAAGCACTCCACCCAGGCCGCGGCCCCCGACCGTCCAGTGCCCGGGCTGCGCCGATGCCGAGTGCGCCGCCGAAGCCGCGCACCAAAAAGTCCAGGGAAGTGCGAAACCCGTCGCTTGGCATGGTGTTGACCCGAGGCCCCAAGCCGAGCAAAGCGACCCGTGCGGCCGAAGTAGAGGCCTCGGCCCACCCCGAGCGAACTCCGATCGCCAGCTCGGGAGCCACAGCGGGCAACAGAACGCGATTGAGCCGCAGAGGCGCCCGCAACCAGGGCAACTGGTAACCAATCTCGGTCTGCAACACGGCTGCCTGATCGCCACCGAACTGCTTGTAGTCATACGCCGTAAGCCCTTCCAACGTGCCGATTTGAAACAGCTGCTGCGGCGGTATCGTATGTCCAGTAACGACGCCCCCGTCGGCACGCGCCGTCAGGATGAACGGCCCGGCGAACTGTCGGCCCACGAGCCGCGCCTCGATGCGCTGCCAGCCGATGTCCCCGCCCGCCCATTCGTAATGGAACTGCGCCCCCACCCCGGGCCGAACGAACACGAGGTCGACATCCGGATGGAAGTCGATGGTCATCGCCACTCGCTCATACGACCCGTTCTCCACGCCTCGGTTCGGCCGGAACAGCGAGTCGGGCATGAACACGTTTGGCAGGATGGGTGGTCGCCGCAGTCGAGCGGCATCATACCGGTCGTCCCCCGGCCCCGCGTCGAGCCGGACGACGACCTCGCGCTCCGGCCCGAACGTTCGCGTCACCGAGGCCGTCGCGGATCGCCGATCCACGTAGTCGTACTCGTCCTGCGTAAACAGCGCCTCGATCGTGGGCCCCGACGTAAACGCCGTCCGAAACACGTTCGTGTTGTCGAGATCCCGCGCCGCACCCAGGCCGAGTTGCCAGGGACCGCTCGTCCAGGTGAGCCCCACCGCGCCGCGGAAGGTGGCCTCGGTCCAGGCATACCCGACGTTCGCCCGGGCGACGAGTCCAGGCGCCGCATCGCGAAACCGCAATTTGCCGGCGAGCCCCGTGTACGCGCCTTCCACGCGATCGAAGTGAAAGAAGTCGCTGAACCGGTTGTACTCGAGCTCCACCGTCGGCTTGCCGGTCGGGCGCCACGATGGGGGCGCCAAGTCGGTGAAATCATCGGTCCGCATGCCCGCCGTCACCGTGCCCAGCGGCGCGCTCCAGTCGCCATAGCGAGACAAGCTGTCGGACGGCGCGAACGTCAGCGTGTGAGGCACCCGCCGCAGAGTATCGGCGCGCACGATCGTATCGTTCACCGCATAGCGCGACCACTGGGACACGACCCGCAGCGCCGATCGGGCGTCCCCGGTAAATGGGGACGCGACCTGACCCTCGATGCGCTGCGTGGTCGGCAGCCAGTAGGCGCCGTCGACCTCGCCGTTCTGGAGATCCACGGCGAAAAATGTCCGGAGCATCGGATAGGCGAGCGGGCTCCGGCCCAGCAGGTTGAACGAGCCCCGCATGCGCACGATCGTGTACCGGGTCCCGTCGAGAAAGACATCGCCACGAAAGAGCCCGATAGGCTTGCGGCTCCCCGACAGTCGCGGCTCGACGTGCACCCGGATGAGCGGGATCTGCCGTGCGCCAGGCAGATGCAGGATGACGACCGTATCGCCACCCGTGAACTGATAGGCGCTGTCCCGGTTCGGGGCGAAGGGATGCGCGACGACGAAAGCGGTGTTGCGCCCGGGACCACCCCGGCCGCGCACCGCCTCGCCCGTATCGGCGCCGAACATGACGTTGATCCGGTTACCGTACAGCACCGGAACCGTCCAAGCTCGGTGCATCACCGCCAGCATAGAAAAGGTCAGCGTCGACATCTGCGCGCGGTATCCGACCACGTGCTGGTCGTAGGCGCCGTTCCGGAGCCACCGCGACTCGCTCGCCACTTGCTCGACCTGGACCGCGCTTTCGGTGCCACCGGAGCGCTTGATCACGACCGTGATCTCGCTCTCGATATGTGCACGGTACGACGACAAGCTTTCGGGCACGACGCGGTTGTGCGCCGCGGCGGAGTCGACCAGCGCCTTGAGCGACGAGTCGGGCGACTGCACGGAGAAGGCGACGATGATCAGGAATAGCATGGGCGCGCATCAAGCACAGTGGATGCCACGCGATCAGACCAAGTAAAATCAATACTTATCATGAAAGCCAGATACTGGGAATTGAGTCGGTCAGCGCGATACAGTCTCCTGTTCGCGCTGCCGTTACTCGTTCTCTACGAGGAGTTCGTCGCCCTGTTGTCGCACGGCCCGACCGGCGGCGTCCGCAACGGCGCCGACGTGCTGCTGCAGCAGGCGGTGTACGCCGTTGCCGGCCGCTACGAACCCATTGTATTCGGGGTCGCGTTATTGGGCATTGGCGGCTTTCTCGTCGTGCGCGACATTCGAGCGCATGGCCGTCGACTACGATGGACCACCTTCGCGTTCATGCTGATCGAGTCGATCGCGCTCGCCGCGGCATTCGGGACCATCGTGGGCACGATCACCGCGAATCTCCTCCATCTGACTCGCGGATACCTCGCCGTCCCCGGTGGCGCGATCGAGCACTCGCCGCTCGCCACCCGCGTGATGCTCTCGCTGGGTGCGGGGATCTACGAAGAGCTGTTATTCCGCGTCATCATTGCCGGCGCCCTCGACTTCGCCGCGCAACGGCTCCTCGGCTGGCGCCGCTGGATGGCCGGCGTATTCGCCATCGTCGTTTCCGCCACGGTTTTCTCGGCCTGCCACTACATCGGACCGTACGGCGACCCGTTCCAGGTCGACTCGTTCGTGTATCGTCTGATCGGCGGGATGGCGTTCAGCGCGCTGTATTTGACGCGGGGATTCGGCATCACCGCGTGGACGCACGCGCTCTACGACTTGCTCGTTCTCGCGTTGTAGGGCAGCGCGCACGGCTGGTCATACGGCAGCGTGACGCTGAGTCGCAACGTGTCACCAGGCGCAAACGCGAATCGGATCTGTTCGGCACGGCAGAACGGATTGACCGCGTGGAAGGAGCCGTCCTCTCCCGCTTGGATCCACGACGCGGGGATCACGTTGCGCGATGCGTCCGCGTACGCGGCGAGCTTGCCGGACAGATCCGAGAATGGCGCGGGGTCGTGCACATCGCATACATACGTCGCGACCGAGTCGCCCGGCGAGAAACGGCAGTCGCCGGTACTCGTGAGTCGGAGCCGCGCGTCGTAGAACGCCGAGCGGTCCGACGCACCCGGCACCGACGACATCGAGTCCATCACGACGCTCCAGTAGTCGGAGCGGTTGTCGGCGCTCTTCAACAGCTCCGCCAATTCGTCGGCGAAGTGATTTTTCATTTCGCGCCGCGTGACGTCGAGCTTGTCCTCGATGACCCCCGCGGCTTCCTCGGCGGCCACGGCAACCTTGTGGCGCACGCGCTTGACGACCGCGATCGCCTCCGAAGGCTTCGCCGGAGTGGCCGCGGTAGGCTGTGAGCGCGGGACCGCCTCGCGGTCACCGCCACACGCAACGGCCAGGGCGGCCACCCCAAGTGCGACCGACAATGCACGCATCGTCACAAAATATACGCTACCAAATCTGCGGCCGCACATTCTCGGGACGAACCATTGGGTCGCCCGCGTGACACCCAAATGCCTGCGCAAACTCTGGCATGTCCGACAGGGGACCATCGATGCGCCACCGACCTGGTGAGTGCGGATCGGTGATGGCCAACTGGCGAGAGTAGGCCGGTCGGACGTTCTCGCGCCAGATTTGTGCGACCGCGACAAAAAACCGTTGTTCGGGTGTAAATCCGGCGATCGTATCGCGCGTTTTGCTGGCGTAGGCATGCTCCATCGCCAGGTACGCAATTTTGAGCCCGCCAATATCCGCCGTGTTCTCGCCGAGCGTGAGTCGCCCGTTCACATGCACGCTGTCGACGGCAACGTAGCTCGAATACTGATCCGCAACTAATGCCGATCTCTGGTTGTACTCCTTCGCGTCCTCTGGCGTCCACCAGTCGCGCAGGTTGCCCTCGGCGTCGTATTTCCGCCCTTGGTCATCGAATCCATGCGTCATCTCATGACCAATCACGTAGCCAATGCCGCCATAGTTCGTGGCATCGTCGGCCTGAGGATCGAAGAACGGCGGCTGAAGAATCCCGGCAGGGAACACGATCTCGTTCATCGACCCGTTGTAGTACGCATTCACGGTTGGCGGCGACATCGTGTACTCGGTGCGATCCACCGGGTGGCCGAGCTTCTTGATGCGCCGCTTGACGTCGAAGGTGTTCGCTTCCAAGAAATTCAGAACGAACGCCCGGTGCTCGACCGTCAGGGACGAGTAATCCCGCCACTTGTCTGGGTAGCCGATCTTGTTCGCGAACGCGGCCAACTTGGTGATGGCCGCTTGGCGCGTCGCCGGCGTCATCCAGGCGAGCGTCGACAGGTCGTTCTTGAGCGTCTCTTCCATGTTGTGGACGAGATCCAGCGCGCGTTGCTTCGCCTCAGGCGAGAACGCGCGCGCGACGTAGGCCTGGCCGAGCGCCTCGCCCAGTCCGCGGTCAGTCGCCTGCACGCAGCGCCGCCAGCGCGGCTGCATGGCGGGCACGCCAGTCAGGGTCTGACGCATGCGGAAGTCCTCGTTCACGAACGCCGAGTCCAGCCACGGCGCGGTGGTCTCGAGGAAGTGCGCGCGGAGATATGCACGCCAGACGGAGATCGGCTCGCGCGCCAGTAAGCTGTCGAGCGCCGCGAGAAACCGCGGCTGCATGACGATGATATCGGGCACCGGCGGCGCTTGCAGATCGGTGAGCCACGCGCGCCACTCGAGATGCGGCGCGACCGAGTCGGCGCCTGCGATCGTCATCTTGTGGTACGTGTTATAGGGGTCGCGTCGCTCCACGCGCGTCATCGATGCGTACGCGAGCGCCGTTTCCAATTGCACGACCGAGTCTGCTTCAGCGCGCGCGAGGGCCGGCGCCGTATGGGACAACGTCAGGATGCGCCCGACGTGGGCTGCGTACTCTGAGCGGATCCTCGCCGATGTGGTGTCGGTCTTCGTGTAGTAATCGCGGTCGGGCAGGCCGAGACCGCCCTGCTGGACGTAGAGGACCTCGCGCGTGCTCTGCTTGCGGTCTTGATTGACGTTGAACCCGAACGCGACGTCGACCCCCTGCTCTTGGAGCCGTGAGATCTCCGCTCGCACGGTCGCCGGCGTCGTGACGTCGTCGATCCGGTGGAGCTCGGCCTCGAGTGGCTGGAGGCCCGCTGCATCTGCCGCTGCCGAATCCATACACGTGGCGTAATAGACGCCAATCTTGGAGGAGTCTTTGACGGCGCCGTCAAGAATCTCGTGCAGCACGTCGCGGTTGTGCTCCGCCAGCGCGCCAAACGCGCCCCATGCCGGAAACTCGTTGGGGATCGGGTTATTGGCGCGCCAGCCGCCGGTCGCGAACTGGTAGAAGTCCTGGCACGGTGCGCACGTCGTGTCCAAATCCGCGCGATTGATGCCGTGCTGAGCCCGCATGACGGCGGGAGCGAGCACGACGGCGAGAGAAAGGATCCAGAAACGACCACTCATTGCTGGCGATCTCCGATTTTGCGCGCGCTGTCGGCCAGCGCGCGCAGGGTAGCCGAGTGAGGGTACTGAACGAGCCCGCGAACCACGATGTCGCTCGCTCGTGGGTAGAGGCCTATTGCCAACGCCTGGGAGGCCGCCGCGCGATACGTCTCCTCGGCGACTTCCGGCTGATTCAATAACGAGTCATAGCGCACGCCCGCTGTATCGCGAATAGCCTTGAAGTGTGTGAGCCGCGGATCCCCAGGATTGCTTTTCAAGGCCAGCCCTAGGAGCACCTGGGCGTTGCCCGCGTAGCCGTCTGCGACGAGCAGATGCGCCAGGGCGACGATTGCGTCCACGTTATGATGGTCCAGGGTGACCGCGCCCTCCCACGCTAGCCTGGCGCTATCCCGCTGGCCTTTCGCCAGCCAAGCATTTCCCTGTCGGAATAACTCCTTCGCGCGCGCTACGCGCGCGGCGCTATCGACAGGACTCAGCCGCGCGTTCCGCTCGGCGCTGTCGGGACGCCGTAGCTGGAAGGTTTTTCCGAGGCTATCCTGTCCATGCGCAACATTAGCGAGACATAATAGCGACAGTATAGCGGCTAATTTCACGTAGATAGCCCCTCCAGATTTTCCGTTGCCAAAGTCCATTCTTCGAGCGCCGCGTCCAGCTTCCGCCGAGCCGAGTCGAGCTGCGAGCCGAGCTGAGAGCTCCGCGCAACCCCGGCCGGCGTGGCGTACAGCTCAGGATCACCCAAAGCCGCGGTCAGCCGCGCGACCTCGGCCTCGGCCACCGCAACCTTCGCCTCCGCGGCCTCGGCCGAGCGCTGAGCGGTACGGAGGTCCGACCCCTTTGGTTGCGAGACGGGACGCTCGACCTTCCGATGCTCGCGCACCCGCCGTAGCGCCTCCTCTTCCTCGGCGGCCACCCGAGCGGCATGCGCCCGCTCCTCGCTCACAACCTCCCACTCGGCAAAGCTGCCATCGAACACGGTCATCCGGCTCTCGTGCAGCACCCATACTCGAGTAGCAATCGCCCGCAGGAGCGCCCGATCGTGGCTCACGAGCAGCACGGTCCCGGGATACCGCTCGACGGCATCCTCGATGGCCTCGATCGACTCCACGTCGAGATGGTTCGTCGGCTCATCGAGGATGAGCAAATTCGCCCCAGACAGCATCATCATCGCGAGCGCCACCCGCGCGCGCTCGCCGCCCGACAAACTCTCGGCCCTTCGCAGTACCTCGTCGCCCGAGAATCCGAACCGCCCGAGGTGCCCCTGGATCTGTCCGCGCGTCCACAGCGGGCGGAGATCATTGATGATCTCATATAGGGTCCGGTCGAGCGGCACCTGGGCGAGATCTTGCCGATAGTGCGCGACCGAGGTCGACGCCCCGAGCCGTAGCGCCCCGCCGTCGACCGGTCGCTCGCCGACCATCGCGCGCAGGAGCGTTGACTTGCCCGCTCCGTTGGGACCGAGAATCCCAACGCGATCGCCGCGCATGACCCGCGCGGTGAAGTCCCCCAACAACACGCGATCCCCGAGCGTCAGCCGCGCTCGCTCGGCAGAGAGAACCTGGTCGCCGCCACGCTCGCGGATTTCGAGGCGCAGCGCCATGGCATCATCGGCCGTCACTGGCGGACTCAAGCGAGGCAACCGCTCTAGTCTCTTCCGTCTCCCCTTTGCCTGCTTGGAATTCTGCCCGGCAATGTTGCGCCTGATGTAATCCTCCTCATTCGCGATCGCCTTTCTCTGCTTCGTGACCGAGCGCTCCTGTGCCAACCGCCGCTCGCTCCTTTGTGTAATGAACGCCTCATATCCGCCAGTATACGGGATCGCTGTCCCGCCCTCGAAATGCAGGACGTGATCAGCGACCGCGGCCAGAAATGCGCGATCGTGACTGATCACGATCACCGTCTCATCAGTCTCGGTCAGATATTGCTCGAGCCACGTCGTCGTCTCGAGGTCCAAATGATTGGTCGGCTCGTCGAGCAACAAGACGTCGGCAGGCGCGACGAGCTGCCGGGCCAGCCCGAGCCGCCCGCGCTCCCCGCCACTCAGTGCACTGAGGGGTCGTTCACGAGCTTCGCTCGGGTCGAAACCGAGACCATGCAGCACCGCGTCCACGCGGGGAGTAATCATGTACCCGCCCTCGTGCTCGAATCGCTCGAGATCCCGGCCGTAGCGCGTCAATGCATCGGCATCATCCAACGCGTGGGCCTGCTCCGCCAAGGACCGTTCCAGCGCCAACAATTCGGCGAATGGCCCCGCCGCCGCCTCCCAAACGGTATTGGCGTCACCGAAATCGCGGTGCTGCTCCAGCATCGCGATACGAAGTCCGCCCACCCGCGTCACCTGGCCGCGCGTCGGCTCCATCGCGCCAGTGATCAGCCGAAATAGCGTCGTCTTGCCGCTCCCGTTGCGGCCGACCACGCCCCACCGCTCGCCCGCCGCAACGGTGAACGTCACGTCCGTCAGCAACCGGGTCGCGCCGAACTCGACATCGACCTGCGACAATGCAATCTGCGTCACGCCGCCTCGACCCAGGCGCGCCAAGTGTCCTCGGCCTCGCCAATCGTGAGCTTGTTCTGCCACCGCACGAGTGGCGTCTTGAGCAACATGGGCTCCTCGACCAGCCGGTCGAGCCAGCGCTCGTCGGAGTACCTCGCAAACCCCAACCCCAGCGCGGTGTATCGCTTTCCGGCCGAGTCGATCAAGGCGCCCACGCCAAACTTCTGCGCGAATCGCGTGAGCTCGCCGAGTGATGCGGCGCGCTCGGCCAGATCCACAAAATGCGTCTTGACGCGTCGCTCGGCGAAAAAACGCAGCGCCTTGCGGGTGTCGGTGCATTTTTTCGTCCCAAAGACCTGAACTTCCATATGCGCAAAATCTACCTTTGGGAATGAGCCAGTACCGCCCCGCGTGGTGGATCCCCGGCCCTCACGTGCGCACGCTCTGGGGGCGGTTCGTTCGGCGGCCACCCGTGGTGCACACGCGGCGCGAGCAGTGGGAAACGCCGGATGGTGATGTCCTCGACATCGACCGTTTGGACGCGCCACACCCCGATGCGCCGCGACTCATCCTGCTGCATGGGCTGGAGGGCACAGCGCGCTCGCACTACGCGCGCGGGATGCTGGCAGAGGCGCGGGAGCGGGGCTGGGGCGCCGATTTTCTGCTGTTCCGCTCCTGCGGCGGCACCCTCAATCGCACGCGTCGCTTCTATCACTCGGGAGATACGGGCGATCTCGACCTGGTCGTGAACCGGAATCGCCAAGCGTACCCAAAAGCGCCACTGGTGCTCGCGGGTTTTTCGCTCGGCGGCAATGTCCTACTCAAATGGCTGGCCGAGCACAAAGACAGCGCGATACGCGCCGCGGCTGCTATCTCAGTCCCGTTCGATCTCGCGCGAGGAGCGCGACATATAGACAGGGGGTTCGCCCGTGTCTATCAGGCCAATTTCATAGCGTCGCTCAAACGAAAGGTCTATGCAAAACTCGACCATTTCCCGGATCTCGTAGACAGAAGGAAGCTCGATGCGGTCCGGTCGATCAGAGAATTTGATGACCTGTTGACGGCGCCACTGCACGGATTCATCGATGCGGACGACTACTACACGCGCTCGAGCGCCTTGGCGGTGCTGAAGGACGTACGGGTGCCGACGCTGCTGCTGAGCGCCGTGGACGACCCGTTCTTGCCGGCAACGGTGCTCGACGATGTTCGCAAAGTCGCCGAGAAAAACAAAGCGCTCCACGTGGAGTTCGTGGAGCGCGGCGGGCATGTGGGATTCGTCAGCGGCACCGTCCCGTGGCGCCCAGTCTACTACGCCGAGCAACGAGTCAGCGCATTCCTCGCGTCACTGCTGCCGGATGAGGGCCGTCAGCGCCCGAGCGCGCTCGGCGTCTGAGGCGATAGTCTTCGCGGTCGCGAGGTAGGCTGTTCTGACGGTATCCGCATTCGAGCACCGTCCAGCGACCGTGACCAGCACCCGGGTCTTCTCATGATCCGACGCGATGCGTCGTGCCGCGGTAATCGTGGCGATCGTGAACGGATCAAGCCCGGGCCCCGTAGCCGGCGCGTGCTCGATAGCGGCGATCAAGGCGCGGCTTCGATCGTAGTCGCCACTGATCGCGTTCACCGCGCTCATGTACGTGTCGCGGCACGTCGGCGATCCGAAATCAATCTCGTTCGCCGCATCGAGCAGGACCTCGATCCGCTCGTAATCCGAGTTCATGTGCAGCGCCAGCGACGCGATCTGGCACGACTGATCGGCGTCGAGCTTAGTCGACGCGGCCAGCTTCCTGAGGTACACGCGCTTGGCTCCATCGCTCGCGTCGTTGAGATCCGCGATGACCGCCGAGGGGCCGCCCGATGCCATGAGCCTCGGAAACCGGACGGACGCGAGCGCGCCGGTCGCGTGATCCACCTGGCCGAGGAGCTCGCCGAACCAGTCGGCGGCGTTGTTGTCCCAGGGTTTCGACATACCGTCGACCGTGTACTTCCGGCCGAGCATCCCGGACTTCTCGGTGAAGTCCACGCGCCGGCTGTGAGCGCCGTACTGCTGGATGACCGTGAGCATGCCGCCGGGCGACAGCTTGGCGATATCCATGGCGTCGTCGGTGTACCAGATCTCGCCGTCGGCGGTCCAGTCGACCCTACACTGGTTCGTCACCCACGACAGATGCCAGTGATGATTGTCGGAGTCGTTGTGCAGCTCCGTGTGGTGCGCGCTGACGCACGCGCCGAGGAGCGCGATGGCGAGCAGCATCGTCAGTCCCCGCCGCCGCTGACGACGTAGTGGTAGTCGAGCCCGGAGCCGAGGGTCGAGAGACAGATATTGAAGTCTTTCGCGACGGTGGCGTCATTGAGCCAGCCGCCGTGCACGACGGCGCGCAGCACGCGCACCTTGTCACTGCTCGACGCCAGCTTGGTCGCCGCCGACAGCGCGAGCTGGGCGATGACCGCATTGCCGTCGGGGTTATCGTGACCGCGCGCGCGGGCCTCGCCGAGCACGGCGAGCAGGACGCGCGTGCGCTCGCTGCTCGACGCCAGTGTTGCGACGGCCTCGAAGAACTCGTGGCGCAGCGCGGGGTCGGTCAGTGGATCGAGGCCCGCAACCGTGCGAAGGACCGTGCCCTTGTCGTGGTCCGACGCGATTCTCGCGGCCGAGCGCACAACTTCGATCAAGGTCTGCTTGTCGCGCGATCCCGTGCCAATGAGCGCCAGCAACACGCGCCGGCGCTCGCTGCTCGACGCCATCGTATTGGTCGTCGCGAAGAACGCGTGGCGCAGCGTGTCGCTGGCGCCGTAGCGCTGGCCGATCTCGAACAGTACCTGGCGCTTCGCGGCATCCGAGGCGATCGTGGCCGCCGCCTCGGCGATGTCGGCGAGCGCCGCATAATTGGCGTAGCCGCCGCCACCACGCGCATAGCGCATGGCCCGAACCAGAGGCTGTGCTACCGCCGGGGCTTCCGCCAGAGCCGATACGGCGGGCAGGACGACGATGGCAGCATCCTCGGGCGGCAGTGGCACCGGGTGCACCGCGGCGATCGTGACGACGCCCATTCCAACGACAGCGAGCGCGCCAGCGATCCGGCGCGCGCCAAGCGGTCCGCGGCGTACGGCCGCGTCGAGGATCGACATGAGTCGGCCCTCGATCTCCGTCCGACGGGCCATGGCCAGTGCCGCCGCCGCTGGCGCCGTCGCGCCGGTCAACGTCTGCACGAGATCCAGGAGATCGCCGGCGTAGCGGGACGGGCGCGCGCCGGCCACGAGGACCAGGTCGTCGCACGCGCGTTCGCGCTCGAGGCGCATGCGCGCCGCAGCCACCCACGCGAGCGGGTGGAACCAGAAGACCGCGACCGCGAACTGTCCCATGATATGGGTCAGCACGTCGAGTCTTCGGACGTGCGCCAGCTCATGCGTCAGGACGAGTGTGCGGCGCTCGTCATCCCAATCCTCCGCATCCTCGGGCAGGATAATGACCGGCGCGATGATCCCACACGTCACCGGCACGGCGCCCGCTGGGCCCATACGTAGTCTCACACGCCGGCGCACGCCGAGTGGGTAGGCAACGCTTCTGAGGAGTAGGAGCCATTCGGGCGCAGTCACGGGTTGCGCATCCCGAACGATCGCTCTTACGCGGGCCATGCCAATGAGCAGTCGTCCGAGCACCAGGAGCACGCCGGCTGCCCAGATCTGCCAGCGGATTTGCCAAAGGGAGCGCACAACGCTTCGCGTGTGCGCCCGTTCGCGAAACACCGCCGGCGCTGCCTCCGGAGCCATTTCGGGATGTGACGCCATTTCATCAGCCACGCCCGGGGCCACGATGGGAGCGGGCGCCGCGCTTACACGCGTCCGAGCACGCGCACGGGTGTGCGAGCGTAAGCGAGCACCTTGCCGTACGACCGTGACCTCAGGCGCGGTGGTCGGAGCGAACTCCGATGTCGGCCCCAGATCAGCGACGGGAGCGAGCGCGGGAGCCGCGGAAGCCGCGGAAGCCGTGAGCATCGGCACAGGCACCTGCACCGATGGCCCGAGTCGCACGGCAGCGGGCAGCACGAGCAACCCCGCGAGAGTAGATGCCCACAAGAGATGTCGCGCCGCAGCAGAGGTACGCCGCATAAGGCCGGCGGCCGCAAACGCGAACACCAAGATCAATGTGCCCCGTATGGCCAAGTCGAGCATAGATCAGCGCCCCTCCTCGCTGGCGCGCCGAATGAGTGCCGTGAGCCGCGCCCTCTCCTCTTTGGTCAGCTGCCGCCCCGACCCATCGAGCAGCGCCGCCACGGCCTGCGCAGTCGACCCATCGAAGAACGTCTTGACGAGATGCTCGACCGCGTTCTGTCGCGCCGACTCTTTCGCGACCGTCGGCTTATAGACATATCGCGGCCCGTCCTCGTGATGTTTCACATGCCCTTTATCCTCGAGCGTTCGCAACATCGCCCGCACCGCCGAGTAACTCGGCGGATCGGGCATCTCGTCCATAACGTCGGCAACGGTCCCTTCGCCGCGCCGAAACAGCACGTTCATGATCTGCCGCTCACGGCGGCTGAGACGAGGCTCTAGCGACTCAGGCATGCTAGCTATCTAGCATCATGCTGAAAAACTAGCAACCCCCACCGGCAACCTGACCGTCGCCACGCACCCGGTCGCCTGCTGGCGATTGGCGAGGGTCACCGTACCTCCATGTGCCTCAGCGATTTGCCGGCTCAGGGCCAGCCCGATCCCCGACCCGTTGGGCTTGGTCGTATAGAAGGGCACGAACAGGTTCGCGGTCACCCCGACGCCGGGCCCGTCGTCCTCGACTGCGACCTCCACGTGCCCATCGCTCGCCCCCCACCCAATAGTGACCCCACCCCCGGTCTCGATCGCCGCGTCGGCCGCGTTCCGAACCAGATTGATGAGCAACTGGTCGAGCTGATCCGCGTCGCCGAGGATGCTGACCGGTCGCCCCTCAGCCACCCGCACCTGCAGCCGTGTCTCCATGGCGACGGCCCGGCGCACCCACGAACCGACGTCCATTTGCGCCGCCTTGGGCGGCGGCAACTGAGCCAATCGCGCGTAGGATGACATAAAGCGGGACAATCCTTCCGAGCGGCCCGCGATGACGGTCAGCCCGCGAACCACGTCGTCCGCCAAGTCCGACGGTGCCGGATCACGAACCATGAGCGATCGCAGCGTGTGGGCGATCGATTGAATGGGCGCGAGTGAATTATTGATCTCATGGCTCAGCACACGAACGAGCCGCCGCCAAGCCGCGAGTTGCTCCTCGCGCAGCGTCCGGCTCAAATCCGTGAGCACGAGCAGAGTGTGTGGCCTACCATCTTGTCTGAACGTGCTGCGACGAATTCCCCAGCGACCGGCAGGCGCACCAGGAAATGCCAGATCCTCGACACGTGGCGCCTCGCCTTCCAGCGGCCGATCGAGTCCGAGAGATGCCGCGCTTTGGCCAATGAGTCGTGGTGTCGGAAGGCCGAGCAGCCTCTCGCCGGCACGATTCACGAGCCGCAACCGGCTCTCCTCGTCGAACGCGAACACGCCGAGGTCGATCTCGGCCATGACCGTTCGCAAAAGCGCAGCGGCTTCCAGCTCTCCGAGCCGCCAGCTCCGGAGCTGTTGCCCGAGGAGACTCGTCTCCATGAGCGCGAGCCCCAATGCGTCCTCGGGCGATGCGCTCGATGCCCGCATGCTATAGTCGCCCTCGCGCAGCGCCGCGACCATATTCGACAAACTCTGCAGCGGTCGCACGACCTCATTCCGCACGGCGTACGCGCCGCCGAGCCAACAGGCCCCGAGTACGAGCACGATCGTGACGCGCGTGGCGCCGGAGAGCGGCGTCTTCAGGAGCCACAGCGCGGCCAGCAGGAGCGCGGGTACCGCTGGCACGAGCGCCAGCAGCAAAACGCGGCGCTCGTGCTTCAGCCGCCGAGAGGTGCGGGGTCGGGAGTCACCGGCCATTACTCTCTAATCGACGATACAACGCGCTTCGGCTCAAGCCGAGCGCCTTCGCGGCCGCGCTGACGTTCCCATCGAACCGGGCCAGCGCGCGCTCAATCAGGACCCGCTCGGCCTCCTCCAGCGTCATGTCCTCGAGCCGGGCCGTCGGGCCGCCGGCCGGCGGCCGTAGCCCCAGATCGGCCGCTTGGAGCGTATCCCCCGATGCCATCAACACCCCTCGCTCCACCGCGTTCTCGAGTTGACGGACATTCCCAGGCCATGTGTACTCGAGCAAGGCATGGACGGCTCCATTGTCGAGCTTGAGCCCACGACGCCCATAGTGCACCGCATGCCGCTCCAAAAAGTACCGGGCCAAAGGCAGGATATCGTCTCGTCTCTCCCTAAGCGGAGGCAAGACGATCTCGATCGTATTGAGCCGGAAAAGCAAGTCCTCCCGGAATCGTCCTCCGGCAACCTCGTCGGTGAGAATAGCGTTGGTCGCAGCCATAATCCGAACGTCAACGCGCCGAGCCCGAGCCGATCCGACGCGCTCGACCTCGCGGGTCTGCAACACCCGCAGCAGTTTCGACTGCTGCGCCATCGACACGTTCGCGACTTCGTCGAGAAATAACGACCCGCCGTCAGCCAACTCGAACCGCCCAATGCGGTCAGTGCGCGCGTCAGTGAAGGCCCCCTTCACGTGGCCGAATAGCTCACTCTCGAAGACGCCATCAGCCAGCCCACCGAGATTGACAGCCACAAACGGCCGCGCTGCCCGCCCCGACGCACTATGCAGCCACTGCGCGACGAGCTCCTTGCCCGTCCCGTGCTCGCCGGTGATCATCACGTTCGCGTCCGACGGCGCGATCCGAGCCATCAGCTCCAACACGGGCCTCATCCGCGGCGACTCCGCGATCATGAGCGGCCGCCCAGGTGTGGGCCTCAGCGCTTCGAGCTCACGTTCCAGCCGCCGTCCGGCGCGCAGCGCGCGAGCCATCTCCACTTGGCGCCGCGCCGTGGCGACCAGCCGCGCATTGTCCCACGGTTTCTCGATGTAGTCGTACGCCCCTCGCCGCATGGCCTCGACCGCGAGATCCACGCTGGACCAAGCCGTCATGACCGTCACCGGCAACGTCGCGTCGATCCCCTTGATGCGTGCCAGTAATTCCAAGCCCTCGTGACCGGAGGTGGTGTCACGGGCATAATTGAGATCGATGAGCGCTCCGTCGAACTCCTGCCGTTCGAGTGCAGCGAGCACCCCAGCGGGCGAGCGCGCGCTCTCCAACTCGAAACCCTCGGCCTTAAGCAGAAGCGCCAGGGCCTCGATGATGTCCTGTTGATCGTCAGCGATCAGAAGCCGTGGCATTACTCGGAACGTAGCGCGACAACGGGATCGACGCGCGCCGCCCTTCGGGCGGGCACATAGCTCGCAATCGCTGCCACGCCAGCCAGAATCGCGGCGACCGTAATCAATGTCGCGGGATCGTTCGGCCCGACACCATACAGGAGCGATCGCATGGCACGCCCGAGGACCAAGGCGCCGCAGGCGCCGAGGACGAGGCCGATGCCGACGAGCACGCTCGCGCTATGCGCCACCAGCGTCACCACGTCGGCCGCGCGCGCGCCGAGCGCCATGCGAATGCCGAGCTCCGAGGTGCGTTGCGTGACCGAGTACGCAATCACGCCGTAGAGACCCAGCGCGGCGAGCGTGAGTGCCACGGCCGAGAAAATCGTAAGGAGCGTCATGATAAACTGCTGGCGCGACACGTTCGCGTCCAACCATCGCTCGGCGGTGCTCAGATCCCGCACGACGATGTCCGGATCGATCGCTGCCACGGTCCGCCGCACCGAACCAATGAGGGCTGCCGGCGACGACGTGGCCCGCACGACGACGTCACCGGTCCCGTATCCACTCACCCCGACCGGCACGTACACCATGGGATACGCCGGCTCGTTGAGATCGAATTTCTTGACGTCGCCGGCGACGCCGATCACGGTCGTGCGGATCTGGTTCCCGAATCCGGGATCACCGTGCACCGCATTGAGCACCGTCAGCTCGTGTCCGATCGGATCGCCGTTCGGCCAGTAGCGTTTGGCGGCCGTGGCGCTCACGATCGAAGGTACGTTGCCGGCTGTGATGTCGGCCTCGGTGAACTCGCGGCCCTCGATGATCGGAATGCCGATCGTCGAGAAATACCGCGGATAGGTGAGCTCGTAGACCGCGCCGAGCGTGTCCGACGCCGGGTCGCGTCCGTCCGGGCCACTCTGCGTGTACGTTCCGCCCGGGTTGAGCGGGACGTGGTTGACGAACGACACGGATGCGACGCCCGGCACCGCGAGGGCATCGGACACCCGGTGGAGGAGCGCGAGCTGCGATGCTGGATCGGTGAATTTCCCCTTGGGCGTCTGCAGGTGGAACCCCAAGACGTGCTGGGTATCGAACCCCGGATCCACGGCGCGCAGGAGCGCGAAGCTCTTGATCAGGAGGCCGGCTCCGGTAATGAGCACGACGGAGAACGCGACTTGGGCGGTCACGATCGCGCCCCGGAGCCGCATGCTGCGGCGTGCGGCTCCCGCCCCACGCGATCCGGTCTTGAGCGCGGGCACGAGGTCCCCTCGGCCCACCGCGGCGAGTGGCGCGAGCGCGCAGAGCACGGTGGCGAGCGTCGTCGCCAACAGGGCGGCGACTAACGCGCGCCAGTCGACGGTAATCTCATCCAGTCTCGGAATCGTCTCCGGCGCCGCGGCCACGAACACCCGAACTCCGACGAACGCGAGCGCGATTCCGAGCACACCACCGATCATTGCCAGAAAACCGCTCTCGGCCAAGAGCACACGCGCGATATGCGCGCGTCCGGCGCCAAGGGCCACGCGAACGGCGATCTCGCGCTCTCGGGCCGTGGCGCGCACGAGTGCCAGGTTCGCGACGTCGGCGCACGCGAGGAGCAGCACTAATCCGACTGCTACGCTCAAGACGGCAAACGCCGGCCCGATCGAGCCCACGACCTGCTCGCGGAGCGGTCGGACGAGGGCCGACGGCAAGGCCGAGTCGGTCGCGGGGTATGCCATCGCAATGCTCGCCGCCAACGTTCTCAGCTGACGCTCGGCCTGCTCTCGGCTGACGCCGGACTTGAGCCGGGCGATCGTACGCGCATCCGAGTGGTTGGTTCTTTGACTCAACCGGGGGCTCATATACGGCGCGGACGCGATCGGCGCGTAGACGTTCGCCCGGACGCCCGGGATCCAGTCGGGGTACGCTTGGCCGGCGTCGAGCACGCCGACGATCGTGAAGTGGTTGAAGGTCAGGTCGATCGTCTTCCCCATGACGCGCGGATCAGCGCCGAAATCGTCCGTCCACATACGGTGCGACAACACCACGACCGGTGGCGCGTCGGGTCGATTGTCGGCGGGCGTGAGCAGTCGGCCGAGCGCGGGTCGCGCACGGAGCAACGGAAAGAAATCGTCGGTCACCAACGCTATGAGCAGCGACTCGTTCCCACCTGGCCGCTTGAATGTCGCGCCGTCGCCGGTGATATAGGCGAATCCACTGAAGGCATCCGCCTTCTGGCGCATCTCCTCAAACGCCGGATACGACGGAACGGTGCCTTCCCCGGTGGCCTCATTCTGCCGATTCGTGGAGTAGACGCCGACCAGTTGGTCGGGCTCGGCGTACGGCAGCGGTTTGAGCAGCACACCGCCGACAACCGTGAACGCTGCCGTGGTGACACCGATGCCTAACGCCAGCGTCAAGACCGCCACGGCGGAGTAGAGCGGCGACCGCGCCAGCGCGCGGATGGCCTGTCGCAGATCGTCGCGCATTACTCCGCCCGGAGGGCGATCACGACGCTCACGTCATCCAGCCGTCGCGAAGCGTGACGATGCGACGGCCCGCGGCGGCGTTCTCCTCCGAGTGCGTGACCTGGACGATCGTCGTGCCGCGGGCGTTGAGCTCGCGGAACAGAGCCATGATCTCGCGCCCCTGGCTGGAGTGCAGGTTCCCGGTAGGTTCGTCAGCCAATATCACCGCTGGATCGGCAATCACGGCCCGAGCAATACCCACGAGCTGTTGCTGGCCGCCAGACAGTTGCTGCGGATACAGGTCTTTCTTGCCCACGATCCCAAACCGGTCCAGCGTGTCAGCCACCAATGCCTGCCGCTTCGCCCGCGGCACATCCCGATATGACAGCGGGACGTCGAGGTTCTCGGCGACGGTCAGATCATCGAGCAGGTGGTATTGCTGAAACACGAACCCAACGTGCCGTTTGCCGAGCGCGACACGGGATTTGTGGGGCAACGCGTGAACGCCCTCTCCGGCAAGCCAGTATTGTCCGGCCCACCCGGAGTCGAGCATGCCGAGGACGTTGAGCAGCGTCGACTTGCCCGCGCCGGACGGACCCATGATCGAGACAAAGTCGCCGGCGACGATGTCCATCGAGATGTTGCGCAGGACGTAATTGCGGCTGCCGCCGGCTTCGTACCATCGCTCCACGCCGTGGAGCGAGATCAATGTCTCGCCGGGCTGCGCGACCGGACGCGCCTCCGGCGTGACTTCAGCTTTCTTCGTGAAAATCACTCAACAACCTCCGTAGTAGCGGACGCCCGGACGGCGAGCACTTTCCCCTCGCTCGTAGCAACGATACGCGCGTGCACCGACTCGTGCAGCACGCGCTCCGAGGCGCCGAACAGGAGCAGCGCGGCCACGAGCTCGCCGACGACGAGCATCGCCGGCACTTTGCGTCCGTCGAACGCCTCGAACACGGAGGTGATCGCGGGGACGACGGCGAACGCGATGACCGCCGCGGCGATCGCCGCCTCGATAAATCCGAGCGGCGAGCCGCTGATGTTGACGCCGTGGACGTGCGCGGGATCGAGGCGCGCGACCATCGACAGCACCTCGCGCACGACGCGCTCGCCGTAGGCGACGCCGCCGAGCGCGAGGCCGACGATTAAGAGTCGTTCGATGACGCGGCGCATGGCACGAGGCTCGGTCCGTTCAACCGGTAAATCCGAACCCGCTCTCGGTCAGCTTCCGCTCGTCCTCGCGCTGCCGCTCGCCCCCCTCGTCCTCGACGACACGGCCGTCGAAGAGGTGGACCATGCGCTTGGCATGGCGCGCGAACCGCGGATCGTGCGTCACCATACAGATCGTAGCGCCGCCCTCGTGCAGCTCTCTCAGCAAGCCCATGACGGCCTCGCCGTTCTGCGAGTCGAGGTTACCCGTCGGCTCGTCCGCCAGCAGAATCAGGGGATCCCCCGCCACCGCTCGAGCGACAGCGACACGCTGTTGTTGACCGCCAGAGAGCTGGGCGGGATAGTGCTTCGTGCGATGCGCCATGCCGACGCGCTCGAGCGCCTTTTGCACCCGCTGCCGCCGCTCGGTCGAGGCCATGCCGCGATAGGTGAGCGGCAGCTCGACGTTCTCGTAGACCGTGAGGTCGCCAATCAGGTTGAATGCCTGGAAAATGAACCCGATTTGACGATTGCGAACTCTCGCGCGATCCGACGCCGAGAGCGAAGCGACGGGCTCTCCGGCCAAGTCATACTTCCCGCCGGTCGGCGTATCGAGGAGGCCGAGAATCGAGAGCAGCGTCGTCTTTCCGCAGCCCGATGGGCCGCCGATCGCGATGTACTCGCCTTCGTTGACCGTCAGATGGATCTCCGAGAGCGCGTGCGTCTCGATCTCGTCGGTATAGAACACCTTCTTGATGCCTTCGAGGCTGATCAACGGAGTCGGGCTGGTCGTCGTCGCTGTCGTCATTATTCTACGCGCACCTTGTTGACGTTGTCCCACGCGGACATGTCCGAGATGATCACGCGGTCACCCACCGCGAGTCCCTGCAGTACTTCGATCGTGGTAACAGAGCTCTTCCCGAGCTTGACGGTCTTCCGTACGGCGGTATGACCATCCGGACCTATGGCGAATAGCGAGATGGTGCCGTCGGGCTGTCCGAACGCGGGTCGGCCGACGTAGAGCACGTTGTCGAGTCGCTCGATCTCGATCGTCCCGTCGACGCTCAAGTCGGCGCGAGCGCCGGCCGGCAGCGCTCCCTCGAGCGACACATCGATACTCACCGTTCCCGCATTGACCGCGGGATCGATGCGCTGCACCCGCCCGGGCACGACGCCGTTGCGGGTATCGACCGACACCACCTGCCCGACGACCACGTCTTTGGCCTGCGTCTCGGGGACCTGGAGCACGGCCTTGAGCTTTCCGGGCTGCGCGACGCGGGCGAGGATCGTCCCCGGCGTGACCCATTGGCCGAGCAGAAGGGGCATCTCTTGTAGCACGCCCGGCTCTCCAGCCGTCACGGTCATCGACTGCACGAGGTCTTGTCTGAACTTGTTGATCGCTTTCAGCCGTTCGACCTGATCCGCGGCGAGCGCGACTTGCTGGTCGATCGACTCGCTCAAGACCTTGAGCCGGTCCTTCTCGATCTGGAGCGTCGCCTTTGCCGCCGTCGCGGCGTCGCGGGATTTCGCGAGCTCGTTCGAGCCGGCGAGGCCTTTTTTGTCGAGCGCCTCGAACACGGCCACCTGCCGATCCGTCTCGTTCGCATTCATCTCGGCCTGGGTGACCGAGGACTCCTCGGCGAGCTTCGCCGTCTCGAGCGACTGCTTGAGCGTCAGGAGCGTGCCCTGGGCGAGTGAGAGGTTGCGTTGCGCGTCGAGCGCGGCCAGCTGCACGTCGGGATTCGACAGCAAGCAGATCTCGCTCTCAGGCGTCACGGTGACGCCTGCTTTGATCGGCAGCGTCTCGACGCGGCCGGCCGTGACCGCTGAGATAATGCGCACGTGCTCCGGCACGAGTGTGCCCGGAGCGCGTACCTGCCGCAGCATCGTCCCGCGCTTCACGGAATCGATCCACAGCTGACTTTTCTC
>Ga0210409_10001014_pt1 | contig 39431 bp, 34 predicted proteins | sample IncBWH17MmetaG_FD_161649 | JGI IMG/M metagenome (GOLD analysis project Ga0210409, IMG submission 161649) | Forest soil microbial communities from Barre Woods Harvard Forest LTER site, Petersham, Massachusetts, United States - Inc-BW-H-17-M | ecosystem: Environmental > Terrestrial > Soil >... | reverse complement strand
CGCGCAAGTCGTGATCGACCAGTTCATCAGCTCCGGCGAAGTGAAGTGGGGCCGTGCTTCCGGCCTGGTCATGATGCTGCCGCACGGTTACGAAGGCCAGGGTCCGGAGCATTCGTCGGCACGCCTGGAACGTTACCTGCAGCTGTGCGCGGACAACAACATGCAAGTAGTGCAGCCGACGACCGCAGCGCAGATCTTCCATCTGCTGCGCCGCCAGATGATCCGCCTGTTCCGCAAGCCGCTGGTGATCATGACGCCGAAGTCGCTGTTGCGTAACAAGGACGCCGGTTCGCCGCTGTCCGATTTCACCAAGGGCAGCTTCCAGACCGTCATCGGTGAAGTCGACGACAAGATCGATCCTAAGAAGGTTAAGCGCGTGATCGCTTGCTCGGGCAAGGTTTACTACGATCTGGTCAATGCACGTAAAGAGCGCGGTCAGACTGATGTCGCAATTATCCGTCTGGAACAGCTGTATCCGTTCCCGCACAAGGCGTTCGCTGCTGAACTGAAGCAGTTCCCGAACTTCAACGAGCTGGTGTGGACGCAGGACGAACCGCAGAATCAGGGCGCGTGGCTGCAGATCCAGCACAATATTTTTGAAAACCTGGAAGATGGTCAAAAGCTTGCGTATGCAGGCCGTCCAGCCAGCGCATCGCCTGCTGTCGGTTACTACGACAAGCATTATGCGCAGCAAAAAGCATTGCTGGATACTGCATTTTCCAAGCTCAAAGGCTTTGTTCTGACGAAATAATCGGCATCTTGTCTAATTAGTTGGGGACAGAGTAATTCGCCGCGCTACGGCGGCTCTTAAACTCTGTCCCACAAATATGGAATATCGGAGAATTAAATGGCACTTCTTGAAGTAAAAGTTCCGCAATTGTCGGAATCCGTCGCCGAAGCGACTTTGTTGGCATGGCATAAAAAAGTCGGCGATGCAGTCAAGCGCGACGAAAACCTGATTGACATCGAAACAGATAAAGTAGTCCTGGAATTGCCGGCGCCAGCCGACGGCGTGATCGTCCAGCTGATCAAGGGCGACGGCAGCACCGTGGTCGCTGATGAAATCATCGCCGTGATCGACACCGACGCTTCGGCCAAGGTCAGCCCGATGGAAGTCTCCGCCGTACCAGTGCCGCAAGCCGGCCATGCGCCAACTCCGGTGGCAGCGCCTGAGCTGCAATCGAATTCGGCAGCGGGCATCGCCATGCCGGCCGCAGCGAAAATGCTGGCGGAAAACAATATGTCGGCAACCCAGGTTGCAGGCAGCGGCAAAGACGGCCGCGTGACCAAGGGCGACGTTATCGGCGCGGTAGCCAACAAGGCAGCAACGCCAGCGCCGGCGCCAGTGGCCGCGGCACCAGCCAAGGCACTGCTGCAGCAAGTAGCAGCGCCGACCAAGGCCCAGCTGGACGACCGTCCGGAAGAGCGCGTGCCGATGAGCCGCCTGCGCGCCCGTATCGCCGAGCGCCTGGTGCAGTCGCAATCGACCAATGCCATCTTGACGACATTCAATGAAGTCAACATGCAGCCAGTCATGGACCTGCGCACCAAGTACAAGGACAAATTTGAAAAAGAGCACGGCGTCAAGCTCGGCTTCATGTCGTTCTTCGTCAAGGCCGCGGTTGCCGCGCTGAAGAAATACCCGATCGTCAACGCCTCGGTAGACGGCAACGACATCGTCTATCACGGCTATTTCGACATCGGTATCGCAGTCGGTTCGCCGCGCGGCCTGGTAGTGCCGGTATTGCGCGATGCCGACCAGATGTCGATCGCCGACATCGAAAAGAAGATCGGCGAATTCGGCGCCAAGGCCAAGGACGGCAAGCTGACTCTGGACGACCTGACCGGCGGTACTTTCTCGATCTCCAACGGCGGCACTTTCGGTTCGATGCTGTCGACGCCGATCATCAACCCGCCGCAATCGGCGATCCTGGGCGTGCATGCGACCAAGGACCGTGCAGTGGTCGAAAACGGCCAGATCGTGGTGCGTCCGATGAACTACCTGGCCATGTCTTACGACCACCGCATCATCGATGGCCGTGAAGCTGTGCTGGCGCTGGTGGCGATGAAAGAGGCGCTGGAAGATCCGGCCCGCCTGCTGCTGGACCTGTAAGCTTTAAATCCGCCAAAGCTATAGCTGGCGCGCCCTGATTCTGTTTTTTGCCCTTTAAGCGAGGCAAAAAACAGAGCAGGGCGCGTCGCTTAGGTGGCTAAGTAAATGATGAGCGCCTGCGCCCTTGTTGCGGACGATGGCTTGCAACCGCGGTGATTGGCCGCACCTGCAGGCAGAGCGCAAACGAGATGGCAAGGCAATAACTCCAAGGATGGAAAATGAGCAAACAATTTGATGTCGTAGTGATCGGTGGCGGTCCTGGCGGTTACATTGCAGCAATTCGCGCCGCACAACTGGGTTTCAGCACAGCCTGTATCGATGAATGGAAAAATGCCAAGAACGGCCCGGCGCCGGGCGGCACCTGCACCAACGTCGGTTGTATTCCTTCGAAAGCGTTGCTGCAGTCGTCTGAGCATTTCGAGTATGCCGGCCATTCGTTCGCCGAGCATGGCATCAATGTCAAGGGCCTGGAGCTGAACCTGGGCCAGATGCTGGCGCGCAAGGATGGCGTTGTCAAACAGAACAACGAAGGCATCTTGTACCTGTTCAAGAAAAACAAGGTTACCTTTTTCCACGGCCGCGGCTCCTTCGTCAAGGGCGATGCCGGCGGCTATGAAATCAAGGTTGCCGGGGCAACGGAAGAAACCATCAGCGCCAAGCATATCGTGCTGGCGACCGGTTCCAACGCCCGTGAACTGCCAGGCGCACCGTTCGATGAAAAACTGATCCTGTCGAATACCGGCGCGCTGGCAATTGACGCGGTTCCGGCTAAACTGGGTGTTATCGGCGCCGGCGTGATCGGCCTCGAAATGGGCAGCGTGTGGCGCCGCCTGGGTGCGGAAGTCAGCGTGCTGGAAGCGCTGCCGACTTTCCTCGGCGCGGTCGATGAGCAGATTGCCAAGGAAGCCAGCAAGCTTTTCACCAAGCAAGGTTTGAAGGTCAGCCTGGGCGTCAAGATCGGCGCCATCACGACCGGCAAGAATGATGTCACCGTGGAGTATGTCGACGCTACTGGCGCCGCGCAAAAAGCCGTGTACGACAAACTGATCATTTCGATCGGCCGTACGCCGAACACTATCGGCCTGAACGGCGAAGCGGTCGGCTTGAAGCTGGACGAGCGCGGCTTCATCGCGGTCGACGACGATTGCAAGACCAACCTGCCGAACGTCTGGGCGGTAGGCGACGTGGTGCGCGGCCCGATGCTGGCGCACAAGGCTGAGGAAGAAGGCGTTGCGGTTGCCGAGCGTATTGCCGGGCAGCATGGTCACGTCAACTTCAACACCATTCCGTGGGTGATCTACACCTCGCCGGAAATCGCATGGGTTGGCAAGACAGAACAACAACTGAAGGCAGATGGAGTAGCATACAAGGCTGGCACCTTCCCGTTCCTGGCAAATGGCCGGGCGCGTGCCTTGGGCGATACTTCGGGCATGGTCAAGTTCCTGGCGGATGCCAAGACTGACGAAATCCTGGGTGTCCATATTGTCGGTCCGATGGCTTCCGAGCTGATTTCGGAAGCGGTCGTGGCGATGGAATTCCGTGCTTCGGCGGAAGACATCGCCCGCATCTGCCATGCGCATCCATCCTTGTCGGAAGCGACCAAGGAAGCTGCGCTGGCGGTCGACAAGCGATCCTTGAATTTTTAAGAAAGAAGCATGATGCGTGTTCTGTTGCCGTCGCTGATCCTGTTGTCAGGCCTTGCATTGTCCGGTTGCGCCACGGTAGCGTCGGACAACGGTCACGTGCTGATCGAGGCCAGCTCTGACAGCCAGCAGCTGGCAGGGGCGCGCTGCGTGGTGAAAACCGACAGCAGCCGCTGGAGCGTGGTGACGCCGGCAGATGTCCTGATCGTCGCTGCCGACGGCGACTTGCATGTCATGTGCGACAAGCCCGGCTACCGCACCTCGGAAGTGGTGTTCCGGGCGCCGCCTGGCTTGAATTCTCCCAGCGTGGGCATCGGCGCTTCGGGCGGCAGCGGCGGCATCGGCGCCTCCGGCCTCGGCCTCGGCGCCAACCTGCCGCTCAGCTTTGGCGGCAAGGAAAGAGCCTACCCCAGCCGCGTGCTGGTGGAAATGGGGCGGTCATAGTTGCTTGGCCGGCAGCTTGAGTGATGTGGGTGAGCGAAAGCTCGCCCATTTTTATTTCTGGCCGCCGCTTTGATCTTCGTAAAACCACGTGTATTGATTTTTTGTTAATCTTGTTGCCGCAATATTGACAACTGCGGGCCGGGTGACGCTTCCTTCATCGGCCCTGTGAATTTTTGAACTGAATATGCCATGAATGTATTAGAGTTTTACGAACAAGCACTGACGCAGCGCGGTTTCCAGGCTGACGAGGCGCAACGGCGCGCGGTCGACCGGCTGCAGCAAGCCTACGACGAATGGGTCGGGTACAAGGCGCAGCGGTCCAGCTCGTTCAAGCGCCTGATCCACCGGCCGGACGTGCCGCGTGGCGTCTACATGTGGGGCGGCGTCGGCCGTGGCAAATCGTTCCTGATGGACAGCTTCTATTCGGTGGTGCCGGTGGTGCGCAAGACCCGCTTGCACTTCCATGAATTCATGCGCGCCGTACATCGCCAGCTGGATGAGCTCAAGGGCGTGGCCGATCCGCTCGACGAAGTCGCCAAGCGGGTCGCCAAAAAATACCGCCTGATCTGTTTTGACGAGTTCCATGTGTCTGATATCGCCGACGCCATGATTCTCTACAATCTGCTGAAAGCCCTGTTCGACAATGGCGTGTCCTTCGTCATGACCTCCAACTATGAGCCCAGCACCCTGTATCCGGACGGCTTGCACCGCGACCGCATGCTGCCGACCATCAAGCTGCTGCAGGATCACCTGGACGTCATGAATATCGATGCCGGCATCGATTACCGCAAGCGCGCGCTGGAGCAGGTCGAAACCTATCACTCGCCGCTCAACGCCGATACCGACCGCGCCTTGCGCCATGCGTTTGCCGGCGTCGCCGAGACCGCCGACGAAGATCCGCTGGTGGACATCGAAGCGCGTAAAATAAAGGCCTTGCGCAAGGCTGGCGGGGTCATCTGGTTCGATTTCAACACCTTGTGCGGCGGTCCGCGCTCGCAAAACGATTATCTCGAAATTGCCAGCCGCTTCCATACGGTGATATTGTCCGGTATCCCGCAGATGTCGGCGGCCATGTCGTCCGAAGCGCGCCGCTTTACCTGGCTGATCGATGTGTTCTATGATCACAAGATCAAGCTGATCATGTCGGCGGCGGTGCCGCCGGAAGAGCTCTACACGCAGGGCATGCTGGCCAATGAGTTTCACCGCACCGTGTCGCGTATCATGGAGATGCAGTCGCGCGAGTACATGGATAGCGAACGGCGTTCGGAAGCCGATTCCATCGTCTGAGCCGGCCCTGCGGGAGTGTCTAAACAATGTATAGAAATGGATAGGTTCTAGTGGAATTTGCCTCTTTGAATTTGGCGCCGCGGCGTCTGCTGCCGGCGCTGGCCGTTGTACTTCTAGCCCAGCTGGCCCTGAGCGCCGGCGCGCACGCGGCCGACGCCGTCCCGCTCAAGCCGGTCGCCGAGCCGGCCGCCGAGCTGACGGCGCGCTACCCGCTGGAATCGCTGACTTCGGTGGAGGTCGCCAACAAGGCGCTGACCGATGTCGCCGACGCCAAGGCCGAGGTGGCGGCGCGCGACCTGGAGCAGCGCCGGGTCTGCTACGCGAAGTTTTTCGTCAATCATTGCCTGGACGCCGCCAAGGAGCAGCGGCGCCTGGCGTTGAAGGCGATCCGTCCGGTCGATATCACGGCCAATGCCTTCTTGCGCAAGGATCGTGCCGACGAGCGCGACAAGTCGCTGGCGGCGAACGAAGCCCAGCGGCCTGCCGAGGAAACGCAAAAGGCCCAGGACCAGAAGGAAAAAGAGCTGAGCAACGCCGACAAGGTCAAGCAGGGCGCGGCCAAGGAAAAAGAAGTGGCTGCCAATACCCGCAAGCACTTGGGCGAGGGCGACAAGCGTGTGGCGGACCACAATGCGCGGGTGCTGAAGGCGCAGCAGGACGATGCTGTCAAGAAGTCGCAAGAAGCAGCGAATGTCGCCGCTTTCCAGAAAAAGGCGCAGGATTCGGCGGCGCGCCAGCGTGAAGTGGCGGACAACAAGGCAGCCAAGGCCAAGGACCTGGCGGCCAAGAAGGCGGCTGAAGCCGGCGCTGCAGCGCCGGTTGTGACGCCGCCACCGACGCCGCCGGCTGCGGTTCCTGCCCCCAAGCCATAAAACAAAGCCGTTAGCTGCGTCCTGCGGCTAACGGCAATTTCGTCCGAACATCCCGGTTTTATATTCCGGTCTTACACTGCGCGGCGCATCTTCTTGACTGTGTAGCTGGCGGTTTCCTTCGGCAGCGCCACCAGCTTGACGATGGCAAACGTGCAGTTGTCGGCTGCGTGGCCTTCGGCGCGCTTGCGGGTCTTGGTGATCAGCATCTCCGCCGCATCGCGCGGCTTGTTCATGGCGATCGCCGCACCCAGTTCATCTTCCGTGAAGTAATGCCACAGCCCGTCCGAACAGAGCAGGAAGGCGTCGCCGGCCTTGAGGCCGGTATGGCGGCTGATGCTGACCTTGGGCGTATCGGTGCTGGAGCCGAGCGCATTGAGCAGGATGTTGGACAGGTTGTGCGATTTCGCTTCGCTGCGCGACAGCTTGCCTTCCGCCACCAGCTTTTCGACATAAGAATGATCGATGGTGTGCTCGGCAAAATTGGGGCCGTCGAAGCGGTACAGGCGCGAATCGCCGACGTGGCCCCAGGTGGCGACGCCATCCGGCGACAGCACCAGGATCACCATCGTCGTGTGCGGATCCTTGTCATTGGAGAACCCGCTCAGCTTGATCACCGTGTGGGTTTCCAGCGCGATGTTATGCAACATCGCTTCCACATTGTCGATCAGCGGCGAAAAGCCCTCGAATATCTGTTTGGCGGTGCAAATCACCTGTTCGGCGGCCAGCGCGCCGCCGCTGCGGCCGCCCATGCCGTCTGCCAGCACGGCCATCATGTAGCCCGGTGCTTTCGGGGCGGTAAACAATGCTGCACGGTCCTGCTGTTCCTGGCGGTCACCGATGTGCTGTCCGGTGCCGGCTTCGATCTTGTATTGGCTCATTCGTCTGGGTAGATTAAACTGCATCCTGTTCTAGGTAATTCTGGATCCGGCGTCAAATCGCCACTCATTCACGGTAATACGACATGAAGTTGATGGGAAAGATTATACGCAGGAATGATTTTCAAGGTGTTTCCACATGTTAACATTTTCCAACGCAAGAATCTGACCATGATCGATCGAGAAGAAATCCTTCGCCGCATTATAGAACTCGAAGTCGAACATCGCGATCTCGATGCCGCCATTCATACCATGACCAACCAGGTCCTGCATGAGGAATTGCAGCTGCGGCGCCTGAAAAAGCGCAAATTGCAACTGAAGGACCAGATCACGCTGTTAAGAATGCAATTAATTCCCGACATCCCTGCCTGATAGCTCACCCCAGGGCTGGTACGATGCAGATAAACGCACCATCCCGGCCACCGCTTTATTTAAGTAAGTTACCTTGACCCAAGATACATCCCCCCTTGTCGCCGAAATCGCCGCCGTAGTGAGCACCCCGGCCGCAGCGAACGTACCCGCTCCCGGCGTCCACGACGCCGACGTCGACCGCCTGTTCGCCAGTTCCGGCCCGCTGGGCCAGGCGGTCGGCGGCTTCCGGCCGCGCCAGGCGCAGACTGAAATGGCGAAAGCCATCGCCGAAGCCATCGCCCAGCAGCGCACCCTGATTGCCGAAGCCGGCACCGGCACCGGCAAGACTTTCGCCTATCTGGTCCCGGCACTGCTGTGGGGCGGCAAGGTGATCGTTTCCACCGGGACAAAGAACCTGCAGGACCAGCTGTTCCTGCGCGATATCCCCACCGTGCGCAAGGCGCTCAGCGCACCGGTCTCGATTGCGCTGCTCAAGGGCCGCGCCAACTACGTCTGCCATTTCCACCTGGAGCGCACGCTGCAGAACGGCCGCATGACCTCGCGCGAGGACGTCGGCTACCTGCGCGAAATCTCGCGCTTCATGAAAACCACTTCGTCCGGCGACAAGGCCGAGCTGTCCATGGTGCCGGAAACCGCGCCGATCTGGAACCTGGTGACCTCGACCCGCGACACCTGCATGGGCGCGGAATGCCAGTACTACCAGGACTGTTTCGTGATGAAGGCGCGCAAGGAAGCGCAGCAGGCCGACGTGGTGGTGGTCAACCACCACCTGTTCTTCGCCGACGTCGCGCTGAAGGATACCGGCGTGGCCGAGCTGCTGCCGTCAGCCAATACCGTCATTTTTGACGAGGCGCACCAGTTGCCGGAAGTGGCCACTTTATTCTTTGGCAATACCGTCTCGACCTCGCAGATCCTGGAACTGTGCCGCGATGTGCTGGCAGAAGGCTTGTCGCATGCGCGCGACGGCGCCGACTGGGGGCAGGTCGTGCTGCCGGTGGAAAAAGCCGCGCGCGACCTGCGCCTGGCTTTCCCGCAAGACGTGGTACGGCTGTCGGTCAACCAGATTGCCGCTTCGAGCATTTTCTTCCCGGCGCTGGAAACCATGCGCAGCCAGCTGCACGGCATGATCGCTGTGCTGGAAAAGCAGGCTGAACGGGCGGAAACCATCGAGCAGTGCCGCACCCGTGCGGTTGAGCTGGGCTACAAGCTGGACGGCTGGAACAGTACGCCGGTCGCTGGCGGCGGCAAGAAGGCTGGCAAAGCGCTGGCGGCTGAAGAAGGCGAGGGCAGCGTGTTGTGGGTGGAAGCCTTCTCGTCCTCGCTGCAGCTGCACCAGACACCCTTGTCGATCGCGCCGATTTTCAACAAGCAGCGCGAAGGCGTGGCGCGTTCCTGGATCTTTACCTCGGCGACGCTGGCGGTGAAGAACGATTTCCAGCACTACGCGGCGCAGATGGGCCTGGGCGACGAGCCGGCGCAATCCTGGCCCAGCCCCTTCGACTACGGCCAGCAAGGCCTGCTGTATGTGCCGCAGAACCTGCCGCAGCCGAATTCGCCGGACTACACCGACGCCGTGATCGATGCCGCGCTGCCGGTGATCGAAGCTTCCGGCGGCCGTGCTTTCCTGCTGTGCACCACCATTCGCGCGGTCAACCGCGCGGCGGAGCGGCTGCGCGCGGAATTCGAAGCGCGCCACCTGGATTTCCCGTTGATGGTGCAGGGCGAAGCCGGCCGTACCGAACTGCTGGACCGTTTCCGCGCTGCCGGCAACGCCGTCCTGATCGGCAGCCAGAGTTTCTGGGAAGGCGTCGACGTGCGTGGCGAAGCATTGTCGCTGGTGATCATCGACAAGCTGCCGTTCTCGCCGCCGGACGACCCGGTGCTGGCGGCGCGCATCGAAGCCCTTGAATCCAAGGGCATGAACGGCTTCATGCACCATCAGCTGCCGGCCGCGATCATCAACCTGAAGCAGGGCGCCGGCCGCCTGATCCGCGATGAAAGCGACCGCGGCGTCCTGATGATCTGCGATCCGCGCCTGATCTCCAAAGGCTACGGCCGCCGCATCTGGCAAAGCCTGCCGCCGTTCAAGCGCACCCGCGAACTGGATGCAGTGAAAGCTTTCTGGCGCGGCGACGCTGTCGCCGAATAACTGGCATTATCACGGTTGCAGGAAGTGCCGCGGCAGCGCTGGCGCGATCGGCCTTGATCAGCTAAGCTGGCCTGGGTAAGGTCGCTCTGCCTTGTCATCAACATGTAATAATCAGTCTCTATTGTCGCAGCTTGCATTTCGCAGGCCTGCGCACGATGGCAGTGCGCGGTTTTTGTCGAACGTTCGTTTGGATAAAGGTAAGCAATGTTTGCAGCAGTGGATTTGGGGTCCAACAGTTTCCGTTTGCATATCGGCAAATACAATGGCGATGCGATCCGCGTCATCAAGAGTGCGCGCGACCCGATCCGCCTGGCTGCCGGCCTTGACAGCAAGGGCTACCTGACCGAACAGGCGATGCAGGTGGCGCTCGATTCGCTGGCGCGCTTCCGCAGCATCCTGGCCGACTACCAGCTGGAAGCGGTGCGCGTGGTCGCCACCAACACCCTGCGGGTGGCCAAGAACGCCGCCGAATTCCTGCCGATCGCGGAACAGGTGATCGGCTATCCGATTGAAATCATTTCGGGCGAGGAAGAAGGCCGCCTGATCTATATGGGCGTGGCCAGCATGCTGCGCCTGCCCAACGAGAAGCGGCTGGTACTGGACATCGGCGGCGGCTCCACCGAGCTGATCCTGGGCCGCGGCCAGCAGATCGAGCGGGTCGAATCGTTCGGCATCGGCACCGTCAACCAGAGCCTGGCGTTCTTCGCCGACGGCCAGATCACCGCCGCCGCCTACGATGCCGCGGTGCTGTCGGCGCGCAGCCATTTTGAAGATGCCGCGCCGCCATACCGGCCGCAAAACTGGAACCATGCCTACGGTTCTTCCGGCACCATCCGCGCGATTGCCGAGACGATCGACAAGAACGGCCTGGGCGACCATCGCCTGTCCTATACCAGCCTGGAAGCCTTGCGCGCGCGTTTCGTCGAGTTCGGCCATGTCAGCCGCATCGACCTGCTCGGCATGAAGCCGGAACGCGCCGCCGTCATGGTCGGCGGCCTGGCGGTGCTGATCGGCCTGATGCAGGAACTGGGCATCGAAGTGATCCAGCCGATCGAAGCAGGCCTGCGCATGGGCGTGATGTGGGACTTGCAGCTGCGCGGTACGCGGCTGGACCGGCGCGACCAGGCTGTGCACGATTTTTCGCAGCGTTTCCACGTCGACCAGCTGCGCGCCAGCCGGGTTGCGGAAACGGCAACCTCGCTGTTCGAAATGCTCAAGCCGAGCAACGACGGCCTCAGCCAGTACCTGCACTGGAGCGCCTTGCTGCATGAAGTCGGGCTGGTGGTGTCGCAGAGCGGTTATCACAAGCACGCTGCCTACCTGATCGAAAATGCCGACCTGTCCGGTTTCACCACCCGCGAGCAGCGCGCCATGAGCATGCTGATCCTGGGCCAGAAGGGCAACCTGCGCAAGATCAGCGATGCCTTGCTCGATCCCGATTTCTCGAAGGCGGTGCTGGCGCTGCGCCTGGCCGTGATGTTCCTGCACTCGCGCATAGAGATCGATCTTGACGAGCTGCGCCTGAAAATGAAGAGCAAGATCGAGCTCGACATCAAGCGCGACTGGATCGAAGACCATCCTACCGCGACCTACTGGATGACCAAGGAACAGGACTGGTGGCGCGAGATAGGCGTCGATTTCGCCATCCGCAGGACTTGAGCGTCCGGCGCTTTGCCGCGCGCGACCGTCCGAAACAACAACGCCGGCAATTGCCGGCGTTATTGTTTCCATCGATGGCGCATGTGTCAGTAAGTCAGTCCGCTGGCCTTGTTGAACAGCGCAATGTCCACGTAGTTGGAGAGATGGTTGCTGCCTGCGGTTTCACCCATCATGTAGCCGCCGATATCAAAGCCGCCGCCGGGAATCGTGTATTCCCCCTGGCCAGCCGCGCGCTTGCCCGGCTGCAGCAGGCGGATCCAGGTCTTGGCCGCTGCAAAGCCTTCCAGCGTCATGGCCGACACCGGTTCATCGCGGTACTTGCGCATCATGTTGAGATGTTCCAGCTGGATAGGCGAGCTGCCGATGCCGGGATTCGGCACCACCTGCGAAAATACGGTCCATTCGACCGCCTTGCCGCCGGCCAGCTGGCGCAGGGTAGTCAGGTTGGTGAGCGAGGAGCCGGCCACAAAAGTCTGCGGCGCCAGCTTGCGGAATTCCTTCAGGAACACGCCGGCGCTGACGGTGTCTGCCACCATGATGACGAAGCCCGGCTTGGCCGCTGCCAGGGCCGCGGTTTCCTTGCCGATCTGTTTGGCATCCTTGCTCAGGTGGACGGTGCCGCTGAGCTTGATGCCGCTTTCCTTCATCTGGTCCAGCAGGCGCTGATAGGCATCGGCGGTGGCGGCCGACTCCTGGTAGACCACACCGATGTCCTTGATGCCGAGCTTGTCGAAGTGGGAAAAGATGTGACGGATTTCCTGCTGGTAGCTGGGACGCCAGAACAGGATCCTGGCGTCCTTCTGGTAATCGGCGCCGGCCAGCGGCGCATACAGAGTCAGGCCGCTGCGCTTGAAGTCGGCTGAGTTCAGCACCGCGCGGGTGACGTCGTCGCCGATGCCGCCGAACAGATAAGCGACATGCGCCTGGTCGACCAGTTCAGCCACCGCCTTGACAGCCAGGTCGGACTGGCCGCGGTCGTCGCGCACCAAGTACTGGATGCGGCGGCCGTTGATGCCGCCCTTGGTGTTGAGAACGTCGAAATAGGTCTTGATGCCCGCCACATAGTCTCGCCCCAGATCGGCGTTCGGTCCGGAAAGATCGATGGCCTGGCCGACCACGATGGTGTCGGCGGCATACGTCAGCAAGGGCAGGCACAAAGAGAAAGCAGCCAGGCACTTGCACAAAATGCGTTTCAAGTTTAAGTTCATCAAAAAAGTGAAATAAGGTGGCGGAGGAGTCGCAGTGTCCTTGTTTAATATGACCGCTTGATGAAATTGTGGCGCTGGCGGCTATATTGGCGGGGCTGGAAACGAAGCTCTTGATAAAGCTGTACTTGCCGAAAGTCAAAGAATTGTATATATTATTTATACGATTTGTTAATGGAGAATTGAATGGTTGCCAGTAAAATTGTTAAACGCGCTGTTAAAAAACCGGTAGTTGTAGTCAAGGCGGCAGTCAAACCGGCCGCCAAGGCCAAGCCGGCTGCACGGCCTGCAGTCAAGGCCGCCCCGAAAGCGGCGCCTGCCGTCAAGGCTGCGGTAAAACCTGCAGCAAAGCCCGCAGCAAAGACGGTGCCGAAGCCAGCTGCCACGCCGAAGCTGCCAATCGTCGCCAAGCCGCTGGCCGCCAAGCCGGCGCCAAGCCTGAAGTCTTTGCCGGATGCCAAAGCCAAGGTCAAGAAGGCCAAGCTGGTGCGCGACAGCTTCACCATGCCTGCCGATGAATACCAGGTGCTGGGCGACGTCAAGAAAACCTTCCTGAAAGCAGGCCTGGAAGTGAAAAAGAGCGAATTACTGCGCGTCGGCGTTGCCTTGATCCGCGACCTCGGCCTGGCAAACCTGAAGCTGGCCGTGGCCAGCCTGCCGCCAGTCAAGGCCGGCCGCCCGAAAAAAGAGAAGTAAGCAGGCATCGGCCTGGCAGGCTGTGACAGCCTTGGCTTGCGCCATGGCTGAAGCAGGTCGCAGGGCGCCAGAAACACGAAAAGCATGAAATATCCTTTGGGTTATTTCCATGGTTTTCGTGTTTTTTTTGTCTCGAAAATTGCCATTCCGTCACTGTTGCTATGTCATAAAACCGAAATAAACTTGTCATTTTCTTGAAGTAATCGGAAGTTAGGCTTGTCATCGTCACAATCTGAAAGGACGATGAATGCAACTCCTAACTAATGCTGGCGCGGCAAGCTCGAGTGATGCCAAGTTGACGGTTAGCCTGGCCAGCACGCAGGAAGAAGTGCGCGAAGTGCAGCGCTTGCGCTACAAGGTTTTTATCGAGGCGATGGGCCTGTCCGCGCTGGCCAATGCCGATGGCCTGGACAGCGACGAGTTCGACGCCTATTGCGATCACCTGATCGTACGTGACACCAAGACGCTGCGGGTGGTCGGCACTTACCGCGTCATGAGCCCGCATGCGGCACGGCGCATGGGCCGCTATTACTCCGAACAGGAATTCGACCTGGGCCGGCTCGACAACCTGCGCAGCAGCATCGCTGAAGCCGGACGCGCTTGCATAGATCCCGACTACCGCAGCGGCAGCGTCATCATGCTGCTGTGGGCCGGCCTGGCCGCCTTCATGCGGCGCGAGCGCTGCGACTACCTGATGGGCTGCGCCAGCGTCAGCCTGGCCGATGGCGGCCACAATGCGGCAGCCTTGTACCACGCGCTCGATCAAAACAGTTTCTCGCCCGCTGAATACCGCGTCACGCCGCATGTGCCGTTCCCGGTCTATGAGCGCGAAGCCGGCCACGTGGCGCAAATGCCGCCGCTGCTGAAAGGTTATTTGCGCAGCGGCGCCTGGGTCTGCGGCGATCCGGCCTGGGATCCTGATTTTCATTCTGCCGATTTTTTCCTGCTGCTGCCCTTGTCGAAACTGGACGGCCGCTATGCACGTCACTACTTGAAAGAAGCGAGGACGACATGAAACCAGGCGAACAGTTTCTGGAAGCTGCTTTGTTCGGCGCCAATGCCGGCGCCGGCTCCGCATCGTCGAAGCGCGATCCGATCCGCTTCCGCACGATCTGGATTTCCGATGTCCACTTGGGCACCACCGGCTGCCAGGCTGCTCGCCTGCTGGAATTCTTGCGCGCGACCGAATCGGAAACCTTGTACCTGGTCGGCGACATCGTCGATGGCTGGCAGCTGAAGCGGCGCTGGTACTGGGACCAGGTCCATAACAACGTGGTGCAGACGGTCTTGAAAAAGGCCAAGAAGGGCACCGAAGTCATCTTCGTGCCGGGCAACCACGACGAGGCGGTGCGCCAGTTCATCGACCTCGATTTCGGCGGCATCCGCATCCGCGACGAGCTGGTGCATACGACCGCCGACGGCAAGCGCATGCTGGTGCTGCACGGCGACCGCTTCGACGGCGTGATCGCCTGCGCCAAATGGCTGGCGTATGTCGGCGACGGCCTGTACACGGTGATCCTGAAGTTCAACCAGTGGTTCAACGGCTGGCGCGCGCGCGCCGGCCTGCCTTACTGGTCGCTGTCGCAGTATCTCAAGCTGAAAGTGAAAAACGCCGTCAACTACATTTCCTCGTTTGAAGATGCGCTGGCCGCCGAGGCGAAAAAGAAGGGCCTGGACGGCGTCATCTGCGGTCACATCCACAAGCCGGAAATCCGCAACATCGACGGCATCACCTATTGCAACGACGGCGACTGGGTGGAAAGCCTGTCGGCGCTGGTGGAAGAGGCCAGCGGCGAACTGCGCCTGGTCACCTGGCAGGAAATCATGCAGCAAAAGAATGGCGTAGCCAGCAACCAGATCAGAGAACTATGCGAATTGCCATCGTAACGGACGCTGCCCAGACCCAGATCAACGGCGTGGTCAACACGCTGCGCGCCACCACCGCCGGCCTGCGTAGCAATGGCCATGAAGTATTGCTGCTCAGTCCGGACGATTGCCAGACATTTGCCTGTCCCACTTACCCGGAAATCCGCCTGGCCTACAAACCCTATGCCAGGGTCGCCGCCAGCCTCAAGGCGTTTGCGCCGGATTGCATCCATATCTCGACCGAAGGTCCGATGGGTCTGGCGGCGCGCCGCTTCTGCCTGCGCCAGGGCATAGGCTTCACCACCGCCTACCATACCCGTTTCCCTGAGTACCTGAGCGCACGCTCGATGCTGCCCAAGGCAGTGACCTATCGCTGGCTGCGCTGGTTCCATGGCCCCTCCAAGGCTGTCATGGTGCCGACGCAGCATGTGATGAAGGAGCTGGAACAACGCGGCTTCCGTCATCTTGTGCTGTGGGGCCGGGGCGTGGATACCGAGCGTTTCAAGCCGGTTGACGAGGACCATGCCTGCATCGTCCGCCCGCTGTATCTGTATGTCGGCCGCATCGCCGTGGAAAAGAATATCGAATCCTTCCTGCGGGTCGATTTGCCCGGCACCAAATGGGTGATCGGCGACGGTCCCTTGCGCGAAGAGCTGCAGCAGCGCTATCCGGAGGTGCAGTTCCTGGGCGCCAAGGCCCACCATGAACTGACTTCTTACTATAACTGCGCCGACGTCATGGTCTTCCCCAGCCATACCGACACCTTCGGCCTGGTGATGGTGGAAGCCATGGCCTGCGGCGTGCCGGTGGCCGCTTATCCGGTGCCGGGGCCGGTCGACGTGGTGGCGCACGGCCGTTCCGGGATCCTGGACCATGACCTGACTTCGGCCTGCCTGATGGCGCTCAGCCTCGACCGCCGCGAAGTGCGGCGGCATGCGCTGGAATATTCATGGGAGGCAGCGACCCTGCAGTTCCAGCACCACCTGCACCTGATCCAGGGCGCCAAGGTGCGCCCCAAGAAAATTCTGACCAGCCAGTCGCGGCCGGCTTCCGGCCTGTAGCCATGAAAAAAGGCCCCGCAGTGCGGGGCCTTTTTTTAAACAGGAATGCTGTTCCGGGCGATTACCAGAATTTCCACCAATGTTCTTTGGCCACGACCTTTTTGCTGTCGGTGCCGGTGCCGCCGACATAGATGCTGTTAGGGTAGGTCTTCTTCAGCACGCGCTCGGAGTCGTCGCGCAATTGCGTCAGGCCCAGGGCGTCATACGATTGCACCATGATGTGCAGCGCTTCTTCCACTGCCGGCGCGTCGCGGTATTCAGAGATCGCGCTTTGGGCGCGGTTGGCGGAAGCAACATAGGCGCCGCGGCGGTAGTAGTAGCTGGCGACGTGGACGTCATACTGCGCCAGTGCATTCACCAGGTACTTCATACGGTCCATCGAATCCGGCGCATAAGTGCTGTTCGGGAAACGCACCACGACTTGCTTGAAGGCATCGAAAGCGTCGCGCGCGGCTTTCGGGTCGCGTTCGGTGGCGTCTTCGCTCGACAGGAAGTCGAAAATGCTGACCTTGTCGTTGAAGTTCACCAGGCCACGCAGGTAGTACATGTAGTCGACGTTAGGATGATTCGGATGCAGCTTGATGAAGCGGTCGATGGCCGCCAGCGCTTCAGGCTGCTCGCCCTGGCGATAGTGTGCATAGGCAATATCCATCTGCGCCTGTTGCGCATAGGTGCCAAACGGATAACGCGATTCCAGCTTTTCAAAGTACTTAATTGCCTTATCGTAGCCACCGCTGTTCATTTCATCCTTGGCCTCCGAGTATAATCGGGGGGCGGACCAGTTTGCGGTTTCGTCGACTTTGTCTGGCAGCAAGCCACACGCAGATAAGGAGAGAACGAATGCCGCTGCAGCTAGTTTTAAGAGTCTTTTTTGCATAGTTTTTTGCAAGATTGCGTATGTTTACCTGTAGTTACTGTGTTTGGGTAATTACTTTAACGATTGATCGATTATAGCCGATGGGACTTCCTCTGATGTCATTTACCAAGCCAAATTTGGCTGAAATTCTGCCGGAAGCTGATTTAGAGGCCAATATCGAAGATCTCGATGAAGGCGTCGACGAGGGCGACGCCGCTACGGCCAGCGCGCCCATAGTATTGCAATTGACGCCTGATGTGTGCGGAACGCGTCTGGATAAGGTGGTTTCGAGCCTGGTGCCTCAGTTTTCGCGCAGCCGCATCCAGCAATGGATAGAAGCCGGCCACGTGACGGTGGACGGCAAGGTTGCCACCACTACCAAGATGACCACCTACGGCGACGAAACCGTGGTGGTGCTGCCGCAGCCCGCGCCTGACGAGCAAGCCTTCACGCCGGAAGACATGGCGCTGAACGTGGTCTATGAAGACGCCGCGATCATCGTCATCGACAAGCCGGCCGGCCTGGTGGTCCATCCGGCCGCCGGCAACTGGTCGGGCACTTTGCTTAACGGCCTGCTGTTCCGCTGGCCGGCGCTGGCCGGGGTGCCGCGCGCCGGCATCGTGCACCGCCTGGACAAGGATACCAGCGGCCTGATGGTGGTGGCCAAGACGCTGGAAGCCCAGACCGACCTGGTGCGCCAGCTGCAGGCGCGCACCGTCAAGCGCCAGTATCTGGCGCTGGTGTGGGGCACGCCGCTGCTCAACGGCACTATCGACAGCCCGATGGCGCGCCATCCGCGCGACCGCATCAAGATGGCGGTGTCGGACAGCCTGATCGCCAAGCCGGCCATCACGCATTATCAGCGCCTGGGGACCGGTCTGCTGGAGCGGCGTCCGGTCAGCCTGATGGGTTGTCGCCTGGAAACCGGCCGTACCCATCAGATCCGCGTGCACATGCAGTCGCTCGGCTTTTCGCTGGTCGGCGATGCTTTGTACGGCAAGCAACACCTGATGCCGGCATTCTCGCGCCAGGCCTTGCAGGCATCGCGTCTGGGATTGATTCATCCGGTTACCGGCAAGCCTTGCGAATGGTTTGCGCCGTTGCCGCAGGATTTCGCCGAGCTGCTGGTGCGTGCCGGCATGAGCGTGCCGGAGTAGCCGTTTAATGGGAAAAACAGTCGCTGCTTGCGGCTGTTTTTTCATGAGCAAAATGAAAAGCTGGGAATGCCAAGCACATGCAATTGATTATTCCAAACTGGACGGGCGTGCCGGCCAATGTTGGCGCTTTCGCCACGCTGCGCCATGGCGGCGTTAGCCAAGGACCTTACGACGACGGCAACGGCGGCGGCGGCCTTAACCTTGGCGCCCATGTCGACGATGCGCCGCCGGCGGTAGCGCAGAACCGCGCGCTGCTGGATGTCTTGTTGCCGGCCTCGCCGCTCTGGCTGACGCAGGTGCATGGCCGCGAGGTGGTGGATGCCGGTGCGTTCGATGGCGCGCCTGTGGTTGAGGCCGATGCCGCGATCGCCACGCGTCCGGGCGTGGTGTGCGCCATCCAGACGGCGGATTGCCTGCCGGTGCTGTTTGCCGATGTCGAGGGCCGTGCAGTCGGCGCTGCGCACGCCGGCTGGCGTGGCCTGCAAGGCGGCGTGCTGCAGAACACGGCGGCGCGCATGCGGGCTGCCGGCGCCGGTCAGATCGTGGCCTGGCTGGGCGCTGCGATCGGACCCGCCAGCTTTGAAGTGGGCGCCGATGTGCTGCAGGCGTTTGCCGATGCGGTGCCGACAGGTGACGCCGATTCCGCGGCTCACCTGGCGCAGACCCAGGCATGTTTTGTCGCGATCCCGCAGCGGCCTGGAAAATATCTGGCGGATATCTATCAGCTTGCGCGGATTGCCTTGCGCGAGGCTGGCGTGACACAGGTTTACGGCGGCGGTTTGTGCACCGTGAATGACAGGAATTGTTATTCTTATCGCAGAGACCGGGTCACCGGACGCATGGCGTCGCTGATCTGGCTGAAATGAGTTATTGTTTGGCTTGATCTGCCGGCGGCGACGGCTGATCGGCCGTGGCAGCCGCTGCCGCGGCTTTTTCCTGGGCCGCCTGCCTGGCAGAGTTTTCAGCACGCTGTCGATTTCTCTTGCGCTGCGGCGTGCCCATCAGGTATAAAACAATTGTCAAAGGAAAAACACCGTACAGCAGAAATGTCATTACACCGGCGACTGCGTTAGCTTCTGTTATTGCCATCATGAAGACGACGTAGATCCATGCGATGGCGACGATATACATTGTGTTTCCTGCTTTAGAGTCAATCCGATAAAAGATACACGAAAATACGCCAAATCAACGGTCACCGCATGAATACGCCCCAATTTTCCGTCTTCGATCCCTCCGCCTTGCTGCAACTCTCGCAGCAGTTCAATCAAGCTTTCAATCCTCAGTTCCTCCAGCAGCTCAGCCAGATCGGCGATCCCAACATGTTCTTGGGGGCGCTCAGCAATTCCGCCCATGGCCAGAGCGCAGCAATGGCTGCGGGCCTGGGCGAGCTGGGTATTGCGCTGGATCCGGCAGCGCTGGAAAAGCTGCAGGTCGAGTACACCCAGAAACTGTCGGCCTTGTGGCAGGACATGCTGGCGGCGCGGCCGCCGGCCATCGCCGACCGCCGCTTCAGCGCCGCCGCCTGGCATGGCAATTCGCTGTATGCCTTCAATGCCGCGGCGTATTTGCTGAATGCGCATTTTCTCAACGCCATGGTCGATGCGCTGGAGGCGCCGCCCAAGATCAAGCGCAAGATCGGCTTTACCGTGCAGCAGATGATAGACGCCATGGCGCCGTCCAATTTCCTGGCGACCAATCCGGCGGCGCAGCAGAAAATCGTCGAGACTAACGGTGAAAGCCTGACCAGGGGCATCGCCCAGCTGATCGCCGACATGCACAAGGGCCGCGTCTCGCAGACCGACGAAACGGCGTTTGAAGTGGGCAAGGACGTGGCCACCACCGAAGGCGCGGTGGTCTTTGAAAACGAACTGTTCCAGCTGATCCAGTACACGCCGCTGACCGCCAAGGTGTTCCAGCGGCCGCTGCTGATCGTGCCGCCTTGCATCAACAAGTTCTATATCCTCGACCTGCAGCCGCAGAACTCGCTGGTGCGCTATGCGGTAGAGCAGGGCCATAGCGTGTTCCTGATTTCCTGGCGCAACGCCGACGAGTCGCTGGCGCATGCCACCTGGGACCAGTACATCGACGACGGCGCCGTCAAGGCGCTGGAACTGGTGCAGGAAATTTCCGGCCAGGACAAGGTCAACGCGCTCGGCTTTTGCGTCGGCGGCACCATCCTTTCGACGGCGCTGGCGAAGCTGGCGGCGGCCAAGGTCAATCCGGTTTCCAGCCTGACCTTGCTGACCGCTTTCCTGGATTTCAGCGATACCGGCATCCTCGACGTCTATATCGACGACACGCAGATCCGCATGCGCGAGCAGGCGATCGGCCAGGGCGGCCTGATGCCGGGGCGCGAGTTCGGCTCGGCGTTTTCCAGCCTGCGGCCGAACGACCTGCTGTGGAACTACGTCGAATCGAATTACCTCAAAGGCGAGCAGCCAAGCTCCTTCGATCTGTTGTACTGGAATGCGGACAGCACCAATCTGCCGGGGCCGATGTTCTGTTATTACCTGCGCAATATGTATCTGGACAACGCATTGAAGGATGCCGGCAAGCTGAGCGTCGGCGGTCAAAAAATCGACCTCGGCAAGATCGACGCGCCGGCCTTCATCTACGCCTCGCGCGAAGATCACATCGTGCCCTGGACCTCGGCCTATGCGTCGCTGAGTTTGCTGAATCCGAAGAAGCCGAAGCTGAACCGTTTCGTGCTGGGCGCCTCCGGCCATATCGCTGGCGTGATCAACCCGCCGGCCAAGAACAAGCGCAGCTACTGGACCAATGACAGCGGTAAAGCCGCCGATGCCGACGCCTGGCTGGCCGGCGCCGCCGAGCATCCGGGCAGCTGGTGGACCGAATGGGCGACATTTTTATCGGAACATGCGGGAAAACAGGTGGCGGCGCCGCGCAAATTGGGAAATACTAAGCACGGCGTGATCGAAGCAGCGCCGGGCAGTTACGTCAAAGTCAGGGCAGAATGAATTCAGGGTAGAAAAACAAGACACGGAAATGTGCGGATGTGCAGAAGGCAGCAGTAAATGAATAGCAGATCGATTATTGAATTGTTTTTTTGAAGGAGACAAGAGATGGCAAAGCGAATCGTTTATGTGACCGGGGGAATGGGCGGCATCGGTACCCCAATTTGTACTCGTCTTTGCACAGATGGTTTTACCGTGGTCGCTGGCTGCGGTCCGAATTCAACGCGCAAGGACAAATGGCTGGCCGACATGCGCGCCAAGGGTTTCGATATTCACGCCTCGGAAGGCAACGTTTCCAACTGGGATTCGTGCAAGACGGCGTTCGAGAAGGTCAAGGCCGAGATCGGCGAAATCGATATCTTGATCAACAACGCCGGCATTACCCGTGACGGCCAGTTCCGCAAGATGTCCAAGGCTGACTGGGATGCGGTGATCGACACCAACCTGAATTCGCTGTTCAACGTCACCAAGCAGGTGATCGATGGCATGGCGGACCGCGGCTGGGGCCGGATTGTCAATATTTCATCGGTCAACGGCCAGAAGGGCCAGTTCGGCCAGACCAACTATTCGACCGCCAAGGCCGGCATCCATGGCTTCACCATGGCGCTGGCGCAGGAAGTGGCGACCAAGGGCGTGACCGTCAATACGGTTTCGCCAGGCTATGTCGGCACTGACATGGTGCGCTCGATCCGGCCGGATGTGCTGGAAAAGATCGTTGCCGGGATCCCGGTCAAGCGTCTGGGCGAGCCGGAAGAAATCGCTTCCATCATCTCCTGGATCGTGTCGGATGAAGGCGGCTATGCCACCGGCTCCGACTTCTCGCTGAACGGCGGCTTGCATATGGGCTGATCCAGCCCCGGTAAAAACCGTGTGGGCGCAGGCCGGTTCACACGGATTTCCTTATCCGTATTGCAATGCAATAAAATCTCCCTATAAAAGCCGGTTGCACATGTTTTGCGCAATATAATAAGGTGTCACTGCAAATTGATTGCGGTTCAGCACCTATAAGCGCGTTATGGCGCAGTAACCTGGGACAGAAATGACTACTACAAAAAAGACGTCTGAACGCTTGATCAAAAAATATCCGAATCGGCGTTTGTACGATACGCAGACCAGCTCCTACATCACGCTGACCGACGTCAAGCAGCTGGTGCTGGACAACGAAGAATTCGTGGTGCTGGATGCGAAGACCGAGGACGACCTGACGCGCAGCATCCTGCTGCAGATCATCCTGGAAGAAGAATCCAACGGCACCCCGATGTTCTCCAGCGCGGCGCTGTCGCAAATCATCCGCTACTACGGCCATGCCATGCAGGGGATGATGGGCAACTACCTGGAAAAGAACATCCAGGCTTTCATCGATATCCAGAACAAGTTGGCGGAAAATTCCAAGGGCCTGTACGAAGGCAAGCCTTTCAGCCCCGAGATGTGGACCCAGTTCATGAATGTCCAGGGGCCGATGATGCAGGGCATGATGAGCAACTACATCGAGCAAAGCAAGGGCCTGTTCATCCAGATGCAGGAACAGATGCAGAACCAGACCAAGAACATGTTCGGCACCTTCCCGTTTGCACCGCCGCCGCCTGCGGAAAAGACCAAAAAGTAGACGCCTGGAGGGGCTCTTGATCCTGTGACAGGTTTTTAGAGCCCGCAAGGGGTAACCATGGTAGTGGAAGGGGTACAATAGCGTCTTTGCTTTGACCCCACCTTTCGTCATGTCCAATGTTATTTCCGCAGCGCCAGCTGCACCAGCCACTGCCCCCAAAGTCGGTTTCGTCTCCCTTGGTTGCCCCAAGGCACTGGTCGATTCCGAGCAAATCCTGACCCAGCTGCGCGCGGAAGGTTATGAAACTGCCAAGTCTTATGAGGGCGCTGACCTCGTCATCGTCAACACTTGCGGCTTTATCGACGCCGCCGTGCAAGAGTCGCTGGACGCCATCGGCGAAGCGCTGAGCGAAAACGGCAAGGTGATCGTCACCGGCTGCCTGGGCGCCAAGAAAGACGCCGACGGCGACGACATCATCCAGAAAATCCACCCGAAAGTGCTGGAAGTGACCGGCCCGCATGCGGTCGGCGAAGTCATGTTCGCGGTCCACAAGCATCTGCCGAAGCCGCATGCGCCGTTCCTCGACCTGCTGCCGCCGCAAGGCATCAAGCTGACGCCCAAGCATTTTGCCTACCTGAAGATCTCGGAAGGCTGTAACCACCGTTGCAGTTTCTGCATCATCCCGTCGATGCGCGGCGACCTGGTGTCGCGTCCGATCGCCGACATCATGATGGAAGCCGAGAACCTGTTCAAGGCCGGCGTCAAGGAACTGCTGGTGATTTCGCAAGACACCAGCGCCTATGGCGTCGACGTCAAGTTCCGCATGGGCTTCTGGAACGGCAAGCCGGTCAAGACCCACATGACGCAACTGGTCACCGCATTGGGCGAGGTCGCTGCCCAGTACGGCGCCTGGGTCCGCCTGCACTACGTTTATCCGTATCCGCATGTCGACCAGATCATCCCGCTGATGGCCGAAGGCAAGATACTGCCTTACCTGGACGTACCGCTGCAGCACGCCCATCCCGATGTCTTGAAGCGCATGAAGCGCCCGGCCAGCGGCGAAAAGAATATCGAGCGCATCCAGGCCTGGCGCGCCATGTGTCCAGACCTGACAATACGCTCCACCTTTATCGCCGGTTTCCCGGGCGAGACCGAAGCTGAATTCGAATACCTGCTGGACTTCCTCAAGGAAGCTGAAATCGACCGCCTCGGCTGCTTCGCCTACTCCCCGGTGGAAGGCGCCACCGCCAACGCCCTGGACAATCCGGTGCCGGAAGAACTGCGCGAAGAGCGCCGCGGCCGCGTCATGCAACTGCAGGAAGAAATCTCCAAGAAGCGCCTGCAAGCCAAGGTCGGCAAGACCATGCGCGTGCTGATCGACTCGGTCGACCGCAGCGGCGGCGCCGGCCGTTCCAGCGCCGATGCGCCGGAAATCGACGGCGTGGTGTATGTCAAGCCGCCGTACGAACCGCACAAGAAACTGGTGGTCGGCGAGTTTGTCGATGTCACCATCACCGCGTCGGACGCGCATGACCTGTGGGCCGCTGCATGATGGCAGGGAAGTTGGTTGTCGCACTGGCCTTGTCCCTGGGCCTGGTTTCAGGCCAGGCGCTGGCGCAGTACGACGGCGGCGTGCCGGCAGTTGCTGCGCCGGCTGCACCGAACCTGTTCGCCAGGCCGCTGACCTTGCGCGGCACGCTGGGCGAGGCCAAGATCGAAATGCATCTGCAATTGAAGCCGGATCCTACCGAGGGCATCCAGGGTACTTATGTGGTGGCAGGGCAGAGCGGCAAGATCCTGCTGGCCGGCGAATCCGAAAATACCGATGTCATCATGGAAGAGTCGGTCAACGGCAAGGATGTCTCCGGCGAGTGGGCCGGCACCCTGGTCGGCGACACGTTCCGCGGCACCTGGTCGACCACCGACGATGCGGTCACCAAACCATTCGTGCTGGTGGTGCAGCAGCCGGCGCAGACTGCGCACGCCGGCAAATAATTCAGGTAAATAATTCTTCAAGAAATGCTTCCAGGGCATATGGCAAAAAAGAATTTTCAAACCGCGTTGATCCACAGCGAATACCAGGCGCCGGCAGGCTTTGACGCCTTCCCGGTCGGCATCCACCACGCTTCCACGGTGCTGTTCAAGAACGTCGCCGCGATGCGGGCCCGCAACTGGCAGGAAAAGAACGGCTATACCTACGGCTTGCACGGGACGCCGACCTCCTTCACGCTGGAAGCACGGCTGGCGGCAATCGAAGGCGGCCGGCATTGCCTCTTGGCCCCTAGCGGCCTGGCGGCGATCACGCTGATCAACCTGGCCTTGCTGAAGAGCGGCGACGATGTGCTGCTGCCGGATAATGTATATAACCCGAACCGCGACCTCGGCAACTGGCTGGCGCGTGACTTTGGCATCAGCGCGCGCTATTACGATCCCTTGGTCGGCGCCGGCATCGCCGCCCTGATCCAGCCGAATACGCGCCTGATCTGGACTGAGGCGCCGGGTTCGGTGTCGATGGAAATGCCGGATATTCCAGCCATCTGCCAGGCTGCCCACGCCAGGAACGTACTGGTGGCGATCGACAACACCTGGTCGGCTGGCCTGGCCTTGCGCGCTTTCGACCTCGGCGCCGATATTGTCATGCATGCCCTCACCAAATACCAGTCGGGCGGCTCGGACGTGCTGATGGGAGCGGTGATCACGCGCGATGACGCCTTGAACCAGCGCCTCCAGGCTGCCCACATGCGCCTGGGCCTGGGTGTCGGCATGGACGATGTCTACCTGGTGCTGCGCAGCCTGCCGACCATGAAGATGCGCTTTGAGGCACATGATGCAGCGGCGCGCCAGGTTGCCGCCTGGCTCAAGCAGCGGCCCGAGATCAGCCGGGTGTTGCATCCGGCCTTCCCGGATTGCCCGGGGCATGAGATCTGGCAGCGCGATTGCAGCGGCGCCGCCGGCTTGTTCTCGGTGGTGTTCGACGAACGCTACAGCGAAGAGCAGACCGACCGTTTCGTCGACAGCCTGCAGCTGTTCAAGATCGGCTACAGCTGGGGCGGCGCCAACAGCCTGTGCGTGCCTTACCGTATCCAGGGCATGCGCCAGAACTGGCAGGGCGAGGGCATCCTGGTGCGTTTCAATATCGGCTTGGAAGATGTGCAGGATTTGATTGCGGATATCGAACAAGCCTTGGCTCTCATGTAGTACGTTATCAAGCTAGGTCATCCCCTAGTGCCCGCCGACACCGTGCTGCCTACATTCACCGCGGTGTGCACTGCCAGGACATGGTGTCCCGTGAAAGCGTAGCGGATCGGTGCTGGTGCCGACGGCCAGCGCGCCGTAGCTGTCGATAAATTCCTCGGATTGATTGTTGCCATATGTAGTGTCTGGCCGAAACGAAGTTGAGGCCGATCTTTCCTATCTCATGCGCGACGCCGGCAATCAATGCTGTGGTCGCCACCACCAAATACTGTGCACCCGCTACACTCAAACGGGCAGCTGCCGCCAAATGTACCTTGCAGCTGATCGGACTCTCATTATTTCCAAGTACCACACCCTAGCGCGATGCTATCCGACACCAGGATGCTGTGCTCGACATCCTTGGCACGGAACATGGTCTTCAACATTTTTGCCGGCAGGTGATGGCCATTGGCGATGAGCGGGGCGTGCAGGCGATTTTTGATCGACCGCCCCACAGGTAGTTGGGATGGCGCGCCCAGGTCAGGGGCACCGCGCTAAAGATGATCATTGACTTGAAGGACCGGGACGACAGCTTGCAAAATATAGAATAGCTCCTAGGAAATTCATAACATTACTCCAATTGCTTATTGTATAACCATGTCGTTTTATTAAACTTGGGACTGAGCGGATTGACCGCTCGTTACAATCTCAACCGTTTAATTGGCATAGGAGAATTATTATGCAAGAAAGCAAAACCGCTGTGGCCGACTGTAAAGCCATAGTCGACAGCGAAGCCATCGTCCAACAAGAAGCCTCGATTGAGGACTTGGGTCTGGAAGTCGTGGAAGACACGCCACAGATCGCCTTAGGTCGCCCGGTTCGTCACATCCGTGCGCAGTAAGGCTCTAAGTAGAGCAAGCAAGGGCGGGTCTCCGCCCTTTTCCTTTCTCCAGCTATCGTCTCGACTAGCCATCACCTAGGAGTGCTTGGGCATGCCACAGATCACTATTGAACGCGGATTTTTCGCCCCTGATTCAATTAAGAATCTGGCCCGCTTGTATGAGCACGTTAGCGCGCACGAGCGGGCTGTGGCTGAGTACGAGTACGATCCCGTTAAGTCGCCGCGGCTGATGGAACCACTGCTCCTCAAGCGCTCCTTTGAAGCAAAACTGTTCGACGACCGCCTGTTCCTCGAGTTGTTCGAGTGCATTTCGGCCGACGCCGAACGTGCGATCAGCGGACTGTTCCGGGTCTATATCGATGGCATGCTGAGTCCGCAATATGAGAACGAAGTGTTGTCTACGAAGCCGCTGCCAGGCGAAGGATTCGAGGCTTATGTCAGTCGAGCAACCGATGGGCGCAAGTTCGGCATTGTAGTCAACGGGGTCGAGCAATGGTCCGACACGCTAGCACGCTTGGCGGCGCGCTTGTTTGCACCGATCGTGGAGGCCCAGGGTACAGCACGCAGCACGATCGAGGTTACGCTGTTCATCGGAAACTACGGCTACACACCTTTCGGCATTCATATCGACGATCCCTACACCTCGGTGGTGCATTTTCATGCTGGACCCACCACGAAGGAAATGACTCTCTTCGGCATCAAAGAATTTCATCTTCTGAATGGCGTAACTAAGAATTGCTTTCAGCCGCAGAAGTTGATTCCGCATGGTCGCACCTTCGCAGTCGAGCCGGGCGACGTGTTCCTGCTACCCCCGCACTACTACCACATCGGCAGCACCGAAGGCTTCTCGATCGGCGTGGCACTTGCGCTGTCTAAGTACTCCGCTGCGTCGATGACCAAACAAATTTTGCAGCGTGCAATCGGTGAAGAACGCATGACTGGCTCAATGGATGACGTGATCGGCCGGGCGCAGGCAGATGACGTGTCGCTGCCCGACTGGTTGCGACGTGTGGGCAACGAATATGCTGCCCAGACGCGCAGCAGGCGGAATTTGCGGTATTCATTTCTGTGTTCTTCCGAGCCAGAGGCGACTCCGCGGCAGCTGTGGGAGCGCGATCCGGACTTTCCGTTGTCTCAGCTCGAAGAGGGTGACGACCTGCTGTTGTTTGCGCGCGGTAACCGCGTGCGTCTGGCGCGCAGCGAGTTGACGCAGCGCTTGGTGGCGGCACTGCCGCACACGGCATTCAGCATCGAGCAGCTATACAGCTCACTGCGCGGCGATGTATCGCTCGATGCACTTTCGGCGTTGGTGAAGCAGCTGGTTCGCGTGGGTGGGGTGCGTCGCATAACCGCAGCAGAGGAGCACTGCCAGCTGCTTCATGCGTCTCATTGTCACTCATTGGTATCGAATAGCATGGACATCGATCCATCCTGGGCGCGACGACTCGCTGTCATGTCGGAGCAATTGAGCGTGCGTGCGCATCTGCCAGGCGTGATGCCCGGATACGGCCAGGTACGCGAGATCATCGCTGAGATGTTCACTCGCTTCACGCCACAAGAGCTGCCGCGCTCGCGTGCCTGGGTTGATGGCGGCCAGCTCTACACAATTACCGATGCCCTGGTAGAGTTAGCCGATAAACCGGGCCTGACGCTGGCACAGCGGCTTGCCAAGGCGTGTCGGTCGCTGCACTACTGTGTGACTGTCAATGGCCTGTCAGCTTGGCACGAGCCCTTCGCGCAACACATGCAGATACGGATGCTGGATCCGCTGTTCGCCGAACTGAACGGTGCACCCGCCTGTGGCACTGATTTCTATACGTTCATCGGCAACTATGGCTACACACCCTTCGGTGTGCACGATGACACAGATCAGTCATTGCTGTGGCATCTGGGGCCGGCACCAAAGGTGGCCTACATTTGGCCGCGTGCGCGCTACGTTGAACTGACCGGTGGCACGCTGGCGACTGTGGATTACGAGGCGCTGTTGCCTTATGCGCAGCGTTACGAGTTGCAGCCCGGGGATCTGTTGTTTATCCCAATGGGTGACTTCCATGTCCTTGAAACACGCGAGTTTTCGTGCACCATGGGGCTGACGCTGTTTCCGGAGGACATGCGACTCGAGTGCGCCGAGGCGTTGCGCCTGTTGGCGCCGGACGAGCGCGCGTTGCAGGCGATGGCACAAGCGCCGGTCACGCTCGATCAATGGGCCAGTTTGCGTCGCATGGCAGTGCAGAGCAATGGTTACATGATCACACCGCCGCAACTGGACTCCATGTGGGATGCCGTTCCAGACGCGGCATCACTGCGCCGCTGCACGCTGCGCATCCGGCCGTCGTGTCCATTACGCACTGCCGAGGTCGCCGGCCGCCAGGTATTGTTTGTGCGTGGCCGCGTGATCTGGGGGCGGCCGAACGCCTTATTCGGTCATCTCTGCGAGGCGCTCGCCAGTGGCGAACAGATACCGTTTGAGGTGCTGGAACAGCGGTTGTCTGGCACTGTGCAGGCAGAGGCCGTGGTCGATCTGGTACGCAAGATTGCGACATTAGGTGGGGTGTTAATTGAGCAGCATTGATCTGCGCATCCGCTCGGCCCTGCAATCGGTGTGGCAGCGCAGCGTAGCTGGCTTTGCCGAGCTGGGTATCGCAGTGCCAAAGCCGATCGCACTGGCAGAGCGCGGCGAGCACGTTGGTCGCTATCTGTGGGCAGCGATTTGCGCGGGTGCGCCTTGGAGTACTGTCGGCATGGTGATCGCTACGCTGCTGGGGACGGCTGGCAACGTCGCCCAGTCCTTCGTGCTCGGGCAGGTTGCTGAGCAGGCGCTGGGCGGACAGCGCGAGCTGGTCACTTGGCTATTGTTGACGCTGATGACGCTGTGGCTAGCGGGGCCGTTGCTGCAGGTGCTACATAGCCTGGCGCGTCTGTATGCGAGCCAAAACCTGCGTATCGTCGTGACTGACCATCTTACCGCCCGGCTGATGCACGCGCGACCGCGACAGGTGGCCGATAATGCCGTGGGCAATCTGGTCGAGCGCATCGAACTTGCGTCGACCAGCCTTCCAGGTGTGGTCTGCACGGCTGCCGACACACTGATAAAACTCTTGTCGGTGACGGTACTGGCGAGTCTCGTGTTGGCGGGTGTGTCGTCCTCTATGGCGCTGCTGGCTGGAGCATGGATGATGACGGCACTGCTGCTGTCGAGCTATCTGGCTTATACCGGAATGAACATCGTCGAGAACGCGAGCGACGCGCACGCTAAGGTGATCGCAGACCTCGCCGAGATCATCACCAACGTTCCTCTGATCCGCAGCTTCACTGCGCAGGCGATGGAGCGCCGCCGTTTCGGCACAGCGCTGCAGGCTGACCTCTACGCTTGCCGTCGCGTGCGTAGCTATTGGGTCTTCGTTCTGTTGATTGAAGCCGCGTACAAGTGGCTATTTGGTTTAACCGTTGCGGTCTATACAGTGCAGCAGTACGGCGCGGGTATTTTACCCCTGCCGCAGTTGATCACGATCTGCTCGCTGATCATCGCGCTGAGCTGGCATTTTGAATCTGTTGCCTTCCATTTTGTGGATCTTTTCGATGCACTGGGCGTACTGCGATCGGGATTGCGTGAGCTGTCTGCGATTGAAGTTGAGCTTGCTCTCGGTAGCCAGTCACTGCCTAAGCCCGGTCACGTTGTGCTGGAGAACGTGACCGCGTCGTACAATCACGTCGAGATGCTGCGCGATGTGAGCCTGCGGATCGAGCCGGGTAGCAAGGTCGGTATTGTCGGGCCGTCGGGCTCCGGGAAGTCAACGCTGCTGGCGGTGTTACGTGGCGATCTGAAACCGGATCTAGGGCGCGTCGAACTGCATGGCGCGCCACTGGCGGACTGCTCGGCCGGACAGTTGGCTCGTGCATCGAGTGAGGCGGTGCAGAACGCACTGATGTTCAATCGCAGTGTGCGCGAAAACGTTGCCTACGGGGCGTCAGAGTCGGCGACGAAGACGATCGAACATGCCCTGTCGGCGGCGCAGGCGCGGCAATTAGTGCAGGGCCTCTCGAGGGGCATAGAGACCGAGGTCGGTGAGCGTGGCGCGTCGTTGTCCACCGGTGAACGGCAGCGGCTAAGCATCGCACGTGCGCTGCTCAAGCACGCGCCGCTAGTTGTATTCGATGAGGCCACCTCATCCGTCGACACGATCTCTGAAATGCGTATCATCGACTACTTGGTCGACGACACACCTGGGCGCACCGTCATCGTCGTTACGCACCGTGTGACTACGCTCGAACGCTTCGACCAGATTGTGGTGATGAACCAGGGCCGCATCGTCGACGCCGGCTCGCCGCAGGAGCTGCTTGCCCGCAGTACGCTGTTCCAGCAGCTACTGCGCCACGAGGACGATAGCCGCAGCATCCGCCGTCCGCACATATCTCAGACCTCATTTCCCACCGAACCCACGCTACTGAAGGGGGCGACAGATCACTGGCAAGCACATCGCCGTTGGACTTGGGACTTCATCTCCAGCCGGGCTGGTGACCTGCTGACGCTGACCGATGCACAGGGCGAGCCGACCGGCGAAGTACGGCTGGCCGATTACATGCGGGCGATACGTTATGGCAAGAAACCTTTGGCGTCGCTTTATGCCTCCGGTTGGCGTTTCTTCGAGCAGCACCCAGACATGCTGGCTGACTTCAGTGAGCCGTCCGAAGCACGGCCCGATATGCTGCAGCGTATTCCGCAGCACTTGTTCAAGCCGTTGCTATGGATCTTCATCGGACCAGAAGGGTCAGGCACAAACTTGCACTACGACGTGCTTGACACCCATGCTTGGCTGGCAGTGATTCGTGGTCGTAAGCGGATCGCATTGCATCCGCCTGCATTACTCGCTGCCGACTACAACAAGCACCGTGCGGATGCTCTTGTCGTGTTGCGCGAGCGCCGTGATCAGGGACATTGGCGTTACTTCGAGCAGGAACCGGGCGACCTGTTATTGATCCCGGCTGGCTGGTGGCACGAGGTCGTTAACGAAGGCTTGACGTTGGGCTTGACCCGTAATTTCGCGACGCCCGACATATGCAACCGCGTGGCGCAGGCCGCGCACGCGCAAGGATTGGCGTCGCTACAGCCTTGGATCGAAGAAATGCGAGAGGAGGCGCTACCATGACGACCGACTACGCTAGTCACTATCGCGTACACCCGCGGCTGCACTGGGAGCTCGCTGGCGAGGGGCGGATCGAGATGCGTCTGCCGTTCGGCAGCAAGCGTCTACGTGCAGCTGAATCCATCGCGACACTGCTGAAACGCGCTGCAGAAGAAGCGCCGAAAACTGGCGATGTGCTGGCTCAGTGCCTGGGCACCAGTGTGTTCGAGACACTGGTGAAATACCTCTTCTTGTTGCCAGAGAGCCAAGCAGACGTGCTTGGCGACGGACTGTGCATACCGGCTGCCCGGCCCGCCGGGTGCGCGTTACCAGTGTACGATCTCGATATGCTCATCGAGGACGATCTGGTGTTGCTACACGTGCCAATCGCTACAACGGCCGAGGGAAAGGTCTCGGTGGCTAGTGGAGGCCGCTGGGTACGCACACACTTGGCTCAGTCGATTGAGTCGCCGCTTGGGGCATCGGCTCGGCAAGGAGTATTGTTGGACCTTGATTTTGGTTGTCAACTCGACATTGCGGCAATGCGCCTGTTCGATGTGGGTGACGTGGTTCACCAGCCGCTCCAGGACCGAGCGAGCGACATCGGCGAACGCGCTGCTTATGTGTGTCGGACGATCGCCGCCCGCGGAGCGCGGCCGTTGATCTTAGGTGGCGACCACGCGCTAGCCTACTACAGCGTCGGCGCGCTGGCTCAGAGCTACCCGAGGCTGGGGGTGCTGCAGATCGATGCGCACCCGGATCTATATACGGTCGGCGCAGTCTGCGATGAACGGCTCAACCACGCCAACGTGATGCATTGGGTACGCCGCATGCCGCACGTGCTGGCGCTGTGGCAGGTAGGGGTGCGCGACTTCTTCCATCAGCCGACCGAACGAGTTACCTGTGTGCACGACCCGAAGGTGCAAGTACTGTCAGCTTTCGAGGCCGAGACCAGCGGCTACCAGCGACTTCTCGACGGCATGGATCCGTCCTTGCCCTGGTTTGTTACGTTCGACGTCGACGCGCTCGCACTCGCCGATTATCCGCAGACAGCTACACCTGTGCTCGGCGGGCTCAGCCTTTATCCATTGCTAGCTTGCTTCGAGCGGCTGTTTCATGAATTTCGCATCGTCGGCATGGAGTTCGTCGAGATCGGTGATGCGCCACCAGAGGCGCACGGCACCGCGGCGATAGCGGCTCGTCTAGCCAGCCGTTACCTCTTTCACCTGCGTAAAGTCACGCCTACGCGGGATCTACTGTATTCAACGATCGTCTAGGAACACTGTGATGCCCGATCTCTATGACCTGCTGCTGCACTTGCCAGGCGTTGTGCCAGCCGAGGAGTGTGACATCATCATACGCAGCTTCGACGAGTTGCAGCAACGGGGCGGTGCCTATCGCGAGTCGTCGATGGATGCGAGCTCTGGCCGGCGTGTCGAATCGACCTTCAACGCAGTGTCACTGCCGCCCGGTTCCATGGCGTTCGAGGCGGCGCACCGCCGCACTTGGACTGCGCTGAAGGCCTGGCTCGACTATCTCGAGGCACAAGGGCGCTACAACACCAAACTGCTTCGTAGGTCGCTGCGCTATTCGCACGACTACCGCGTGCTGTGCTACGCCATGGGCGCGCGAATCCATCCACACACCGACTGGGACGAGTTCACGCTCGCTAGCTGCACGCTTGCACTGAACGACGACTACACCGGCGGTGAGTTCGGCTTCTTCAACGACGACCGGCGTATCCGCTTGAACCGGGGCGACGCACTGATCTGGCCCGCCGACTGCTTCTGGGTGCACAGAGTGACGCCAGTTAAATCAGGCATGCGCTATAGCGTCAACAGCTTCATCACCTCAGTGCCCGAGGCGATGAAGTCAAAGGTGGCTGACGAACTCAACGCGCGACCGAAGCAGGAATGGGACTCTATCTATAGTCACCACTTCGTCGAATGAATTGGTGACGACGAATGGTTTTGCCAAGTGCCCCAAAGTAACTGACTTATTTCCTCGCCCGAGATTCAGTGCTGCCAAGCTGAGGAATACGGTAGTTAAAGTAGTTTCGGTCTTCGCGGGAATAACGATGGTGCATGGGCGACAGCGGACATTCTTGTCACTAATGGAAGGTTAGTGGTGCTGGTTGGATGCATTTTCCTAGGTTCTAGAGATGCGCGGCTTTTCCAGAAGATAGTAGCCAAAGCCAAGCGTCGATCTGCCAAACGCAAGGTAGTTCTGATACCAGCGTCTGGCGCGCTCACCAAAGGCTACGGTGTCGGGGTCGTGCGGATGAGATGCAGCATATTGCATGACCGCCTGGCAGTACATGTGCTCGTAGCGGTCCCATTCCTCAGCGCTGCTTGCCATCGCCAGGCGCAACTTGAAACCCTGCGCGCGAGCGCGCGCAATGTTTTCGGCATGGCTGCTCAGCTCATCTTCCGTGGCGCCGAGCATGATCAGATATTCATGCGGCGGCGGCCGTTTCCAATAGCCTTCACCCACCAGCAGCACGCCGCCTGGTTTGAGCCATTGACGGCAGATGGCGAGGCTGGGCTCGAATCCGCCCAGTGCATGGGTGGAGCCAACGCACAGAATCGCGTCGTAGCCGCCGGCCGGCAGCGGATGTTGTTCGAGCTGGCTGGCGATCAGCGTCAGCCGGCCGTCGCCCGGGTTGCTGGCAGCCCAGGCCTTGGCGGCTTCAGCCAGGAAAGCCGGATTGATATCGACGCCGACGCCGCACACCGGCTGCGACGCCAGCAAATCGCGCAGCAGCGCAGCTTTGCCGCAGCCGGCATCCAGCACCAAGGCATCAACCGGCAGCTGCGGCGCGGCTAGCAAGCCGGCGGCTTTGCCGGCAGAAAGCGGGCTGCAGTAATGATGGCCGCTATGGGCGATGGTGGTGTATTTGAAGGGATCTTGTGCAGAAACAGAAGTGGCCATGGCGGCGCGTTCCTTTAAAGTGGTTGATGTTTTTTTCACTCTTAAAAGAAACGCAAGCTTTCATACCCAGCCTCCAGTCTGTCATGTCCGGCAAGGGCGGACAGTGGTTTGCGGCTTATGCCGCACCTCATGTTATCGCTGCAGCGGCGTTCAGGTCAATTGTTGCAGCATATAGACCGCGGCAAGCTGGCTGCCCGCAACTTGATAGCTGTCGAGGTTTTCCTTGGCCGGCGAATGCCTGACTTCGACCGCCGCATAGCCCAGGCCGCCCCAGAATGTCTGTGACTGCTGCACTGACACCAATGCGCTCCAGCCAAGGTTTTCCGCGCGCGCATGGTCGAGCGCTGCCGCCACCAGCAGATTGGCTGCCCGCTGGCCACGTGCGCCGGGGGCGACCGCCAGGTCGTGCAGGTACAGGCAATCTGGCGCCGAGGTCAGCTTGAATGGTGAACCTAGCGGGGTGATGGCATCCTTGTTCGACGGGTAGCTGAACAGATAAGCGGCGGCGCTATCCGGCGCCGGCCCCCAGATCCAGCAAGTGGCCGGGGTCAGCGCCAGGCGGGCGCGGAAAACTTCTTCGGATTCCAGCATGGCCGGCGGATAGCATTCGGCCTGGATCCGCATGACGGCCGGAATATCGCTCGCTAGCATGGCCCGCATCGCGGGCGCTATGAAATTGTTGCGCATGGATTGAAACAGTGTGACGGATGGATGATGCTGCCACTGCCCGCTGCCGCGGGCAGTGTTGCGGGAAAATCAAGCCGGCATGGCCTTGTTGTCATTCAGGTCGACCAGGCCCTTGATCAGGCGGTAAGCCTTCCACAGCCAGGCCAGGCCCCACACAACGAACGCCAGCGGAATCCCGATCACGGTCATGCACAGGGCGACGCCGACCACCACCCACAGCAGATACCACCAGAACGAGCGGATCTGCCAGTTGTGGTGGCTATACACAAAAGAGTCCGCCGCATCCTGACGCTTGACATAATTGATGATCAAGGGGATCCAGGAAAATGCTCCCAGCGAGAACAGCAGGCTGGCGGCGTGACCCAGATAGAGCCACCAGGCAATGTTTTTCTCGGAGTGCAGCTTGCTATCGAAAACCAGTTCGTTGGCCATGTTTTTCCTTCAAGGTTGAGGATTTAACGTTACCGTCGGCGCCGATTTTCGCGAAAATCACGCCAATATAGGCAAGATGCCATCCAAACCGACAAAATTCAAGGCCACGCTGGCTTTTTCTCGCACCACCGGCTTGGCGCGGAAGGCTACCGACAGGCCGGCCACGCTCATCATGCTGAGGTCGTTGGCGCCATCGCCCATGACAATCGCCTGGCTGGCGGCGATGTTCAGCTCGGCGCAGACGCGTTCGACCGTGCGTTTCTTTTCCTCGGCGTTGACGATGGCGCCGCGCACCTTGCCGGTCAGCTTGCCGTCGACGATTTCCAGCACGTTGGAGTGGGCGTAATCGAGACCAAGCGTATCTTTCATGCGGTCGGTGAAAAAGGTGAAGCCGCCCGACACCAGCAAAGTCTTGATGCCGGCCGCCTTGACCGCCGCCAGCATGGTTTGCGCGCCTGGCGACAGCTGCAGTCGTTCATCGTAGACCCGTTGCAGGGCCGAGGCTTCCAGTCCCTTGAGCAAGGCGACGCGCCGCGTCAGGCTCTCGTCGAATTCCAGCTCGCCGCGCATGGCGGCTTCGGTAATCGCCGCGACTTGCGGCTTCAGCCCCTGCATGTCGGCGATTTCGTCGATGCACTCGATGGTGATCAGGGTCGAATCCATGTCCATCGCCAGCAGCTTGAAGTCACCCAGCTGCGGCGCCGCCGGCAGCCAGGCGCAATCGATGCGGGCGCCGAAGCAGGCGGCATCGATCAAGGCCTTCAGGCTGGCGGAATAGGCGACATTGGCGCAGCGCCATGCGTGGCGGCCGCCGCTGCTGATGTCTTCCGCGGTAGCATCGGCCAGGCTGGCGATGCGGGCTATGGCGCTGTGGTCTGCGTCCAGGCTTTGCAAGATAAGATTCATGGTTCGATGTGGCTTTACTAAAATATAAATGATCGGGCAGGCAGCGTCATCCTGCCAGCGCTTTGATGGTGGCTTTGACCTGGGTCAGGCGCGCCGCCAGGTCCGGCATGTTGACGGTAATCCGCAGCTTGTCCTGGCCGTTGAGCTTGATGTGGCGGTTTTTCTGGATCAGCTCGATGATGCGCATGGCGTCGATCGGCGGATTCGGCACGAATTGCAGCAGGGCTGAATCGGTATGGGCGTCGATCTTGACGATGCCGATTGACTTGGCGGATATCCGCAGGCGGTGCGTCTCGATCAGCGCCTTGGCCGGATCGGGCAGCCTGCCGAAGCGATCGATCAATTCTTCCTGCAGGTCGTCGATCTTGTCTTGCGCATTGCAGTTGGCCAGGCGTTTGTAGATGGACAGCCGTTCGTGGACGTCGCCACAGTAATCGTTGGGCAGCAGGGCCGGCACATGCAGGTTGATTTCCGTGGTGGTCGATAATGGCGCCGCCAGGTCGGGCTCCTGGCCGTTCTTCAACGCTCGCACCGCTTCATTGAGCATGTCGGAATACAGCTGGAAGCCGATCTCGTGCATTTCGCCGGACTGGTTATCGCCCAGCACTTCGCCGGCGCCGCGGATTTCCAGGTCGTGCATGGCCAGGTAGAAGCCGCTGCCGAGTTCTTCCATTTGCTGGATCGCATCCAGCCGGCGCTGCGCCAGCTTGGTCAGGCCTTGCACATCGTGCACCAGCAGATAGGCATAAGCCTGGTGATGCGAGCGGCCGACGCGGCCGCGCAGCTGGTGCAGCTGGGCCAGGCCGAACTTGTCGGCGCGGTGCATGATGATGGTGTTGGCGGTCGGCACGTCGATGCCGGTTTCGATGATGGTGGTGCACAGCAGGATGTTGAAGCGCTGGGCGACGAAATCGCGCATCACTTTTTCCAGGTCGCGTTCATGCATCTGGCCGTGGGCGACGGCGATGCGCGCTTCCGGCAGCAGGGCTTCCAGCATGGCCTTGCGGTTCTGGATGGTTTCCACTTCATTGTGCAGGAAGTACACCTGGCCGCCGCGTTTCAGCTCGCGCAGGCAGGCTTCGCGGATGGTCGATTCGCCTTCGCTGCGGACAAAGGTCTTGATCGCCAGGCGCTTTTGCGGCGCGGTGGCGATGATGGAGAATTCGCGCAAGCCTTCCAGCGCCATGCCCAGGGTGCGCGGAATCGGCGTGGCGGTCAGCGTCAGCACGTCGACTTCGGCGCGCAATGCCTTCAGCGCTTCTTTCTGGCGTACGCCGAAACGATGTTCCTCGTCGATGATCACCAGCCCCAGCCGGGAAAACTTGATATCGTCCGACAGCAGCTTGTGGGTACCGATCACGATGTCCAGCGTGCCGTCGGCCATGCCCTTGATGGCTTGCGTGATTTCCTTGCCGGAACGGAAGCGTGACAGTTCGGCGATCTTCACCGGCCAGTCGGCAAAGCGGTCGGTGAAGGTCTGTGCGTGCTGTTCCGCCAGCAGGGTGGTCGGCGCCAGGATCGCCACCTGCTTGCCGCCCAGCACGGCAACAAAGGCGGCGCGCAAGGCGACTTCAGTCTTGCCGAAGCCGACATCGCCGCAGATCAACCGGTCCATCGGCTTGCCGCTGGTCATGTCCTTGATCACAGCATTGATGGCGGCGGCCTGGTCGGCGGTTTCTTCAAAGCCGAAGCTGGCGGAGAAGGCTTCGTAGTCGTGCGCCGAATATTCGAAAGCGTGGCCCTGGCGCAGCGCGCGGCGGGCATACAGGTTGAGCAGTTCTGCCGCGGTATCGCGCACTTGCTGGGCGGCGCGGCGCTTGGCTTTTTCCCACTGGCCGGAGCCGAGCGCATGCAGCGGCGCGTCTTCCGGCGAGGCGCCGGAGTAGCGCGAAATCACGTGCAGCTGCGAAACCGGCACGTACAGCTTGGTGTCCTTGGCGTATTCCAGGTGCAGGAATTCGGTCTCGCCTTCGCCCAGGTCCATGCTGAGCAGGCCCATGTAGCGACCGATGCCGTGATTGATATGCACCACCGGGTCGCCGATCTTCAGTTCGGACAGATCGCGCACCATCGATTCGACCTGGGTCGCGCCTTCCTGCTTCTTCTTGCCTATCCTGCGGCCGGAACCGGCATACAGCTCGGTTTCCGTGATGAAGCTCAGCTGTGGCAGCTCGAAGCCGGCATGCAGCGGCGCCACGCCCAGCATCAGCTTGTGCGTCGACGTCAGGAAATCGGCATAGCCGTCGCACAAGGCCAGCGGCAGGCCGTATTCATTGAAGTACTGCTGCAGGGTTTCGCGGCGGCCGTTGGTTTCGGCGCAGATCATGACGCGGCTGCCGCTCTGCAGCAGATAAGCGCGCAGGTTGGTGAGCGGATCGTCGATGCGGCGGTTGACCGCGATATTCGGAATCGGCGCCGACAGATCGGAGGCCGCATCGCTGTGCTGGATCACCCAGCGGCCGAACGGCTTGGCCAGGGTGAAGAAATTTTAATAACTCAGG
>Ga0210409_10001013_pt1 | contig 39436 bp, 30 predicted proteins | sample IncBWH17MmetaG_FD_161649 | JGI IMG/M metagenome (GOLD analysis project Ga0210409, IMG submission 161649) | Forest soil microbial communities from Barre Woods Harvard Forest LTER site, Petersham, Massachusetts, United States - Inc-BW-H-17-M | ecosystem: Environmental > Terrestrial > Soil >... | reverse complement strand
GAAACAGAAGATTGACCACCTAGAGCTATCCCATCCGAGGCTGCCGAAACTGCCGCCGTAGCGGAGTTGTCACCTATCGCAATAGCACCGGCTCCAGAAGCATTGGCGAAATTACCAACCGCAACAGAAAAGCCACCTGCTGCGTTGGAACTATAGCCAAGCGCAGTGGTAGACGCGCCTGTTGCGTTAGCACTTGCTCCTAAAGCAATACTATTGGCAGTCGCTGCATTGGCCGCGTTTCCGATGGCAACGCCACTTGCAGCATTCGCCGTTGCATTTAATCCCATTTGCAGCCACTGGGCGCCACCAACAATAAAACCACCTGGTGCATATAGTCTTATCAAGCCCGTAGCACCAATCGTCCCTACATTACCAAGACTGATGTAGGCGGCATTATCAAATCCGTTGCCTTCCGAAAGAAACGCACCAGAGCTGGCATTACATTGGTCTTCATGACCACTCCCTACGGTTCCAGAATTCCACGTAGTTGAATTATTTAGTGCTCCGACATAACCCCCAGCTGTGCCGGTACATAGCTCTATCGATCCGGCCCACGCAATATTGAACACGCTTCCCATCAAGAAAATGGATGCAATACCTCTAACGATCGGCCTAACAAGAAAATTTCGTTGTGCCGTATTGAATAACTCTACAACCTGCGCCCCAGAAACAGTAGTTGCTCCGATGCCTTTGCTCTTCGCCAACTCACCAACAACACAATAGTCACCCGTGACTTTGCTCCAAATAATCCGATAAATCTTGTTCATTTTATATCCCCCAAAAATCGTCAATTCAACCCAGGTATGTGAAATCTGCTCGACACAAGCGCCTATACCTGGCTTGTTAAAATCGAGACAATTGCTTCATGAACTGCTAAATCCGTGTGCAACACATTCAATAATCGGTAATGTAGGCGGATTTTTATAAGTTGCGACCTCACCAAACAATGCTTAACGAAACCATCAGGAAGGCGTAAGCATTTGTTGTTTTTGCACTAGATAAAATAGAAAATTACCTGCTGAAAAAGCCTTGAGATCGAAAATGCAATGCAAAAGGCAAATGCGCTTTTGTTGAAAGCGAATTCAGATACATTGCCTAAAGGAATTATTGGAGATCTACTGAGAGTTGCAAGAAGACCGTTGGAGTCGAGCTACAAAACCGCCAACTATCACTAGCGAAATATTCTTGCCGTTGGCAAAAATGGTGAGCCGTGGCCGGCTTCGCTGGATCCAGACAAGCACGGGCGAACCGCGGATCACGTATTGGATGGTGACTGATGCGAAAATATGCGCGTAAGGATGGCTGAATATTCTGGAAACTGCCTAAGCGCGGAATTTTCAACAAAGCTCAACAAAATCGGCAAATGACCACACCCGGCATGCGCAGCCTCTTTCACTCTAAGCACCGCCTCGTCAATCAACCCGAGGGCAATCAAGGCCGCCAGATGCGTTACGCGAATGTTGATGCTGGCCGTTGCCTGTGCGGCAATCAGCTCCAATGCGCCTGCCCTGTCGCCGCATTGCGCAAGCACGTAAGAGATTGTTCCCGCAGCCTGGATCCAGGAAGAGCGGCTTAAAGTTATCTGCCGCGCGGCGTGCGCCAGTTCCGGCTGAGGATCCGCAAACGCCAGCATGCCCAGTAAATACAGATAGACTTGCTGGCTGTCCGGATGGATGCGATATGCTTCGCGCGCGTGCTCGACTATCTCGATGGCGCTGGCGCCGGCTGCGGCCAGGGAACGCGCATGCATGATCGATTGCTCAGGCGAAAAGGGATTCAATGCGATGGCGGAGCGGAACGCGGTGACGGCATCGGCAGCGGCGCCAGTCGCGAGCAGATGCAAGCCATGATTGAAATGCGTGACAGGATTTTCCGGCGCCAGACGCAAGGCTTGCTCATGCATGCGGCTAGCTTCATTAAACCGCCACTTGCCATCGAGAAGATAAGCCTTTTGCGAATGCAAACCCGATGCGGCGGGCTCGATGCGCTCAATCGATGCCAGCATCTTCAGCGCCTCGTCAATCGCTTGCGGACTGCCAGGCACTCCGCTGACCGCCCGGCTAGCCATGCATTGGACCAACACCAGTTTCGCCGGGATGTAATCGGGTACTTGAGAGATCACATCGTTGATGATCGATTCTGCCCGGTCGTAAGCTGCCGGCGAATGATTCTGGAGAATTTGCTGCGCGTAGAAACACGCTGCCGTTACCGAAGGATGCATCTTGACCGTAGCGGATTGACGGTCACGATCCAATGGCGCCTGAGCCGATGCATCAATATCATCTGACTGGATGGTCAGGCGATATCCGAGCCCGTACAGAGAATCGATTTTTATCATGCCAATATGCGAAAGCACCCGCCGCAGCTGCGCCATGCACCGCGCAAGACTTTCATTAGACATCCGCCCATTCCATACGTGCAGCGCAAAGTCTTTCTTTGAAACCGACTTCGGCCATGCGCTCAGTAAAAGACTTAAAGCACCTCTCTCCTTAGGCGGCAAATCGAGTATCGAATCGTTATAAACCACAAATCCATGTTGATCGACCGTAAACCCAATAGATGCGGGAGCAATGCCCGAATTTTTCCGACGCCAGGGCTGCATTTTCTTTTCTTAGAATATTCGAAAACAACTATTGCTTCATCTCTCGCGGCCCAATGTTTTTTTACCCAGGATCGATTTCATCGCCAGTGGCACAGGATTAACTATTTTCAGCAATATTGAAAATCGCCTTGGCTTTAGTCCTGCTCACAAACAGATTTAACCTGGGAAGCCGTCGCTTCTTTTCAAGCGCCATCGAGATTTTTTCTAATGATATATGCACTTTGCGCCGTTGCAGCGCGAATAAACGCCAGCTTGCAAAATCATCATGAAGACGTAATCATTCGTCCCAACTATCCGACACTTCTCAGCCGCTACGTTGCCTCCGGCCTGCAGTATCTACGACCAGTTCCACCGCTCCGGCAAAAAATCCGGCAGAAACATGACGCCGCCAGATGGCCAACACGTTTGCGCCGGTACTCACTCACGCACCTTGCCGATGAAGACTTCGCCACTTTACTTCAGCACTAGTCAAGCGGCGTTCACCAGCGACAGCCAATGCGCATCCGCCTCGCCACCGCCAGGCGCAGTGTTTTCTTTACCAGCGGGCTTTACCGATGCGCTGTAAACCTTGCGTTCAACCCTCCGGTTCTTTCTTCTCACTGCACTTTCCGTCTGCTGCTCGGCATAGGCAGCAATGCGCCTGACCAGGCCAGACAGTTCTTGGTCGTCGCGCAGGTCTTCCACCATCTGGCGCCAGCAGCCGCTCTGATTCCAGCGCCTGAAGCGCATGTAGACGGAATTCCATCCGCCAAATTCAGATGGCAATTCGCTCCAGCAGCATTTGCCGGAGATATGCCAAAGCACCGCTTCGATAAACAAGCGATTATTGCGCCCGCTGACTCCAGGATTGCCCTTTCTGCCAAGCATAAGCGGTTCCAATTTTCCCCACTGATCATCCCGAAGAAACATGACTGGCACCCATTACATAAGAGAGAGAGAAGCCGACCGTTTGCGGCCGGCACTGAATGTAATATAAATGATTATTTTCTTCGTGTGACATACAAAAACAATGATTAACGAAATCATCAGGAAGACGTAATCTTTGATGAATTCCGGCCTTCAGCGCAGTGAGGGGCAACGCCTGCAGACAACAAAAGATGCCGCGCTTACTTGCTGGCGAGAAAAGAGTATTACCGAATAAGATTGGAATTGATAAGCTTTGTAAAAGATCGCACAAAGCCATGGACTGATGACAGCATGGTCTCTAGGATGGCCTCCTGACCACCACTCTCATCAACTATATGGAAATGATTTCCAGCGACAAAGTGCTCGATGAATGCATCGACAAAATACTAAAACTGGCGGCGCTCACGCTTTACGGCATGAATGCCGTCGGCCAGGTGCATGTTGTCATCAATGAGGTTTGCCGCTATCTGATTCTGCAAAAAACAGGAGATCCCGAATGCAATCTGTTGGCTTTCAAGAATAGATTAATGACCTTGAGCCGCCTCACCCATCCGAGCCTGCCTGATTACAGAAAAACCATCGACTATGCGGCCTCGCTCATTGTTATAGAGGCGCCTTGATTCTCCGCTCCGCCGAGAATTCGAGGCATGGCTCGTTACGGTGGATGCATATTGAAGAATCTTGCCGCGGCTCGCCAAGATGTTCATTATCGACCTCGTGCCGCCCTGGCCGCGAATGAACGCAGTGCATTACCCAGATTTAATGCGGGACGAGAGATGTTGATATACGGCGAAAAACTGACTGAAGATCACTGGAAAAAACTAGATTTCATTTTATCGCTTCCTAAAAGCGCGCATCATTTCCGAAAAGACAATCGCCTGTTCATTGAGGCAGTATCGTGGATAGTGTTAAACCATGAATCCTGGCGCAACCTGCCATCCAGGTTTGGCAATTGGCCCGCCCATTACCTCCGTCTGCTCGACTGGCATCGACGTAAAATCTGGCGTGCCTTGGCACACAGTCGGATCGAAGATCGAGAGCTGCAATTTCTGTTGAATCAGATTGTGTTGTTCTGCGAGCGCTTTGATTAAAAAAGAAGCAATAAAACAATAGAATATTTCTCCTGCCGATATCGGTCATTCCGCGGACATGCGGGAAAACACCTTGGCATGCACCTGGGCGTAATCCGGATGCTGTCTCAACGCGGCATTTTCCGGAACGTTGAGTAAAAAAGGCAGGACGCCAAATCCGGCGCCCGCGGCAGCCTTCACTTTCACCATTGCCTCGTCAATCATTCCCATGGCAAGCAACGCCGCCAGATGTATCCCATGCAGGCTGCTGTGCTCTGCAATGATTTCCAGCGCCCCCGCATGATCACCGCAACGCGCCAGTATGTAGGCTACGCCCCTGGACGTGAGGGCGTGCGCATAGCGGTTCTTTTCCACGAAATGACGTGCGGCATGGGCAAGTTCCGGTTGCGGGTCCACCCAGGCCAAGGTATAGAGCAGGATCACATAAGCCCAGGGACTATCCGGATGAGATAGATATGCGCTGCGTGCTTGCGCCAGTACTTCGGCTGGATCCATGTTTGCGCAGGCGCAGGCACGCACCAGCATAGTCGCGATATTGGGCGAGAACGGATTGAGTTGCGCCGCGAAACGGAAAGCCTCGACGGCCTCGGATCCGGCATTGGTGAAGATCAGATGATAACCGTAGCGATAATAGGCAACGTCATCGTCGGGAGAGATTTGCAAGGCCTGTTCGTGCGCGCCCCTGGCCTCAGCGAAATGCCACTTGCAATCAAGCAGATGGCCTGTCAGCGATTGCAAGCCTTGCAGATATGGCTCGCGGTCTTGGACGACTCGCAACTGGCCAAGAGCATCGTCAATTTGCGAGCGCTGTATATGCGCATCGAAGAATCCCCGCTCGGCGACGTATTGTCCAAGCAGCAGCTTAGCCATCATGTAGTCAGGCGCCTTGGCCACGACATTCTTGAGTATCGCTTCCGCTTGGGAGAAGGCATCCTGCGACCGGCGTTCAAGTAACTGCCGGGCGTGGATGCAAGCCTCGATCAATGCGGCATGGGGTTTTGCCGCATCCGATTTGTGGGAAAAAGGGGCCAGCGCCGGCACTGCGGACAAGCGCCGCACTTTATCCGATAAGATCGCCAGACGATAACCTTGGCCATAAAGCGAATCGATCTGCACGATGCCAAGATTGGCGAGCGCCCGGCGCAGCTGCGTAATACAGCGCGCCAGACTTTCGTCCGACATCCGCCCTGCCCAGACATTTTTTGAAAAATCTTGTTTTGAAACGACCTTTGGCCAGGCATTCAGCAACAGGCGGAAGGCTCCACGTTCCTTGGGGGGTAAAAAGAGCAGCGAGTCTTTATAAGAAACGAAACCATCCCGGTCTATATCGAACCCGGCAGATACAGGATCCATATCGGCAAGCGCACCTGATGAATTATGCATTTCCAGTGACCCAGAATATTTCATGCTATCTTTGCAAGCTGCGATAACCAAGTCCGCATCACTCATATTCTATCGAGTATTCAATGCTGATTCGGGCACGAAAGACCTTATATTTAGACTGCCGTTAAATTTATCTTTTTGGCATCCTGGAAAATACTTTGGCGTACACCTGAGGATAATCTGGATGCTGCTTCAGCGCATCGCATTCCGGCACGCTGATGGAAAAAGGCAAGACACCAAATCCGGTATCGGCAGCGGCCTGCACTTTCTCCATCGCCTCGTCGAGCATGCCCATGGCGACTAAAGCCGCCAGATGTATGCCATGGATGCTGTTGTGCTTCTCAATGATTTCCAGCGCCCCGGCATGATCGCCGCAGCGCGCCAGCACGTAGGCCACGGCCCTGGACGAGAGAGCGTGCGCATAGCGGTTCTTTTGTACGAAATGCCGGGCCGCGTGGGCGACCTCCGGCTGCGGATCTACCCAGGCTAGCGTGTAGAGCAGATTCACGTAGGCCGAAGGACTATCCGGATGCAATGAATAGGTGCTGCGCGCATGCACCAGCACTTCAGCGGGGTCCATGCCGGCGCAAGCGTAGCCGCGCACCAGTCCGACCGCCATGTTCGGCGAGAATGGATTGAGCTGAACGGCGGAACGCAAAGCGACGACAGCCTCGGACGGCGCATTGCTGGTCAGCAGATGAAAACCGTAACGGTAATAGGCGACGTCATCATCGGGCGACATTTGCAGCGCTTGTTCGTGCGCCACCTTCGCTTCGTCGAAGTGCCACTGGCAATCGAGCAGATAGCCTCTCTGTGACTGCAGGCCTTGCAGATACGGCTCGGCATCTTGCACGGATCTCAATTCGCCAAGCGCATCGTCGATCTGCGAGCGCTGTATGTTCCCATCGAAAAACGCCCTCTCGGCTACGTATTGCGCCAGCAACAGTTTGGCCACCATATAGTCGGGCGCCTTGGAGACGACATTTCTGAGTATTGATTCAGCCTGGGAAAACGCATCCAGCGAGCGCCGTTCGAGTAATTGCCGGGCGTGGATGCAGGCTTCGATTAGTGCGGCATGCGGCTTTGCCACCTCGGATTTGCTGGATTTCGGGGTCGCCGGCATTGCCGGCAATAGCCGCACTTTATCCGACAGGATCGTCAGACGATAACCTTGGCCATACAGGGAATCGATCTGCACCACGCCAAGATTGGAGAGGCCCCGGCGCAGTTGCGTGATACAGCGCGCCAGGCTTTCATCCGACATGCGCCCGGCCCAGACATTTTTTGAGAAATCTTCTTTTGAAACGACTTTCGGCCAGGCATTCAGCAACAGACGGAAGGAGCCGCGCTCCTTGGGGGGCAAAAAGAGCAGCGAGTTTTTGTAAGAAACGAAACCATCCCGGTCTATATCGAACCCGGCTGACACAGGATCTATATCGGCAAGCGCGCCTGAAGAATTATGCATTTCCAGTGATCCAGAACATTTCATGCTGTCTTTACAATCATCGACAGTCAAATTGGCATCACTCACATTCTATCTACTATTCCACGCTGATTGTTACGCTTTGCCGCCGGATTTGTACAGTAGCAGGACTACTAAGCTCCCAAACAGGCAGCCGCGACTCTGCCCTTTTCTGTGCGAACCAGCGGATTGTTAGTGCGACTAATATCTGGCAGCACCGGTCCCAGCGGCGCCAGGTCATAGTTGCTGATTCGCCAAGAGGAATAAGGTCAGGTTCAGCCATGTGCACTTTGATTGCAGCATACCGGAGTCCATCACATCACAGCCACAGAATCAGGAGCGCCAGGCGGGCCGCGTCAATCATGTTTGCGCCAGAAGAGGAAATCGACATCGCCGATTTTTCAGCCATGGCTGCAATCAGTCAGGCAGCATCCATGCCCTGAGGTCTCGGATCAGGCATGTCCGTGCCACAGCAAAGTCATCCACTGATTGCGCCTCAAGAACGACAAATCATTTCTTCTTGATGATGAATTTGAAAACTCTTGTGAAATCCCCAGCGCACGAATAGACAGGAAGTCGATCCATCCCTAATATCCGCCTAAGTTGAAGTAATGACAGCCCCGCTTTCTGGAGTAAGAAATGATTTGGCATTCCCGATATGAACCATAATCCGCACGAGTGCAATAAGGTTCCGGAAAGCACCCAGTGCAAGTGCTGCGGGCAGGTAGCAAAACTCGCCGGTCTTGTCGATTCACAGTTTTAGCGATAGTTTGCATGCGCTGTTCCGTCCCAAGATAGTGGCCAATTGGCTTAAGCCATTGCAGCCTTCGGGCAAATCATCCTAGCATTTCAGCGGCATCAGGCCAGCGTCTTGGGACGCCGGAATACGACATAGGAACCTATCCAATATGACTATCCCTAAAAAATCAGGCACAGCCAGGGCTCAAGACGGAACCTGGAGCCACGCAGTGTTAAAAGCAGAGTATGCGGCGCTGATAAATGCCGGCAGCATCGCGCCCGTTCGGATGCTATCCAACCGGTATGGCGTTTCAGTAACGGTGATCAAGGAGGTCCTGGCTGAAAACGCTGCGGCAAATGCAAGCAACGATCCTCCTATCCTTCACTGTCATGATCCGTTTGGACGTTGCAAGCGTTTCGTTTGAGCTTCCTTTTGCCGCCTATTGCTCTCTGCAAGTATCAGCACCTCTCGACGCGTTGTCGTCGTCAACAAACTGGACCTCAAGAATTGCGCCAGCGCCTACGAGACTTATCTGATCCGTACATGGTTTTGTTTTCCGCCAACGAGGCCACACTCCGTGGCCCGCCAAGTGGAGTCAGAGTCAAGTTTCTGCAAGAAGCACGCAGAAAGCTCACTCCGGCCCCAGTTAGCTGCGCGACTCAGGCGCGACTAGGCAATCAACTTGCTTGGGACGCTTTCCCAGCGGACGCTGCGCACACTTCTTTCCAGCCCCAAGCGGGTGACCAGCTTCACGAGGTCGGCACGCTCGCTGACCAGGCACAGAATTTCTATCGTGATGCTGGTCAGGCTGCCTTTGCCGGCCAGCTTGCTGCGACGGTACTGGACAATGCAGCTGTTGCGCAGATGCTGCCGCATTATCTGCTCTACCAGTGCCGCTTCGCCGGTACGGCATAACGTCACTACCCTGTATGGCAAGCGCGCCTCCACAGTGGGTTTTACAGGGCCGGTTGTGCCGACCAAGGGCAGGTACATTCTAAAGAAGTTTTCCCATTTTTCCATGCGCATGACATTCTCTTTTCAGATTTTCACGAAGTTTCCGCGTAGCCCTAGGCTCCCGTTCTTTCATGTATCCATCTTTGCACTGCGCTCAGTATTGCATTGCTCTTCGTGGCGCTCGCCATCGGCAGATTTCTGACCGTTGATATCTCTTGATAAAGATCCCTCAACTCTGCAATGGCACGCTCGTTGCAAGGCTCTTGCTCAAAGATCGAAAGTCCTTGATCAAATGTCCTGCTGTCATCAATCCACTCGTGAATCACTGCCTTCGCCAGTGTCGCCGCAAGAATTTTTTTGGATAAAGCCGCGGCGGCATCGACTTCGCGCTGTACAGAATCGCCTAAAGCGCTGAGGGCGAGCACGTCAACCACCAGCATCCGTAGCGCCGGACTAAACAGCTGCAGGGTTTCGAGACGCTGGATCAGGTTTTTCTGGTTCGTCAAATCGCCTGGTCCGGAGCGCACGGGAACCAGCAGAATATCGGCCGCATCCAGGGCCGCCTCCGTACTCCAGGAATCGGCGCCGTCAGCATCGATAATAATGTCGCGATAATGCATCCGGTAGTACGAATCCGGATCCGCCAGTTCCGATTGAATGTGGTCCGCGCCGCGCACGGTCACCTTTGACTTCGCGCCATCGACTTCGCGTTGCATGTTCCAGCGCAATGCATGCCTGGGTGCCGTGGCGTCGATCAGAAGGATCTTGCGATGGTTCAGCGCACAGAGCGTTGCAAGGTTGACCGCAAGAATTGAGCGTTTGGCGCTTTCGTCTTCGCTGAAAATAGTGATGATCATATTTCCTCCTGCGCATTAATGAGCATCAACAATGTGACATGCTGATGTCCCTTTCCGATGAATTCAGTCTAGTGAAATGTAAATAAAGATATTGCAAAATTGCGAACGCTCGGTATAAAAAAGACCTAAAAATGACGCGTGCAATGAGGGATATCAGCCGATATTTTTTGTGGAGTCATATCCGCGCCATTCTCTGCCTGGCAGCACAGCCAATCCCAGGATGAGCGGCTTTAAATCGTCGTTGACAATGATCCTGCGCACCACCAGAATGTTGTAGCGGGACCGTATCTCGACTTCGTTTGCCGACGGCGTGGATGCGTTTTTCAGCCGGCTCCCGCAATCGCAAGGACGCACCCAACTGGCTGCTGCGGCTGGCGCTCTCAGCCATGGGTTTCACCCTGAGCGCGAGTGTGCTGGCGGTGACTCTGTATGAAAAATTTGCTGCAGGCGGATGGCTGACGGTTGTGATCACCAGCAGCGTGATCGCACTATGTTTTCTCATCAGACGGCACTATAGCGAGACGCGCGAGCAGCTGGCCAAGGCCGATGCGCTGTTTTTCACGCCACTGGCGGCAACGGCAGCACAGGAGGCGCCGGCCATCGACCATGAGCAGCCGACCGCCATCGTCCTGGTGGGCAAACACCGCCGCGCCAGCATGCACGCCCTGCTATGGGTGCAGCGACTATTTCCCGGGCATTTCAAGAATTTCGCCTTCCTCGCTGTGGACGAAGTGGATGCCCAGAGCTACGAAGGACAGGAACAGCTGCATCGCCTGCGGCAGACGATCGAGGCGTCTCTACGCTACTACGCCGAAAGTTGCAAAAGACATGATCTGGCCACCGAATATCGTGTCGCCTTTGGTACGGATCCTGTTGCGGAATTCGCCGCGCTGGCGGAACAGGTCATGAATGAATATCCAAACAGCGTCTGCTTCGCCAGCAAGCTGGTATTCGCCAAAGTGAATTTCCTCACAGCCTGGCTGCACAACCAGACACCGCTGGAAATCCAGCAACGTCTTCACCTGACGGGGAAACACATGGTGCTGCTGCCGATGACAGTGGGCTGAGCGAGTTGCCCCGGGCAAGCATCTATCTGATCAGGGTCACCGGTACATGCACCAGATGGACTACCTTGTTCATGGTCGAACCAAGCAGCAGATTGCCCAATGCTCCCCGGCCATGCGTGCCCATGACGATACTGTCGCAATGCTCATCCTCAACATAATTGACGATGCTTTTCGCAATGGGGCCGATACGCGTGGTGGCGACGTAAGGAACGTCTACAGCGTCAAGAATCCGTTTGGCCGGCTGCAAAGCATGATCCGCCGCCGTGGCTTCCAAAGTCTTGATTTTTTCGAGGGACAAATAGGCTTGAATTCTGCCATCCAGATGCTCTTGCACATTCAACAAGTGAATTTGTACAGCTGTACCGCTCTTGACTATCGCGCTCGCGTACTGCACCGCTCGCAATGCATATTCAGAGCCATCCACTGGAACCAGTATTTTTTGCATGTCGAACCTCGCTTACAAGGTGCAATCTCATGATCAGTTGGCTGACGCCGGCGCCAGCATAGGCATTGCTGTATCGAGATATGCGCCCCGGCCAACTTATCAAGCAAACAATCCGGCATATGGTTGCATCCAAAAACATGCCTAATTGCCACGGCCCATGCCTCTCCGACTGTCCTGCAACTTCAGATTAGCAGTTCATCTGTAAAGATTTTGTAAATAGTTGGCTGCTCAGCGTATACAGCACACAAAATTTGCAAAAAACAGAAAATCCTCGATTCTTCCCGCCAAGCCGACGCGATTCCCTGCGGCCTGCGCCAGCCGTAGGGCTCATATCAACATCGTTTATTTTTTTGCGCCGCGCCCAGGCTTCGGGGCGGCCTCTCTTTCAACAGCTCCGCGCACCTCGAAGCGGACCTGGTCCAGCACCGCCTGCTTGTCATCCAACAATTCCAGCACATGCCGTCCTGGCCAAGGCATCCAGTCGAGTGCGAGCTGCTGGTTTGGCGCAGGCGCTTGCCTGCCATTCTTTTTCTTGGCGTTTTTCGGCGCCGCGTCCGCCGCGGTCAGCAGCTTGCCATCCAGGCGCCACGTCCCGCTCTTCACGCCGGAGGCTTGAAACCGCATGCGCTGCCGCTCCGGCGGGATATCCGGATCCAGCGCCACCAGCATGCCGGCGGTCGGGTAGCGGATCGCTACGCCGATGTCGTCGGATTTGGCGGTCCTGATCAGCGCCTGCTCGGTACCTGCCAGGAAGAACTCCTGGCGCGGCGCTTCCTGCTTGTCCTGGTAACTGATTTCCTGCGCCACCACGCCGTCCGGCTTGCGTGGCAGGTTCTGGCGCAACTGGTCGCGCGCGTGCAGGTATTGCATGACTTCCTGCCAGATCGGCGCGGCGCCGGTGACGCCGGACACATCCCACATCGGCAGGCCGGAAGCATTGCCGACCCAGACGCCGACGGTATAGCGGTCCGAATAGCCGACCGCCCAGTTGTCGCGCATGTCTTTCGAGGTGCCGGTCTTGACTGCGGTCCAGACGCGCGTAGACAAGGCGTTTTCGAGGCCGAAGGTGCGGCTGCGGGCGCTGCGGTCAGACAGGATATCGCCAATGATGAAAGTGGCGCCGGGGTCCATCGCCTTGCTCATCTTGACCGGCGGGTCGCTCAGCGCGGTGCGGATGCCGCTGTAGCGGCCCTGGTTGGCCAGCGCGCGATAGGCATTGGTCAACGCCAGCAGGCTGACGTCGGCGCTGCCCAGCGCCAGGCTGTAGCCATAATAGTCGCCGGATTCGCGCAGCTGGAATCCCAGTGTCTGCAAGCGCTGGAAAAAGGCGGTTGGCGTCACCGTCACCAGGGTGCGCACCGCCGGAATGTTCAGCGACGAACCGAGCGCGGTGCGCACGCTGACCAGGCCTTTGAACTGCTTGTCGTAGTTTTGCGGAATATACAGGCCGCTGGCGGTCGGCAGGTTGATCGCCGCATCGTTCAGCAGCGAAGCCGCGGTCATCCATTTCTTTTCGATCGCCATCTCGTACAGGAACGGTTTCAGGGTCGAGCCGGCCTGGCGCAAGGCTACCACGCCGTCGACATCGGCGGCATTGGAAAAGGTGCTGCTGGAGCCGACCCAGGCCAGCACGTCGCCGCTGGCGTTGTCGATGGCGAGAATGGCGCCATCCTGGATATTACGATCGGTCAGCGCTGCCAGTTGGCGCTGCAAGGCATCGGTGGCGAAGCGTTGTACGCCGGCATCCAGCGTCGAGCGCAGCGATTGTCCGGGCGTGCGCAGCAGCTTGCGCGCCAGGTGCGGCGCCAGTTGCGGCGCCGTGGTGGTCACCACCACTTCGGAATTCGAGCCGGTGCGCGCCAGCGCCAGCAAGGTGAAACTTTCCAGGTCCTTGCATTCCTGGCCCGCATGCTGTTCCTGCAGGATGCGGCAGGCGCGCTCGGTGACGCGCGCCGGCGTGGCGTTGGGGCCGCGGATCAGGGCCACCGCAATTGCCGCTTCGCGCTGGCTCAGGCCGCCCGGGTGCTTGCCGAACAAGACCCGCGACAAGGCATGGATGCCGACCAGTTCGCCGCGGAAGCTGACCAGGTTCAGATAGGCTTCCAGGATCTGGTCCTTGCGCCAGTTGCGCTCCAATAGCTGCGCCACCATCACCTGCGACAGCTTCTGGCTGAAGGAGCGCGGCGAATTGCGCCGCCGCAGGTCGTCGTCCAGCAAACCGGCCAGCTGCATGGTGATGGTCGAGGCGCCGCGAGTGCGGCTGTTCCACAGATTGCCCCAGGCAGCCGCCGCCACCGCATTCCAGTCCACCCCGCTGTGCTGGTAGAAGCGCCGGTCTTCAGATGCTACCAGGGCGTTGCGCAAGGCTGGCGAGACGTCTTCCAGCGCCACCCAGGACAAGCGCCGCTCATGCGGATTCAGCCGTACCTGCTGCAACAGCTGGCCCTTGCGGTCATACAGGCTGGCTTCGGAAGAACGGAATTCCTGCTGGACTTCAGCGAACTTTTGCAAGGCATGCACCGGCGCGGCGCTCAAGGCCAGCCACAGTAGCGCCGCAAGCGGCCACGCTTGCCGCCAGTTGCCCCGGCTCCCAGGCGTTGCTGCGTTTTTGCTGCAAGCGCCGGGAACCGTGTGCTGCTTCAATTTCACTTCACCGTCCATTTCGGATTAGGGATCTCGCCGAACATTTCCGGCGCATACATGGCTTCGACCCGGGTCGGCGGCAAGCTGAATTCGCCCGGATTGTTAAGGCGGAAGGTATAGGTCATGGTGAATTTCCCCTTCGGCACATACTCGTAATAGCTGCGGAAAGATTCGAAGCTACGCTCCTCGTACGCCAGCCAGGCACTGCCGCTAGGCCGTTCGCTGCTGGTGGCGATCGCCGAATCGCGGCCCAGGCCGGAACCCAGCAAGGTCGCACCAGATGGAATCGGATCGGTCGCCACCACCCAGGTCATGTCGGTCTGGGCGTCAACCTCCAGATCGACCCGGTAGATATCGCCGCGGCTGTACTTGCCCTTTTCCTTTTGCTCGACCGGCACGATGTTCTTGGTGATCCGGTAGCCGCTGGAGAATGGCTTCTTGAGCGCCACGGCTGCCAGGCTTTGCACGGTCACCCACGGCGCGCCGCTGCCGGCGTGGCTCAGCTTGAGCTCCGCCGGTGCGGCAGTAGCGGGCCATGGCAGTTGCAGCTTGCCGCCTTCCGCCGTCGTGGTCGGCCAGCTGAAGCTTTGGCTGCTGGCCACGGCAGCGCCCTGCTCCAGCGAAGCCTTGGTCACGCCGGCGACTTTTTCCGATTCGAACTTCTGGCCGAATTTCTGCATCGCCAGGCTGCCCCAGACATTGGCGGTGGTGGTCGCCCAGTGCCCGCGCGACTGCCGCTGGATGGCGCCGTTGATCAGCTTCGGCATGTCTTCCTTCCAGGCCGGGTTGTCGAGCATGGTCAGCACCAGCCGGGTGGCGTTGACGTCGGCGCTGGCCATCAGCCACCACCAGTAATCGTCGGTCTCGGTCGAGAAGCCCATGCGTGTGCTTTGATAGTTCAGGCGGGCGCGGATGATCTGGTCGGCTTCGGCCAGGCGCTTGGCGCGGTCCGGAATGCTGGAAACCCGCTGCAGGATATTGATCCAGTCCAGCACCGCCGAAGTCGGCCACAGATTGGGCGAGAGCTGGATCGAATCGAGCATGGCCGGCCGCACCCGGTCATAGCGCGACAGCGCTTCCAGCGCGGCCAGCTTGCGCACGTCCAGGTCTTTCTTGGGCGACCAGAAATCGCGCGTGATCTTGCCTTCGACAAAGGCAGCCAGGCCGTCCAGCATCTTGTCGCGGCTCTGCTGCGGAATCGCAAAGCCGGATTCTTGCGTGACGGCCAGCAGATAGGCGGTCAGGGTGTCGCTGCCGCGTCCCGCATTGCTGGCGCTCGGCGGGTAGTAGTAAGCCAGGCCGTCGCTGTCGAGGTAGGTCGGCAGATCGTTGGCCACTTTTTGCCAGGCGACGTCGTCACGCAAGCCGATGGCGCGCGAGGTCTTTTGTTCCAGGCAGGAGAACGGATAGTTGACGAAGTAACGCCGCAAGCCCTCGCTGTTGCCAGCCAGCGAAGACGCCAGCGATACCGCCAGCCCGCCGCGGCCAGGCAGGCCGTCGGCCGGCGGCGCCACCGCCATGCTGAACGGCTTGTCGAGCTGGAACATGGTAGCCTGCTGCACCGTCACCGGCACTGCCGGCACCACGCGCTGGGTGAACTTGATGGCGTCCTTGACCTTAGGCCCGCCCTGCTCCTGGGCATTGATTTCCCACACCAGCTGCTTGGCATCGGCCGGCACGGTCACCGCCCATACCAGTTCGCGTGATTCCCCAGCTGGGATGCTCACGTCCTTCGGCGGCAACGGTGTCGCCAAACCGATGGCCTGGGCAGTGGCGTTGACTTGCATCACGCGTGTAGTGGTATTACGCACCGTCACCATGGCGCTGAAATCGTCGCCCTCGCGCACCAGCGGCGGCAAGCCGGAAATCAGCTGCAGGTCCTGGGTCGAGCGGATGCTGACGGCGCCGGTGCCGAACAGGCTGTCGCCGCTCTGCGCCACGGCGACGATCTTGAAGCTGGTCAGGGCATCGTTGAGCGGCACGTCGACCTGGGCCCGGCCATTGGCATCCAGCACGATGGCCGGCTTCCACAGCAACAAGGTATCGAACAGTTCACGGGTCGGCGACTTGCCGCCGCCGCCGCCGGCCGGTATCGCCTTGCGGCCGTAATGGCGTTTACCCACTACCTGCATTTGCGCAGTCGAGGTTTCGACACCGTAGCTGCGCCGCTGCAGCATTGCCTGCAACAGGTCCCAGCTCTTGTTCGGCTCCAGTTCGAGCAAGGCTTCATCCACCGCCGCCAGGGCGATTTCCGCGCCGGCCGCCGGTTTGCCGTTCGGCAGGTTGACCTGGATGTTGACCTTGGCGGTGGTGCGGATAGCATAGCTAGGCTGGTCGGCCTTGACCGTCACCGCCAGCTGGTTGGCGGCGCTGCCCACTGAAATTTCGGCGATGCCGAACTTGTAGGCCGGCTTGGCCAGGTCGACCGTGGCGCTCGGGGCCTGGTATTCCTTGAATTCATGCCACCAGTTCAGCGGCTCTTTCCAGCCCCAGGTAAAGAAGGAATACCATGGTACATCGCGCATGCGGCCGCGCACCGCCAGCACCGAGACGAAGATGTTGGGCGCATAGCCGGCCTTGACCGGCAGGCTGAAAGTCGGGTCCTGGCCGTTCAGCTGCAGCACCTGGGTTTCGACCACGCCTTCGCGTTCCACCGCCACCAGCACGGTGGCATAGCGGAACGGCATGCGCACCTGGAACTTGGCGGTCTCGCCCGGCTGGTAACTTTTCTTCTCCGGCAGGATATCGATGCGGTCCTGGTTTTCGCCATCGAACCACAGCTCGCCCTGCTTGGTCACCCAGACCGAGCTGGCCGCAACGGAGACCTTGCCGCTGTCGTCCTTGCCCGTGGCGGTCAATTCGATATTGCCCGGTTCCGACAATTCCACGGTACAGATCATCAAGCCGCGGGCGTCGGTTTTACCCGAGCACAGCGAGCCGAGATCGGTGCCGGTGCTGGTGTTTTCATAAGCGTAGAAACCACCCACCATGCGTTTGCGGTGCGAGTTGGTGCGCTTGGACGAACCGCTGATTTCTATCGAGACGCCGCTTTGCGGCTGGCCAGCGGGATTCAGGGCGACTGCCGTCAGGGTCAGCTTCTTCTTGACCGAGACCCACTCCCCGGCTTTCAGGCCGACGACGACTGCCGCCGGCCAGATCGGGGTAACGCTGGACACGGTCTGGATTTCGCCGTTCGGGTCGGCAAAGGTCATTTCCGTCAGCAATTCCTTCGGTGCAGTGATTGCCGGCAGATCCTTCACCACGGTCTTGCCGCCGCCGTTCTTGTCCAGCGTCACCGGCAATTTGTCGGCGACGATCTTCTGGTCGTCGGCGCCGCTGTCCTCATCGTTGCGCGCGGCGGAAAAGGAATAACCGTCGTAGGCGGAAAAACTCACGCCCTTGCCGCGCAACAGGCTGGTGACATGCACCGACTGGCCGGAAGCGCCGCCGCCGTTGAGGTAGTTCAGTTGTACATCGAGCGGCACTTCTTTCGGCGCCACCAGGCTTTTCGGCGGCGTGATCCGTCCCTGCAGCAGCGGCAGGCGGAACTCCTCGACGCGGAAGCTGCCGGTGCTGTAGCTGCGGCGGCCGTGGCCTTCGTCATCGCCCTCGTCGCTGCTGCTGTCGCTGTCCTCTTTCGCATCGCCGGCCTCGGCGACGTTCTTGGGCGCGCCGCTGTCCAGCATCACGTCATAGCTGCCAAGCTTGGCTTCCTTGGGAATGGTAAATACGGTTTCCGCGTTTTTCTGGCCGCGCCATGTCAAGGCAAACTGATATTCCTGGCCGCTGCCCTGGTGGATGATGCGCACCCGGGTCGGCAGCTTGTCCTTCGCCAGCAAGCCGAAGCCTTGCATGGTCTCAGTGCGGATCACGTGCTTCATCGACACCGTTTCGCCGGCGCGGAACAAGGTGCGGTCGAACACGGTATGGGCGCGCACGGTGGATGCCTTGTCGGTATCGGTCGGCAGGTTGAAACGCCAGGATTCGATGCCGCTGTTCCAGGAGGTCAAGGCAAACGCCATGTCGGCGCGGCCCTTTTCATCGGTCTTGCGGGCGCTGACAAAGAAGCCCGAGATTTTTCCCGATTCGCCATCGCCGCCGTTGCGGCAAACGTCCTCCGGGAATTCCGGCACCATGACGATCCCGGTCTTGTCGGTCTTGCCGCGCCACAGCTCGGTGCCGGTGCAATCGGAAATCCGCACATCGGCATCGCCCACCGGCTTGGCGTTATCCAGCGTGGTGACCCACACCGCGCCGTTCTGGCGGCCGATCTTGACGTGCACCGACAAATTAGTCACCAGCGCGCTGGTCCGCACGAACATCGGCGCGGCCTTGCCCAGCAATGCCGCGCCCAGCTTTTGCGATTCCAGCTCGACCACGTAAAAGCCTGGATCCTTGAGCGGAATGCCGATCACTTCAAACGGCCGGATGCCGTCCTTGTTTTCCGGTGACTGCGGCAGCGCCAAAGTCTTGACGCCGGCCTGCTTGGCCAGGATGCCGAGGCTGCGCGTCTCCACCTGCTTCTTGTTGATGGTGATGGTGCTCTCGTGATAACGGTTAAGCTTGGTCAGCCAGGCGATGATGCTCTGGTCGTCCGTGACCTTGAGGTTGCTGACGTTGCCCGGATGGATCTTGCCGTCCGCGCTGCGCGCGATCATGCTGGCCTCGACGCTGCGCAGGGTGACCGGCAAGGTGGCGTCGGCATTGAGTTCGATGATGCCAAACGGCGCCGAGGGAAATTTCGCCAGCGGCGGATAATCCGCCATGCGGGTTTTCATCGGGAATGCAGAGGCGTTTGACAAGGCGCGGCCGTTTTCGTCCAGGAAGTCTTTCGGCAGCTCGATGCTGAGTTCCGACTTTTCCGCGAAAGGCGGATTGAAGGTCAGCTGCGTCACCGTATCCTCGGTGTCGGTCTTGTCGAAAAATGGCTTGAGCTTGCCGTTGGCGCCGCTCAGCGTGACATTCTCCGCCAGCTTGCGCGGCACCGGCGAGGTAAACAACAGGCGTACCGGCAGGATGGGCGCGCAGGCAGCGTTCGCGTTTTCGCGCTCGCAGCTGAAGCTGGCGGTGAAAGTCGGCCGCACCTTGAACTTGAATACTTGCGGCTGGCGGCTAGCCACGCCTGAGGGTGTCGCCACTCCCTTGTCCCAGGTCAGGCTGACCTCGCTGTCGTTAGGCAGGCGCTGCTGGCATTGCACAGTGCTGACACGTTCGGGATTGATTTTTTCGGCAAATTGATCGAGCAGGTCCTTGCGCGCCGCGCCGGCAATCAGCTTGACCGGAATCCGTTCGTGCACCCCTTCCGCTTCGCAATACACATGCTGCAAAATGCTTTCGCTGGTAGCGGCGCCGTTCTGCACCAGGATGAAAATCTGCTCTTCATCGATGCGCTCGCCCGACGGCATGACATTGATCACGGCGGGGCCGCCGGTGTTGAACTGAAAACTGGTTTTACCGCTTAACGCAGCTCCGGACAATAATTTGAAGCCCGTCTTGAGCGTGAAGCTGCAGCGCGTGCCCGGTCCTATGTCCTTGACGAAATCATAGATCCAGTTGCGTTCGTCGGCCCAGCGGCCGCTGCCGGCCTCGGCGCAATTGACGTCGAACGGCATCGGCGCCTTGGGGTCGCCGAATTTCACTGCCGCTTCGGAAAAATTGACGCGCACCTGGCGCACCTGGGCGACGTCGCCTTGCGGAGAAAAGCTGTTGATGCTGGCGGCATGCGCGCCCTGGCTGAACAGCAAGGCCGCGAGCAGCGGAGCGGCAGCCCTGCAGGCGAAAAAAAACAGCCCCGGAAATTTCACGGCGCTGTTGCTTGCTGTCTTACGTTCGATTGCTGGTCGCATGGACATCCTCAGACTAGAAAAACATGGAAACGGCAGCCTGCTGTGCGCTGTGCCGCTCTATTTTCAAAACCGTTGCTTCAGGACGAACGGCCCGCAAGCAGATTGACCAGCATGACCAGGCCAATCGCGCCGGCAATGAATGCCCAGTACTGCATCTTGATGAAGAACAAAGAATGGTCCGGCTTCAAGATCACCTCGGCGCCAGTCTGCTGGTCGAGTAAAACCCGGTTCTTCAGCGGCGAATTGAACTTGTTGCCGACCTGCCAGATCGCAGCCGCCGAGAACATCATCCCGAGCGCAGCGCCATTGGCTACCGGCCAGCCTGCCTTCTCAAAAAGTACCGTCGTCAATACTACTATCAATGCCGTGATGACAAGCACCAATAAACCCCATCCCTTCCAGACCACAATCATTGCATCCCCTGTCTCAAGCCGCGCCGTACCAGCGTGCACAACGTAAAGCCGGCCCTTGACGGGGCCGGCCGATGTAGTTTCACACCATCAATTTTGTTGCAATTGTACAACTAAATACATGAGAAAGCGACAACTGCTTTTGATGAACGGCGGCAGTCGATGCGCCGCGCTTTTCTAGCGGGCGACGCCGCTCCCGGCCTGACGCGTGCCACCGCCGAGATTGCTGCCGGCATTCCGCGCCAGGCCGCGATAGCCGAGCACTGTCAGCAGCGTCAGTACGCCGGCCATCGCGAAAGCCCAGTGAAAGTCGGCGAGGACGAAATGCGCCTCCGGCGTCATCGCGCCGGCGCCGCGAAAATAGGCGGCGACCCGCAACGCCAGTGCGCCGAAGGCGATGCCCATGCCGATCGTCATCTGCTGCGCCACGCTCCACAAGGTGCTGGCGGCGCTCTTCTGCGCTTCACCGATGTCGGCATAGGCCAGCGTCGCCAAGGTTGAGAACTGCAATGATCGCGCCAGGCCGTAGATGAACAAGGTCAGCAATATCCACGGCAGCGGCGTGCTTGGGGCCAGCAAGCTGCAGGCAAACACGAACAGCGCAGCGATCGTGACGTTGGTGACGGCAACGCGGCGGAAACCGTAGCGCCGGATGATGCGGGTGGTGAACATTTTCATGCCCAGGTTGCCGAGCGCGCTGGCCAGCAGCAGCAAGCCGGAACGAAACGCCGACAGGCCGAAGCCGATCTGGAACATCAGCGGCAGCAGATAAGGCACTGCTTCAATACCGATGCGGGTGGCCGAACCGGTAATCACCGTGACCGAAAAGGTCGGCACCTTCAGCGTCGAAAAATCCAGCAAGGGATAGGTCCGGCCAAGCGCGTGGCGATAGGCGGTCACGCCCAACGCCAGGCCGCCCAGCACAAAGCTCAGCGCCACCAGCAGATTGGCTTCCATATGGCTGGCCAGCTCGGTACCGTACAGCAAAGAGGTCAAGGCGGCGCCGCTCAGCACGAAACCGGGCAGGTCCAGCGGCCGGCGATTGCCGCCGCGCTCGTTCGGGACGATGGCGATCACGGCAGTCAATGCGGCGATGCCGAACGGCACGTTCATCAGGAAGATCCAGTGCCAGGAAGCGTAAGTCGTAATAAAGCCGCCAATCGAAGGACCGACTACCGGCGCCACGATGGCTGGCCAGGTAATGGTCGAGATCGCTTGCATCAGCTTGTCCTTGCTGGTGTTGCGCACCACGATCAGGCGCCCGACCGGCACCATCATGGCGCCGCCCACTCCCTGCAGGATGCGGGCGGCAGTGAATTCGAAGACGCTGCCGGACAAGCCACACAGCACCGAGGCCAGCGTAAACACCACGATGGCGGCGCCGAACACAGTGCGCGAACCGATGCGGTCGGCGACCCAGCCGCTGACCGGGATGAACACCGCCAGGGTCAGCATGTAAGCCGTCATGCCCAGGCTCAGCTCATTCGGACCGACGTCGAAATCGCGCGCCATCTGCGGCAGCGCGGTGGCGATGATGGTGGTGTCCAGGTACTCCATGAAGAAGGTGGCGGCGACAATGAATGGTAACCAATGGGAGCGGGATTTGGCAGATGCAGCGAACATGAAGACCCTCAGGAAAATGGCTGGACCATTGACCGATCCGCTCTGCGCAGGAGTATACAAAAAACCGTGGAAACGCGCTTGCCGCCTGGCATTCCGGCTTGCAGAGGGATTCCAGGAAAGCGTTTTTCCACATCAAAAACAGGGGCTTGAAAAAATAGACAGATCTTTCTGTTTTTGGTTACAAATGGTAACACTAGTTACAAAATAAACAGTCCGATACATTGCCACACAGAAATAAATCCATTAGTCTGTTTTCCCAAGAAGACTAAACAAACCAAAAAAATTGTGCATAGCAGTTGCTGCAGCGCTGCTTTCTTGGGCCAGTAGCCGGCGCCTTGAAAGCGGCTCCAGTTGCGGATAATCCTCGAGAGGAATGTCTTATGCCTTGCCCTGGATTCGAATCAGCCATACCGTTTTTTTCGGGACTGTCGGCCGACGGTTTCGCTCGCAGCCCTGGCTTCTGCGCTATGCAGACAGGCATCGAGGCCATGCTGCCCCCACCCAGTTGATGGGCGTTCTACCGCGTCACTGATCCAACCTTGAAGCAGCACCAGTTCATGCGCCTGCCGGCAGCGCGCATGTGGTCTTTCTGTTCGCCGATTTTTTGTCAAGCCAGGCAGCCAGCAACTCGTCGCCGGGCGTTTGCGCCGTGTCCGCCGTTTGTGCGTGACAGGCAACAAGGCATTTCTTCACAGCGCCGGCATTCGGCGTTGCGGGAAATTGCGACTTCCCTTGAGAGCCTTACATTTCACGGGAATGCATCCACTGAGCAGATCCGGCCGACCACCGTCGGCAGGGTCACTTTATCCCTTAAAAACCGGAGTAAAGTAATGACATTCAGATCCAACTTCAAAATGCTGGCGCTCGCGGCGATGACGCTTGCTGCGTTTGCCACAACCGCTCACGCAGAAACCTGGGCGCCAACCGCGACCAAGGCCACTGCGGTTGCAAGCACGGCGCGAACCGCTGTGACACATATCGCAGCAATGCAAGCCGGCACATTGACCCACGTGGTGGTGGCGCTGAAACTGCGCAACAAGGTGCAACTGGATCAGCTCACTGCCGATCTGATGGCTGGACGCTCGCACAACACTCTGTCGAGCGCAGACTTCATGCGTACCTATGCGCCGACCAAAGAGCAGGTGCAAGCCGTGGTCAGCCATCTGGCCAAGAGCGGCTTCACCAATATCACGGTGTCTGCCAACAATCTGCTGGTGAGCGCCAACGGCTCCGCCGGTTCGGTGAAGACAGCCTTCAATACCGAGCTGCATACCTATAGCGTGAACGGCCGCAATGCCTACGCCAACGTCAGCGATGCTTCGGTGCCGCAAGCGCTGGGCAATATTGTGCTGGCAGTACATGGCTTGCAAACGGTGCATCTGAACCACACCATGCTGAAGAAAGCTGATGTCCGCACGGCCGCCAAGATACTCTCTGTAACCGGTCACAATCCTACCGATTTCCCGACCATCTACAATGCGGCCAGCCTGCCTAGCGCCAGCAACGCCACCATCGGCATCATCGCCCAGGGCGATCTGTCGCAAACCATTGCGGACTTGAACACGTTCACGTCCAATTCGGGTTATCCGCAGACCAACGTCTCGACCGTAGTGGTCAACGGCGCCAGCAGCGATACTTCCGGCATCGATGAGTGGAACATGGATACGCAAAGCTCGCTGGCGGCAGCAGGCGGCACGATCAAGCAAATGATCCTGTACGCAGCCAATACCTTGAGCGACGCCGACCTGACCTCGGCCTACAACCAGGTCGTGAGCGACAACAAAGCGCAGGCCATCAATGTCTCCCTGGGCGAATGTGAAACCGATGCGCAGTCATCGGGCGTCACCGCCAGTAACGACCAGATCTTCCAGTCTGCGGTCGCGCAAGGGCAAACATTCTCGGTGTCGTCGGGTGACTCGGGTGCTTATGAGTGCGATACCAGCGCTACGGCCCAAAGCTATCCTGCGGTTTCGCCGTACGTGATCGCAGTCGGCGGCACACAGGTGAACACTGGTTCGAACAATGCCTGGTCGTCGGAATCGGTGTGGTCGTGCTCTGACTGGCAAAGCTGCCAGCAAAGCGCAAACGGCGGCGCCGGCGGTGGTCCTAGCACGACTGAATCGGCACCTAGCTGGCAAGTCAGCGCAGGCGTTGGTTCCTCCTCCAGCCGTGGCGTACCTGACATTTCGCTGGATGCAGATCCTTCCAGCGGCGCGCTGGTCCTGATCAATGGCTCCGCCACGCAAATCGGCGGCACCAGCCTGGCAGCACCGTTGTTCACCGGCTTCTGGGCTCGTGTCCAGTCGGCCAACAACAACAGCCTGCCATTCCCGGCTACCGCCATCTATCAAAAAGCCGCAGCCAACCCAAGCATGTTCCACGACATCACTTCGGGTAACCAAGGCTACGCCGCCAAGGCAGGATGGGATTACGCCAGCGGTTACGGCAGCCTGAATGTCGCCAACTTTGCTTCGGTCATCGGTTCCGGCGGCACTACTCCGCCACCACCGCCACCAGGCAATGTGCTGACTAGCGGCGTGCCAGTGACAGGCCTTGGCCTGCCTGCCGGTTCCAGCAAGGTCTACACCATCGTGGTTCCTGCCGGTCGCACCAGCTTGACCTTCAAGACTTCCGGCGGCAGAGGCGATGCTGATATCTACGCAAGTTTCGGTACCGCACCGACTACCAGCTCTTATCAGTACGTATCGGATGGCTCGACAACCTCGGAAAACATCACTATCCGCAATCCAAAAGCAGGCACTTATTACCTGCTGCTCAATTCCTATGCGACCTTCAGCGGTGTAACGCTGGTCGCCAACGATTGAGCAGGATCCGGCTGCTTGGTAGTTAGTAATATCAATGCTTGAACGGTCGCGACACTGCGCCCGGGCGAGGAAACGGCGGCGACGCCGTTTCCTCCGCCAGACCCCGTTCGCTAATCCTCCTTCTTTATCCCGACTTCCCGCCTGCAAGACGCTTTGCCGACCCTGCGCCCCGCCCAGCCTCAAGTCAGAACCAACGCATTGAAACGAACGCTAGCCTTCAAGCCCGGCAAACGGCCGGCGCGCTCCAGGTAAACCTCGGCCTGATGCTGTTCGGTGACCTGCTTGACGATCGCCAGTCCAAGACCGCTGCCGGCCGCCTGCGGCACCAGGCAACGGTAGAAACGATCGAACACGCGCTGCCGTTCTTCCGGCGGGATGCCGGGCCCGCTGTCTTCGATTTCCAGGACGATTTTTTGCTTGCCGGCGCGGATGGCGACGTCCACCTGGCCGCCGCTGGGCGTGTAGCGGATCGCATTATCGATCAGGTTGCGGACCAGGATCGGGATGTGATATTCCGATCCCATGATGATTCCCGCATCCAGCTGCTCTACCCCGAGATTGATCTTGCGGCTGTTGGCGTAGGGGATGAAATCGATGGTCACCTGGCGCACGATTTCATGCAGCTGCAACGGCACATGCGGATCATGCATGCCGCCGAACTCCAGGCGCGACGCCATCAGCAGCTGCTCGACCAGATGACTGCTGCGCTTGACCCCTGCCTTGAGATCGGCCAGAGCGCCGGCTTCGCGGCCGCTGCCTAACGACTGCTCTACCAGCTGCGCCTGGATTTGCAGGGTCGCCAGCGGCGTGCGCAGTTCGTGCGAAGCATCGGCGATGAATTTTTTCTGGCTCTCGAGCGCCACGCCCAGGCGCTGCAGCAAGGTATCGATGGCTTGCGTCAGCGGCTGGATTTCCTGCGGCTGTTCCGGCGACGCCAGCCGCTCCAGCTTGTCTGGCGTACGTTTGGCCAGTTCCTGCGAGAGCCGGGTCAAGGATTGCAGGCCGCTACCGACGCTCCAATGAATCAGCAAACCCATGATCAGCAGGAAAATCAGCAGCGGCACCAGCGAGCGCAGCGCATGATCGAGCGCGATATTGCGCCTGCCGTCGAGCGACTGCGCTACCTGGATCAGGTTGTGGTCGGTCTTGCGCACGAACAGCTTCCACTCGCTGCCATGCCACGGCGCCTCGCTATAGCCGGGGGTAGAAAAAGGCGGCAGGACGAGGTCCGGATGCGAGCGGTAAGTCAGCTTGCCGCTGTTGTCCCAGATCTGCAGGATGCTGTCGTCGCCATCGTATTTCAGCGCCGGCGTGTTCTTTTCCAGGCCACCGCCGCTGAAATTGGCAGGGATGGCGAAGGCGATCTGGTTCATCTGGTCGTCGTAGATATCGGCCAGCAAGGCGCGGTCGATCAGGTAGTCGGCCACCATGAAGCAGACGCCGAGGATGGCGAGGCCGGACAGCAGCCAGAACAGCAGACGGTTCCTGATCGACACGTCAGTTGCTGCACAGGCTGTCGGAGCTGGACAGCATATAGCCCAGGCCACGGATGTTACGGATCACTCCGGGCGCCAGCTTTTTTCGCAACGCATGAATGTGCACTTCGATGGTATTGCTTTCCACTTCATCGTTCCAGCCATACACCTTGTCGACCAGCTGCGCGCGCGACAGCACCGCACCCGGTTTTTCGATCAGCGCCGCCAGCACCATCAGCTCGCGGCCGCTGAGGCCGACCTGCTTGCCCTTGTAGGCGACGGTATTGCTGGCCGGGTCGAAATGGATGTCGCCATGCACTAGCTGCGGATTGGTGCGGCCGCCGCTACGGCGCAGCAAGGCACGCACCCGCGCAGCCAGTTCATCGAGGTCGAAAGGCTTGTTCAGATAATCGTCGGCGCCAGCATCCAGTCCTTCGATACGGTTCAGCACACGATCGCTGGCGGACAGGATGATCACCGGCGTGCTGTTGCCGTCGGCGCGCATCTTCTTCAACACTTCCAGTCCGGATTTGCGCGGCAATCCCAGGTCCAGCAGGACCGCCGAATAAGATTCCGCAGCCAGCGCCGCCTCGGCGGCGATGCCGTCCTGAGTCCAGTCGACAGTGAAACCGTAGGGGTAAAAGCCTTTACGGATACTGTTGCCCAGCATGTAGTCGTCTTCAATCAGCAATATGCGCATCGCGGCAGAAGCCCGGTTTAATCGACCTTACAAAATAGCAGCCGATTGTGACGAGCGCGTGAAATCAAAGCCCGATTGACATAAATCAGACAGATTGCGCACAGCTCATTTTCGCTTAATTTTCAAAGCTTATGCTTCGCCCCGAACTGACGCCGCGCACGGCAAAACCCGCAGGCAAACGGCTGAACCACGGCTGCCGGATATTTTTTCAGCGATTTTTCATAAACACGATTCCAAAAAGGAAACCCAGAAATGAAGCGCCCTAGTTTAAAACCCGCGACCCTGCATGTCCTTCACGCTCTCGCTGTCATGTGCGTCGCCGCGCCGCAGATCGGCCACGCCCAGCAAGCCGCCGACCTGGCCGCCTCCGGCGCCGCCGAGGCCATCAACACCGTCGAAGTGGTCGGCAGCGCAGTCAGCGCCAGCCGCAGCGCGCCGGCGCAGAGTTCGCTGTCGGCCCGTTCCGCGCAATCGATCGTCAGCGACGACTTCATCCGCAACCTGACATCGCCGGTAGCCGATTTCAGCCAGGTGCTGCAAATGACGCCCGGCATGTACAGCTATAGCCCGAACGGCGTCGGCCTGGGCGACACCAAGACTTATTTCCGCGGCTTCGCCGACGGCGACTATACGGTCAGCTTTGACGGCATTCCGTTCCAGGACACCAACAGCCCCTCGCATCACACCTGGGCCTTTTTCCCTAGCCAGTTCCTGGGTGGCGCGGTGGTTGACCGCAGCCCGGGATCGGCAGCGACCATCGGCCCGGCCAACTTCGGCGGTTCAGTCAACCTGCTGTCGCGCAACCTGGAAAACGAGCAGCGCACCAGCGTCTTCGATTCGTATGGTTCATTCGACACCAAGATCTACGGCGCCGAATTCGAGAGCGGCCAGTTCGGCGCCAACGGCGCCCAGAATCTCTTGCTGAATGCGCATCAGATGACCTCCGACGGCTACCAGACTTACAACAAGCAGACCCGCGATGCGGTATCGCTCAAGTATCAGTTCAACATCACCGACAGTACTGCCCTGACCTTGTTCGGCTCGTATATCGACCTGAAAGCCAATACCCCGAACACAAAGGGCGCGACGCGGGCGCAGATCGCCCAGTTCGGCGACGATTATTTGCTGAGCAACGATCCCAAGCAGGCCAACTACTATGGCTACAATTTCTACCACGTCACATCCGATTTCGAATATGCCGGCCTGACGTCCAATCTCGGCAACGGCTGGAAGCTGGACGACAAGCTCTACACTTACGCTTACCATAACCAGCAGAACTATAACGGCAGCACCATCACCGCCACCAGCGGCACGGATAAGCTCAACAGCTACCGCACCTATGGCAACCTGCTGCGCCTGAGCCAGGAATCCAGCCTCGGCATCCTGCGCACCGGCCTGTGGGCAGAAAACGCCGACACCAACCGCTATCAGATTCCTTCCGATCCGCGCAGCTGGGTGGACGCCGTCCTGCCCAACTTCCACGAGCGCTTCAAGACCACTACCCTGCAGCCTTTCGTCGAGTACGAATTCCAGGTAGCCAGCGACCTGAAGATCACGCCGGGCGTGAAGTATTCCTCGTACCGCCAGTCGCTGACGCAGTATGCGGACAACGGCAAGACCGTCGGCAACCTGGGCGGCCTGCCCAGCGTCGATCATGGGGTCACCTACAACAGCGTGCTGCCGTCGCTCGACGTGCACTACATGCTGCAGCCTAACTGGTCGGTATACGGCCAGTACGCCACCGGCGACGAAATTCCGCCGACCAGCGTGTTCGACGTCAAGAACGCCAATGTGACAGCGCTGCCGTCCTCGATCAAGAGCAAGACTTTCCAGGTCGGTTCGGTGTGGAAGTCGGAGCGCTTCACCTTTGATATCGACGCTTATCACATCAAGTTCGACAACGCCTATTCCTCCTTCACCGACAATGCCGGCAACACTACCTTCTTCTCCAACGGCAGCTCGACCACGCAGGGTATCGAGGCGGAAGGCAACCTGGTGCTGGGCGCGGGCTTCAGCCTGTACGCCAACGCCACCTACGGCACCGCCAAGTACGGCAACGGCCAGTGGGTCGCCAGCGCGCCTAGCGACACCGAAACATTGGGCCTGAACTACAACCGCGGCGGCTGGGATATCGGCTGGCTGAACAAGCGCGTCGGCACCATGTACAACGACAACGGCAGCGTCCACCAGGCAGTCAAGATCGCGCCGTTCACGATCTCCAACCTGTTCGTCAACTACACCATCCGCCATCCGCTGCAATTCGTAAAGAAGGCCAAGATCCAGTTCGGCGTCAACAACCTGTTCGACAAGCACAGCATCGTCGGCGTCAATCCGGCCAGCACCGCCACTTCGGCGCCGGCCCCGGGCGATGTACTGACGCTGCTGCCGGCACGCGCCTTGTCGCTGACCGTCAGCCTGGATTTCTAAGGCCAGTCTCCTTCTATATTATTTATATTTGAAAGTGATACCCATGCGCAAATTCATCGTTCCCTTGCTCGTCATGTCCTTCCTGGCTGCCGGCGCTTCCGTCCAGGCCCGCGAAGAAAATCCCTTTATCACGTCCAAGGAAATCGACCTGATCAAGCTGTTGCCGCCGCCTCCGGCCAACGATTCGCTGCAGACCAAGGCTGAACTGAGCGAAATCCTGGCCCTGCAAGCAGCGCGCACGCCGGAAATGACGGCGCGCTCGCAAGCCGACGCCAGCGAAGAAATCTGGCGCTTCGCCGACGTCATGGGCGTGAAGTTCAAGCGCGAGCAGTTGCCGGTGTTCGCCAGATTCTTCCAGCGCGTAGTCGATTCGGAAGGCGCCGTGGTCGATACATACAAGGACATCTGGAAGCGTCCGCGTCCATTCATGGTGAGCGACCAGGTCAAGCCGGTAGTCAAGCTGTCGCGCTCCGGCGCCTACCCTTCCGGCCACGCCACCTCGGGCACGCTGATGGGCATCGTGCTGGCCAACATGGTGCCGGAAAAGCGCGCGGAAATCATGGCGCGCGCCGCCGAGTACGCCAACAACCGCATCATCTGCGGCGTCCACTACCGCTCCGACATTGAAAGCGGCCGCATCACCGGCACCGTGATCGCCGCCAGACTGCAAACCCGCGACGACTTCAACACGGGCTTCATCGCTGCCCGCGATGAGCTGCGCGGCGTCCTGCAGCTGGGCGCGGAGCCGGCCGAAGCAAAATAAGCTTCGCCGCCAACGCGGCATGCCATGCCTGCAACGCCCTGACGCCAGTCAGGGCGTTTTTTGTTGGGCGATGACGCTGGCGCTCAGTGACAGCTAAGTTTGCCTGCGTAAGCTTACCCTGACCGTGGCGCCTCGCCGCCATTGCCCCCGCAGAGGGGCTCCTCCTCCAATTTTTACAGAATCACTCGGGAGTTTTTATGACTATTGCAACAGCCGCCGCCGGCAATAGCTGGATCAACAAGGTGCCGGAAGCCACGCTCCTGTTCTGGATCATCAAGATGATGTCCACCACGGTCGGCGAAACCGGCGCCGACTACCTGGCCGCCGACCTCCATTTCGGCCTGGCCGGCACCGCGCTGGTGACCGGCTTGCTGCTGGCCGGCGCCTGGCTGTTCCAGCTGCGCGCCAGCCGCTATGTGCCGCCGCTGTACTGGATCTGCGTGGTGCTGGTCAGCATTTTCGGCACCCTGGTCACCGACATGCTGAGCGACTTGGCACGCATACCGCTGGCTATCTCGACCGCCGCGTTCAGCATTGCCATGCTTGCCACATTCTGGGCCTGGCATGCGCGCGAAAAAACGCTGTCCATCGCCGCCATCGACAGCCCCCGGCGCGAGCTGTTCTACTGGACCGTGATCCTGTTCACCTTTGCGCTCGGCACTGCCGCCGGCGATTGGGTGGCGGAAGGGCTGAACCTGGGCTACGCCAATTCGGCGCTGCTGTTCGGCGGCCTGATCGGACTGGTGGCCCTGGCGCGCTACGGTTTCAAGCTCAACGCCACTGCCTGTTTCTGGATTGCCTATGTATTGACGCGTCCTTTCGGCGCCTCCTGCGGCGACCTGCTCTCGCAGCCAGGCAGCAGCGGCGGCCTGGGTTTTGGTACGATAGCAACCAGCGCCCTGTTCCTGGCGGTTATCGCCGGCCTGGTGGCTTATCTGTCCTTCACGCAAAAACGTTTGACGGCGCAACGCGCCTGAAAATAAGGAAACTGAAAAGGAAACAATGATGGATAAGACAACCCAACTGGCGCTCAGCAAGGTGCCGCAAGTCACCCTGCTGTTCTGGATCATCAAGATTGCCGCCACCACGCTAGGCGAAACCGGCGGCGACGCCGTTACCATGTCGATGAACCTGGGCTACCTGGTCGGCAGCATCATCTTCGGCGTGGTCTTCCTGGTCGCGGTCGCCGCCCAGATCCGCGCTACCCGCTTCCACCCCTTCCTCTACTGGCTCACGGTGATCGCCACCACCACCATCGGCACCACGCTGGCCGACTTTGCCGACCGCTCGCTCGGCATCGGCTATCCTGGCGGCGCATCATTGCTGTTTGCGCTATTGATGATTTCCTTGTTTGTCTGGTACCGGACGCTGGGGTCGGTGGCTGTCGACAGCGTCCATTCACCGGCGGCGGAGATGTTCTACTGGGTCACCATCATGTTTTCGCAAACCCTGGGCACCGCGCTGGGCGACTGGGCAGCCGATACCGCCGGCCTCGGCTATGGCGGCGCCGCCGTCCTGTTCGGCAGCCTGCTGGCGCTGGTGGCGCTGGCCTACTACTGCACCAAGATTTCGCGCACGCTGCTGTTCTGGGCGGCGTTCATCCTGACACGCCCGCTGGGCGCCGTGGTCGGCGACTTTCTCGACAAGCCGCTGAATGCCGGCGGACTGGCCCTGAGCCGCTATTCGGCATCGGCGGCGCTGCTGATCTTCATCGTCGCCTGCATCCTGCTGTTCCGCCAGCAGGCGGCGCCGGCCGTGAAGCGTGAGAGTATACGGGTGGAGCGTAAGCCCGAAACCATCGATCAATAGCGTAATAACGGAGGACACATGCGGGTATTGCTGGCCGAAGACGATCCGATGATCGGAGAGGCCATCCAGGCGGCGCTGAAAGACGCCTCTTACGCCGTCGACTGGGTACGCAACGGCAAGACCGCGCTGGATACGCTGTCGTGCCAGCACTATGACTTGCTGCTGCTCGATCTCGGCTTGCCCGGCAAGGACGGCTTCGAGGTGATGGACGCCATCCGGCGCCAGGACAATCCTCTGCCCTTGCTGATCATCACGGCGCGCGACGGCCTCGAACATCGCCTGCGCGGACTGGATGGCGGCGCCGACGACTACATCCTGAAGCCGTTCGAGATGGCCGAACTGCTGGCGCGGGCGCGCGCCGTGCTGCGCCGCAAAGGCGGCAGCGCCACACCCTTGCTGAGCAACGGCATCATCTCGCTCGATCCGGCCACGCGCCTGGCCAGCAACCAGGAACAGCCGCCCCAGCAGCTGTCGAATCGCGAATTCGCCCTGCTGCAGGCGCTGATGCTGAGGCCGGGAGCGATTTTGTCGCGCAGCGAGCTGGAGGAACGGATCTATGGCTGGGGCGAGGAAGTGGAAAGCAACGCCGTCGAATTCCTGATCCATGCCCTGCGCAAGAAACTGGGCAGCGCAACCATTAAAAATGTCAGGGGCGTGGGATGGATGGTATCCAAAGGAAGCTGAAGGACTCGATCCAGTTCCGCCTGTCGCTCTGGCTGTCGCTGGCGATCCTGGCGGTAGCCCTGCTGGCCGGGGTGTTCGCCTTCGTGTCAGGCTTCGACGAAGCGCATGAATTCCAGGACGACATGCTGCGCCAGGTCGCCGCTTTGTTCGACCAGGAGCATATCCCGGTTCCGCCTCAACAGGGTGCCGCCAAGGTGGCGATCGGCGACGAGGAAGCGCGCGTCATCGTGCAGTATCTCGACGACCAGAACGGCAGCGCTGGCGTCCCCGCAACGAAACGGCTGAAGTTGCCTGCAAACCTGCGGGACGGCATGCAAACCGTACACTCCGGCCATCACCGTTACCGCGTGCTGGTAAAAACCCTGGCCTCGCAGCAGCGCATCGCCGTCGCCCAGGAAACCGCGGTGCGCGACGAAATCGCCCGCGACAGCGGCTTACGCACCCTGATGCCCTTCCTGATCCTGATCCCGCTGTTGCTGCTGCTGGTGGCGCATCTGGTGCGCAAGATGTTCCTGCCGATCGCTCGGCTGTCGGCCGAAATCGATGGCCGCAATGAACAGGAACTACATGCGCTGGCGTCGGAACGGCTGCCGGTCGAAGTACGCCCCTTTGTGGTCGCCATCAATCGCCTGCTGGAGCGCGTGGCGCAAGCCATGGAGGCGCAGCGCCGCTTCGTCGCCGACGCCGCCCATGAATTGCGTTCGCCGCTCACCGCGCTGTCGCTGCAGGCCGAGCGGCTGGCCGAGGCCGACATGCCGGATACCGCACGCCAGCGGCTGGCGACGCTGCGGCAAGGGATTGAACGCGGACGGCGCTTGCTGGACCAGCTGCTGGCGCTGGCGCGGGCGCAGTCGGCGCCGCTGGCGCCCAGCGACACGGTAGCCGTGATGCAGGTGTACCGGCGCGTGCTGGAAGACCTGATGCCGCTGGCCGAGGCCCGGCAGATCGACATCGGCGTCGACGGCGAAGCCGGCCTGCGGGTGCCGGTGGCCGAAGTCGACCTGATCACCATCGTCAGGAATCTGGTCGACAACGCCATCCGCTATACGCCGCCGGGCGGACGCATCAGCCTGTCCATGCACAGCAGCGCCGGCGGCGTCAGCTTGCAGGTGGACGATTCCGGGCCAGGCATCGCAGCGGAAGAACAGGCGCGCGTATTCGATCCCTTCTACCGCGTGCTCGGCAACGACGCCACCGGCTCGGGACTGGGACTGTCCATCGTCCAGACTATCGCCAGCCGCATCGGCGCCCGCGTCACGCTGGCGCATGCCGACCGGCAAACACAGACAGGATTGCGCGTCACCGTGTTCATCCCGCTGGCAGCAGCTAAAATAGGCGCCTGATCTGCCGCTCTTCCATTGAAGTTTCATTGAAGTCTCAATGTCCGGGGCCTTGGACGCGATGGGGTATCTGCCACTGTCGCTGCCAAGGGCAAAACCAAGAATAGAGGATGCAATATGAAAATCCGTGCCGCCGTACTGCGCCAGACTGGCTTGCCGCATCCTTATCGGGAATCGCGGCCGCTGGCGATTGAAGAGCTCGAACTGGCGCCGCCGGGACGCGACGAAGTGCTGGTGCGGATCCGCGCCGCCGGCCTGTGCCACTCTGACCTGTCGGTCATCAACGGCGAGCGGCCGCGGCCGTTGCCGATGGCGCTTGGCCACGAAGCGGCCGGCGAAGTTGTCGAACTGGGAGACGGCGTCAGCGATCTGCAGCCTGGCGATCATGTAGCGCTGGTGTTCGTCCCCAGCTGCGGCCATTGCCTGCCCTGCGGCGAAGGCCGCCCGGCCTTGTGCGAACCCGGCGCCCGGGCCAACGCCAACGGCAGCTTGCTGTCCGGCGCGCGCCTGCTGGCAAGCGCGCAAGGTGAAGCGGTCAATCATCATCTTGGCTGCTCGGCGTTCGCCGAGTATGCTGTCGTTTCGCGCCGTTCCCTGGTAAAAATCGATCCCGCGCTGCCATTTGACGAAGCCGCGCTGTTCGGCTGCGCAGTCCTGACGGGCGTCGGTGCGGTCATCAATACGGCCCAGGCGCGCGCGAGGTGATTGCCATCGACCTGGCCGCCGGCAAGCGCGAACTCGCCACTCGGCTGGGCGCCACCATGGTGTTTGACGGCAGTGATCCGAACTGCATCGATGCAGTCAGGGAAGCTACCGGCGGCGGCGCCGACCATGTATTTGAATTCGCCGGTTCGGTGCGGGCATTCGAAACCGCCTACCGTATCACCCGTCGCGGCGGCACCACTACCACCGCGGGCCTGCCGCCGGCGGCCGCCCAGTTCGGACTGCCGCTCGTCAACCTGGTGGCGGAGGAACGCACCGTCAAGGGCAGCTATATCGGCAGCTGCGTGCCGGTGCGTGACCTGGCGCGCTATATCAGCCTGTATCGCGGCGGACGGCTGCCGGTCAACCTGCTGCTGTCGCACCGCTTGCGGCTGGAGGATATCAATGAAGGTTTTGACCGCTTGCATACCGGCGAGGCGGTGCGCCAGGTGATTGTTTTTGACTAATGCCTGTCATCGCCCCCAAGTGGACGTTGTGCTGCACGGCTAACGTAGCTTTCTTTCAGTCTGTTCACTTTCGCGCGTGACCTCACGATAAATAAACACTGAGGCAGCAAACCAATGTGCGACCACATTGAGAGAACTCCCGGATGAAGCACAGTGTTTGCTGGACAGTTAAACCACAGCAGCGCTGAACGAATCGGGCCGCCGCGCAAGCAGATGAGACAGCCGTTGAAGACCCGCTTGTAAGCGTCCACGGTCCTTGATGTTACCCAAAGAGATCCGAATTGCATTCACTGATCGATTGCCAGTTGCGAATGCCTCCGCCGGCGTGACTGCGATGCCCTCGCTGTCGGCTGCACGCGCAAGCTGTGAGGGGGTCCAATACGCCGGCAACTCGAGCCATACGTGCAGGCCGTCTCCGGCGCCGCTGTACCGCCCCGCCAGAATATCTCGAGCCATCCAGTGGCGCCGGCGCGCCTCGTTGCGTACGCCTTCCATCAATCCGTCAGCCGAACCGTCGAGGATCCACTGAGTGGCCAGTGCGGCCGTCAGAGGAGCAACCATCAGCGCAAATGATCTTAGCGCGACCAGGAAACGTTCGCGTTCGTGCGAGGCGCGTATTAGCACGAAGGCGACACGCAAGCCGGGCGTCAGGCATTTCGACAGGGTTGAGATGTAGTACACCTGTTCAGGGGCAAACGTGGCAACAGGTGGTGGCGGGGCATCGGCAAGGAGCCAGTAGGGATCGTCCTCGACGATGCGTACTTGCAGCGCTGCGCGATGCTGGCGAGCTCCTTGCGCCGACGCGCCGGAATGGTGATGGCGGTCGGGTTCTGTAATGTCGGATTGAGGTAGACCAGCCCAGGCTTGTGCTGGCGGCAGGCTTCCTCAAGCATCTCAGGCACCATCCCGTGCTTGTCCGCTTCCACCGCAATGATGCGCCGGCCGAATTGGGTCGCTGCGGCACGCAAGCCGGGATAACTCATTGGTTCTGCCAGGATGACATCGCCAGGCTCCGTCAGCGCAAGGATCAATGCGGCGATCGCCGCTTGCGCACCCGGACAGACAACAACCTGTCGAGAATCCAGATGTCCAAACATCGGTGCTAGCCATTTGGCTCCAGCCCTACGGTCGGAGTCGCTTCCCCCGGCCAAGTGATAAGTCATCAGCAATTCATTATCCGCCCTCATCAGTACTTGAGACAAACCTTGTTTCAGCATGTCGTCGAAGTCCACGCCATCCGGCGGTGGTGGGGTATTCATGCTCAGGTCGAGGATCGAGGTCAATTCGACTTTCGGCGCCGCGACATAAGTGCCTCGAGCGCCGCGGCCCTCCAGCAAGTTGCGGCGTCTGGCTTCGTCGTATGCGCGCGTGATCGTCGTCAGGTCGACGTCCAGCTGTGCTGCCAACTGGCGCTGCGGAGGTAGACGGTCACCCGGTTTCAGCGATCCTTCTACCACCGCCGCCTGCAACGCATCCGCAATCTGCAAAAACCGTGGGCCTTTGTTCCCGGCCAATCGTGGCAACCAGACTGCCAAATTTTCATCTTGTATGGTTTTCGGCTGGGACATTTTGTCTCAATGTATGGAAATTGTTTTTAAGTAGTATGCATCAGGACGTGCAGCAACACCATCCTTGCATGGCAGTCGTTGACGTTTTCTCCTCTCTCAGCTGCATTCGGCAAATCACTCCGCTGGATGCCATTCTTATTTCATAGGTAGATGTAATGAAAGATTCAAGCAGGATGCCTGAGAGGATGGTTTGAACAAAAAATGAAGCTGTTGAAGCAGCGTTTTGAGGTAGTGCTCCTCACGATAGATAGTGTCAAGTAATAGCCTGGAAATACGCAAAATGATGGATTGGATCCCTATAGTCTTGGTTACCTTCAAGGTTCTCGTGCTCGGCACGGGCATGTTCTTCGCCATCAAATGGCATTACGATCAAGGAAAGAAGGAGAAAGAGAAGCGCGCGGCGCTACGCGCAGGCGGCAAGGTGGCCGCAGTCTTCGTGCTATCGCTCTTGGGCCTGGTGCTCGTCACTTTCGTCCTTGCCAGGATGCTCGGTTTGGACTTGACCTTCCCATGATGGCAAAGAATAGTCGGCCGATATCCAGTGATGCGGCAGCAATTCCCCGCTGCGGCTATTGGGCAGCGTCGGCAAGCGGGTCAGAGTAAATCGCCACGAATCTGCTAGACAAACTGCTTTGCCTTATACGCGGCGTCAACCGTTGTTTCCAGAATCGAGCCAGCCAGGACATCGTTCTGGAATGCCTCGTTCTTGCGGCATACCTTGTCGTAGGCTTCCTGCAGCTGACTGATTCGCTGGGTCAAGCTATCCAGGTGCGACCGCAATAGCATCACCTCCCCGCCGTTCTTGAGCAAGACAGTGACCATCGCGGCAACGTTCTATTCCACCGTTCCCTGCGCCGAACGCATCATCGGCAAGATACCCTTCATCTAATATTCATATTAGTCATATAAAATAACAATTTGTCATGTATTGTTGACATTCTATTTTTCGGACTGTTATGAAAAACTACTTATATCGGTTTTCTCACATCGCTTCATGGCTTGTTGTAGCGGGGAGTTTGGGGAATGCCACGCTGCACGCTCAAACGATCTCACACAGCAAAGATAAAGAAAGTCAATCTTCTGCAACACAGTATTTCAATCGCTTGCTGCCTGCGGAACGAAAGAGAATTCTCTTAACAGACACTGAGAAAAAAATCCCGAATATCAACGAGGACAACGCGTTGAATAAGGGGGCTGGGAAATCACTCTCATTGGCGAAGGAGCGTTTTAAATGCGGAACGCATGAAGAGTCGAACACTGCCAGGAATAATTACAATAATCAGTATCGTGGAGGGCAAGATCCGTCGCCACAACAGTCCGCAGATATGCTCAACTCGCCAAAGAGCGTCACATCAAGTGGCTGCAGGATGTCGACCGACTAGAGTTGTCGATATTCGATTCACGTCCACTGAAGAGTGAAATATCGCAGCAGAGAATCATTAATCAATGCTTGATCGGCCACACTGAAACCAAGTAAAGGCCGGGCCGGATAGTGACCCCCCCTTTTTTGTGACCTTGAGCGCTGAATGTTTTTTACTTTTGCACCTGACTAAATAACGCTATGCGCGCTATCACTCGGTAGTTATTAGCCATTGCTCTGTAGTTCGTAATTTGTCACGAAAGATCTGATGAAATATTCATTCCGCCTGCATGTCCTGCTAATTGTTATATGTGCATTTGTCGTCGCGCCGGCAACGGCTGTCAGTAACGATACAGATATAGATGCTGCAATTAAAGCGGTATCGCGCGATTACAGCGAATCGTTGAAAAGTAACGCAGTAAAAGATGGCAGCAACAACATTTCACCAGACGTGGCAAGCTCGAATATAGCAAGGAAAAACACGAAGCCGCCCGAGGGCAGTAAGGCCTGCCCCCCGGCCCCAAGCGGCTTGAGCACCTATGCGACAAGCATCGGCATTGGATTACTCACCGGAAAATTTTATCCTCCATTAAGCCCCGAACAAAGATGCGACATGATGACTTCGACTGTAAGGGATCCGGGTCCTGCTTTTCAACACAATATGCCTTTTGTGATCATTAAGTGAGCCGGAATGGAGAGCGCCTCTCGTTCATTTTCCTTGCATACACTTCTTCTGCCGAAATGGTGCGGCCTCGACTTTTTTTGCCGTAATTTACTGCCACGCGGCGATGCGAGCAGTGTTCTCCACACTGCTCGCATCGCCATATTTTTTCCCGCCCCCACAGAGTAACAACCTGCTCACACGCTGCGATTCGCTCATCGTGATCGCTGCGTCAGTGCTGCCGTTAAAGCTCAAGCGAATGTCAATACCCTCTAGCATTCTTCAGCGCACAAAAAGGGCAGAACAAATTGAATAAGTCGAAATTCCCTCACGTCCCACTCTGGTTATTTCTCGGTGCAAGCATGTATGCATTGCTGGGGTTGGCGCAAGTACATGCCGTGCCGGTAACACCAGATGCCACAATCGAAGTCAGCAATACAAAGACAAATATACAGATCCGCCCCCGCATCGGCCTGGTGCTGTCCGGCGGCGGCGCGCGCGGCTATGCGCATCTGGGGGTGTTGCAGGCGCTGGAGAAAATGCATATCCCGATTGACTATGTTGCTGCCACCAGCATGGGCGCCGTGGTCGGCGGCTTGTATGCGAGCGGACTGTCAGTCGATGAGC